>ENA-ORSS01000259-ORSS01000259.1-human-gut-metagenome-genome-assembly--contig:-NODE-259-length-67588-cov-7.313432_pt1 | contig 67588 bp, 53 predicted proteins | sample MGYA00241899_ERZ509162 | MGnify/ENA primary metagenome ERZ509162 (study PRJEB26280, sample SAMEA2338641) | human gut metagenome | biome: human gut; feature: human-associated habitat; material: faeces... | reverse complement strand
CCGCAGTCTGATCTGAAGCTCTTGCCTCCACGGCTGGAAATGAAAGTAGAACACAATTATGTGCAGAAGATGGATATGAAGTATACCATTGAAAATGGAATGCGGGTTTACAATTTGTCGGAAGTGTTGATTACGGCTCGGAGAAAACCGGTAGTGGAAACCAGTTCGCCTTACTATTCCGTTTCGACTTCGAAAGTCATAACATCGGAAGAAATAGAGAAAGGACATTTCCTTTCTGTACTGGATATTGTGCGACGCCTGCCGGGTATTATAGTAAGTGGTACTGACGTGACATATCGAGGAGGAACACCGATGGTACTGCTTGATAATGCACCAACCGAAGTTTTTAGTTATGATTGGTTGGATGTAGACAATATTGCTGATATTTTCTTTTCACCTCCTACTACGGTCGGTCCCATTTTCGGGGCGCGTGCCATGTCGGGCGCTATTGTCATCACGACCAAAAAAGGATTCGTCCAAAAGAATACGCTGAACAAGAACATGGGGATTGTGACGCCGCTGGGCTATCAGCAGGAGGTAGAGTTCTACTCGCCGGTGTATGATACGAAGGAGAAGCTGGAGTCGCGTTCGCGTGATTTGCGTTCGACCATCTATTGGAATCCGTCGGTAGTGGCTGATGCTGAAGGCAGGGCACATGTGGAATTTTATGCGGCCGATTCGCCCGTCGACTACCGGGTGGTAGTGGAAGGTGTGTGCAAGAACGGTATGATTATCTCTTCCAGTTCGTCGATGCTTCCTGAGTAACTGTTAAACCTTGACAACAGCATACGGATATTATATTCCCCAGTTAGGAAATGGAAGTTCCCTAACTGGGGAATTGTTTTTTCCTAACTAGGAAATTACTTTTTCCTAACTGGGAAAAAAATAGTATACTGGAGACGTGTGTCTTTTCCTGATTTAACTAGACGCTTTTTTATTTTATAAACTATAATAGTAGACATTTTGTCTTTGATATTGTTCCGTTGACTTCAGTATCAGTGCATATCGATTGCGTGCATTCTGAAGTCTTGCGGAGTGATACCGGTCTCCCTTTTGAATATGCTGATGAAGTGTGAACAGTCGTCGTATCCCAGCTCTGCAGCCACATCTCTGATGGATATGTCCTTGATGGTAAGCATTTGCTGTGCTCTTTCTATTTTCCGCTGTATGATGTAATGGGTTGGAAGGGTTTTCATTTTCTCCTTGAACAGGCGGGTGAAATAGCCTTTGCACAGACAGGCTTCTTTGGCAAGGTCTTCGACACTGATTTTCTTGTCCAGGTTCTTCTGTATCATAATCAGCGTCTTTTTGATGCGGTTGTCGATATCGTCCTCTTTGGGCTTGGCTTCCTTCATAAATTTGGCGATGAGCTGGAACAGGATGCCCCTTGATTCCAGTTTCAGAGTAATATCCCGCTGTTCGTTGCGTGTGATATATTCGGATAAAGTCAGGTCGTTGTCGTATGATCTGGGATCGGATTTGGGTAATGCCATGGAAGGATTCAGTTCGCATAACCGTTTTACCAGTTCCAGGTCGATGGATTCTCCTTTAATTTCGACGGGAAAATTGTAGTCGTCCATGAAACTTGACTCAAATTCCAGTTTCTCGTATATATGTATATAATAATGTTCGAAATGTTCCTCGCAGCTATAGCTGTGCAAGGTAAACGAAGGAATCATGTACATGTGGCCTGGTTTGAGCTGATACTCTCCGGAAGGCAGAATGATTTTGGCATGTCCTTTGGTTACATAATAGATTCGTGTGAAAGGACTGGTGACATTTTGCCAGTTCCAGTCGGCATTGTGAATGGCCAATCCGACGTTGAGCGTCAATGGATGGAAAATATCAATCTTTTTCATGGTATAAATTATTGGTTTAAGTGATATCACAAAATTAAGGGTTTGGAGATTGTTTGCCTCATAATAGTGTAACAAAAACCTTTGACTACGTAACATCACGGCAAAAAAAAGGTGATATACTGTTAATGGAAGTAAAAACGTGGCCTCTAAATCATGAATGAAGGGGAAAAAAGTGTTTTAGTAGAGTGAATGTATCAGATAATACATTGCTTGTCATGGATGGATTTTTACGGCAAAATTGGATTGTTTTGACAAGATTCGTTATCCGTTTTTCAGCTGAATGCAGGATGTATTTCCCAAAAAATCCCTTTGGACTTGCGGAAGCTGATGCGGGTTTCGGACAGGGACAATGCAATGCTTGGTTTAGATCGTCAGACAGGATCTCCGGCATTGCTAAAGATGTGCTTCGGGTTTACATTATCCTTAAATCTCCTTAACAGAATCCCTGTAAATCACTTTTTATTTGTTATTTTGCACCAAATTTAGGTGTATTGCAGCCTGACGGTTCGGGATGCATCGTTATTTGGTAGAACGTTCGATGAATAAACTCACTATAAAATCTTGTCCGGTATGCGGCAGCACACAGTTGGAACGTGCGTTGACATGCGTTGACCATTACGCTTCGGGCGAGGTATTCCACTTATGTCGTTGCCAGAATTGCGGTTTTCTGCTGACACAGGATTTTCCTGTTGAGGCGGAGATAGGCCGTTATTATGAAACTCCGGACTATATTTCGCATTCTGATACCCGGAAAGGGGCGATGAACTCGGTTTATCACTGGGTGCGCAGTTACATGCTGAAGCGTAAGGCGAGACTGGTGATGCACGAAGCACACCGGCGGGAAGGGCGATTGCTGGATATAGGTACCGGTACCGGTTACTTTGCCGACACCATGCGCCGTCAGGGCTGGCAGGTGGAAGCGGTAGAGAAGAACGAGGGAGCACGGAAGTTTGCTAAAGAACATTTTAATCTGGATGTAAAGCCTGATACAGCTTTATCGGACTATGAACCCGCTTCGTTCGACGTGATTACGCTGTGGCATGTGATGGAGCATCTGGAGCACCTGAACGAGACGTGGGAACGGCTGTATTCGTTGCTGACAGAGAAGGGAGTGCTGATTGTGGCTGTGCCTAACTGTTCGTCGTACGATGCACAAAAGTACGGCGCCTATTGGGCTGCTTACGATGTGCCCCGTCATTTGTGGCATTTTACGCCTTCCACGATTCATCAGCTGGCTGCCAATCATGGTTTTATCATGGCCGAAAGACATCCTATGCCTTTTGATGCTTTCTATGTGTCGATGCTTACCGAGAAACATATGCGTCATTCGTGTGCATTTCTGCGTGGAATGTTTACGGGTACATTGGCGTGGTTCAGTTCGCTGGTCAGAAAGGAGCGGAGCAGTTCGATGATTTATGTGTTCCGGAAGAAAAAAGAGACGGACAGATGATGCGGACAGTATAAAAAGAAAGGAAACAGGAGAATGGCAGGTAAATCTAAAAATAATTTGGTTTCGGGCTTCGACATGCAGTTTGTCACGTCGAGCATCAGCACGACGCTGGTCTTGCTGTTGCTGGGGCTGGTTGTGTTTTTCGTATTGGCTGCCCATAATCTTTCGGTATACGTGAAGGAAAACATCAGTTTTTCTATTCTTATCAGTGACGAAATGAAGGAAGCGGATATTCTGAAACTTCAGAAGCGCCTTGATAAAGAGGCATTTGTGAAGGAAACGGAATATATCTCGAAAAAGCAGGCACTTCGCGAACAGACTGAGGCAATGGGGACTGATCCTGAAGAATTTTTGGGTTATAATCCTTTTACAGCTTCTATTGAGATAAAACTGCATTCCGATTATGCCAATTCGGACAGCATTGCCAAGATAGAGAAACTGATAAAGAAGAACTCCAATATTCAGGAAGTTTTGTATCAGAAGGAGCTGATTGATGCCGTGAATGATAACATACGGAATATTAGTCTGTTGTTGCTCGGACTGGCAGCTATACTGGCTCTTATATCGTTTGCCCTTATCAACAATACCATCCGTCTGGCTATTTATTCCAAACGTTTTCTGATTCATACTATGAAGCTGGTAGGTGCCAGCTGGGGTTTTATCAGGCGTCCTTTCCTGCGGCGTAACTTCTGGATAGGTGTGCTGGCGGCATTTGTAGCAGATTGTATTCTGTGGGCGGCTGCTTACTGGCTGGTGTCGTACGAACCGGAACTGATCAGGGTGGTTACGCCCGATGTAATGATGCTGGTATCGGCTGCAGTATTGTTGTTTGGGGTACTGATAACTTATTTGTGTGCCTTGTTGTCCATCAACAAATACCTGAGGATGAAGGCAGGCACGTTGTATCAGATATAGTTTGTGAATTTTTAAGTTTGTGAGTTTTTTAGTTGATGCAAAGCAATAACTCGCAAACTGATGAACTTACAAACTCATAAACTTACAAACTTAGAAACCTAATAATAAATAAAAGAAATGGATAAACGGAAATTTGCTTTCGATAAAACTAATTTCATCTTGCTGGCTATCGGTATGCTGGTGGTGATTGTGGGTTTTATCCTGATGACCGGTCCTTCGTCTACACCGACGAACTTCGAACCGGACATTTTCAGTGTGAGACGGATTAAGGTAGCTCCGGTGGTGTGTCTGCTGGGCTTTGTGTTTATGATATATGCAGTGCTTCGCTCCCCCAAGGATAAGGGTGTGTCGCAGGAGAAAGATCATCTGACTGAATGAGCTATATGGGAGATTTGACTATATGGGAGGCAATCGTTATTGCCATTGTGGAAGGACTGACGGAATTCTTGCCTGTTTCTTCTACAGGACACATGATTATAACCCAGAATATGTTGGGAGTGGAAAGTACTGAGTTTGTCAAAGCTTTTACGGTAATTATACAATTTGGGGCTATCCTCTCGGTCGTGTGCCTGTATTGGAAGCGTTTTTTCCGTCTGAATCATACACCTGCTCCTCAAGGAGCATCATCTTTGCGTCGTTTGCTACATAAGTTCGATTTTTATTGGAAACTGCTTGTTGCCTTTATACCGGCTGCTTTACTGGGCTTTTTGTTCAGCGACAAAATAGATGCGTTGCTCGAAAGTGTGGTGGTGGTGGCCGTGATGCTTGTGATAGGTGGTATCTTCATGCTGTTTTGCGACCGTATTTTCTCCAAAGGAAGCGAGCAGACGGAGCTGACGGAAAAGCGTGCTTTCCTCATCGGTCTGTTTCAATGTATAGCTATGATACCCGGAGTTTCCCGTTCGATGGCTACGATTGTAGGCGGTATGGCTCAGAAACTTACACGCAAAGCTGCAGCAGAGTTTTCCTTCTTCCTGGCTGTCCCTACCATGTTTGCGGCTACGGCTTATAAGGTTTTGAAACTGTTTTTGGAAGGTGGAACAGAGATTGTTGTCAACAACCTGCCTGCCTTGCTTGTAGGCAACGTGGTTGCGTTTGTGGTGGCATTGCTGGCTATCAAGTTCTTTATTAGTTTTGTAACGAAATATGGATTCAAGGCTTTTGGTTGGTATCGCATTGTTGTAGGGGGAGGTATTTTGGTTATGTTGTTGTGCGGGTACTCACTGGAAGTGTTATAAGGAGCAATGATGGATTTTAAAGAAGGAGAAGTATTATATTTCAATAAGCCGTTGGGCTGGACTTCGTTCAAGGTAGTGGGTCATGCACGGTACCACATTTGCCGGAGGCTGGGTATAAAGAAGCTGAAGGTAGGCCATGCCGGAACGCTCGACCCTCTTGCTACGGGCGTGATGATTGTCTGTACGGGTAAAGCGACAAAACGCATCGAAGAGTTTCAATATCATACGAAAGAGTATATTGCTACCATTCGGTTGGGAGCTACGACTCCTTCTTATGACCTGGAACATGAGATTGATGCTACTTACCCTACCGAACACATTACGAAAGAACTGGTGGAGGAGACGCTGAAAAAGTTTGTAGGCGAAATACAGCAGGTGCCGCCGGCCTTTTCGGCCTGTATGGTAAACGGTACACGGGCTTACGACCTTGCCCGCAAGGGGAAAGAAGTGGAACTGAAGCCCAAATTGCTGGTGATTGATGAAATAGAACTGTTGGAATGCAACCTGCCCGAAATAAAAGTACGGGTCGTGTGCAGCAAAGGAACATATATCCGTGCCTTGGCACGTGATATAGGAGAGGCCCTGAACAGCGGGGCGCACCTGACGGCATTGCAGCGTACCCGTGTGGGCGATGTGCGTATCGAAGACTGCCTGGATCCGCTGGATTTCAGACAGTGGATAGACCAGCAGGAGATTTCTTCATCAGACGAAGCGGTGCAGCAGGATGGAGCTCCGGCTGCGGAAAAGAATATTCAATAAACCTCATATAAAAAAGGAAAGATATGAAACTGTCGCAATTTAAATTCAAACTTCCCGAAGAGAAGATTGCTTTGCATCCGACAAAGTATAGAGACGAGTCGCGCCTGATGGTGCTTCACAAAAAGACGGGTAAAATTGAACATCGTATGTTCAAGGATATTCTGGACTATTTTGACGACAAGGATGTGTTTATCTTCAACGACACAAAGGTGTTTCCTGCCCGCCTGTATGGCAACAAGGAAAAGACCGGTGCACGTATCGAGGTGTTTCTGTTGCGCGAACTGAACGAAGAATTGCGTTTGTGGGACGTACTGGTCGATCCTGCCCGCAAAATCCGTATCGGTAATAAACTTTATTTTGGCGATGATGATTCGATGGTGGCCGAAGTGATTGACAATACCACTTCACGTGGCCGTACGCTTCGTTTCCTTTACGACGGACCTCATGATGAGTTCAAGAAGGCATTGTATGCGTTGGGCGAGACGCCGCTGCCACACAGCATCATCAACCGTCCGGTAGAGCCGGAAGACGCTGAGCGGTTCCAGTCTATTTTTGCACGGAACGAGGGAGCCGTTACCGCCCCTACCGCTAATCTGCACTTCAGCCGCGAGCTGATGAAACGTATGGAAATCAAGGGCATCGATTTTGCCTTCATCACGCTTCATGCCGGTTTGGGCAACTTCCGTGATATAGACGTGGAAGACCTGACCAAGCACAAGACCGATTCCGAGCAGATGATTGTAAACGAAGAAGCCGTACGTATTGTGAACCATGCCAAGGACCTGAACAAGCAGGTATGTGCGGTGGGAACAACCGTGATGCGTGCCATTGAGAGCACGGTAAGTACGGACGGACACCTGAAGGAGTACGACGGATGGACCAACAAGTTCATCTTCCCGCCATACGACTTTACGGTGGCTACCTCTATGGTTTCCAACTTCCACATGCCGCTTTCTACACTGCTGATGATTGTGGCTGCTTTCGGAGGCTACGAGCAGGTGATGGAAGCTTACGATGTGGCATTGAAAGAAGATTATCGTTTCGGTACTTACGGCGATGCGATGCTGATAACCGACAGATAACTTTTAAATGAAGAACGAAGAATGAAGAATGAAGACTATACCTTTATGTAGAGAATCAAAAGGGGTTTTGAGCGAAGCTGATGAAGAAGGATCAGATGTTTTCGGTGAAGGTCGGGATGAATCTATGTCCGGTGCTGCAGCCGAACTGCAAGCAAATTCTTCATTCTTCATTCCTCATTCTTCATTTACTTACTATCTGGGCTTGGGTACTAACTTAGGAGACAAACAACAGAATCTGCAACGGGCAGTAGAACTGATAGGCGAACGGATAGGGGAGGTGGTTTCCTTGTCCTCCTTTTATGTGACAGCTCCGTGGGGATTCTCTTCGGAAAACAGTTTTCTGAATGCAGCGGTTTGTATAAAGACCGGACTGCCTCCTTTGGAAGTATTGCAAGTGACCCAGAGATTGGAACAAGAACTGGGGCGTACGCACAAATCTGTGGATGGAGTATACTCCGACCGCCTGATAGACATCGACTTGCTGCTTTACTTCGATGCTAACGGTACTCTTGTCCGTATACAGACTCCGCAACTGGTAATTCCTCATCCACTGATGCAGGAACGGGAATTCGTGATGAATCCTTTGCGGGAGATTGCACCGGAAGTGGTGCGGCAATTACCTTTTTCTGAATGAATCTCTACCATTTTAATCTATATTTTTATGAAAAAACTTATTTGCATTTGCTTGCTTTTGGTAGCTTTTATAGGAGTAAAAGCGCAGGAGAGCGATGAATTTACCGTATTGCAATGGAACATCTGGCAAGAAGGTACAAAAGTGAAGGGTGGCTATGATGCCGTTGTGAACGAGATCGTTCGTCTGAAACCCGATTTTGTGACTTTCAGCGAAGTGCGGAATTATAATAATACGCGTTTCTGCGACCGTATTGTAGAGTCATTGCGCCAAAAGGGTGAAACGTATTATTCCTTTTACAGTTACGACTCCGGGCTGTTGAGCCGCCATCCGATAACCGATTCTCTTACGGTATTCCCCGAAAAAGACGATCATGGCAGTATCTATAAGATGACGAGTCGTGTGAAAGGGCACAAAATTGCCGTTTATACGGCGCATCTTGACTATCTGAGTGACGCATACTACAATGTCCGTGGTTATGACGGTTCTACCTGGAAGAAGATTCCTGTGCCGCAGACGGTTCTTGAAGTGTTGCAACTGAACGATGCTTCGCAGCGCGACGATGCCATCCGTTGTTTTATTGCCGAGGCGCGTAAGGACATTGCCGAAGGCACCATTGTGATATTGGGAGGCGACTTCAACGAACCTTCGCATCTGGACTGGATACGCGAGACCAAGGACCTGTACGACCATAACGGGCTGATTGTCCCCTGGACGGTGCCTTTGCTGCTCGACAACGCAGGCTTTGTGGATACTTACCGTACGCTTTATCCGGATGTGTTGAAATATCCCGGCTTTACTTTCCCTATTGATAATCCGCTGGTACCCGTAGAACAGTTGACCTGGGCGCCGGAAGCTGACGAGCGCGACCGCATTGATTACGTCTTTTACTATCCTCATCCGGCTATCAGCCTGAAGGATGCCGTGATTTTCGGTCCGAAAGGAAGCATCGTCAACAGCAAACGTGTTCCGAATGAATCGGATGACAAATATCTGCTGCCGGAAGGTGTGTGGCCGACCGATCATAAAGGGGTGCTGGTGACGTTCGGCATCCGTTGACAGTTTTTTTGAAAAAAAGTATTTATTGTTTTTTATATAGTAGTTTTGTGTTATCTTTGTTGAAGAGAGCACAGATTTATTTTGATATTGGCAAGAGTCCGGAGGTAAATGGGCTTTTGTGGGCAGGAGATCTGATTTGATATTGTTGGAAGAATACTATTAAAAACAATAAATCATGAAAAACATTGGCTGTTTCGTTTTATGGATCGTATTGTTGGTGTTTGGGTATACTTCTTCAGTTTATGCCATTGAACCAAACTTGAAGTACGGCAAACCTTCGAAAGAAGAGTTGTCAATGGATGTGTACGAGAAAGATACTACGGCCTCGGCTGTTTGTTTGATTCGGGAAGGAAAGACTTACTTTACGTATAAGGATGGATTCACGCTGAGTACAGAGTATTGGGTACGCATCAAGATTCTGAAGCAGGAAGGTGTGAAATATGCGGATGTAATGATACCGTATTATGCACCTGATGAAAAGGGAAAAGAACAGGATGTGTTGCTGGATCTGGAAGGCTGTGCTTACAACCTGGAGAATGGAAAAGTTACGAAAAGCCGGTTGAAGAAAGACATTGTTTCGGATGAACGTATCAATCAGACGTATAAAGTACGGAAGTTTTCGCTGCCGAACGTACGGAAAGGTACGGTAATAGAGTATAGTTATAAAGTGAATTCGACGTATTTCTCGCAGATTGAAAACTGGGTGATGCAGGAAGAAATTCCTGTAGTACATAATAAGTATGAAGTGACGGTTCCGAGTGTCCTGGTCTATAATATAGAGTTTCGTGGAAAGAAGTATATTCATGTAGATCGTGAGGAAGCTTCGATAACGGCTACCTCTGTGCTGGAAAGTGGTCCCAGCAGGGTGGCACGCAACTTCGGGATTAAGGCTGAAAGATATATACTGAGTGCGTACGACTTACCAGCCTTGGCACAGGATGAACCTTATTGCTGGTGTCCGGAGGATTATCGGGTACAGGCAAGTTTCGACTTGCAGGGGACTAATTATCCGGATGAAGGCTATAAAGCGCTCAGCAAGAATTGGACAGATGTGGATAAACTGTTACTGAGTGATGAACATTTGGGATTCGGGCGTTGGTTAAGAATGCCCAATCCGTTTATTGATGAAACCAGAAGTGCGGTGGAAAAGCTGCAACAGGAAAAAGGAGATGCGTTGGATTTCGATACCAAGGTCAGAGCTGCTTTCAACTTGTTGAAGGAAAAGCTGGCCTGGAACGGGAAGTATGACCTTTACTGCGACAACATGGATAAAGTTGTCAAGAACAAAAGCGGTAATAATGCGGAGCTGAATTTTGTATTCATCAGTATTCTACGAGGATTTGGAATCAATGCTTATCCCGTTGTTATCAGCCGGCGTTCGATGGGTATGTTGCCGGTAAACTTTCCGACCTATCAGAAGCTTAATACATTTGTGGTGGCTGTTTATGATACTAAGAAGCAACGTTTTGTGTATCTGGACAGTTCGATGACGCTACCGGTATTTAATGTACTTCCTTGTGAATTGTTGGTAGAGAAAGGACGTCTGTTAGCTCCGAATGTACCCGAAGAAAAGCGTTGGGTAGACCTGATGCAGGTGGCGAAGAATCTGTTGACTATCCGAACAACAGCAGAGGTAGTTGAGGGAAGCATCAAAGGACACAGGCAGGTGACTATGCAGGGGCAATACGGACTGGAATATCGTTGGAAGAAACAGCGTGGTGAGGCTGTGCCGTGGCTGGACGATGGGCACGTAGTGCTTAGCAACGTCGAAGTCAGGGAGCCGGAAACACGCTTTGGAGCCTTATTGGAAGAAGCTGACTATGAAATGAAGTTGGAACAGGCTGGTGACATGCTGTACGTCAATCCGATGATTTTCCCACAACTGAGGGAGTCACCTTTTGTTCAGACCAAACGCGAGTTACCTGTCGAGTTTGACTATCCTTACCAGATAAGTCTGACGTGTGAACTGAAACTTCCTGAAGGCTATCAGGTGGAAGAAATGCCGCAGCCGGGTAGGGTTACGACTGAAGATAATAAGTTGCAGTTCACCTATTGGATCAGCCGAGAAGAGGGAACGGTCTATCTGAAATATGAATTTGCTGTCAAGGCCCATTTATTTCCGGCAGATTACTATTCGCAGTTGCAGGAAATGTGGGACAAGGCTGTGGAGAAGAATAATGCACTGATTGTTTTGAAGAAACAACAGTAAAGAGTATGAAACAGTATTGGACGGTTATATTGTGTGCTTTTTGCCTAAACTGGACCGGAATAACGGAAGCGTTGGCACAGAAGGTTCTTCATTCGATTGTGAAAGAGGCCCGAAAGGAAGTGGAATGTACTTCAATGTCCCAATATGTCGAGAACAATACGATGGAGGTTACCGTATTCGACCGCGAAGGAGAGGAGAATGCTACTTTCGTATGTTTTTGTGATAAGTTTATTTCGTTGGAGAACTTTTCTGGTGAGATTCTGGATGCACAAGGTAACCGGGTAAGGAAAATCAAGAAGTCGGATCTACAGAGGTCGGAGTATTCTTCGTCGCTCCTGACCGATGATTATCGCTATTATTATCTCAGTAAGTATCCTTCTTTTCCTTATACAATCAGATATGAATGGAAAGTGAAATGCCGTAACGGAGTGATCGGTTTCCCTCCTTTTATTCCGCAAATAGCTACCGGACAGCTGGTTGAGAAGGCTTCGTACACAATTTCTGTACCGGCAGGACAGTCGTGCAGGTATTATGCCAGAAACATAGAGGGAAAGGAAGTGACGATTCGTGAGAAAACCGATGAGGATGGGCGAAAGCAAATCGATGTTGTTGCGACTAATCTGCTTCCTGTATACAAGGAAAAGTTTGCTCCATCGTGGAACGAACTGTTGCCGATGGTTTATTTTGTTCCTTCTGATTTTGTGTACGACGGAGTGGCAGGAAACTTGGATACTTGGAAAGATTATGGAGTGTGGCAGCATAAACTGTTGCAAGGAAGGGATGTGTTGGATGAGGATTTTAAAATGCGTTTACACGAATTGGTTGCTGATTGCCGGACTGACCGTGAAAAGGTGAAAGTAATTTATGATTATCTGGCTGCGACGACCCGCTATGTTAGCATCCAGTTGGGGATTGGAGGTTTACAGCCGATAGCAGCGTCTGAGGTATGCCGATTGGGTTTTGGCGATTGTAAAGGATTGTCGAATTATATGCTTGCCATGCTGAAGGAACTGGGTATTTCTTCCACTTATGCAGTGGTGAGTACTGAAAATGAAAGACTGATTCCTGATTTTGCAACAGCTAGTCAAATGAATCATGTGATTTTGCAGGTATCTCTTCCTGGCGATACGTTGTGGTTGGAATGTACAGATGCGCATTTGCCTTTCGGGTACATACATAGCCAAATTGCTGGTCACGATGCTTTGCTGATAGAACCTTCGGGCGGGCGCTTGTGCCGGATTCCCGATTATCCAGATTCTTTGCATACGAAAGCTATTCGTGCTGATATACGGTTATACCCTACAGGCAAGGCTGATGTGCAGGTCGATGAAACCTCTTGTTTGGCGCGCTATGAGGAGAATATGTCCAATGTGCTGGCTACTCCCGACCGTCAGAAACAGATGATTCGTTCGAAGGTAAAGTTGTCGCAGGTGGAAGTGGAAGACTGGAATATCTCGGAACGGAAAGAAGCATTTCCTGTTGTCGACATCGGCTATAAAATACATGTGGAGAAATACGGTAGTCAGACTGGTAACCGATTGTTTGTACCTTTGAACGTATTTGGGGAAGTTCCAGGCTTTTCAGCAGAAGAAGAGCGGAACTATCCTATATATATAGGGCATGGTTATGTAGATACAGATAGTCTGCACATTTCTTTTCCTGAAGGATACGAGATTGAGGCTGTACCGGCATCTGTTTCGTTTGACAGTCCGTATGGCGAGTTTCGCTCGGAGATAAAAGTGAAAAAAGGAGAAATATATGTAGTTCAACGACTGGCAGTCAGGAAAGGAACTTATCCGGCGGGTACGTATCCTGATTTTGTCCGTTTTTGGAAGCAGGTAGCCAGACAGTATGATGGGAAGCTCGTTTTGCGGAAGATTTTGTGATGCGTGTTCATTATCAGGACAGGCAGGCATTTAATAGCTCCTTTATGAATGTTAATTCTTGATGCCCGTATCCGTGTTTCACGGAAAAGGCTTATCTTTGCAGCCGAAATTTAAATGTGGAAAGATTTGAGTAGCTTGCAACCACAGAAAAAAATGCTAAAACACATACTTTTCTGAACAGGCCGGTGCATTCCGGTACCTCTACTCACGCATTTCCCATCCATTAAACTTTTAGTTATTAATTATTCATTCTTAATTGTAAAAGTATGGGATACTTGTTTACATCCGAATCGGTGTCAGAAGGACACCCCGACAAAGTGGCCGATCAGATATCGGACGCTGTGCTTGACAAACTGTTGGCTTATGACCCCAGTTCGAAAGTAGCTTGCGAAACGCTGGTAACTACCGGACAGGTAGTGCTGGCCGGTGAAGTAAAAACAAAGGCTTATGTAGACCTCCAACTGATTGCTCGTGAAGTTATCAAGAAAATCGGTTATACGAAGGGCGAATACATGTTTGAAAGCAATTCGTGTGGTGTGCTGAGCGCTATCCATGAACAGAGCCCCGACATCAACCGCGGAGTAGAACGTCAGGACCCGATGGAACAGGGTGCAGGCGACCAGGGTATGATGTTCGGCTATGCGACCAACGAAACTGAGAATTACATGCCGCTTTCGCTCGACCTGGCACATCGTATTTTGCTGGTACTGGCCGAAATACGCCGCGAAGGCAAGCAGATGACCTATCTTCGTCCCGATGCCAAGAGCCAGGTGACCATTGAATACGATGACAACGGTACGCCGGTGCGTATCGATACCATTGTCGTTTCTACGCAGCACGATGACTTCATCCAGCCTGCCGATGATACAGAAGAAGCCCAGCTGAAGGCTGATGAAGAAATGCTGGCCATTATCCGTCACGATGTGATTAACATCCTGATGCCCCGTGTCATTGCTTCGATTCATGCCGAAAAGGTATTGGCGTTGTTCAATGACGACATCAAGTATCATGTGAATCCTACCGGAAAGTTTGTGATCGGTGGTCCTCACGGCGACACAGGTCTGACCGGACGCAAAATTATTGTGGATACTTACGGCGGTAAAGGCGCACATGGTGGTGGTGCTTTCTCGGGTAAGGACCCCTCGAAAGTAGACCGTTCGGCTGCCTATGCCGCACGTCATATCGCCAAGAACCTGGTGGCTGCCGGTGTGGCCGATGAAATGTTGGTTCAAGTGTCGTATGCCATTGGCGTAGCACGTCCTATCAACATCTATGTCAATACGTACGGACGCAGCCATGTGAACATGAGTGACGGCGAGATAGCCCGTAAGATTGACGAGCTGTTCGACCTTCGTCCGAAAGCAATCGAGGATCGCCTGAAGTTGCGTAATCCGATTTATCAGGAAACAGCTGCTTACGGACATATGGGTCGCGAGCCGCAAGTGATAACCAAGCACTTCAAGAGCCGTTACGAGGGCAATAAGGACATAACCGTAGAACTCTTTACTTGGGAGAAGCTGGATTATGTCGACAAGGTTAAAGCAGCTTTCGGTCTGTAAGCCCCATGTTTCTGATTTAGACATCTGTTCTGTGTGGTCTGAGGGGTGTTTCGGTCTCCTCTGATTTACATCAATCCATTATTATCACGCAGATTTCGGTTGTTAGTTGCCGGAATCTGCGTGATTTTTTTGTCCTTTTACGTACATAGGCCACCTGAAAACAGACAAATAGGGGCCAATATCTGTCAATTGTTAGTTTTTCCCCCTTTTATTGCCAGCCTGTATCCTGCTTCGTGCTTCACCTTTCCATATGTTTGCATCGCTGGAAAGCACAAGAATTATTAATCACCTAATTAAAAGAATTTATGACCAACAACAGTACAAACTTTACAAAGGACCTTCTTAGTATACAGGATGACTTGCTGCGCTTCGCTTACAAGCTGACTGCCGACCGTGAGGACGCTAACGACCTTTTGCAGGAAACATCGCTCAAGGCATTGGACAATGAAGATAAATACATGCCCGAAACCAACTTTAAAGGCTGGGTATATACGATCATGCGCAATATCTTTATCAACAACTACCGGAAAATAGTCCGTGAACAGACATTTGTGGACCAGACGGATAATCTGTATCATCTGAATTCATCGACCGAACCTACTTATGAAAGTACCGACCAGGCTTATGACCTGAAGGAAATGCACCGTGTCGTAAACGCTTTGCCGAGCGAATATAAAGTGCCCTTTTCCATGCACGTGGCAGGATTCAAGTATCGCGAGATTGCCGAGAAACTTGGTTTACCTTTAGGCACTGTCAAAAGCCGTATCTTCTGTACCCGCCAGAAATTGCAGCAGGAACTGAAGGACTTCAGGTAAGTTTCAGGTTTATCTTTTGCCAATGGCGTTGAAAATCCATACCTTTGTCGCCGTGATAACAAGTAGTATGGCAAGTAACAATGAATAAGATAAACTCTGTATGTGTTTACTGTGCTTCGAGCACAAAGATTGATCCTGTTTATTTTGATGCGGCTCGCGAACTGGGCTCTTTGTTGGGAAAACAACACATCCGGCTTGTCAACGGAGCCGGAAACATGGGACTGATGGCCGCTGTGGCCGATGCCGTATTGGCTGAAGGAGGAGAAGTGACAGGCGTGATACCTCATTTCATGGTAGAACAAGGTTGGCATCATACGGAGCTGACGGAACTGATCGAAGTAGAAAACATGCACCAGCGCAAACAGAAAATGGCCGATTTGAGTGATGCCGTTATTGCTTTGCCCGGTGGATGTGGCACATTGGAGGAATTGTTGGAGGTCATTACATGGAAACAATTGGGTTTATACCTGAACCCAATTGTGATTCTGAATATTAAAGGTTACTATGATCATCTGCTTGAAATGTTGCAGAAATCGGTAGAAGAAAACTTTATGCGGGCGCAGCACAGCACAATCTGGCATGTGGCCCACACTCCGCAGGAAGCTATTGAGCTGGTATATAATACACCGTTGTGGGATGTATCTATCCGTAAGTTTGCCGCTATATGATGAACTTGTTGACGGTATGGCTGGTTGGGACGGAAGGGATTCCTATCCCGTATTCTCCACGTATGGATGATGCGGTTGCAGCTATTCTGCTGGGATGCTTTTTCCTGTCGGCTTATGTCCTCTCACGCAGCCGGAAGTTTTTGCTTCAGTTGGTGAAAGACTTCTTGCTACATCGCGAGCGTACCAGTATTTTTGCTACATCGACGGCAGCAGATATGCGATATTTGCTGTTACTTATATTACAGACTTGTGTGCTGTCGGGTGTTTTCTTTTTCAATTATTTCAATGAGGTCAGGCCCGATCTGGTAACTTATGTTCCTCCTCTCTGGCTTCTGGCTATCTATATCGGCATTTGTTTGGCCTATTTGTTCCTGAAGTGGCTTGTTTACTCAAGTCTTGGTTGGATTTTTTTTGACGAAAGCCGTACTTCTCTTTGGCTTGAGTCCTATTCTACACTTCTTTATTACTTGGGGTTGGCGCTTTTTCCGCTTGTTCTTTTTATTGTCTATTTCGATTTAGATTTGCAAATTACGTTAATAACCGGGTTGTTTCTTTGGCTTTTTGCTAAAATATTGATGCTATATAAGTGGATAAAGCTTTTTTGTAATAATTTATATGGCTATGTCCTTTTAATTTTGTACTTTTGTGCCCTTGAAATTGTGCCCTGTATCATGTTGTACGAGGGTATGGTTAAGCTAAACGATTTTTTGATAATAAAATTTTAGGACGTTGAAAATTAAGAAAGTACTTGTGTCGCAGCCGAAACCGGCATCAGAGAAATCTTCTTACTACGACATAGCAGAGAAATACGGCGTAAAAATCGATTTTCGTCCGTTCATTAAGGTAGAAAGCCTTTCAGCGAAGGAATTCAGACAACAGAAAGTTTCTATTCTGGACCATACAGCTGTGGTATTTACTTCGCGTCATGCCATCGACCACTTTTTCCATTTGTGTACAGAGTTGCGTGTTACCATACCCGAAACGATGAAGTACTTTTGCGTGACGGAATCTATTGCATTGTACATCCAAAAATATGTGCAGTATCGTAAGCGTAAGATATTCTTTGGAAATACTGGTAAGTTTGATGATTTGCTGCCTGCTATCATTAAGCACAAGACCGAGAAATATCTGGTTCCGATGTCTGATGTGCACACCGATGAGATAAAGAATGCACTCGACAAAAACAAGATACAGCATACTGAAGCAATAATGTACCGTACGGTGAGCAATGACTTTACTCCCGATGAGGCATTCGATTATGATATGCTGGTATTCTTCAGCCCGGCAGGTGTTTCTTCACTGAAGAAGAATTTCCCCAACTTCGAGCAGAAAGATATAAAGATTGGTACTTTCGGTTCGACTACTGCCCAGGCTGTGCGCGATGCCGGACTTCGTTTGGATCTGGAAGCGCCGAGCGTACAAGCTCCTTCGATGACTGCTGCACTCGATATGTTCATTAAGGAGAATAACAAGGAAAAATAATAGGTTAAGCCCGATATCGAAATCGGAGAAGGTAAGGTCTGAAAAAACTGTGATGCTTTTGGAGGGGCAAATTTTAGACTTTACCTTCTCTGTTTTTCTGATGGTTTTAATGGATTTTCTTTTTTATCGGGTTGAATAAGAATTTTGTAAATCAGTTTTTCATTGGCTAATACATTACATAAATCGGAACGGCTGGACCGGAAAAAGGTCATAGAGAAGATGTTTGCGGGCGGTTCGCGTTCGTTTTCCGTCTTCCCGTTGCGTGTGGTGTACCTGCCTGTCGAGGAACTGGATGTTCCGGTTTCCATACTCGTTAGCGTATCGAAACGTCGTTTCAAACGGGCTGTGAAGCGTAACCGGGTGAAACGCCAGATCCGTGAGGCCTATCGGTTGAACAAACACTTGCTGTCCGATGCATTATCTGGCAGTCAGACCCGTTTGGCGGTTGCGTTTATCTATTTGTCGGACGAGCTGGTTCCGTCTTCGGTCATCGAAGAACGTATGAAGATTGCCTTGTCGCGTATAGCCGAGAAGTTATGAAAAGGCTTTTGTCTTGGTTATTGTTACTTCCTATTTATTTTTATCAGCGGTGCATATCGCCTATGCTGTCTCCTTCGTGCCGTTTTACTCCTACCTGTTCGCAATATGCAGTAGAGGCTATCAAGAAGCATGGCCCTTTTAAGGGATTGTATCTGGCTATACGGCGTATTTTGCGTTGCCATCCCTGGGGAGGATCAGGCTATGATCCTGTGCCTTAGGAGGAGGGATGTCTTTTCAGTTCTGCCATGATACTTCCTATAGACATACATACCCATAAACTTCCGGCTGAAGCGGGACAGGCCATTGTCAGTTGTCAGCCTCATATGTTTGCGCCATTGCAGGATGAGTGGTATTCCGTGGGCGTTCATCCTTGGTATGCAGACGAATGTGAGTGGCAGGCTGATTCTTTCTGTTGCAGTTTTGAGGAGATGGCATCTCACCCGCGTGTTTTGGCTGTGGGTGAGGCCGGTATCGACCATTTGTCTCGCGTAGTACTCGACTGTCAGACGGATGTTTTCCGTTATCAGGCTGGTGTGGCCGAAGCAGTATGCAAACCGTTGGTCATTCATGCAGTGAAGGCACAGGCCGAATTGATACAGCTGAAGCGCGAGCTGAAGCCTCGTGTGCCTTGGATTATTCATGGCTTCCGTGGGAAAGTACAGCTGGCTCAGGATTTGGTTCGCCACGGTCTGTACCTTTCGTTCGGTGCCAGGTATCAGGAAGAAACCTTGAGGCAGATACCCCTTGACCGGTTGTTTTTGGAGACGGACGAAAGCGAAGTTTCCATTGCCAGCTTGTACGAAGAGGCTGCTCGCCTGCGAGGCCTGTCCTGTAGCGAACTTCGAGAAGCAGTTTCTTGTAATATACATCGTGTCTTTTTTGGACATTAAGTTTTGTTACTTCGAAGAAAGGTCGTACTTTTGCGAAAAGTATAACTATAAATCAAATCATTAAACAATCAATCATTCGATGAATTTTGTAGAAGAATTAAGATGGCGTGGCATGCTCCACACAATGATGCCGGGTACGGAAGAGTTATTATCTAAAGAAATGGTTACGGCTTATTTGGGCATCGACCCTACAGCCGATTCTCTGCACATCGGACACTTGTGCGGTGTGATGATACTGCGTCATTTCCAGCGTTGTGGACACAAGCCGCTGGCACTGATTGGAGGTGCTACGGGAATGATTGGCGATCCCTCGGGTAAATCGCAGGAACGTAATCTGCTCGATGAGGAGACATTGCGTCATAATCAGGAATGTATCAAAAAGCAGCTTTCCAAGTTTTTGGATTTTGATTCTGATGCTCCCAATCATGCCGAATTGGTGAACAATTATGACTGGATGAAGGACTTTACATTCCTTGACTTTGCCCGTGAAGTAGGAAAACACATTACTGTGAACTATATGATGGCAAAGGAGTCGGTACAGAAACGACTGAATGGTGAGGCACGTGACGGACTTTCGTTTACGGAATTCACTTACCAGCTGTTGCAAGGTTACGACTTTCTGCACTTGTACGAAACCAAGAACTGCAAGCTTCAGATGGGTGGAAGTGATCAGTGGGGAAACATTACAACCGGTGCCGAACTGATACGTCGTACGAATGGTGGTGAAGTGTATGCTTTGACCTGTCCTTTGATTACAAAAGCCGACGGCGGTAAGTTTGGTAAAACTGAAAGTGGTAATATCTGGCTTGATCCTCGTTATACTTCTCCCTATAAGTTCTATCAGTTCTGGCTGAATGTCAGTGATGTGGATGCTGAGAAATATATTAAGATCTTCACTTCGATAGGTAAAGAGGAAATAGAAGCTCTTATTGCCGAGCATCAGCAAGCTCCGCATTTGCGTGCTTTGCAGAAGCGTCTGGCTAAGGAAGTGACAATCATGGTACACTCTGAAGAAGACTACAATGCAGCAGTTGAAGCTTCGAATATCCTGTTCGGCGGTGGTACGTCGGAGGCTTTGAAGAAACTGGACGAGCAGACGCTTCTTTCTGTATTCGAAGGTGTTCCTCAGTTTGAGGTATCTCGTGATGCTTTGGCTGTCGGTGTGAAAGCTGTTGATTTGTTTGTTGAGAATGCAGCAGTATTCTCTTCGAAGGGTGAGATGCGTAAGCTGGTACAAGGTGGTGGCGTTTCGCTGAATAAGGAGAAACTGACTGCTTTTGACCAGGTAATTACTACTGCCGATCTGTTGGATGATAAATATCTGTTGGTTCAACGTGGTAAGAAGAACTATTACCTGATTATTGCAAAGTAAACCTATAAGATCCTTTATAGAAAAGATGAACCGTCATTGAGGACAGATTCCTCAATGGCGGTTTTTTATGTTTTTACAGGTTGCTAATGGATATTATATATGGTGGGAACAGGTTGGGTTATTCGTCTTAATCAAGGGATATAATATGGCTGAGATACAATTTTCATGGTGCAAGTTTATTTTTTAGTGTTTTTTTGCCACTAATATCATAAATCTGTGTAACTTTAGCCACAGAAACACGGCGATAAACGCTTAAATGCAACCTTTAATATTAGTAATAATCATTCTTTTTAAAGTTATTTATTCAACCAATAATTGTTTCCCTTATTTCTGAATCATCTTAGAGAGAATCCATATGTTAAACTTTATATTATCCATTAAGCTATGATGAAAAAAGGATTTTTATTTTTATCCATCGGACTGCTGGCTGCGTCAACTTATGCCCAGAATCCGATTGTGCAAACACACTACACGGCCGACCCTGCACCAATGGCATACGACGGTACGTTATATCTTTATACCAGCCATGACGAAGATGCTTCCACATGGTTTGTGATGAATGACTGGAAACTGTACACTACCACCGACATGGTGAACTGGACCGATCACGGAGCAGTACTTTCGTACAAGACTTTCAGTTGGGCGAAGGGTGATGCCTGGGCCATGCAATGCGTGGAGCGTGACGGAAAGTTCTATGCTTATGTACCTGTCACGATGAACAAAGGAGGAGGTGCCATCGGTGTGGCTGTGGCAGACAGTCCGTACGGACCTTTCTACGATGCGTTGGGCAAACCGTTGGTAAGCAGCGGAAAGGGAGACATTGACCCTACGGTCATGATTGATGATGACGGGCAGGCTTATCTGTATTGGGGTAATCCTTTCTGTTACTATGTGAAACTGAATGAGGACATGATTTCGTATTCGGGCGATATTGTCCGGGTGCCGATGACCGAAGAGTCTTTCGGCAAGCGGGAAGGAAACGTGGCCGAACGCCCGACACTGTACGAAGAAGGTCCCTGGTTGTACAAACACAATGATTGGTATTATCTGCTTTGGGCAGGAGGCCCCATTCCCGAGCACTTGGGATATTCGATGAGTAAGAGTCCTGTTGGCCCCTGGAAGTATGGTGGTACGCTGATGCCTACCGAGGGTGGCAGTTTTACCAACCATCCGGGTATTGTTGATTATAAAGGTTCTACCTATCTGTTCTATCACAACGGTGCACTGCCGGGCGGTGGGGGGTTTACCCGTTCCGTTTGTGTGCAGAAAGCAGAATTCAACAAAGACGGGTCATTTGTACCCATGAAGATGACGGCGGGTATAGAGAAGGGACTGGAAAACTTGAATCCCTATCGGAAGACTGAGGCTGAGACCATGGCTTTCTCGGAAGGCATGAAGGCTGGCCAGAATAAAGAAGTAGGCGTATTTGTCAATGCCATGAACGATGGAGCGTATATTAAAGTGAAAGGCGTTGATTTCCGTAAAGAGGGAGCATCGAAGTTTATGGCCCGCGTAGGAACAACTCACAATGGAGGCGTAACGATGGAAGTTCGTTTGGATAGTCCGCAGGGTGACTTGCTGACTACCGTAAAAGTTCCCATGACGGGAGGCGATAACCGTTGGGCACTGGTGTCTTCGGACGTGGCCAAAGTGAGTGGTGTACACGACCTTTATTTTGTTTGTAAAGGTAAGAAGCCCGGTCGTCTGATGTATTTCGACTACTGGATGTTTCAAGCACAGAAATAATTTACCGATACATGACCAAATGTATGAAGACTAAAAGACTTTTGATTGTTGCCAGTCTGGTATTGGCAAATACGATGGCTGCCTGTGCCCAGTCGAAGACTGTATGGCTGGACGATTTGGATCTGACAGCCATGACTCAGGGATATGGCATGCCGATGAAGAACAAGTCGATTGACGGACGAAAACTTACCATTGGTGGGCAAACCTTTGAACGTGGAGTGGGAACTCACTCTGTCAGCGAGGTGGCTATCCAGCTGGATGGTGGGGCAACCCGTTTTACCGCCCAGGTAGGTTTGGATGATGAAGTACTGGAGCGCAAGAATGCGGCCGAGTTCATCGTGATAGGCGACGGTGCGCAGTTGTGGACCAGTGGAATAGTCAAGGTGGGCGATGCTCCCAAAGAATGTTCTGTTTCGCTGGACGGCGTAAAACGGCTGGAACTGTTGGTGAAGGAAGGCGGTGACGGTCCGCATTACGACCATGCCGACTGGGCCGATGCAAAGATTTTGTCGAAGGGATCAGATAGTTTCCCAACCCTGAAGTTTATAGCAACGGAGCCTTACATATTGACTCCTCCCGCTCCTGCCACTCCGAGAATAAATTGTGCGGCAGTGTTCGGCGTACGTCCCGGCGCGCCCTTCCAGTTCCTGGTGGCCACTACGGGCGACCGGCCGATGAAGTTTTCGGCATCCGGACTGCCTGATGGACTGGAAATCAATCCGGAGACAGGACTAATAACCGGCAAGCTGACAAAGCCCGGTACGTATGAAGTAACCCTGAAAGCAAAAAACAAAAAAGGTACGGACAAGAAGAAGTTCCGCATCGAGTGCGGCGACCGGATTGCACTGACTCCCCCGATGGGCTGGAACAGCTGGAACTGCTTCGGGCACGAAGTTTCTGCCGAGAAGATTAAAAAGGCTGCAAGAGCCATGGTAGAAAGCGGGCTGATCAACTACGGGTGGACTTACATCAACATAGACGATTCGTGGCAGCACCACCGCGATCCCAACGACCCGACCAGAGGCGGCAAGTTGCGCGACGACAATGGATACATCTTGCCCAATGCCAAGTTCCCCGACATGAAGGAGCTGACCGATTACGTTCATTCGCTGGGACTGAAGACCGGCATATACTCTTCGCCCGGCCCGTGGACTTGTGGCGGCTGTGCTGGCAGTTTCGGATACGAGAGACAGGACGCCGAGATGTATGCCAAGTGGGGTATCGATTACCTGAAGTACGACTGGTGCAGCTATGGCGGCGTGCTCGACCGTGATTTGAATAAAGACCCCTATAGCGTAGGTTCGTTAGAGTTTCAGGGAGGTGGCGACTCGATTTTGGGAAGAAAACCGTTCAAGATTATGGGCGACTACTTGCGTCAGCAGCCCCGGGACATCGTTTACAACCTGTGCCAATATGGTATGGGCGACGTCTGGAAGTGGGGAAATGCCGTCGGCGGACAATGCTGGCGTACCACCAATGATATTACCGATACGTGGGAAAGCGTCAAAGGCATAGCCCTGTCGCAGGACCGTGCGGCAGCCTGGGCAAAACCCGGCAGCTGGAACGACCCCGATATGCTGGTAGTGGGTATCGTAGGATGGGGAAATGCTCACCCGACGAAGTTGAAGCCCGATGAACAGTATCTGCACATCAGTCTGTGGAGCCTGTTCTCTGCCCCGTTGCTGATAGGTTGCGACTTAGAGAAGTTGGACGACTTTACTTACAGCCTGCTGACGAACAACGAAGTGATTGCCATCAACCAGGATCCGTTGGGTAAACAGGCCACTTGCGTACACACCATCGGCGACCTGCGCATCTATGTGAAGGACTTGGAGGATGGCGGAAAAGCGGTCGGCTTCTGCAACTTCGACCGCGAGAAGGCCAGCCTTTCGTTCAGCGACTTCGACAAGTTGGGCATTTCGGGCAAACAGACGGTTCGCGACCTTTGGAGACAGAAGGACATTAAGGTGCTCAATACGTCGAAAGAAGCGTTGGATCTGGAGATTCCCGGTCACGGCGTATTGCTCTATAAGTTCCGGAAAGGACGCTGATAACCGCTCCTTTGGAAAGACAGAAGAGGCTGGATCCCGCCGGGGTGCAGCCTCTTTTCTTATAACAGTATGCCTGGCAACGGATGTGCCGGTTTATTTTCCTATTTCCTTCAGCAGTTCGTCCACGGCGGCTTTCAGCTGCGTGTCTTCACCCTTGACGATGGTTTCGGGAGCATTCAGCACCAGGATGTTGGGTTCCAACTGGGAGTTTTCCAGGTAGGAGCCGTCAGGCAGGCGATAGCCTACAATAGGAATACCGAATACTAACGAACGGTCCTGAAGTGTTTCCCACGATACGCTGGTCATGGTACCCGGTACGGGAGCGCCTACCAGTTTACCCAGTTTCCGGTGGCTGTACACCCAGGGCGTACCGTGAGCGTTGGAGTAGTTGGCCTCGCACTGCAGCATGATGCTGGGCTTGTTCCAGCGGCGGCTGGGCATGTCGCAGGCTTCGCGTCCGCGTACCACCTGTGTGAAGTATTTCTGTCCGCTGAACAACACTTCGATGTCTTCGTGCAGACGTCCGCCGCCGTTGAAGCGGGTGTCGATGACGATGCCTTCGCACTTGTTATACTTACCCAGGATGTCCGAATAGATGTTGCGGAAACTGCCGTCGTCCATCGACTGGATGTGTACGTAGCCCAGACGTCCGCCCGACCAGCGTTCTACGTCGGCTGCACGCTGTTTTACCCAGCGGCGATAGAGCAGGCTGTTCAGTGAGCCACTGGTGATGGGCTTCACCACCTCGTCCCAGCGTTCGCCTGTAGCGGGGCTGTAGAAGGATACAAGTGTCTTGCGACCAGCCTTGCCGTTCAGCAACTGGCTGATGTCGGTGTTGGCGTCGAGCGTCTGTCCGTCTATCTTTTCGATGCGGTCGCCTGCCTTTACTTTGGACTTGGCGGTATCAAAGGGACCTTTTTCCACTACTTCGTCTATCAGCAAGCCTTCGCCACGGTCGGTCCAGCTATAGAGCAGACCCAGGTTGGCGGTGGCATCGGTAGCGAGCGACGGATAGTAGCGTCCGCCCGTGTGCGATACGTTCAGTTCGCCCAGCCATTCGCTCAGCAGCTCGGCAAAGTCGTAGTTGTTACTGATGTGAGGCAGGAATTTGCGGTAGTCTTCTGCCATCTTATCCCAGTCTACACCGTGCATGTTCAGGTTGTAGAAGCGTTTCTTTTCCTGCTTATAAACGTGGTCGAACATGTAGGTACGTTCGTCGGCCAGGTTCATCTTCATTTCGGCGCGGTAGGTGATGGATTCCAGTTTATCGTTCTTGGTGTTCATCTTCTGCATGCTGCGTCCGCTCAGGATGAAGAGGTTGTCGCCCTTCTTATCCAGTGTGAGCGATGCCCAACCTGCGTCCATCTTCTTCAGCAGCTTGGTATCGCGCTTGCGCAGGTCCATCTTCCAGAGGTCGTAGCCGCCTTCGAAGGCCGACATGTAGTAAAGGCTTTCGCCGTCGGCCGAAAGGATGGCATCACCTAGGTTTGAAGAGTTGGGCGTGAGGCGCACGATACGGTCCTCAATGCCGTCCAGTTCCACTGTGATGAGTTTCGTTTCTTCCTTCTTGTCGGCTTCTTTCTTGTCTTTTTTGTCCTTATCGGCTTCTTTGCTTTCTTTCTTCTTGTCTTTATCGGCTTCTTCCTGCTCTTTCTTCTGAAGTTCGTAGTCCTCCTTGCTGAGGCGGAACTTGTCGTAGGCGTCCTGGTTGAGGAATACCAGCATGGCATCTTCGAGCGAACCCCACGAAGCGTGGTTGCGCATACCATAGCGTTCGGTACTGAAGAGAATGGCATTACCGTCCATTACCCAGCGGGGTGACGAGCTGAAGTAGCCGCTGCCAGTCAGGTTGAAGATTTCTCCCTTGCCGTCGGCACTCACCAGACCTATGTCGGTATAGGGGTCGTGCCCATTACCGATGAATTCGAGGGCGAACCATTTTCCGTCGGGCGACCACTGGTAGTTGAATCCGCCGGAAGTGTTGTACCATGTAGAGCCGTCGGTAATCTGGCGTACCTTTTTGGTGTCGAGGTTAAGAACCATCAGGCGATTGCGGTCTTCGATGAAGGCCAGTTCCTTGCCGTCGGGCGAGAAGGTAGGCATGGTGCGCTCTACGGTGGTGGAGGGCAGTAGCACTTCTTCGTCGATCAGGGTGGCGTTGGCAAAGTTGGGGTCTTCCTTACGGGCTATCTTGGCCAGGTAAAGTTGCCAGTTACCGCTACGCTCGCTGGCATAGGCCAGGGTGCGACCGTCGGGAGCGAAGCAGACGTCGGCTTCGGCGGCAGCGGTGTGGGTAATCTGCTTGGTAGTGGCATAGTCGGCTGAAGTAACAAACACTTCACCGCGTATCAGGAAGGCCACCTGTTCGCCATCGGTCGAAGGCGTGGCCGAGGTGGCTCCGCTACTGAAGTTGAGGCGTGCCACGGCGTCGGTGTCATCACCGGTCAGATTGATTTTCACCTTCTGCGGCCGGCCGTCGGGAGTCTGTGTGTAGATTTCGCCGTCGTAAGTGTAGCAGAGGGTACCCTTGGCTTGCGAAAGGAAGCGTACGGGGTGAGTCTTGAAGGTGGTGACGGGTTGAGCTTCTTGTGGGTTGTCCAGCTTCATGCGCCATACGTTGAAGCTGCCGCCGTTGCGTTCGCTCAGGAAGAAGACGTCGCTGCCGTTGTCGGCCAGAATAGGATTACGGTCTTCGCCGGGGCGATTGGTCAGGTTGGTGTGATGTCCGGTGGCAGCATCGTAGCGCCAGATGTCGCGGGTGACGGACGATGTATGGTGCTTGCGCCATTCGTCTTCAAAACCTTTGCGGTCCTGGTAGAGGAAGGAACCGTCGGCCTGTGGCAGGAAGTTAATCATTTCGGCAGGCGTGGCCAGTATCTGTTCGGTACGTCCGCCTGCTGCGGGAACGGCATAAAGTTCGGTCATGGCCGAGGTGGGGAAGAGGGCACTCGAAGCCGGGTCCTGAAGGGCGGCGTTGAAGTAGACTTTCTTGCCGTCGGGCGAGAAGGCGGTGGGTACTTCGGAAGCCGAGTTATAGGTCAGTCGTTTGGCACTTCCGCCGTCGGCGGGCATTACGAAGACATCCATATTGCCATAGCGGTCGCTGGCAAAGGCGATTTGCTTGCCGTCGGGCGACCATACGGGCGATGATTCGTAAGAGCCTTGCGAGGTGAGCCGCACGGCTTCGCCTCCCTGTGCATTCACTTTGTAGAGGTCGCCTTTGTAGCAGAAGGCGATCTGGGTGCCGTCGGGCGAGATGCGTACGTCGCGCATCCACAACGGAGTCCCGCCCCAGGCGGTAGCTGTAGCTGCCATACCCAGCAGCAGATAGCATGTCAGTTTTTTCATAAAAAGATAGAATTGAAATGAATACTTGTTCTATAAAGGGCAAAAATAAGGAAAATAGGGAAACGAACTAAAAAAACAGATAAATAATTTGGAGCATATTTGTAAAACCCATATCTTTGCACCGCTTTTTAACAGAAAGCACTTGAAGTTTGGACTATGGTGTAATGGTAGCACAACAGGTTTTGGTTCTGTTTGTCCAGGTTCGAATCCTGGTAGTCCAACATCCAACGTAGGAAACCCTTAAGAGCAGATGCTCTTGAGGGTTTTCTTTTTTTGTGCTCCGGTGGAGTATCAGCCTTCTTCTTTTATTTTATTGTGATAACTCGGGTAGGCCTCCCAGCGTGTACGGTAGGCCTCTGTCCGGCCTTGGGGAACAATCAGGGCGGAGAGTTGGTCGAGGAAGGGTAGGGCGTTGTTGCCCAGTGTGGGCGGTTCCTTTCCTTCGAAGCGCAGGGTGGCGAGGGCAAAGCCGGTGCGCAGGGCGTAGTCACCTATTTCCTTTACGTGGGCAGGCAGCGTGATTTCTTTCAGTTGTTCGCATCCGCTGAACGTCCATCCCTTCAGGCTGGCGAGGCTTTGAGGCAGGGCGATGTGTTGCAGGGCGGTGCAGTCGCTGAAGGCGGCTTCGTGAATGATGCCGTCGTAGGTCGTGGCTGTGCCGTGACTTTTGACGGTGACGAGCCGGGTACAACGGTAGAAGGCGTAACTGCCTATCTGCTGTATGCCGTCGGGCAGGGTGACGGTGCGCAACGTGGCAATCTCTCTGAACGCGCCGTCTTCCACGCTGCGCAGGGCAGGGGGCAGACTGACCGATTCGAGGCGGGTTGCCATGAAGGCTTGTGCCCCGATGCTTTCCAATGCTTGGGGCAGTGTGGCGACCTTCAGGCCGCTTTCGCGGAAAGTTTCGTCTTCGATGCGGCGCAGGGCGGTGGCGGAAAGGTCGATGCCGGTCAGGGCGATACAGTCTTCGAAAGCGTGCGGGCCGATGGTTTTCAGCGAACTGGGCAGGGTAACGGCCGACAGTTGCCGGCTGCCCGCGAAAGCCTGTGTGCCGATGGACTCCAACCCCTCGTTCAGTACGACGGACTCGATACGGGAGTTGCGGAATGCGCCGTCGGCGATGCTCCGGACTTCGGCCGGAAAAACGAGGTGGGTGACGCTGGAGTCGCGTAGTCCGGTGACTACCCCGTCGCTGATAAGCAGGTATTTGTGACGGGTCGGGCTGTCGGGGCTGATGTGTTCGGCTTCGTTGCCTGTCTCCATGCGGACTATGCGTCTCCGGCCCGGGCGGACGGTTACCAGTTGGCTCCACCAGCGGTAGTTGCGGACGTCGTAGTTTTCTTCGACCACGACGTACAGGTCTTGTGCCGAGCGGCTGCCTTTAAACCACTCTTCGGCATCGAGCGTAAAGCGTGCCTTGCCTTCCTTGTCGGTCCGGCTTTCGAGCAAGGCTTTGGTCTGCGGATTGTTCTTAAAGGTTTCGTAGTCGGAAGCGTTGAATACTTTGACGGTTTTGTCCGCCTGCGGTTCTCCTTGGGGATTGCGGACGATGACTTCGACGATAGATGTGCCGCGGCGCTCTACGGGTTCATCCTTGCCGCAGCTTTGGAGCAGCAGGCAAAGGGTCAGCAGGGCTACGGACAGAAATGTAATCTTGTTCATAATGGCTCTGGTTGTTGTTGAGAATGGATAATTCGGATTGTTCACTCTACAGCGTCAGAGCAGAGGGTGCGGCATGGTTTGTTGCATGACGGATGCAGGTTGCCTCCTGCCGTCGGGCGAGAGGAACCGGTTTGAGAGAGAGGGCGCAAAGATACGACAATTGCAGAAAAGAAAAAGGGGGTGGCACATGTTGTATAACATATATCGTTTTGACACTTTGTATTTTCTGTTTGCCGAGAATGCGTTTTTTCGACCCGACGGACAGGAAGACCGAAAATTTTAAAGCAATTTTCTGTATTCGACTGATGCTTAGATGGGTAGCGAAATGTTTACAATTGAAATAGAGAAAAAACGTCCTGAATTCGTCCGAAAAGCGGAGTTTTTCGTCGTCGCAACCGGTTTGGACGAACACCACAAGCAATCCGGCCGAGCCATACAAGCATTGTTCGCGAGCCGCACAAGCAATCTGCCCGAACGGCACAAGCGTTGTTCGTGCGGCGGACAGGCATTTTCGGGCATAAATATGTGAAATCGGGCTGTCCCGACGTATGTTTATGCAAAACCAGCACTTGTTTCTGACTGCCCGATGCGTAGTTTGGCGATAATGAAAAATGGATGTGGCAGCCGGATGCTGTTTTTGCTGACAGAACGAGCTACTGCCAACCATAACGGCGACATATTGTATACTTGCTCCGAACCGTTTCCCAACCGTATATCTACCTCCGGACAGGGAGTTTTCCGGCATCGCCTTCCGGGGGATACTTGTTGTATCTTATCTTCCTTAATCGTTAAACTTTCCTCCATTTGTACGATATTGGCACAGTTTTCGCACGAAATTGTGCACAGTCTTCGTTTACTTTTGCTACATTTGCATTGTGTACGCAAACGGTGTACGCAACAAGACGAACTTGTTTACTTAAACTTAATATTTATCATTATGAATCAGTATTTGAATTTTTCATTGGAAGGTAAAGTAGCCCTCGTTACAGGTGCTTCTTACGGTATCGGTTTTGCCATCGCTTCTGCTTTTGCAGAACAAGGTGCAACTATTTGCTTCAACGATATCAATCAGGAATTGGTAAATAAAGGTCTGGCCGCATACGCTGAGAAGGGTATCAAGGTACATGGTTATGTGTGCGACGTTACCGACGAACCTGCAGTACAGGCTATGGTTGCCCAGATTGAAAAAGAAGTAGGTACGATTGACATCCTTGTAAACAATGCCGGCATCATCCGCCGCGTGCCCATGCACGAGATGGAAGCTTCCGAATTCCGCAAAGTCATCGACATCGACCTGACAGCTCCTTTCATCGTAGCCAAGGCTGTTCTGCCTGCCATGATGAAGAAAGGACACGGAAAGATTATCAACATCTGCTCCATGATGTCCGAACTGGGACGCGAAACCGTATCGGCCTATGCAGCAGCCAAGGGCGGCCTGAAGATGCTGACCCGCAACATCTGCTCCGAATACGGCGAATACAACATCCAGTGCAATGGTATCGGCCCGGGTTACATCGCTACTCCGCAGACAGCTCCGCTTCGCGAAAAGCAACCCGATGGCAGCCGTCACCCGTTCGATTCGTTCATCTGCGCCAAGACTCCTGCAGGCCGCTGGCTCGATCCGCAGGAACTGACTGGTCCTGCCGTATTCCTGGCTTCTGAAGCTTCGAATGCAGTCAACGGACACATCCTTTATGTAGATGGCGGTATCCTGGCTTACATTGGCAAACAGCCTAAATAAACGAAGAAACAACAAACAACAGAGGGTGTGTCCTGTGTGGGCACATCCTCTTTCTTTTAGGCACCGACGGCACAGCCGGAATGTTGTAACCCGTCTTCGCCTTATTGTTTGCTAAACGAAAAAGACATTGCGTATGAAAAAAATATTCCTGTGGTGCGTGTCGGCGTTTCTTTGCCTTTCATGTGCCGAAAATAAAAGTGCATGGACCGTCACCGTAACCAATCCCTTGGCCACCGAACGTGCGGGCGAGATGGTGGAAGTGTCGATGAGCGAAGTTTCCGACCTGCTGAAACTGGCCGATACGGCTCAGATTGTCGTGCTGGACAAGGAAGGTGAACAAATACCCTATCAGATTACCTACGACGGTAAACTCATCTTCCCCGTCACAGTAGCTTCGGGCGCAACGGCCGCCTATACCATCGAGCCGGGTACACCCGCCGAAGTAGACGTGAAGGCCTGCGGACGCCAATATCCCGAACGTGCCGACGACATGGCCTGGGAGAACGACCTTGTAGGTTTCCGTGCCTACGGTCCTGCCTTGCAGGCTCGTGGCGAGAAAGGCTTCGGCTACGACCTCTTTACGAAGTACAACACTACCGAACCCATTCTGGAAGACCTCTATGCCAGCGAGTTGAATCCCGAATCGTGGAAGAAGGTGAACGAACTGCGCAAGACCGACAAGAAAGCCGCCGACGAACTGGTGAAGACTTTCTCTTACCACGTAGACCACGGCTATGGCATGGACTGCTATGCCGTAGGCCCCACACTGGGTGCCGGAGTGGCTGCGCTGATGGTGAACGATACCATTATTTATCCCTGGTGCTATAAGACAGGCGAAGTGCTGGACAACGGCCCGCTGCGTTTCACCGTGAAGTTGGAATTCAATCCGCTGACCGTGAAGGGCGACACGACTGTAGTCGAAACCCGTGTCATCACGCTCGATGCAGGTTCGCATCTCAACCGTACGGCTGTTTCGTATACCAGCCTGAAGGAAACAATGCCCGTCGTTACCGGTATTGTGCTTCACGAGCCCAATGGAGCTGTAACTACTTCGGCCGAGGGCGGCTACATGACTTACGTCGATCCTACCACCGGACCGGACAACGGCAAGATACTAATGGGTGCGGCTTTCCCTGCTGACGTGAAATCGATGAAGACCGTGCTTTTCTCGCCCGAGGAAAAGAAGATGCGTAACAATGCCGACGGACACGTACTGGCCGTGAGCGACTACGAGCCCGGTTCGGAGTATGTCTATTACTGGGGTTTCGCCTGGGATAAGGCCGACATCAAGACGCCCGAAGCCTGGAACAAGTATATGGCCGACTTCGCCCAACGGTTGCGCAACCCGCTGAAGGTAGAAATAAAATAAAAGCACAGGCGGCTTTGTGCTTGCCCAAAGATGTGCTTGGATAGAACGAGGGTGTGCCAAAACAAAAGTATCTGAAACTCTCCTCCTTCCAGAAGGAGGGGAGTCAGATACTATAAACTTAGTTTTGACACATCCTCTTTCTGTTTTCAGAAAAGTGTCTTCCCTTTGCACACCAGCTCGGCCACGTTTTTAGCTTCCAGCTTTTCGAGCAGGCGTTTGCGGTAGGTTTGCACCGTGTTGACGCTCAGAAACAGCATCTGGGCTATCTGTGCCGTGCTGAGTCCTTGCGAGAGATAGGTCAGTACTTCTTTCTCGCGTTTCGACAGTACAGGCACCTTATGTATATCGTGCTTCGGATCGTCCTGTTTCAGTTCGGCAAACGCACGGCTGAAGTAGCGTTCGCCTGCTCTGATTTGCCGGATGGCGGTGTCCAGTTCGCCAATGCTGTCATTCTTCGAAACGGCTCCGTCGATGTCTACATCGGAAAGTTGGGCAACGGTCCACGGTTCTTCGTGCATGGTGTAGATCAGTATGCGGCATTCGGGCATCTGGCTGTGCAGGTACTCGACGGCCTTAAATCCGTTGCTGCCGGGCAGTTCCAGGTCGATGATGCAAAGGTCGAAACGCTCGTTGCTGGCAGCCTGTTTCAGCTCTTCAAGGCAGTCGGCACTTTTGCATACTACGTTTTCCTGTCACGATGCCAGGGCTACGATTCCTTCCGCTACGATGGGATGGTCGTCAACGACCAGTAGTTTGTACTTCTTCTTGTTCATTTTGTGGTATTTCCAGTTGTAAGGTAAAACAGTTGTTTCCGTCCGACGTCTGTTGGCTGACTTGTGCATGGATGGCCTTGATGCGGTCGTCTACCGTGCGCAGCCCTATTCCTCTGCCGTTGTGGGGCGATTGGCTTGTGTACGGAGTGCCGTTGTCGGTTATCCGCAAGGTATATCTTGTCCGGCTTTCCGCTTGCAAGTTGATGTCTATGCGGCTGGCATCGGTGTGCTTGACGGCGTTCATGGTCAGTTCCTGAACGATGCGGTACAGTTCGTAGGCCGTGCGGTTGGGGATGAAGCGCGATGCATTGCCGGCGGTCGGTGTGTACGCGATGTGCCTGCCAGTGTTCTCGGTCAGACTGGCAGCATAATGGCCGAGTATCTCGTCCAGACTGAGCTGATCGAATTCGGGCGGCATCAGTTCGTGCGAAATGTTGCGTACGTTGTTCCTCAGCTGGCTTACGAAACTGCCCAGTTTCTGGAGGTTATCGGCTGTAGCAGAGCTTTCTATCTTCATTTGCAGCCCCAGCAGATCGTTGGCAATGCCGTCGTGCAGTTCTTTGGCAAAATATTTGCATTCGGCTTCCAGACCTTCGATGTAGCGTTTGGCCGAGTTCAGTTCGTTTTCCTGCTTCAGCAGTTCTATTTTTTTGTCGACTATCCGTTTTTTGTAATACAGTATCAGTAGGGCTATGAAGGCCAGGGTCAGCAGGCATCCCGCTGCCACGGTGATTTTCAGCAAGAAGGTTTCGTGCTCCAGTTTTTCCTGTTGCAGGTGGGCTATTTGCAGCTCTTTTTCCTGTGTCTGATACTTTACGTTGAACTCTGCCATCTGTTGCGTCAGATTGTGCTGTGCCAGGGTGTCGGTCCACATGCGTGCGCTGTCCATGTAGACGTAGGCCAGTTGGCGGTTTCCGGTGGCGTCGTAGCATTGTGCTATCTGTGTGAGCAGGGTTTTAGGTTCGCTTCCTATATTTCTGTTCCGCAGCCACAACAAGTCGTTCAGGGCTTTGCTGTAGTTTTTTCTGTTCATTTCGGTCGAGGCACGCACCTGTATGAATCCGATGGCAGGGACGGAGTTGGCAGGGATGTCGGCCAGCAGCCGGTTGCCCATTTGCAGGTAGTAGTCTACGGAGTCGGGCTTTTCCTGTCGTTCGAATACCCTTAATATCGAGGGCATGCACCTTATCTTTAGGCTTGCGGCATTCTCGCCGGCGTTGCAGGCTATCTGCCAGGCTTTGCGGATGAATTGTTCGGCTTTCTCTATTTTGTTCAGTTCGGCTTTGATACCGGCTCCAAGTTGCCAGGCCGAAAAGTTGACGTAAGCGTCATCGGTTTTGGATACGTGCTGGATGGCCAGTTCGTTGTACTTCTCGGCTTCGCTTAGTTGCCGGATGTTGAAATAGAACACCGATACATTATTATAAATATGTGTGATCCAGCTTTCGTCTTTGTATTTCAGGGCTGTTTCGAGTGCTTTGTTGTAATAATAGATGGTAGAATCGCTCATGTGCCGCTGGCGGTAGAGGATGGCCAAGTCGTTGTATACGCTGATGTGCTTCTCTAAATCGGCTGTTTGAGGCAGGTAGGGAAGTACGCTCTTTTTCATTTCGAAGGCTTCCTCGTTCTTTCCTACATATATTAATAAAGTAGCCTGTTCGTTCAGCAGTATCGGATAGACGGGCGATTGTTCGACTCCTTTGACGGCAAAGGCACTGTCGAAACTGCGTTGTGCTTCCTCGTAATATCCTTCGCCCATCAGGTTGGCGGCCCGTTCGTAGAAGTCCATCAGCAGTGTGTCGGTAGGGATGTCTTCTGCGCGTAGGCTGGCTGCAGTCATTAAGGCAATGTAAAGGAGAAATAAAACTCTATTCATGGTAGTATGGTGTATTTCTGTCGCAAAGATAGGGGTTTTGTTATGAAGAAAGAAAAGAATAATTGAGGAATTGAAGTGACTTGGCGGTAGATGCGGTGTGCCTTTGGCATATTGTTGTTGATTGAGGCTAGTATAATGATGTAAAAGGCATTCTTTTATTTTTCAAAAAATGCATCTTGCTTGTAAAATCACTGTTTTCGGTGACAAAAAGAAATGTGAAAAAGTTGTTTATTTGCAGATAAAGAAGTGAAAGAGTTTTGCTACCGATTTTGTCGGAAATAGTGGAACGATGAAATGAAAAAGAAGCTGGGACTGTAAGAAAAGTAAATATACTGGTTAGGTTTGTTTTGTTGGTGATGCCATTTTCCCCATAAAGGAAAGAAAGGCATCACCACAAATCATGTTTTTATGGGATAAACTATGAATTAATACGTATCTATATGAAGACTATTTTCAACTATGCGGCATGGCTGCTTTTTGTGATTGTTTTTGCCTTGACGGGTTGTAGTGACGATAAGAGTGAACCTGCTCCTGAAACTCCTGAACCTTCCATTGAGTTTGGCAGTGAAACTGATCTGAAACCTGTGGTAAGCGTAGAAGGAGGCACTTCTACATTGACCTTTACAGCCTCGGATGACTGGACGGCGAGTGTGAGTGCCGTAACTCGTGCAATTGACTGGTTAAGCGTTTCACCCACACAGGGAGGAGCGGGTACTGTTACCCTTCAGATTACTACCCAGCCCAATGATACTTACGACGAACGGAATGCGGCTATTGTTTTGAGTTGTGGAAATGTACAGAAAACCGTTACTCTTACCCAAAAACAGAAAGATGCCTTGCTGGTAACTTCTAACAAGGTAGAAATGGAGGCAATAGGTGGTACATTCGGTATTGAGTTGCAAGCGAATGTGGATGTCAGTTATGAGATAGAAGAGGCAGCCAGAGAGTGGTTGACGGTTGCTTCTTCTTCTACTCGTGGCCTGACTACGTCAACGTTGAATTTTCAGGCCTCAGAGAATACGGATACTGAAACACGGCAGGCTGTCATTACGCTTCGGGGCGGTGAACTTACGGAAAAGGTGACTGTTTACCAGGCAGGTAGTGATCCTTCTATTTTGCTCTCGCAAAAAGAGTATACGGTAGCTTCCGATGGTGAAACCATTCAAGTGGAATTGAAAAGCAATGTATCGTATGAGGTCGTAATGCCCGAAGTACAGTGGATTACGGAAGCGTCTACCCGAGCCGTTTCTTCTTATACACACTATTTTGTTATTTCGCCGAACGATACTTACGATGCACGGTCGGCAGAGATTTCCTTTATTAATAAGGAGAATAATATTGAGGAGAAAGTAGTCATTACTCAGGTGCAAAAGGATGCGATTATTGTTGCACAGAGTGAGTATACAGTTGCTTCTGAAGGCGACAGACTGGATTTTTCTGTGAATACTAACGTTGATTTCACAGTAGAAACTTCAGTTGATTGGATTCAGCAGGTGACTACTCGTGGATTGGTAGAGAAGCCTTTGAGTTTCAATATTGCAGCGAATATGGCAGATAATAACCGTGAGGGTGAGATTATTATTTCTTATAAAGGGTTGAAACAGAAAATAAAGGTTTTTCAAGGTAGTGATTATTTGGCTAAGAGGCACAGAGAAGCATTGATTGCATTATACAAGGCGACAAATGGAGATAATTGGCATAATAATACAAATTGGTGTAGCGATAAACCTATTTATGAATGGTATGGAGTGAACCATTGTTATGGTGATTGGGAGCGAATAAAGAAAGATTATGTGGTATCCCTTTATTTAGACGGAAATAATCTGAGAGGGGAATTGCCTGAAGAGACGGCTGTTCTGATGGATTCGTGTCATAGGGCTGATCCTTGGTATCTTGGTTTTAATATTGGTTCTAATGTCATTTGTGGTACTATCCCTGAGAGTGTGATTAATCATCCTAACTGGAGTGAGTTGGGATGGGATATTGTGGCACAAAATCCATTTGGGGGAGATATTATTGCTCCACAGGAATATAAACTTAGGATTGCCGATAAGAGTATAACTATCATGAATACGAATGTTAATACGACTATTTATGATTTATTGGCGAAAAATGAGGTAACTGTAGTCTATAATATTTCAGGTGGCGAAACTTGTCTTGAGACTATAGATTTTACAAAAGAAAGAGTAAACTTACATTTGGATTATCATAATAAAGGGTTAGGTACGGTATATTGTTTTAGATTCATGGATTATGTAGATCCATGGATGCAAAAATATGTTCCTGAAAATGTTCCTGAAGATATTTTGTTTACTACAGATTTTGGTCATAGAAGTGGGGCTCATTATCCTCATGGAAATGTTTATATGTATGATAGAAGTGGTAATTTGATTTATATGGCTTTACGAGTTTATGGGATAGATGATTCATCGTATAATGAATCATGGTATAATAATAAAGTTGACAGTGTGCTTAGAGCAAGGCTTGGAGAACCTGAAGAACATCCAGATTTTGAGATGGAAAATTTCTATACATCAACAGATTACTCTCGTGATGGTGAGGTATTCATTTTGCAGGAAGCTTCCTTAGGCAAAGGGATTGATCTTGTTTTTTTAGGGGAAGCTTTTGTTGATAAGGATATGGAACTAGGAGGGTATTATGAGCAGATGATGCGGGAAGGAATGGAAAAATTGTTTTCTATAGAACCATATAAAAGCTTGCGTAATAGATTTAATGTGTATTCTGTTAAAGTTGTATCTCCTAATAACTTGTTTATATCGGGTACGGAAACTGCAATACAGGAAAATAATGAGTTATGTTTTGAATATGCCAGCAAAATACCAGGTATTAGTAAAGAACGTATGATGATTGGTGTAATATATGGTAGTAGTGGTTTTTGGCGTTCATATACTTCAATGTATTATGATGATGGTAGTTTTGTCGCTTATTTAACAAAAGGGGTAGGAGATGTTTTAATACATGAAGTGGGAGGACATGGAATTTCTAAATTGCAGGATGAATATGTAGAACCCGGTTATGAAGAAGAGACATTGCCTGAAGCACAAAAGCAAGAAATGGATGTTATTTGGCATAACTGGGGTTGGGGTGCCAATGTGGATTGGCGCAATGATGTTACCACTGTCAAGTGGGCACATTTCTTAAGGGACAGTCGTTATGCAGGGGAGGAATTGGGACTCTATGAGGGGGCTTATCTTTATGGGTACGGTGCTTATCGTCCGACGGAAAACAGTATGATGCGTTATAATGATGCGCCATTTAATGCTCCTAGTCGTGAGCAGATTTATAAAACTATTATGCAGATGTCCGAAGGTGAGAGTTGGACATATAATTATGAAGACTTTGTACAATACGATGCCATTAATCGCAATGCGGCCACGACGCGTGGTTTGCAGAAACAGCCGACTGAAGATCAGATAGATAAATGGAAGAAGTCTCATCGTCCACCAGTGAAGATAAAAGGTACTTGGCGTGATGCTATGAAGAAAAAGCGACAGATTACATCTCCTTTACGTTAATCTCCCTCTCTCAAAAAATTCCCCAGTTAGGAAAAAAATTTTTTCTAACTGGGGAATTTTTTTTTCCTAACTGGGGAAAAATTATAGCTTAAAGCAGTTTGAATTCATATCCTTCTTCCTTCAGGAAGTTGATAGCACGGGGCAGAGCATACTGCAGGTTGCCGTTGTCCCAGGACTTGAGGGAGTCGTGGAAAGTGATAATGGAACCGTTGCGGGCGTAGCGCATGACGTTGGCCAGTACTTGCGGGCCGCGAAGTTTCTTGCTATAGTCGCGGGTGACAAGGTCCCACATCACAATCTTGTATTTACTTTTCAGTACCATATACTGTGCCCAACCCATGTGACCGTGTGGCGGTCGGAACAGGAGCGGGCGCAGGGCTTTTGTGGTGATGTCCGGGGCGCAGATGGAGCACATGAAGTCGTATGCTTCTTCTGTGTTCTCCAGATAGCTGTACGAGGTAAAGTATTTCCGACTGAATCCGCGGATGTGGTTGAAAGTGTGGTTGCCGATGCGGTGACCACGCTCTACCACCATGCGGAAAATGTCGGGATGCTTGCGCACGTTGTCGCCCACCATGAAGAAAGTAGCCTTTATCTGATGCTGATCCAGCAGGTCGAGTACCCAGGGAGTAACCTCGGGAATAGGGCCGTCGTCGAATGTCAGATAGACGGCCTTTTCCTCCGGATTCATACGCCACAGGGCACTGGGGTATAACTTGCGGAATAGCTTGGGCGGTTGTTCTATAAACATGCTGTCGTTATTTCATTCGGTCTACATACATATTATAGAGTTCGTCCACCTTCGGCTCGTAGACGCCTGCCAGTTGCGACTGGTACTGTTTCATGATTTTCACTTCGCGGTCCAGTATTGCCCAGTGGTATTCGTACTCACGGCTAGCATACACGAATCGGCTGTCGCTCATGCTCATGTACCATGTCATGTACTCTACTGCCTTGTCGGCCAGCTGTTTCATGATGGCATCGGCTTTGGCGGTCTCGCCCAGTTTGTAGTAGGCTTCGGCTATCTGTACGGCACCGTTCTGGAAGTCGTATGGCACGTTGCTGGCAGGTATCATCTTTTCGCCATAGTCGAGCACAGCTTTGGCCTTGTCATTTTTGCCTTCCTTGATGAGCTGGTTGCCCAGTTGCGAGAAGAGGCGGCGGTGCGTGTAACACATGCGCATGGCGTTCTCGTCGATGTAGATGCCGGGCTTGTCGATGCCGCCGAATTTGAACTTGTTCATCAGGTTGTCGTACATCTTTTCGCTATCGATGTTGACTCCGGTCTTGGTGTTGTCGAACGGAGTGAAGCGGTAAGCCAGACCTTCCTGGATGAAGTGGTTGGCCATGCCCAACTGGTTGTCTTCGCCTACGCTGATAGCGATGTAGATGGGACGTTCCCAGTTGGCTTCAGCCAGCATTTCGAGCATCATCAATTCGCTCTTGTAAAGGGCACGTTTGCCTTTCAGCGAGATGTGCATGTAGTCGGGGATGGAATCACCCGGTATCATCATGCCGCTGCGGCGTACGGCTTCTTTGTCTACCTTGATGACAATGCTGTCGGTCGGAATGACTTTCAGCTCTTCGTTTTTGCTGCGTACCCAGTACTTCAGGATGTTCTTCAGCTCGTAGGGATTGTCGCCGAACTCCTTCTGTACGTTGATCAGGGCTTCGTTGTTGCCGTTGAGGGCCTGCTTTTTGGCTTCGGCGTACAGGGCATCGAGGCTCTTTTTGTATTCGGGGCGGACGGGGACGTATTCGTTGGTTCCTTCGACGTACTCCATGCGTTCCCAGGTGATGGGCAGCGACGGGCTGTCGTAGGCCGGACGTTTCATCTGGTCGATGTACCAGTCGGTTTGCAAGTACGAGAGGTTGCAGGTACGTGAGTCGGTACGGCAGCCTTCAGTTTCCTGATTGTACCACAAGGGGAAGGTATCGTTATCACCGTTCGTATAAATGATGGGGTTGCCCGATTCCTGAAGAGACATCAGATAATTCTGACCAAAGTCGCGTGCCATGTAGCGGTCGCTGCGGTCGTGGTCGTCCCAAGTCTGGCTGGCCATTTGTATGGGCACCAGCAGGCAGACGATAGAGATGATGAGGGCAGAAACCAACGAAGGGGTAAGAGCTGCGGGCTCGTTTTCATCAGCACTTGCCTGGTGGGCTTGTTTGCTTGTCCACTTGTTTACTGCCTGTATTAGTCCGGCTACACCCATACCTATCCAGATGGCGAAAGCGTAGAACGAACCGGCGTAAGCGTAGTCACGTTCGCGCGGCTGGCTCGGAGTCTGGTTCAGGTAGAGTACAATGGCAATACCTGTCATGAAGAACAGGAAGAATACAACCCAGAATTGTTGGATGCCTTTTTGTCCTCGATAAGCTTGCCACAGCAGGCCGATGAGACCGAGTAACAGGGGTAGGCCGTAGAATACGTTGTGGCCCTTGTTTTCCTTCAATTCGGTGGGCAACAGTTCCTGGTTGCCTACCAGCATGTTGTCGATAAAGTCGAAACCGGTGATCCAGTTGCCATGTTCTATTTCGCCGGAGCCTTGCAGATCGTTCTGACGACCTACGAAGTTCCACAGGAAGTAGCGCCAGTACATCCAGTTGAGCTGATAGGAGAAGAAGAACTTGATGTTTTCCCATTGGGTAGGCATCTTCACCATGATCATTTCGCCACACTGGTCGTAGGGCACTTCGTAGCCCTGTATGTCTTGCCAGCTTTCATATTGCTGGGTGTGCATGCTGCTGTACATACGTGGGAAGAGCATGTTCTGTGCATACTCGTATTCGATACGGCCGGGTATTTCGATGTAGCTGTCTTTTTCGTCGGGAGTGGCTTTCTCCTTACGGATAAACTTGGTACCGCTGTACGAGATGCGCGGCTGGCAGTAGCCGTCTTTCACGTCGAGCGCTACTTTGGACGAGTAGGCCGGACCGTAGAACAACGGACGTGTACCGTACTGCTCACGTCCCAGATATTCGCCTAGCGTGAAGATGTCTTCAGGCGAGTTCTGGTCCATCGGCGTGTTGGCTGTTGAACGGATGACGATAAGGGCATACGATGAATAGCCGATGACCATCATCATGGTGCACAGCAGGGCCGTGTTCAGCGTGCGGGCGCTAACGCGGTATTTCTCTTTCATGCCAGCTTGCAGTTTCGGGCTGAGGTAGAGCCACAGCAGGGCAATGACAATAATACCGATGATAACCGAGCTGGCGCCATGACCATAGAAAGGAATACCCAGCATGGCGATGGTAAGCACGAATGACAGTGCCATACGCATCTTGCTCTTTTCAGTGTAGCTTTCGTATACACCCCAGATAAGGCAGGCGGCCAGCAGAATGATGTAAACGATGACACCACTGTTGAACGACATGCCCAATGTGTTGACAAACAGCAGTTCGAACCATCCACCTACTTTCACGATGCCCGGCACGATACCGTAAAGCACTACGGCTACCAGCACCATAGAGCCTATGAGCGCCAGCAACGAGCCTTTAGCATTGGCATGGGGAACCTTTTTATAGTAGTATACCAGCACGATAGCGGGCAGACAGAGCAAGTTGAGCAAGTGGACACCGATACTGAGTCCCGTCAGATAGGCGATCAGGATGAGCCAACGGTCGCTGTGAGGCTGGTCGGCTACGTCTTCCCATTTCAGTATCAGCCAGAATACGACGGCTGTGAACAGGGAGGAGAAGGCATATACCTCGCCCTCGACAGCCGAGAACCAGAAAGTGTCGCTGAACGTATAGGCCAGTGCGCCTACAAGTCCGCTACCCATGATGGTTACCAGTTGTCCGCGGGTGATATGGTTTTCGTCCTTCACTACAAGTTTGCGCACCAGATGTGTGATGGTCCAGAAAAGGAACAGTATACAGGCACCGCTCATCAGCGCGCTCATGTAGTTGACCATTTTAGCTACTTCTGAAGGATCGGAAGCAAACTGCGAGAACAGGTTGGCTGTCAACATGAAGAAAGGTGCGCCGGGCGGGTGGCCGACTTCCAGCTTATAGCCGGTGGTGATGAACTCGGGGCAGTCCCAGAAACTTGCGGTAGGCTCGATAGTCAGGCAGTAGACTGTCGCCGCAATAAGGAAGGTAATCCAACCTACAAGGTTGTTCACAAACTTGTATTGTTTCATTCAGAGTTGGGATATAACGTTATTATCTACTAATATTTTCGTAAAAACTTCGCAAATATAAGCATTTCATGCTGAAAAGAATGATAACTAAGCTTATTATTAGGATAGGTTAAAGAAAAGGTATGGTCAATTGGTAGCATTAAAAGTGTTTTGCTTATTTTTGTTATCGAAATATTTGATAAAAGTTAGGTTTGTATGAATACGAAAATAGTTTCATGTACATTGGCAGCCCTGTTGTTTTCAGCCGATGTACTTCCGCAAGTATATATTAATACTGAATTACAGAAAGTAGTGGTAGAAAATCAGTGGAAAGGAAAAAAAGTGGCTTTTTTAGGTGATTCCATTACCGATAAAAATCATATCGGGACAACCAAGTGCTATTGGGAGTATCTGGCTGAGATGCTGGGACTGGAAGCCTTCTCGTATGGAATCAACGGCAATCAGATGGATGGGTTGCTGGGACAGGCTGAAAATTTACTGAAAGAGCAGGGCGATGCTATTGATGCTATCATTGTTTTTGCTGGTACGAATGATTATAATGCTGGCATACCTTTGGGCGATTGGTATGAAGAAGAATATCGTGAAGTTCCTTTAGCGGACGGGAAAACTGGGAGTCGCCGTTATCGTAAACCGGTGATGAGTAATGATACATTTCGGGGGTGTATTAATCGTTTAATGAATTATCTGAAAACAAATTTTCCCTCGAAACAGATTATTGTGCTGACACCTTTGCATCGGGGCTTTGCGCAGTTTGGAGCTCAGAATGTGCAGCCGGAAGAGGCATATCCTAATAGAATAGGAGTTTATGTAGATGAATATGTGCAGGTTCTGAAAGAAGCCGGTAACGTATGGGCTGTACCAGTGATCGATTTGAATAGCATTAGTGGGCTTTATCCTATGAACGATGCGCATGTACGTTATTTCCATCAATCGGATACTGACCGTTTGCATCCCAATGCCGAAGGGCATCGGAGAATGGCTTTGGCACTGATGTATCAGTTACAGGCTTTCCCTTCTACATTTGAGTAGGAATATATATTTATGAATGCTTGTGATGCCCCAGGATGCGGTGGGGCAGCGAGCCGTGTCCCAACAGCTCTATCGGACAATTGAAGTTCTTTTCGAGCCATTCACCTGTGACGCATTCGGTGGACGGATGATAGTCCAGGGTTTCGTTGACGCAGGCCACGGACTTGACCTGTTGCAGGATGGTGCCGATGTCGTGGCTGACCAGAATGATGGCGCAGTCGCGGTTGATTTCGGCCAGCAGTTGGTAAAGCCGTGCTTCGAACCGCTTGTCGATGTAGGTACTGGGTTCGTCGAGTATCACAACTTCGGGGTCGGAGATGATGGCACGGCCCAGCAGGGCGCGTTGCAGTTGTCCGCCGCTCAGTGCACCGATGGGGCGTTGTTCGAGCCCTTCCAGTCCCATGCGGGTTACTACCTGATGGGCCTTTTCGCGGTGTTGGGCGGTGAAGCGCGAGGCCAGCGATTTCTTGCTGCTGAGGCCGGAGAGTATCACTTCTTCGACGGTGATGGGAAATTTACGGTCGATGCTGTTGTACTGGGGCAGGTAGCCCATGGTGATTTTTCCCGTTGCGTGGCTGTTGTCGGTGGCGGATATGTCTTTACTACTTTGCGAGGGAGTGAAGACGATTTCCCCCTGCAAAGGAGGCAACAATCCGAGGATACACTTTATCAGCGTAGTTTTCCCTCCGCCATTGGGGCCGATGATACCCAGAAAATCATGTTCGTATACGGTCAGGTTGACATCGTGCAGCACGGTGCGTCCGTCGTATCCGGCACTGAGGTTTCTGATTTCAATGATAGGTTGCTGGGACATGGTCGGCAAATGTTTTTTCTTGAGGGTATCTGTTTGGCTTGCAAATGCTTTATTTTTCAGTCGCCTTTTCGCCGGACAGTGCCCGTGCTACTTTCAGCATTTCGTCTTCCCAGTCGTAGGACAGCGGATTGATGGGCACAACGGTAGTGTCGGTCTGCTTGGCTATCAGGTCGGCGTTGCGGCGGTCAAATTCGGGTTGCACGAAGATAACGTGCACATTTTCTTCCTTACAAGTATTGATCAGCTCCTTCAGCTGCGCGGGTGACGGTTCTTTACCTCCGGCCTCGATGGGAATCTGATACAGGTCGTAGTCGCGTGCGAAATACGATAGGGCGGGGTGGTAAATCATAAAGGCACGGTCGGCGTTCGGGGTCGACAGCATGTTACATATCAAACTGTCGGTCCGCTCCAGCTTGCGGCACAGCGTGTTGTATCGCTCCAGATAGACGCTCTCGTTCTGTTTGTTCATCAGGCACAGGGCGTTCAGTATGTTTCCGGCAATGATTTGGGCATTGGTTGGCGAGTTCCAGATGTGTGGCTCCACTCCGAGCAGGGGGCGTTCGCCGTCAGCTTCGTCGGCATGGTGCATTTCTTCTTCCTGATAGTTGCTTTCAGGTGCCGAGGAATGGACGTGTTGGTGCGGGGTGTCAAAAATCAGTTCGATGCCACGCGATAGTTCGAAAAACTGCAAGTGGGGCGCATTGTCTGCCAGTCGGTCGGCCCATACCCGTTCGAACCCGATGTGTCCGATTCGGAAGTAAGCTTTGCTTTTGGCCAGTTCAACCAGTTGCTGGGGAGTAGGATCGTAAGTTTCCGGGCTGCTGCCTTTGGGCACCATGCTGACTACGGTGTATTCGTCGCCGGCAATGGCCTCGGTAAAGTAGCGTAGAGGTTCGATGGTGACTGTGATGATGGGCTTTTCAGTACCGGCATCTTTTTTCGAGCCGTTTCCCGATTTGCATGCAATCATCAGAACAGACGATATAAGTAAGATAAGGAGTTTTTTCATATACAAAGCATGTTCGTTTAAGTTCGCAAGTACAAAGTTGGAGTTAGGCTGCATCGTACTTGACTGTGCAAAGATAGTGAAATGTCACATTTATACGAAGTACAAGTTAAAAATGATAAGCGGGAACTTTGGATTGCAGAATTTTTTTTTGGAAAAATAGCAGGTGCGCATAGGGGTTTTTACGGAAGTCTGCGTTATAAAGGCAGAATCACCTGGCCAAGTGATGCGACAGCGAAAACAGAAACAGACAGGTATTCCGGCCGTTTTGTTGCATGGAAACAAGAAGAGAGAGAAAAAGAGACATCCGAAACGGGAAGGAGAAAACCTGATGAGTATTCAACCATTAAAAAACAAGAAGTTATGAAGATTAAATTTATTGCATTATCTTTGTGTGCATTGGCAAGTGTAAATATGGTAAACGCTCAGGAGAGCAGTAAAGGAGAGAGTAAACACGAAATCCGTCTTTCGGTAAGCGACGGACTAACGCAAGGAACGGTCGATGTACTCGGAATGGGATTGGCCGATGCTGTGCTGGGTAGCAAACGTACTGACGAATCATTCAGCATGGTATACGGATTGGGTTACCGTTATTCGCTCAATCGTTTCCGGGTCGGTACAGACTTTGGTTTCTCGTATGGAAATAGTAAACTGATGTTGTCCGGTGAAAAGTCGCCTTCATTGAAGGAGAAAGACCTGAATCTGCTGGTACTACCCACTGCCGAGTTTACCTATTATAAACACGGGCTGATAGAATTGTATGGTGGAGCTTCGGCCGGTGTCAAACTGAACCGTCACACCGAAACTGGGCTTACTGATGCCGGCAAGAAGGTGGCAAAGAAAGCGGACTTGTCTACTTCGTTTGCCTATCAGGTTAATCCGATAGCTTTGCGGGTTGGCAATAACCGTGTCGGTGGATTCGTTGAAGCCGGATTGGGGCACAAGGGATTCCTGACGGCAGGTGTCAGCTTGAAGTTCTGACAAAACGATATTTGATGTGAATGCAATGATATGAGAGCCGATAGAAAGGAAATATTCAGATCCAGGTTTCAGAAACATTATTCCAGGCTGTGTAGTATAGCCTACGGATATGTTTCTGACAGGGATGACTCGGAAGACATTGTTCAGGAACTGTTCATCAGTATCTGGAACAAGGGACTCGACTCCATGCCCGAAGCTGAGTTCACGGCTTACGTGACTACTTCCGTGCGAAACAGTTGCATCTCTTTCCTGCGGAAGCGCAAGGAAGATGTAGTTTCTATCGAGGACTGCCCTTTCCTGGCCGGTGACGTAACGGACGATAGTCCGGAGGCTGGGCATGAGTCTCCTTCGCCTGCCGAGCTCCTGGAGTTGGCACTTGCTACCTTGCCTCCCAAGTGCAAAGACATCTTCCTGATGGCGAAGTTGCAGGGACTGAAGTATCGTGAGATAGCCCAAAAATTGGAATTGTCCGAGAAAACCGTTGAGAACCAGATGACAAAAGCCATCAAGATGCTGCGCGCCTATGCAGCCGAAAATCGGTCGTTGCTGGCGGTAGCTGTCATTCTCCTTTTATCAATTATCGTAAACCGTTAGTACATTATGAATAGTAAGACAGATATCAACGAGCTGCTGGCCAAGCATTTTGCCAACGAACGGCTGACCGCTTCCCAGCAAGAAGAGCTGAACGAATGGATATCAGCCCATCGGGATGAATACAGACGGTTGCAAAAACTGATAGGTGCCTCTGTTGGAAAACCGCAAGGTATCAGCTTCGATGCAGAGCGGGCTTGGCAGAAGGTCGAAGCACAGTTGGAGGAACGGTCTCAGAAGGTCATACCATTCAGGCGAAAGATGTTGTTTTGGACTTCGATGGCAGCTTCACTCCTCATTGTGCTTGCTGTATCGGTGTTCTACTTCTCTTCGGCATTGGACGAAGAAATGGTGCGTTATGCCAATGTCGGCCGTACGGAGCAGCATTGCTTGTTGCCTGACAGTTCGGAGGTTATTCTTTATCCCGAAGCAGTGGTTACCTATCAGCATACCGATAAAGGTCGGTTGGCACGACTCGAAGGAAAAGCATTTTTCCAGGTAAAAAGGAAAATACACGGTGTCCCTTTCAAGGTAGAGACCAACTTGTTGAAGGTAGAAGTGCTTGGTACTTCGTTTCTGGTCGATGCAACCAGTAAAAAGCAAGCCGCCGTATTTGTAAAGAGTGGCAAAGTCAGAGTCAAGACAGACGAAAGTGGAGCGGTGCTCGAAGCCAATGAAAAAGCTGAATGGAAAGACGGGCGTCTGGAAGTAGGTATCATTGAGGATCCTCAGGCTTTGTTTGGTGAGGCTCCAGTAGTATTGGTGTTTAGCGCGACTCCCTTGCCTGATGTAGTGCGAGATATTGAAAAGAAGACCGGCGTTCGTATCGAATTGGAAGCTGGGTTGGAAAAGAATTTGATTACTACCCGAATAGAAAGTGAAAGTGCACAGGATATGGTAGAAGAACTGGCTTTCCTGTGCGGATGTAAATACAAAACTCTGACAGAAGGAAAACATTATCGCCTGTATGAAGAGTAGGCTGTATATCTTACTGCTGTTGGCAGTGTTAGGTATGACCGAAGTGGACGGACAGGATTTGAAGCCGTCGGATACGGTAGCGGAAGAGCTGGTGCAGGTCAGCGCCTCTTCCGCTACCGTGTTGCAATGGTTTGGCTACATCGAGAAGCAATGTGGTATTGTGCTTTCGTATAATCCTGCGCAAATCGATCTTACTAAAATCTGCACTGTAGAGACTGCTGGATCCATGACTGTAGGCCGGCTGCTGGCACAGGTGCTGAAAGACTATCGCTTCAAGACAGCCTTTGTACCTCCTCGCAAGCTGGTCATACAAATACAGAAACAAGAAGAACATTATGTTCGGGGTAAAGTGAGCGAAGCCGATACCGATGAGAAACTCTATGGTGCGGTAGTTTCCTGGACTGACGCTGCAGGCAGACAATGGAATACGGTAACAGACGAGAACGGTATTTTCAAGCTTTATTTGCCTGAAGGAGCCTATACATTGAGCGTGTCGTACATGGGGTATACGCCCTATACCCGTCAGGTTAGAATCAGTCGCGACTGTTTTCAGAATGCTTCTTTGCAACCTTTGCTGTTCGAGATAGACGAAGTGACGGTACAGTCGGAGAAATCTACCGGCGAACTTACTGAACTGAATCCTTCCAATCTACTTGCTTTCAGTACCAATGACCTGTTCTCACAGATATGGATTTTGCCGGGGGTGACTTCTTCTTTGGCTGGAAACAACCTGCAGGTAGATGGTGGGGGACCGGACGAGAACCAGTTTTTGCTTGATGGAGTACCGGTCTATCATCCGGGGCATTTCGGTTCATTGCTGCCCATGTTCAACGGAGATGCTGTGAAAAACATGGTTTTTCATAAAAGCTTCTTTCCCACCCGTCTGGCGGGCCGATTGTCTTCTGTCACCGAAGTCAACCTGAAAGAGGGGAATAAAGACGAGCATATGCGTACCCTGACGCTGGATATGCCGGCGGCATCGGTGATGCTCGAAGGACCTATCCTGAAACAGAAGCTGTCGTATATGGTAAGTGCCCGTCGCAGTTGGCTCGATTTTTTCGACAATCTGTTATCGGAAGACGACCGGCTGAACCATTCTTCGTACGACTATAACGCTAAGTTGTCCTACTCCATCTCGCCGCTTTCTACCCTTAATCTACTGGCGTATGGTGCACGTGATGATTATCACTTGCCAATGTATGAAGGCGAGACAACTTCGGTTTTAAGATGGGAGAATCAGGTCTATCAATTGTCTTATAATACCCAGTGGGGTAAGTTGGGTAATGCAACTTCCCTGTATTATTCATCTTATTCAAACCGTGCTCTTGTTGACGGTCTGGGGCTGGATGGTGAGGGATATGTACGTAGTGGGATTAAGTCGCTGAATGTCTCGACCGAGTTTACTTATGCTCCTGAAAATTTATATCGGGCCCGTTGGGGACTGAAATATACACATGAATCTTATGATTTGGCAACGTTGGGCGAAGAAATCCGTACCCGTCGTGAGCCTATCGGACAGGTGTCGCTGTTCTATGATAATACGGTGAATATTTCGCCTCGTTTTTCCGTGCAGGTCGGTGTGCACGGAGTGGGCTATTATCCACGAAATCATCGTTCGTATTATAGTATTCAGCCACGACTGTCGGTGAAGTATTTTCCGACGGAGAAAGACTTACTTTATTTTCATTTTTCGAAAATGGAGCAGTTTTATCATTATCTGCGTTTCAGCAGTTGGGCTTTGCCTACCGACTTCCGAATGCCGAGTATTGACGGTTATAGACCCCGTACGTCGGAACATTATGAAATAGGCTGGAAGCACTTTCTAGAAGAAGGTCGTTTGGAAGCTTCGCTTTATTACAAAACACGACGTAATGTTGTGGCCTTACGTCCTGAGACCTTTGTCGAGAATGGGGCGTGGCAAGAATATATTATGAGTGGTAACGGCGACAGTTATGGTGCGAAGTTCTATCTTTATAAAAATTGGCAACGCTGGAAACTGCAGCTTTCCTATGCGTACACTCGTAGCAGGGAATGGTTTGCCGAGGTTGAGAACAGGAAGAAATTGCCATCTTTGTACGATGTTCCCCATCAGTTGGGCGGGGCATTGTCCTATCAGCTGAATGCGCGTTCACTGTTTTCGGTTGGCGGTATGATGCGTTCAGGGAAAATCATCGATCTGGACGAATGGTTTGAACCATTACCTGAGGCCGATTTCCGTATGTGGCGCGAACCGCTTCATTATCGGGTGGATGTTGGCTATGCTTATAAGAAGTCGTTTGGTGAGAAGTTGTTCACATTTCGTTGTGGACTTTATAATGTAGTGGGTAATCCTTCGGAGGAAGATGTACTCAGTTTCTATTCCGTCCATTGGCATGGCAACTGTTTGCCTTATGCTGGTATCAGCTTTAAATTCTAAAAAGGTTGCTCTGTCCGTTTTCGTTTGGTTATGGCTATTATTTGGATAAAAAAGAAAGAGGGTGCGTCTCTTCGTTGACGCACCCTCACTTCTGTGATATTAATCAAATGTAAAAAACAAATTAGTCTTTCAATTTGGCGATGATGAAGTCGCGGTTCAGACGAGCAATGTTGCTGATAGAAACATTCTTTGGGCATTCAGCTTCGCAAGCGCGGGTGTTGGTACAGTTACCGAAGCCCAGTTCGTCCATCTTGGCAAGCATAGCCTTTGCACGACGCAGTGCTTCAGATTTACCTTGCGGCAACAGGTTGAGCTGGCTTACTTTAGCTGATACGAACAACATGGCCGAACCATTCTTACAAGCAGCTACACAAGCACCGCAACCGATACAGCTGGCGGCATCCATAGCTTCGTCAGCAACGGTCTTCGGGATCAGGATAGCATTGGCATCTTGCGGAGCACCTGTGTTTACGCTTACGTAACCACCTGCCTGCATGATCTTGTCGTATGCTGTACGGTCTACCATCAAGTCCTTGATTACCGGGAAACCTGCAGAACGCCAAGGCTCTACTGTGATGGTATCGCCATCGTTGAAGCGGCGCATGTAAATCTGGCAAGTAGTAGCTCCGGTAGCAGGTCCGTGCGGATGTCCGTTGATGTAGAGTGAACACATACCGCAGATACCTTCGCGGCAGTCGTGATCGAATACAACTGGTTCCTTACCTTCAGAAATCAGCTGTTCGTTCAGGATATCCAGCATTTCCAGGAAAGAAGTATCGCCGGGAATGTCCTTCATCTGATAGGTTTCAAAAGCGCCTTTAGCCTTGGGGCCTGCCTGACGCCATATCTTTAAAGTAAAACTTATATTCTTATCCATTTTCTTTCATTCTTTAATTGTTCAACATTCCCGATTAGCTCTTGTAATTTCTAGTCTGAACTTTGATTGCTTCGTAAACCAGTGGTTCTTTCAGCAATACCGGAGCTTTATCGTCGCTGCCTTGGTATTCCCAGCAAGCTACGTAGAAGTAGTTTTCGTCATCACGCTTAGCTTCACCTTCTTCTGTCTGGTATTCTTCGCGGAAGTGACCACCACATGATTCGTTACGGTTCAGTGCATCGTAAGCGATCAGTTCACCCATAGTGATAAAGTCGTTCAGACGGATAGCTTTGTCAAGCTCTACGTTCATGCCTTCCTTGCTGCCCGGGATGAAGAGGTTGGTTTCGAATTCCTTGCGGATTTCTTTCAGTTTGGCCAAACCAGTCTTCAAGCCTTCAGCTGTACGGCCCATACCTACGTATTCCCACATTACGTGACCCAGTTCTTTGTGGATAGAGTCTACAGACTTCTTACCCTTGATGTTCATCAGATGGTCAATCTTGTCCTGAACGGCTTTTTCAGCAGCTGCGAATTCGGGCAGATCGGTTGAGAAGCGGGGAACAGTGATCTGGTCAGCCAGATAATTCTGGATAGTGTAAGGCAATACGAAGTAACCGTCGGCCAGACCCTGCATCAATGCAGAAGCACCCAGACGGTTGGCACCGTGGTCAGAGAAGTTACATTCACCGATAGCGAACAGACCCTTGATGCTGGTCATCAGTTCGTAGTCTACCCAGATACCACCCATTGTGTAGTGGATAGCCGGATAAATCATCATCGGGTTTTCGTAAGGCGATACGTCGGTGATTTCTTCGTACATGTCGAAGAGGTTGCCATAGCGTTGTGCTACTACATCTTTACCCAGACGATTAATAGCTTCGGAGAAGTCGAGGAATACGGCCAGACCTGTGTTGTTTACACCGTAGCCCTTGTCGCAACGTTCTTTGGCTGCACGGCTGGCAACGTCGCGCGGAACGAGGTTACCGAATGCCGGATAACGGCGCTCCAAGTAGTAGTCACGATCTTCTTCGGGGATATCTTTACCTTGCAATGTACCTTCCTGCAATTTCTTGGCATCTTCCAGTTTCTTCGGAACCCAGATACGACCGTCGTTACGCAGAGACTCAGACATCAAAGTCAGCTTAGACTGCTTGTCGCCGTGTACAGGGATACAGGTCGGGTGGATCTGTACGTAGGCCGGGTTGGCGAACCAGGCACCCTTACGGTAGCAAGCCATAGCAGCTGAACAGTTACATGCCATAGCGTTAGTCGAGAGGAAGTAAGTGTTTCCGTAACCGCCAGTTGCGATAACTACAGCGTGAGCAGCGAAGCGCTCCAGCTTACCTGTTACCAGATTCTTGGCGATAATACCACGAGCACGACCGTCGATGATAACGACGTCTTCCATTTCGTAGCGGGTATACAGTTTTACAGTACCGGCATTTACCTGACGGCTCAGTGCAGAGTATGCACCCAGCAGCAGCTGCTGGCCTGTCTGACCTTTAGCATAGAACGTACGTGATACCTGTGCACCACCGAATGAACGGTTGGCCAGTGTACCGCCGTATTCGCGAGCAAAAGGAACGCCCTGTGCCACACATTGGTCGATGATATTGTTCGATACTTCAGCCAGACGGTATACGTTGGCTTCGCGGGCACGGTAGTCACCACCTTTTACTGTATCGTAGAACAGACGGTATACAGAGTCGCCGTCGTTCTGATAGTTCTTGGCAGCATTGATACCACCCTGTGCAGCGATAGAGTGTGCACGACGAGGAGAGTCCTGAATGCAGAAGTTGAATACTTTGAAACCCATTTCACCCAGCGAGGCAGCAGCACTGGCACCAGCCAGACCTGTACCAACCACGATGATGTCCAGACGACGCTTATTGGCGGGGTTTACTAATTTCTGATGGGCTTTATAGTTTGTCCATTTCTCAGCTACCGGTCCTTCCGGTATTCTTGAATCTATCTTGGTCATAGTTTTTTAGTTTACGAGGGTTCAGTTAACGAGGCTACGAGGCTGTGTCAACTGTACCTGCTTGTTGATTAAATCTTTCCTTGTCAACTTGTCAACTCGTTAACTTGTCAACTTGTCAACTCGTTAACTCTTAAATAAGGGATTGGATGTAGAATGCAACAACTACCAGTGCAAAGCAGATGACAACGATGGTGGAGTAGATGTTAGAAATGCATTTCCAACGGTTAATCCAAGTCTTGTTGTTCCATCCCAATGTCTGCATAGCGCTCCAGAAACCGTGAGTGAGGTGGAACCACAGCGCACCCAGCCAGATGATGTAGAGTACTACGTTGACTACATTGCCAAAGGTGTTCTGGATGTGATAGATACCATTAGCGGCATTCATCATTACGCCCAGATCTTGGCAGCCTGCCAGTTCGGGAAGCATCATTTTTGACCAGAAGTGTACCAAGTGCAGGCACAGACCTACAATGACGATGATACCCAACACCAGCATGTTTTGTGAAGCCCATTCTACTGTTTTAGGCTTTTCTACCACTGCATAGCGTTCGCTACCGCGTGCACGGCGGTTCTGCATAGTCAGCCAGAAGGCATAGATGATGTGAATGATGAACAAGGCGGCCAGACCGAGTGTACCGACCACTGCATACCAGTTCGCTCCCAAGAACTCACAAACCATGTTGTAGCCTTCGGCCGAAACCAGCGCAACAAGGTTCATCGCCATGTGAAACGTCAGAAACAGGATAAGGGCGATACCGGTAACGCTCATCACCACTTTCCTTCCTACAGATGAATTACTTAACCACATAAATGATTGAATTTAAATTATTTAATAGTTAGAAAAAAATTCCTGTCAATGCCCGATGGCTATTTTCTTGCAAAAATAGGTGAAATACCTTGATTAAGCAAGGAATTAAAGAAATAATTCCTTAATAAGTAGTGGCTTGTTTCTCTGTTCGTTGCATGTATGAAGAAAGTAGATTATATTTGCTGCCTGATAGGAAAGAAGGATGTTAGAACGCTAAATTGATGGAAATGCAAATGATGAAACGTTGGACTTTTTTTGTATGTTTTCTGTCGTTGCTCGTGTCGGGCGCATGGGGGCAGAATTGGGATATCAACACGGTGCATCGTGTCAATAGTTGGGACGGAAAGTTCATTCGTAATTATAATAAGGTGATTTCACGGACGGAGCCGTATGTGGCAATTGGAGTACCTGTTGCCATGGCGGTAACTGCATGGGCCAAGCATGACAAGCAGTTGCTGAAGGATGCTGTTTATGTAGGTACCAGTGTGGCAGGTGCTTTTGTTGTGACGTACGGCATGAAGTATCTGGTGGACAGGCAGCGGCCTTATGAACGCTATCCCGACAGAGTGCATGCTTACAGCCACGAAAATAGTCCGTCTTTTCCTTCGGGGCATACGGCGACAGCCTTTGCGCTGGCCACATCGCTCAGTGTAAAGTATCCCAAATGGTATGTGATTGCTCCTTCGGCCGTGTGGGCCTGTTCGGTAGGGGTATCGCGAATGAACGAAGGCGTGCACTATCCGTCCGATGTGCTGGCGGGCGCAGCAATCGGAGCCGGATGTGCAGTGGCTAATATCTATATCAATCGTTGGCTGAACAAATGGTTGTTCGGTGACTGATTACAATTCAGTCGTAGTCTTATCCATCAGTTGTTCGTAGAAGCCTTCGTTCAGCACTTTCAGTGCCTGCTGTACGCTTTGGTTGGTGGCGTTCATCACTTGGAAATATTCGTTCATGTCCCATAGGTCGCGGGCGATGAGGGCTTTCAGCTGTGTCTTGATGAGGGGAATCGCACGTTGGTATTGCGCTTCATCGAATTTCACCTTTTCCTTGTCGGCCAGTGCACGCAGGTCGGTCAGGAAGGCTTCGTCTATCTCGAAATCCTTGTCGAAGGCTTCAAAATTCTTGTATTTCTTCTGTAATTCCTGGCGGTGGTGTTCGATGTAGCCCGTTGTGCTGCGTATAATGACTCCCTTTGCCACGAGATTGCGGTGGTAGTCAGTGTACTGCGTAGTATCCATGGGGACAAAGAAGTCGGGCATGATGCCTCCGCCGCCATAAACGGTACGTCCCAGACGTTTGGTCTGGTATTTCAGTGAGTCGGGGAGGTGGATGCTGTCGGCGTGCATCAGTTCGCCGTGGTTGAAGCGATCGAGCAAATCCTTGGCGTAAGCTTCCTGCATGTCGTCGCCTTTGCCGCTGTAGGGTTTCTGGATGCAGCGGCCGGCAGGTGTATAGTATCGGGCAATGGTAAGCCGTATCATTGAGCCGTCGGGCAGGTCAATGGGACGTTGTACCAATCCCTTGCCGAAGGTGCGGCGACCTACTACTACGCCACGGTCCCAGTCCTGTATGGCACCAGTGACGATTTCGCTGGCCGAAGCCGAATATTCGTCTACCAGTACTACGAGGCGTCCTTCGCGGAAGTTGCCGTTACCTTTGGCGTAGAAATTGCTGCGGCGGGCGGCCCGTCCTTCGGTATACACAATCAGGTCTTTCTGGTTGAGGAATTCGTTGGCCAGATCGATAGCGGCGTTCAGATAACCGCCGCCGTTGCCTTGCAGATCGAGGATGAGGTCTTTCATTCCTTTCTTCTGAAGGTCTTTCATTGCCGTGAGAAACTCTTCGGCGGTAGTGGCTCCGAAACGGTTAATGCGGATGTAGCCTGTATGAGGTTGTATCATGTACGAGGCGTCAAGGCTCAGAATGGGTATTTTGTCGCGCTTCACAGTGAAGTGCAGTGGATCGGCAATGCCGCGGCGCACGATGGTCAGATTGACTTTCGAATCCTTGGGACCGCGCAGCCGCTTCATGATGTCTTCGGTACTCATTTTTACTCCGGCAATGGCTGTGTCGTTAACTGCTGTGATACGGTCGCCGGCCAGTATACCTACTTTTTCCGAGGGGCCACCGCTTACGGGCTGGATGACGAGCAGGGTGTCTTCTATCATCTGGAACTGTACCCCGATTCCTTCGAAGTTGCCTTGCAGGGGCTCGTTCATTTTCTTCACTTCTTCGGCGTTGCTGTAGGTAGAGTGTGGGTCGAGCTGCTCAAGCATCCCGATGATGGCCTCTTCTACCAGCTTGTTTTCGTCTACAGAGTCGACATAGAGCTTGCTGATGGCAAACTCGGCCATTTGCAATTTGCGTAAAGCGTCCTGGTTTATGTTCTGTGCCTGTAGAGCAAGGGTACAGACAAGCAGAACCGGTAATAGTATATATTTCATGATGTGATTTGTTTTCAGTAGGTTCTCGCTACAGATTGCACTTCTCTGTTTAGCTGATTATTCTTCACTAATCTTCATGCCTTCGGGCAGGAATTGGCTGACATCTTTCTGAAACTGTAGCAGTTCGCGTACGGCGGTCGAGCTGATGCTGGTCAGTTCGGGTTCGGTGAAAAGCAGAATGGTTTCCACTCCCGCCAGTTTGCGGTTGATGTCGGCGATGGTTTCTTCGTATTCGAAGTCTTTCACCGTGCGGATGCCGCGGATGATGAGGTTGGCTTTCTCTTGCAGAACGAAGTCGATAGTAAGACAATCGTAGGATTTGACGCTGACACGCGGTTCGTCTTTATAGAGTTGCCGTATCATGGCTTTACGCTTTTCGGTAGGAAAGTAGCTGTGTTTCTTGTCGTTGATGCCGATGCCGATGACAACCTCATCGACAAATGTCAATGCACGCTTCACTATAGAGTAGTGGCCGATGGTAAAGGGGTCGAATGTTCCCGGAAAAATAGCTTTGGTCATAGTTTAATTAAGAATGAGGAATTAAGAATCTTCATTTACCATGTCTTCTTCGATAACCAGATTATCTATAATAAAGTTCTGCCGTTCCATGGTGTTTTTGCCCATGTAGAATTCGAGCAGTTCTTTTACAAGGTCGTTTTTGCGAAGGTTCACCTGTTCCAGCCGCATGTCTTTGCCAATGAAGTGGCGGAACTCGTCGGGCGAGATTTCGCCCAAACCTTTGAATCGGGTGATTTCGGGGTTCGGTCCCAGTTCTTCGATGGACTTCAGCCGTTCGTCTTCGGTATAGCAGTAGTTGGTTTTCTTTTTGTTGCGTACACGGAAGAGGGGGGTCTGCAAGATGTACACGTGGCCTTTCTTGATGAGGTCAGGGAAGAACTGCAGGAAGAAGGTGATGATGAGCAGACGGATGTGCATGCCGTCCACATCGGCATCGGTGGCCACGATGACCTTGTTGTAACGAAGTCCGTCAAGGCCGTCTTCGATGTTGAGGGCGGCTTGCAACAGGTTGAACTCTTCGTTCTCGTAGACTACCTTCTTGGTCAGTCCGTAGGAGTTCAGCGGTTTTCCGCGTAGCGAGAACACGGCTTGGGTATTCACGTCGCGGCTTTTGGTGATGGAGCCGCTGGCCGAGTCGCCCTCGGTGATGAAGATGCACGATTCGGCTTCCTGGTCCTTGCCTTTACCGTCGTTCAGGTGGTAGCGGCAGTCGCGCAGTTTGCGGTTGTGCAGGTTGGCTTTCTTGGCACGCTCACGAGCCAGCTTAGTGACGCCGGCAATGGCTTTGCGCTCTTTTTCGGAGTCTTGTATCTTCTGCAGCATGACTTCGGCCATCAGCGGATTCTTGTGCAGGTAGTTGTCCACTTCGGTCTTGATGAAGTCGCCCACGTACTTGTTCACCGTGGGACCTGCCGGCTTGTCTTCCTGCGGCACGGCGGGCCACATGTTGTTCGAGCCCAGCTTGGTCTTGGTCTGACTTTCGAACATGGGCTCTTCTACATCGAGTGCAATGGCGGCTACCAGTCCGTTGCGGATGTCGGCATAGTCCATGTTTTTGTTGTAGAATTCCTTGATGGTACGTGCCAGATGCTCTTTCAGGGCTGTCTGGTGCGTACCGCCTTGGGTGGTATGCTGGCCGTTGACGAAGGAATAATATTCCTCGCCGTACTGGTTGGTATGGGTGAAGGCTATTTCGATGTCCTCGCCTTTCAGGTGGACAATGTCGTAAAGGCCTTCGCTGGTCATATTATCTTTCAGCAGATCTTCCAGACCGTGACGCGAGACAATGCGCTGGCCGTTGTAGATGAAGGTCAGACCTGTGTTCAGGTAAGTGTAGTTACGCAGCAGTGTTTCTACAAACTCGTTCTGGAAACTGTAGTTGAGAAACAGGGTGTTGTCCGGCTCGAAGAAGATGTAGGTACCGGTTTCTTCCTGTGTGTCTTCGGTAGTGTCGCTTTGCAGTACGCCTCGTTCGAAGATGGCAGTGCGTACTTTACCGTCGCGGTAGCTGCGGACTTCGAAATGGCTGCTCAGTGCGTTGACGGCTTTGATACCTACACCGTTCAGTCCGACGCTTTTTTTGAACGCCTTTGAGTCGTACTTTCCGCCTGTATTCAGTTTGCTGACAGCCTCAATGAGCTTGCCTTGGGGGATGCCCCGGCCGTAGTCGCGTACACTGACGCGCAGGTTGTCTTCGATGTTCACTTCGATTTTTTTGCCGGCTCCCATTTTGAACTCGTCTATCGAGTTGTCCATTACTTCCTTGAGCAGGACGTAGATGCCGTCATCGTTCTGTGAACCATCGCCCAACCGGCCGATGTACATACCCGAGCGGACACGGATGTGCTCCATGTCGTCCAGGTGGCGTATGTTGTCTTCGGTATATTCTACCGGTGCTTCTGTAAATTGCAGGTTGCCGTCTTTTTCTTCTTCTTCCATGGTCTGACTATTCCCTTTCTGTCTTATCTTGCAAAAATAACGGTTTTATGGGGCATGAACAAATTTTTTATTCTTTTTAGGGGAGAAGTTTTTGGGCTTTTAGCCAAGCAGAGGGCTTCTGTATGCGGTTATCTCGCCGTTTTCTTGTCCAATATCCCTGGACTTTGCAGGCAAAACCGCTGGGGTTTGTGGGGCTGTTGCCCCGCATTTGCCAGGAAAACGCCACGCGTCTGTCTGGCAAATGCGGCGACTTTATTTGTTCAGTATGAGCCTCCGTTGATACGGACGATTGTTTCAAGTGGAACGTTGTCGTCGGTTGTCGTTTCTCTAACAACAACAATATCTTTTTTTCTTTCTTTCTTTTTATATATATAAAGAGACGTTTTTTTTGTCGTTTCTTTGCGTAAATGGCTGATAAGTTGTTTGCTATCAGTTTGTTAGTTCGATTTTTAAGGCGTTTTTTATGCCTGTTTTAAGCTGTTTTTCATCAATTTCTGCTGTTTTTTCGGTGTTTTTTGCCCGATTTTGAGCGAAATTTTACTGTTTTTCCGCCAAAATTCGTTGTTTTTTCGTCAGAATTCATCAGTTTCCCATCAAAAAACATCCGTTTTTCGTCAGAAATCATCGTTTTTTCATCGGATTTCGAGTAAAAAACGGGGTAAAAACAATCTCTTCAGGCATTACTTGATTTCCTTGATGAATGCTCGGCGACGCTTGTGCTGCTCCGTGCGGAAGTATTCCCACTGCGCCTGTACTTTTCCGTTCAGTTCCAGTTCAGGATTACTTTCGGCATATTCGAAACCCAATTGCTGGTAGACGGGAATCAGGTCGGAGAACAGCAGTGCATTGACGCCCTTATTCTGATATTCGGGTTTGACGGCTACGAGCAGCAGGTCGAGCATCTTGGCGCGGCGTTTGAAGAACAGAGCTTTGAGCAGGTAGAACCATCCGAAAGGTAACAGACGTCCGTGCGACTTCTGAAGGGCTTCGGACAGCGATGGCATGGAGATGCCTACGGCAATCAGCTGGTCGTCGGCATCGGTGATGAGTGTCACCATGCGCAAGTCCAGAATGGGCAGGTACATCTTGACGTATTGGTCTATTTGTTTCTGTGTCAGAGCCGAGTAACCGTAAAGTGGTGTGTAGGCTTCGTTCACCAGTTCGAAAATAGCCTGTCCGTAATCGCGGGCTATTTCTTTCCCCGATGTATATTTTTTTATCTTGAGATTGTACTTCCGCTGTATCAGGTCAGAGATGCGTTTATGTTTGTCAGGGATGGCGTCGGGGACAAATATTTTGTATTCCACCCAGTCAGCATCTTTCGCAAAGCCCATCCGTTCCATGTGTTGCGGATAGTAAGGATAGTTGTAGATGGTAGCCATGGTACCCAGCTGGTCGAAGCCTTCGACAAGCATTCCTTCGGCATCCATGTCGGTGAAACCCAACGGACCGGTGATGTGGGTCATTCCACGCTCCTTACCCCATTGTTCGACAGTGCTGATCAGGGCATCTGCCACTTCGGCGTCGTCGGTAAAGTCGATCCATCCGAAACGGACTTCCCGTTTGTTCCAGGTCTGGTTGGCCCGATTGTTGATGATGGCGGCCACACGACCTACTAGTTTCCCGTCTTTGTATGCCAGAAAGTATTCGGCCTCGCAAAACTCGAAAGCTGCGTTCTTTTTTTTGTTGAACGTGTTCAGCATATCGTCGTAAAGGTCGGGTACGGAGTAGGGGTTGCTTTTGTATAGTTCGTAGTTGAAGCGGATAAAGCGCTTCAGTTCTTTTTTTGTGGTAACTTTTTTTATTGTAACAGCCATGGTCGTTGAGTTAGTTTGATGGCGCAAAGATACTTTTTTTTCATGAAGAATGAACTATGTGGGAAGAAGAATGATGCCCCAGTCATGAGTTTTAGGCGGCATTGTAGATCAGCCAGGCTGTATATCCCACATAGCATGCTATCAGTATGGCACCTTCGACGCGTGTGATGATGCGCTTGCCGAAGAAGACTCCGAACAGCCATAGCAGAATGCTGGAGCCGACGAGTACCAGCAGATCGGTATTGTTGATACCTGCCAGGTGCAAGGGGGTGATAGAAGCCGAACAACCCAGTACGAAAAAGATGTTGAACAGGTTACTTCCTACTACGTTGCCGATGGCTATTTCAGGATTTTTCTTCAAGGCGGCAACAATGCTGGTTGCCAGTTCGGGCAGTGAGGTTCCTCCTGCCACCAGCGTCAGACCGATGATCGATTCGCTGACTCCCAGACTGCGTGCAATGCCGCTGGCACCGTCTACAAAAAACTGTCCGCCGTAGATGAGGCCTGCCAGTCCGGCCACGATGTATATCAGAGACCGCCACAGAGGCATCTCTTTAATTTCCGTTTCTTCTTCTGCAGTAGCCGGACCGTCGCTTTCTCCACTCTTTTCGGGAGAGGGGGTGAGGCCACTTCTTGCAATGGCAAAAGTATAACTCAGGAAGATGGCCATGAAGCACAACAGGATAAGGCCGTCGGTGATGCTGATTACGTTTTCGCCAGATTTGTCGAGCAGCATGTCGTTGCCCATAATCAACAGGGCAAGTGAGGCCAGTATGCAGAGCGGTATTTCTTTGAGCAACGTGTTGCGTTGCACCACGATGGGGGCAAACATGGCTGTGCAGCCTACAATCATCAGGGCATTGAAGATGTTACTTCCTACTACGTTTCCTACGGCGATGTCGGCACTGCCTTTCAAGGCCGACGATACGCTGACGGCCAGTTCGGGTGCCGAAGTACCGAAAGCTACGATGGTCAGTCCGATAACGATGTTGGGGATGTTGAAGCGTTTGGCTACGGAAGAGGCGCCGTCGGTCAGTCCGTTGGCACCCAGCAGGATGAGGAGCAAGCCTCCGATGAGCAAAAGAATATCCATATACAGGGAATAATGATGTTATTGGTTATTATTTATTGTGCGGCAAAGATATACATTTCACGGATAATGGGCAAAAGCGGGACGTGACAAACACTTTTTTTCGCCTTTGTAAGGACCGGAATGTGGAAATATCGGAAACATTACGTATGTTTGCTCCCTTGTTTTGATTTTGGAACAAAATAGAATGTTTATGAGTATGAAGAAAAACCTGTTTCTTATTTTTAGTCTGTTGTTGTGGGTTCCGGTCGCTCTGCCGGCTCAGGTGGTAGAAAAGGTTCTTGATATTTTCCATGCCGACAGTTTGCAGGCTTCCGAGATAAGGCTGATAGTGATTCACTGCATCTTGCCGCTGTCCGGAAAGAACTGGCAACAGCCAAACTGAATGAAGCCAATCTGCGTATGGAGATTGAGCAGATGAAGCTGGCTGCTTATGCTGCCGATTCGGTAAAACTGGCGTCACAAAAACAGCGCATCGATTCGCTGAGGCAGGTTACCTTGGGCGTTCCTGTAGTAGTGGACGAAGATACTCTGTTCTACCTTTATGCCAAGCGTGGAGGCCTTTCTCCGCAGCAGCGGGCCGAAAATGTGTCACGCGACATCACGGCGTTGGGCAAGCGCTTCAATCTGCATCCTGATTCGGTCTACATCGAAAGTACCGATATTGTTACCGACTTGATGTATGGCGACAAGGTACTTGTTTCGTTTACCGACCAGGACGGTTTGTGGGAAAGTTGTTCGCGCGACCGTTTGGCCGAGATCAGGCGCCAGGTGATTGTAGAAAAGCTGAAGGTGATGAAAGCCGAACACGGCTTTTGGCAATTGTGCAAACGTATTGCTTATTTCCTGCTGGTGATTGTAGGACAGTTCCTGTTGTTCAAACTTACCAACTGGCTGTTCCGCAAGCTGAAGGCACGCATTGTCAGGCTGAAGCATACGCGCCTGAAGGCATTTTCCATTCAGGACTTTGAGTTGTTGGACACACGCAGGCAAGTGATTGTACTGGTATGGCTGGCCAATCTGTTCCGGTATGTCATTATGCTGTTGCAGCTGTTGCTTACAGTGCCTCTGCTGTTCTCCATCTTTCCGCAGACCAAAGATCTGGCCTATCAGTTGTTTTCCTATATTTGGAATCCTGTGAAAAACATCCTTTATGGTGTGTTGGCCTATATCCCCAATCTGTTCACCATTCTTGTCATCTGTATTGCTATCAAGTATCTGGTGCGGATGTTTCGTTATCTGGCGAATGAGGTACAGGAAGAGCGCCTTAAATTGAACGGATTCTATCCCGACTGGGCCATGCCTACCTATCACATTATCCGTTTTCTGCTCTATGCCTTTATGATTGCGATGATTTATCCGTATCTGCCTGGATCCAATTCGGGAGTATTTCAGGGGATATCGGTATTTGTAGGTCTGATTATTTCGCTGGGGTCGAGCACGGTTATCGGAAATATTATTGCCGGTTTGGTCATCACTTACATGCGTCCTTTTAAACTGGGCGACCGTATCAAACTGAACGATACGACGGGTAACGTGGTCGAGAAAACTCCACTCGTAACCCGTATACGTACGCCTAAAAACGAAGTCGTGACTATTCCCAACTCGTTTATCATGTCTTCGCATACGGTGAATTTCAGTCAGTCGGCGCGCGATTACGGATTGATTATCCACTCCGAAGTCAGTATCGGATACGATGTCCCTTGGCGGCAGGTCAATAAATTGCTGATAGAGGCAGCACTCAATACCCCCGGCGTGGTAGACGATCCCCGTCCTTTTGTCCTTTCTACTTCGTTAAGCGACTGGTATCCGGTATATCAGGTCAATGCCTACATCAAGGATGCCGATCGTCTGGCACAGATTTATTCGGATTTGCATCAGAATATTCAGGACCGCTTCAACGAAGCCGGTGTCGAAATCATGTCGCCCCATTACATGGCCGTGCGCGATGGAAATGCTTCGACTATTCCTCACGAAACAACGGATGAGGCAGAGGAAGGTGCAGCAAAGTAAGTGTGTGTCTTCGGTCACGAGATAAACAGACGTGCTGTGTTTAGTTGGGTTTGCTGCATCTGACCAGCACTTTTTGTCCTTCGGCCAGTGTGGTTGCAAATAGATAGATGTTGCCGCCTTCGGCCAGTTTCAGCCGTTTGCGCAGTTCGGCTACGGTGGCGGGAAAGTTGCGGACAGTGATATTGGCTTTTCGGTTTTCGCCCAGCAGGCTTTTTACTTCTTTTTTGCCGAAGCCGCACCAGCCGTCTATGCGGAACATACGGCCGGGGAAGTCGGGCAGCGGCATGTCCGAGGTGTAGAGGTGGCTGTTGGGATGCAGTTTTTCAGCTTTGTATGCGTTGGCCAGGCTGCGGAAAGCTCCGGCTTTAAGCAGGGAGGCATTGGGCTCGTACAGGTATGTGCGAAGTGTTGGGGCATACGGGCACGCAGTGTCCTGTTCTTCCTGACGTGTAAAGCTGAAAGCTGCCTGGTCTGTGGGCAGGTTGATGCAGCGGATGGGGACGCGGTCGGGTTCGGTCATGTCGCCGCGTGTCAGTACCAGCAGCAGCTCCTTGCATTCGTTTCCTACGGAGACGATGTGTGCTTCGCTGACGTGCCGCAGGGTATGCAGGGCCTGGGTCAGGTCGAGCATGGGCGATAGCTTTATCAATACGTGTTCGGTCTTTTCGAGCAACAGCGGTTCGAGGGTGGCGACGTCGGGTTCGCAGTCGGCTATGGCAACGGTTTTTCCGCCGTGTCCGTCGCGGCGGGCAGGATCAAGAAAGAGCCAGTCGGTACCGGTCATGTCCCGCAGGTAGTCGGTGCCGTCGGCATGGCACACGTTGATGTGCTCCAGTCCCAACAGCGGAAAGTTGTGGCGGGCCGCTTCGCACAACACTTCTTGCCGTTCTACATAAGTGGCATGGCTGAAGAGTGCGGACAGGAAAGAACAGTCGATGCCGAATCCGCCTGTCAGGTCGGCAAACTGTTCGTGTCTGCCTCCGAAAGCTTCGACGATGGTGGCCTTGTAGCGGGCCGTCACTTCCGACGAACATTGCTCCATGGAGAGGTGTGGCGGATAGAGGATGCCGTCTGTCGCAGCCCAGGTGGGTATCTTTTCTTCGGCAGCTTGTCGGCCGGCTATCTGCGTCAGTGCTACAGGCATATCTACATGCGGATAGCGGGCTGCTTGCAGTGCCAGTGCGCGTACATCGTCGTGCCGGTGTTCGGCTACGAATCGGAGGGTTTCTTCGGTCAGTGTCATAAGGCTTTTCTATTAAAAGGAAATGTTCAGGAGGCCGGCGGTCAGGGAATAATCGGGAATCGTTGTCTGGCTATCTGCCGGCTGTATCGGTTGAAGTGCCACCATTCGGTTGGCAGGGGGCGGAAGCCGGCGTTCTTCATCACACGGCGTAGCAACAGGCGGTTCTGCCGTTCGGCTTCGGTCAGTTTGCCTTGTGCTACAAGCTGTTCTTCGGCTGTGATGTGAGCTTCTTTGCCCAGGTAGTCTATGGGAGTACCCATGGGCAGAGGCTTTCCCTGTCCGTCTACGATGCTGACGTCTACGGCCAGACCGTAGTTGTGCAGTCCTCCGCCGTGGGCGGGGTTGGAGACGTAGATGTATTTTGGGGTACCCTTCACTGCGTTCCACATGGTTTGCTGGACGGACATCGGGCGGGCAGCGTCGTAGACGATGAGGCTGTACGACGGGTGTTCTGCCTTCAGCTGTTGTTGTGCTTTCTGCAGGCTCGTCATGGCGTCGGGGTGCAGGTAGGCTTCGTGCAAATCTTCGTAAAGTATTTTGCCAGTAAAGTTGTCGGCACGGGTGTACATCAGGTCTACTGCAATGCTGCTGTCTGCTTCGCTGATGCAGACCAGTCCGAGCGAGTCGAGGTAAAGCGCCGTCTGGCTTTTGGCAGGATGGGGGACGGCTGTATCTGCCACGATCGTTTCCTCTGTCTTTCCGGTCGTATCTATTTCCGTATTCGCAGTCTGTTTCGCGTCTGTCTTGCAGGCGTACAGCATGGGCAGAAAGAGTAGTACGAGCAGAATCTGCAAGTAAAACCTGTCAAAACAGGCCCGACCCAAAGAATCGCATGCTTTTTTCATGCAACAAAGATAGGAACTTATTTACGTACCTGCAAATGGGTGGAGGGGGAAAGAAAAAGGAGTGCCAGTGCTCCGCTAACGGAAGCTGACGTTTTCTGACGAAAGTTGTCCGTCATACAATAAATTTTCGTAACTTGGGCTGCCGATTAATGGGAAAATGGATGTTGTATGATGAAAAAAATTTATTGGAAGGGTGTGAAGCGGAAGATAGATAAATTCATAGACAGAGTGATCGATTACATTCTTATCTTCACAGACTGGTTAGGTTAAGGCGGTTGGAACAGAGATACTGTGTTTACGCATTGTTTACGCACGGACATAAAAAAAGCAGTTACGAGATTCGTAACTGCCTGATTTTCTTCGTGGACCAGCCTGGGCTTGAACCAGGGACCTCCAGATTATGAGTCTGTTGCTCTAACCAACTGAGCTACAAGTCCGGTGTATCCTTTTGTCGGATGCGGGGGCAAAAGTAATGCTTTTGCTTGAAATATGCAAGCGTTTTCTGTTTTTTCACTTGTTTTTTGATGGTTGAAGTCTTAAAAAAAGAGGGACGGGACGGTTGTCCGAGCTGTGCAAGTGTCCCTTGTGAGCCGTGCAAGTGTCTCTCATGAGCCGTACTGGTGTCTCTCTCACGAGCCTGTTTGTGACTGCCATGTGCTACTTTACGGCTGTAAAGTACCTCATTACAGTCGTAATTATACTGTTTTTGCGGAATTATCCTTCACGCCTTCATCAACGTTCTTTGTGTGCTGATACATAGGTGGGTGTGGTGAAAGATGACGTTTCACGGCAGTTTCACAAATGGGGCGCGGCGAGGGGCAATTTTGCAGCATGTTTCACTGCATTTTGCTTATAATAAGACGCTTACGTTGAAACTTTACCTTACAGCTTCCGCAATCCTTGTGTCGTGGTGAAAGCAAGGTGACATGTGGGAGTTGCGTCACCGCGATGGGGCGGCGATGTTACATAAGTGAAAGTCTATGTTACGTGAACGAAAGTCGATGTTACATAAACGAAAGTAGTGGAGGGAGGAGACGCACCTGTCAGAACTTGTAGGTACGTTTCGGGTTCTTGGGGAACCAGCCTTTCTTTACTCGTTCTTCCTGTTCGAAAATTTCCTTAATGGTCCAGAACGACGAGAAGGCGAAAACACCTAGCAGGGCCGACAGCAGAATGTTGTCGATGCACACCGAAGCAGCTGTTCCCCCGATACCCAGCAAAAGGAATATCCACCAGCATCTGGTACCCCAGTAATATTCGGCCTTTACCACGATGGGGTGGAACAGGCCGATGATGAGGAATGTACAGATGCCGATGAACAGTCCGGCAAGATGGTATGTGTTCAGAAAATCCATGACTTATTTCTCCGGACAGATAGGTATTTCTTTCTTGATACTCTGTTCCAGTGAAATCAGTGTTTCGGTGGCGGTTACGCCGAGGATTTCCTGCATTTTGTTATTCAACAGGTCCATCAGGTGCTCGTTGTCGCGGGCATATACCTTGGTCAGCATGGTGTACGGACCAGTGGTGA
>ENA-ORSS01000256-ORSS01000256.1-human-gut-metagenome-genome-assembly--contig:-NODE-256-length-68156-cov-5.000264_pt1 | contig 68156 bp, 53 predicted proteins | sample MGYA00241899_ERZ509162 | MGnify/ENA primary metagenome ERZ509162 (study PRJEB26280, sample SAMEA2338641) | human gut metagenome | biome: human gut; feature: human-associated habitat; material: faeces... | reverse complement strand
ATCAACTGCCTGATAACGGAAAACACGATAGAAATCCGGATCAGACCAAACCAGGTAAGCACCCACATGAATACTATCCTGCAAATAAAACTGAGCGCTGTTACTTCCCTCATTATAAGGGTAACAGTTCTGTGAAATGGAGACAGCCTCCACACCCGGACGATGCCGTAAACGTTCGGTTATCTCAAGCAAAGCATCTATATTATCCTCAACTGTGAGTTCAGGATTATAAAGTGCCGACTTGGATGTCAAGGTACTGAAAGACAAATTATAGCAATGTTCCGTATCAAAGCCCATCGGAGCGCGATAAACGCGCGCAGTGACAGTAACCCAGTCTACAATGTACCAAAGTACAGCAAAAACCAGCAGTAACTCTACGAGTAGAAAGAGATTACTTCGCCATTCATTTTTAATTTGTGTAAGTAGATTCTTCATAGCTATCTTTGGTTTATTGCATCAGTAATATTCATCCGCGACGCACGCCATGCAGGAATACCTGCAGAAAGTACATTCATCAGGAGGCAGAATGCGAAAGCTGCTATAAAAGCCCACGGTGATAATAACATACCGGGAGTCAGTGCTGTCTCTCCACTGAGGTAGGCATTTGTCGAATTACTGAAAAGAAAATCATTCAGTAGGAATGTGGCTGCATAACTCAACGCTAATCCGACAACACCTGCCAGCAACGTCAGTACAAAATTCTCAAAGAAAACTTGCCGTATCAGTTCACCGCCAGTAGCACCGAAAGCCTTACGCACACCTATCTCCGCCATACGGCGACGCATACGTGAAAGAGTCATACCGGATAAGTTCACTGCCGGAACCAATAATAAGATGGCGATAACGATACCATAACGTAACATAACTCCGGGAACATCAGGTTCAGCGTACCAACGGCGATAGAGATAAGCCAGTTGTGTATCGGGTTGCCCGCGATAGAAAATCTCTACATCCCGTAATCCGTCATTATACTTTTGGCGTAAGAGTTCTGTTTCCTTTCGGATCGCATCAAAGTCCGCCGATGAGTGGGCAAGGATAACCGCATGCATAGGTCCCATCGTGTCATCCTGCCAAGAGAGGGATTCCGCATCGGCTGCGGTGTAAGGTACCCATATCTGTGCATAAGCGGCCGTAGCAAGCATAGATACGTCTGCCACAACACCTGCAACTGTGTAATCTATATAGTTTAATTGCACCGTATGCCCGACAACATCGGTAGTACCAAAGAGTTGGCGGGCAATCGTAGCACTCAGCACGGCACGCGGTAATCCGGCATCACAATCAGCACGGGTAAATCCTGCACCACTGAGAAAACGGAAACTAAAAACGCTCCAGAAAGCTTCATCAGTCTGTACCATATCAGCAGTAGCTTTCGATCCGGCAGGCACAGAGACACGCACTTTGCCAGCACTACTGACTAAAGTCACAGCTTCCGGCGTAGTCAACGCACGGAAACATTCACGTCCAGTACGCACTGACATAGAAGCATTAGCCGATTCATTGTCCGATTTCCCTTTCAGCTTGACGGACATATAAGGTACGTAGAGTGTACGTGAGCGATTCACTTCAGGCTCACAATCTACGAGACGCACCTGGAAAGTGATGACAAGCACCATAATCATACAGATGGCCATTGCCGTACCCAACACGGACACCCAGGTAATGATAGGGTTCTCACGCAAGTGATAGAGGGCTTGAAGGAAGTAGAGTCGTATCATATTTTAAAGTAATTTAATCATCATGTAAAGCCTCAGCCGGTTGTACCTTCATTGCCTTACGTGCCGGAATACCAATGCCAATGGCAATCATCAGAGCAATCAATACAAAGCTGATAGCTGCACAAAGCAATAATCGGTCCCACTCCAGCGTAGTGTTATTTCTCCATGAATTCAGTTCCATGTGTGCCAGATTCCAGTCTATAACCAATGCTATAGGCGTAACAACTGCCAGCAACAGCAAACCCTCACTCAGCAATCGGCTGAAGATAGCACTGTCCGTCGCCCCATGGGCTTTGTGCAATGCAATCTCTGAGCGACGTTGCTGGGTACGGAACCAGAATGTACCAAGCAATCCGAGGAAGATATTCAAAAGCAGGAATCCCATACCCATTACATAGTTACGGATATCATTGGTCCATGCCTGCTGGAAGTTACGACGTATATCATGGAAAGAACGAATTTCTGAAATAAAGAGGTTACCTACGCGAAACTGAGCTTCACTGTCTGCTTTCAGCCGTTGAATGAAATCATGGTCCTGTCCCTCACGAACACGAACACAAAGCTCCAAACCTACATAGTAGAATGACTGCTTACATAAGAAACAGTACGAATTGCGAGCCTGATCATAGTCATGATAACGCACGTTTTGTAATGCAGCTCCCAGACGATAGGTCCTCGTTGTATCACCAAAAAGCTGAAAACGTTGGCCTATGAATTCAGTCATTTTACGATTATATTTACTATAAAGGTTGTTAGAAGTAAGGATCTCACCACGCTCCAGCATTTCAGCCATTTGTTCGGGCGTCTCACCTTGTGCACCCTGATAACGGAAGACACGGACAAAGTCGGGGGTCACCATGCGACGGATAGTCCAACCGGGAGAGTTCAACGTGTCGATTTTCACCTCTCCACTACTGTTACTACCATTATAGGGATAGGAGTTCTGTGAAAGGCTGACAGCTTCCACTTCCGGGCGGCGACGCAACCTTTCTACCAGTTCGGCAATATCATTGTGAGTATCTTCGGATTTCCGATCGGCAATGTAATCCGGGCTCTTTGGCGTCAGTTCACCCAACTCTATCAGGTAACAATTTTCTATATTAAATCCGCGTGGTTCCAGATAAGTGGCGGTACGGGTGTACAGGTAGTCTACCACATACCACATCACTACACTCACCACAAGTAGCTCCAGCGCCAGCCAGAGATTATTGCGCCATTCATTCTTTATTTGTACAAGAAGTTTCTTGGTCATTTTCTTTAATGATTAATGTTTAGTGATTAATGTAGGCGACCGCCCAATGCATTTACAATTCCCACTCTTGAAGCACGCCACGCCGGGAAACCGCTGCTCAACAAATTCAGCACAAAGCAGAACAGCAATGCCCAACCGAAAGTAGACGCATGCAGCAATATACCGGCATCCACTGCCGGAGGACTCAGCGTCTGACTGAATTCCTGTGCAAACAGCAACGAGTTACCCAGATAAGCAAACGCCACGCTCAACAACAACCCCAAAGCACCAGCCAGCAACGTCACTACCAAGTTCTCTGAAATAATCTGCCCCATCAGTTCCATCTTCGTAGATCCGAATGCACGGCGTACGCCTATCTCTGCCACACGTTGGCGTAAGCGGCTTTGAGTCATCGAACTCAAATTAATGGCAGGTACTATCAACAGGATTATAAAAATAATCATACGCTGACGGCGATGCTGCTCCACGTCGGGCTCCTGATTGGCACTGAACGCAATCGAACTCTTCTCCTGATCATAAGGACGATTACGATAAATCAGTTCATAGCCATCCTCGCCGAGAATGACATTGTACTCTTGCCTGCGTCGTTCCGCTTCTTCACGGATAGCTTCGAAGTCATCGCGGCTCCGTGCCAGGATGGTGCAACTCATCATACCCATGTGCTCATCACTCCAAGTATCCTTGGTTATTTCCGTTGAAGTATAAGGTACCCATACCTGCCCGTAAGCAACGGTAGCCAGTGTAGAAACATCCTTTACCACGCCCGCCACTTTGTATGGCGCATGGTTCAGGAGGAACTCACGACCGATAGCATCCGACGTCTGAAACAATCGGCGTGCTACGCTTTCGGTAATCACTGCTACCGGCTGTCCGGCATCGAATGTAGCCCGATCATAGGGTTTTCCGGCAATAAAAGAGAAATCGAACACATGCCAGAAAGTATCATCCGTTTGCAGCAGGTCGATACCTGTGCCGGGTTGTCCCGGCAAGTTTACAGGCGTAGAAACTACCATGCAGGTGTAGATAGTCACAGCTTCGGGTGTTTTCAGGGATTGGAAACACTCGCGTGCCGTCTTGAGTCCCATCGGACCGTTACTGCTACCACCACCCCAATTCTTATTCGTAATACTCATGTAGTGGACATGCAGAAAACGGTCACGGTTGCTCTCCGGAGCAAAAGGCGCCACCTTCACCTGCTGCATCATCACCACCAACATAATGAGGAAGATGGCAAGTGCCGTACCGGCTATGCTGACAGCACTTATCAGCGGCTGTTGCCGAAGCTGTGCCCAGGCCTGAGTAAAATATTGCTTTATCATTATTCTCCAATCTTCAAGTTACGTGTATTCACTCCACCAATACCACCCTTAGAGATGTCTGCCTGACGTGCCCGTCCGCTCAGGGTAACGCTGCCTACGCCTTCCATACTGGCACGCAAACGGTCACAATCCACATGGATATCAGCTTTACCTACACCTTCCATCTTTACAACTAAAGATTTACAGGTCAGGTCTTTCACATTCACTTTACCCACGCCTTCTATCTCGAACTTGACATCATTCAGTTTCAGCGCACCTTCGCAATTGAAAGAGCCTACACCAGTAAACTCTACATCTTTCAGATCGGGTGCACTCAGATAGATGGTCACCCCTTTGTTGCGATTATTATCACCATCTTTCTTATTCTTGAAACCGATAATCAGGCAATCTCCTTTCACTTCTGTAGTAGTAGTGGTTACATACTCTTCCCTACCTTCTATTTTCAGAGAATACGAATTACTCTGCGTGAAATACACCGTCGCTACAGATGTCACCTTTACAGAAGAAAAAGCTTCCACTTTACGAACTTCGCTTACCTGCGGGTCCTTTTCATTAGCTGCGTATACTGTGCCGGCTACTGCGGCAAATAATAAACTCAAAGTTATAAATAAAGTCTTCATAAGTTTTGCTATTTAAAATTGTTTTTACTATTTCTCTTTTCTATTCTTCATGTAAAGCTTCAGCCGGCTGTATTTTCATCGCCTGCCGCGCCGGAAACCAAATACCCACCATCACCATAAGTGCTATCAAGAACCAAGCCGCTAAAGAACCAAGCAGGAAGCGTACAAAACTCCACTCTACCGGCCAGGTAGAAATAAGCTCCGTTCGTCCTATGGTGAATTCTGCGATTCCTATATTATAACAGATAATCATGGCAGGTATTGTTACTAATGCCAGCAACAATAATCCTTCGCCCGCCAGTAACCTGAACACCTGATTCTTTGTACTCCCCATTGCCAGTCGTAAAGCGATCTCACTGCGACGACGACGAGTGCGGAACCAGAAAGTGCCTATCAATCCTAAAAATACATTTACAAGCAAAAAAAGCACAACAATAGCTTGGCTATTCACTTTATCCGTATCACCGTTCATGACTTCAAATTGCAGTTGTTGTTCGGTATAAGGTACAGCATCAGCCACAAACAGATCGTCTACATCCAGTCTTGGCGCAATCTCACGAATGAAATTTGTACGATAATCCGGACCATCGGCAGCAGGTTTCACACGAAAGACTATCTGTGCCCACTCGTCGGTAAAATGTCTCTTAATCAGATTTTCATCCATACGATAGAAAAAGCAAGGAGCATCACTTCCATAGCGATAGGTTCTAAAAGCTTCAATCTTTCCACCTTGCGTGACGACTGATGTGGAGTCACCGTACTTGCTCAATGGTGTATCCAACGAGAACGTCGGCATCCTTTTCTGAAAACGGTCGAAAGCAGCCTGACTCAACATCACATTGTCCCACCCTGAAGGAGTCTCCACAAAGGGACGTTGCGGATCATCACTCATGCGGAAAACGTTAATGTATCCACCAGTGGTATTGATGATACGTGCATTTACACCTATAGTATCTTGTGCAGCCAATGAACTGTAACTGTTGCTTCCGTGCATCGGCAAACTCCAGTAACACAGGGCAGCTGCTTCAACGCTGGGTTCCTGCTCCAATTTCTTCAATGCACGCAGATATCTGTCGGCATTTGTCAAAGTTGTATCACTTGTAGCGCCGCCTATAATCGTTGTAAGTCTATATACGTGGTCAATGTTGTAACCAAGAGGACGGTAAAAGGTGTACTTGAGGCAACCCAATGAGTCACAAAGGAACCACATCACGACAAACACCAGGAACAGTTCAGCCAGCACCCATCCGTTACTGCGAAAACGCGACCAAATCATGCGTAGATTATGTAATATGAATTTCATAAGGTCTCCTTTTTATTTATCGTTCAATGAGTCTACAATTGTACGGCGGGTGGCAAGCCAAGCGGGTAATCCTGCACTCAACAGATTAATCACCAGACAAAAAACAAAAGCCAATACAAACACCATCGGACTGAACAAAGCGTCCATACTTAAACTGAAATCACCTGCCGTACCGATATTCTGGCTATTAGTGAACAGCCATGTACGCATAACGTAAACAGCAAGATAACTGAATACCAACCCTACTGCGCCTCCTATCAATGTAAGTACCAGATTCTCATTCAATATCTGACGGATAAGCGTGCTACCGGTTGCCCCGAAAGCTTTGCGTACACCCAGTTCGCTAACGCGCTGTTGCATACGGCTATTGCTCAGCCCACACAAATTGAGCGAGGGTACCAGCAAAATGATGAACAGGGCAATTCCATATTGCAGATAAAGCATCGGCAGATCCGGCCCTACATTAGCCCAAACATGGTTCACGTGCGCCACAATATTGTCAGGTTGCTCCATAATGTCCATCTGCATTTCTTCCAGACCGGCATTGACATCCTTCACTCTTTTCTCAACTCCTTGCCTGATAGCAGGAAAATCATCAGGAGTACGTGCCAATACTGCAATAGTTTTTCCACCCAGATAGCTCCACCAACCAGTTACTTTCAATTCATCGGTATGGTACAGCCCCCATACTTGAGCATAAGCATCTTTGGCAGTAACAGAAACATCCTTCACAACTCCGATAATACGCGACAGTTCTCTATTCAGCAATATTTGCTGCCCAATAGCCTCTGTTGTTCCAAAAAGTTTTCGGGCCACAGAAGCACAAATAACGATAGAGCGCATATCTCCTCCCCGATCGGCTTCAGTGAGAGCTCTTCCACCAAGAAACTGCATACTGAAAACTTTCCAGAATTCAGGATCAGTATTCATTGCATCAACTTTCAATCGGTTGTTACCATCAGCTAAAGATACCAGTGCAACATCTGCCGTTGTAAATGCAGTACAAGCTTCCACTTCCGGAATTGGCTGTATGCACTCTTTCATAAACGCAGCCGAAGGAGTGCTATAATTATTCCTATCCTTATTCTCTTTTCCCTGCATGTGCATAGCAGAGAAATACAGACAGCGGCTGCGGTTCACTTCCGGCTCCAAGTCAGCATACTTCGTCTGCCAGGTAATCACGATAGCCATAATCATGGTGATGGCAAAAGCCGTACCCAGTATGGATATAGTGCTCAGCAACGGATTTTGCCTCAGGATCGTAAAGGCTTGACGAATAGTTTGCATCATAATAATTACGAGTTACTAATTACAATTCTTATTCTACCTGGCGTCCGTCGAAGAAGCGCACGGTACGGCTTGTCTGCTTTGCCTGTTCCTCATTATGGGTTACCATTACAATGGTACGTCCGTCTTCCTTATTCAACTGATGCAGCAGTTCCATTACCTCAGCACCCATCTTAGAGTCCAGGTTACCGGTCGGCTCATCGGCAAGAATGATTTCAGGATTACCGATAATGGCACGGGCAATAGCTACACGCTGACATTGACCACCGGAGAGTTGTGTAGGCATGTGACGCATACGGTGGCTCAAACCGACCTTTGCCAACACCTCTTCTGCCAAGTGGCGGCGTTCCTTTGCAGACACCTTTCTGTATAATAAAGGAAGTTCTACATTATCGAGCACATTCAATGAGTTAATCAAGTGGAAAGACTGAAACACAAAGCCCAACTTCTTATTACGGAAAGCAGCCAGTTGCTTATCCTTCATACCATCTGTACGAGTACCACCAATCTCAATGATCCCACTCGTGGGAGCATCCAAAAGCCCTATAATGTTGAGCAATGTAGATTTTCCACAACCGGAAGGTCCCATGATACTGAGAAATTCTCCCTTTTCAACTTCGAGGTTCACATTTTCCAATGCCACGGTTTCAATCTCATTCGTACGATAAATCTTGTTTATCTCAGTCAATTTAATCATAATGGTAAGTATTTAATTGTTATTGATTTATTCAGTTCTCAATTTATAGATTCTTCACAGCTTTCAGTCAAATGGTATGCCAAAGCAAACATACATTCATTATCAATCATTTACATTTATAAGCAGCTGTTCGGAAATGAACACTCTGTCCGTTTTCAGCTGTCCGCATCGTTATTTTATTCATCTCTTAAAGCTTCAGCAGGCAATATCTTTGCCGCGCGGGTGACGGGTGCATACGTACCCAGCAATGCAATAATAAGCAATACGATATACGCCAGTATACTGACTATCAGAAAATGCGTCAGCGGCTGGTTTTGCCAGTACACAGGATTACCATTCTCAGACGGATTGGCAAAACCTGATACATAGATACGGTGCATAGTCAAAGGCAGAGAAACTGCAAATGCGATTGTTACCAGTAGCCATGCCTCCATCAGAAACTGATTGCGGATAACTTTCTTTGTAGCTCCCATACTGCGCATCAATCCGATATCTTGCCTCCGTGCATTACAGCGTATCCAGAATGTGCCTACCATACCAAGGAACACGCAGAGCAAAGCAAATCCTGCCAATGAATATTGCAGGCGTAAAGTATTCGTCACTCCACTCTCATTTTCATATTTGTGGCGGATATCTGCAAAACGTCCCAGCTTGGTAAAATAGAAATTACCTACATTCAGCTGGGGAACCACTTCCGCCTTGAAGCGTTTCTCAAAAGTCGGGACATCCACATTGGGTTTCAATTTGAAAGTCAACATATACATCCACTGAATCCAACTGTGATTCCCTACCTTACTATTTACCTGTATCAACAGATTACCCGGTTGTTCATTAATCCGGTGTTTATAATCCTGCAATACTCCCATAACCTCATGGAAAGTACTGTCATTATACCTCACCCTTTTACCTACCGCATCTGTGGTGCCAAAAAGCTCTTCTGCCATACGTTCTGTAATAAATACCCCTTCACGAGCAGCGCAATCTTCGGGCAAAGACATTATCTGTCCGCTCTTGGCATCCTTCATACCATACGTACGGAATACATCTCCCCCCTCTGTCTGTACAAACTGGTAATATTGCGAATGTACCTTCAATGTGTCATTGAAGTATTCCGCGCCATTCCACGAAGAGCTGTTTGGGAAGCTGGCACTGGTCACCAAAGCAAAGCTTTCCACTTCCGGACAGTTCTTCACCAAGCGGGTAATACGATACAGATTCTCCTGCTTAATCGCAGTGCTGTCCTGGGTTTTGTCATACTTACCATGCAATTCATCATAGTATTCCATATAAAGGGCATATGCCCGTTCCTCATTATAACCGGGATCAATGGCAAGATTGGATGTCAATACATAAATAGGATCTATTACCGTCCAGAGAAAAAAGCTCACGACCACCAGTTCCACAAATATCCAACCATTCTGCCGGCGCTGATTCCATAATTGGTGTCTTATTATCTTCATCATAGCATCTTAACGTTTAGAGTTCAACGACTGAATAATGTTTCGGCGCAATGCCCATATTGCAGGAATAAGTGCAGATATGAGGTTCAGTAGCACGCAAAGTCCGAATGACGCACAGAATACCGTCGGATTGAAAAGCATCTCGAATGAGAGGAAAGGAGTTTTTTCCACATCTGTATAACTGTCAAAGAGAGTAAGTATCCAGTCACTTGCCGTCAGCACAATTAGATAAGAGATCAGTAATCCCAGTAACCCACCAATGCAGGTTAGCAAGAGATTTTCCCATAATACCTGCCCTATAAGCCTCATATTAGTAGCACCATAAGTTTTGCGTACTCCCAACTCGGAAAGGCGCTCGTCCATACGTGAAGACATCATACCACTCAGGTTCATTGCAGGAATGAAAAGTAAAGCAAGCAACATATAAAAATACATTCTCAACTCAGAAGCCAAATCAGGAGCTGAACAAGAGTCGAACCGGAATGTACTGGCCCAATAATCATCGGGCTGCCCCATTAAATCATTCATGTACTTATCGGAGGCAAGATTCAATTTTCTGAAAACTTCACGCACTTCCTCCTTTAAGGCTTCTTTATCCTCAGCATCAGGAGCGGTCATATATATACCGACACTACCTACCAATTTCCCGGTAGTATCCGAAGTAACCCAGGAATTAAGCGTTATCGGTAACCACATATCTCCCACAGAAGAAGGCGTAGCGGCAGAAACATCTTCCACCACTCCGCAAACCCGATATTCCTGTGCATCCATATTAAAGCGCCTTCCCACTACGTCATCTGTAGCAAACAGTTTCCTCGCCACGCTCACCGGAAGAACCACTTCCCTGCGTTTCGCATCGATATCCGCTTGCGTGAAAGGTTTTCCATGCAGAAATCGAAAAGTGAAAACCTTCCAGAAGCCGGCATCAGTATAAAGCGGGGTTACGCTAATCGGCTCATTATTATCTGGAACCTCTACGTAATTTTCACGATAGTTACTTGCTGTTGCACCAATGGCTTCCAGATGTGGCAAATCTTGCAGCATCTTCACTACATCATAACTAACGGCAGAGCAGTTCCAACTCTTATCATTATCTTTAGGATAAGACTTCATTTTCGTCACTGTCAGCATCCGGTTGCGATTATATTCGGGATATATGGGCGCAAACTTCACATAAAAAATAATGAACAATGTCATGACAAGGGCTATTGAAAGTCCTGTACCCACCACGTAGATTCCGGTAAAGAGCCGATGCTGCTTTATCATGGTCCACGCTTGTTTAAGATAAAGTTTAATCATAGTATCATCGCTTTTAATGATTATCGCATAGGAGGATACACTATAGGGGATATAAACCTGTGCATAAAATTTATGTATCAGGTTACTTACAGCTAATTCAGTTTCAGCTTATTCTTATTTTTATAGTTGCTCATATCGCTCACCACCACCTGGTCGCCCGGTTGTAAGCCGCTGGCTACTTCCACAAACTCAAAGTTACTGTCTCCCAACTGTACCTTACGTTTCACAATCTCTTTATCAGAGTTACGAACGAAAAGCTCATACTCACCACGTCCCACATAATAAGAAGCATTAGCAATACGCATTACATCTTCTTTCACTGCATTCATCACATAGACATCCGTTTTCAAGCCCGAACGCAAACGACGGTTATTATCTTCATTCAACTGTACCGTAAAAGAGATCACTCCATTCTTCGACAACGGTGTCACACTGCTAACCGTACCCTCCAGTTTCTCACTGCCTATTTTTACAATCGCTTTGCCTCCCGCTGCCACACGGTCACCGTATGTATCAGCTATTTCACCTTCTACTTTGAAGTGGCTGAGGTCGGAAATCACTGCAAGCTGGCTACCCTGTGAAACCTGCGCACCAATCTGATTATTTATATAGGTAAGAATAGCTTTACGCGGTGAGCGAATCTGTGCATCATCCAGCGTACGTTTCATCTCGGCAAGTCCCTTGCGGAATATGCTGAAATCCAATTCCTGAACTTTATATTCGGCAGCAAGCACTTCCTTTTCATTATCATACTGCTGCTCCAGCTGCTCATATTCCAACTGGGCCACATTATAGCTGAGTTCAGCCTGACGCACTTTATCCGTAGTTCCCGAACCCAAGCTGTCGAGATACTGCTCATTACGCAATTCCACTTTTTTACGGTTCAACTGCATGGCCGATACTTTAATCTTCATAGCCAGATCATTCAGTTTGGTCTGATTATTCACCCGAAGCTGATTCAACTTATAGCTGCGCATCTGTTCTTCATCCAGCAATTTCTTGTAGTCCGTCTCCACGCTCTGCAAGTCAAGTTTCAAGATTGGTGTACCTATATCCACACTATCTCCACCTTTCTTATATATCTCGACAATTCGGGTATTGATAGGTGAATTGATGATTTCCTCAAAAGCCGGCACCACTTTTCCTGATGCACTAACACTGACTTCAATCGTACCCTTATCAACCGTAGAAAACACCAGATCTTTTGTCTTCACTCCCGTACGCATAAATGAGATGAGTACGCTGATAACGATTACACTTGCCACGCCGATGCCACCGTAGCGGATAATTTTCTTGTTGCGCTCTTTGTTACGCACTTCTTTCGGAATTTCTCTGTCCATGTTGAATATTGAGTTATTTATTATTTTATCAGTTTTCAACCTGTTCCGCTTTCAAAAACGAACAGGCATATTATTCACATTATTTATATATACTAAATGCGTGCCAAAAATGTAAGTAACTGAAAACAAGACGATAGAGAAAAAAGAAGAGTGTCCGATATCGAACACTCTGTACATTTTCGGATAAGTATATCATACTTCAGGAAGTTTATCCCACACCATTCACAATAAAAGCATCAGCAGTTATTTAGCAACAGACAGGCAGTCGTTTACTTTTGCCCTGCTTGTTTTTCATCTCCGCAGTAAGTCTTATCGGGTGTTGACCTTGGTTAACAGGCCTATCAACCTTGGCTAACGAATCCGTCAACCTTGGTTAACAAGCCTGTTGACCAAGGTCAACACCCAATTGTTCCTAAGGATAAACATACTATTCATTAGTCCTGCACGAAATGATCCCTGGTGTAAAACAAATGAATAGCTTAGAATCAAACTAAAAAGAGGACAATATACGCATCAATAATATTGTCATAGTTTCCCAGATAAACACATCATAGCGGTCAACGATATTCTGAAATCCTCAAACATTGGTTAATAAGGCGCAACTTATTTCATCCTCTTTGTGATAAGAAAATCCTTTTATATTTTTACCCTCATTATGGAAAATATCAGTATAAAAAAAGTAGAAACGAAGCGTGAAATGGACGATTTTGTGAAGTTCACAAACTGGTTGTATGCAGACTGTCCATACTACGTTCCTGACTTGGAAATGGATATTCGTAATACATTTAATCCGCGTAAGAATGCAGGATTGGAATACTCCGTCCTACAACCTTTTATTGCATATAACGAAGCTGGAAAACCGGTTGGCCGCATAGCGGGTATCATCAACTATCGAGCCAACCAAAAATGGCAAACGAAGAACGTCCGATTCGGATTCATAGACTTTATTGATGACCTGGAAGTATCAGCCGCACTGCTGAAAACCGTGGAGCAATGGGGCAAGGAACATGGTATGGATTATATACAAGGCCCGATGGGAATTTTCGATTTCGACAAGGAAGGGATGCTTATTGAAGATTTCGATAAGCTGGGATCAATGATTACAATATATAACTACCCCTACTATCCCAAACACATGGACACGTTAGGGTATGAAAAGGAAGTGGATTGGGTGCAGGTTTGCATTGAAGTACCCAAAGAAATACCGTCTAAATATGCCCGTGTGACTCAACTTTCGAAAGAGATGTTCGGACTACGCGTGAAAAAATTAACCAACGCTGATGTTGTAAAGCACGGTTATGGAAGGAAAGTATTCAAACTCTTAAACACTGCCTATGCTCCCCTCTTCGGCTATACAGAATTATCAGACAAACAAGTGGATATGTATGTCAAACGATACTTCCCGCTGATAGACAAGCAAATGCTGCCCGTCATACAAAATGAGAATGAAGAAGTTATAGGAGTGGCAATCACCATGGGAAGTCTGTCTCATGCCCTGCAAAAAGCCAAAGGAAAACTCTTCCCTTTAGGATGGTATCATCTGGTTCGTGCCCTGAAATGGAAAAAAGAGGAAAAAGCCGAACTGCTCCTGATAGCGGTGCGTCCCGATTATCAGGGACTGGGGGTAAACGCATTATTCTTCGATGACCTTATACCGGTTTATAATGAGCGTCACTTTAAATGGGCTGAGACAGGTCCGCAACTGGAAGACAATGTAAAAGAACTGACTCAATGGAAGCCCCTGCATCCCACCCTGACAAAAAGAAGACGATGCTATAAAAAGAAATTATAATAACGATAAAAAGAGATATGGAAAGAAAAGTAGTAATCACAGGTATGGGGATATGGTCGTGCCTCGGAAAAACACTCGAAGATGTACGCGATTCGCTATATACCGGAAAAAGCGGCATTATCTTCAGCCAGGAACGCAAAGATGCCGGATTCCGTTCCGCATTATGTGCAGATGTAGAACGTCCTGACCTTAAACCGTTCATCCCACGTAATTTACGGCATTTCATGCCCGAGGAAGCTCAATATGCTTATATGGCCACACGGTCGGCCCTAGAAAATGCAAAGCTGGATCAAGATTATATGGACAGAAATGAGATCGGCATTATCTATGGAAATGACTCCGTAGCTGAAGCTACCATGCAGGCGCTCGATAAGTTTCGTGAGTTCAAGGATACATCAGCTTGCGGCAGCGGTGCCATTTTCCAGTCGATGAACTCTACCGTGACTATGAATCTTGCCTGCCTGTTCAAACTGCGCGGTATTAACCTGACGGCCTCAGCCGCATGTGCATCCGGTTCCCAGGCTATAGGATTGGCATACACACTTATACGTAGCGGAATGCAGGATTGCATTATATGCGGCGGTGCTCAGGAAACCAACTTATACAGCGTGGCTTCATTCGACGGTATCCAATCATTCTCTATACGTGAAGACAATCCCGCCAAGGCCAGCCGTCCGTTCGACCGCGACCGTGACGGTCTGGTACCCGGTGGTGGTGCGGCAACAGTAATCATAGAGAGCTACGAACATGCCGTGAAGCGAGGGGCACCCATACTCGCAGAAATAGTAAGTTGGGGATTCTCGGGCAATGGGGATCATATTTCCACTCCCAATGTAGCAGGGCCGGCCCGTTCGCTTGAATTGTGTCTGAACAAGGGGGGTATATCTCCCCAACAAATAGGTTATATCAATGCACATGCCACCTCTACACGTATCGGAGATAGCAGAGAAGCGTCAGCCATAGCTCAGATATTCGGCGATTGCAAGGTTCCCGTAACCTCCACCAAAAGCCAGACAGGGCATGAGATGTGGATGGCTGGTGCCAGCGAACTGATCTACTCGATGTTGATGATGAAGAACGACTTTATAGCAGGAAACATCAACTTTGAAAATCCGGATGAGGAAACTGCCCGTATCCATATATTACCGGAAACGCGCGAAGCGCACTTTGATATGTTCCTTTCCAATTCCTTTGGGTTCGGCGGAACAAACTCAACCCTTATTGTAAGAAATTTATAGTAACCATTTAAAAAGAAAATTATTATGACACGTGAAAGTATTATTGAACAGGTAAATGCCATATTGGCTGAAGAATTTGAAATTGATCAGGACCTTTTTACACCGGATGCCAATGTAAAGGAAACACTCTCGTTGGACAGCCTCAGTCTTGTGGATCTTGTAGCCATTATCCAGCATACCTACAAGATCAAAATTCCCGTAACCGATTTACAGAAGATTCAGACCTTCAACAATCTCTATGACTATATAGAATCACACTTCGGGCAGAGTGAATAATAAAGATATAAAGAGATGGTAGTATGACAGAATTCTGCATAAAGATTTATCACTTTTTCCGTAATCATCGCGCAGTTTTCTGGGTGTCAATGATTGCTTTATATGCCTTCTTCGGATATTTTGCCTCAAAAATATATCTGGAAGAAGACATCAACAAACTGATGCCCTCATCGAAAAATGAGGATGGTACTACCAAACTCGCCTTTGCCAACCTGCGCATCAAGGATAAAACATTCTTGCTCTTTGAAGGAAAGAATGGAGCCTCTGTGGAACATATAACCGAAATATGTGATGCTTTCATTGATTCTCTGGAATCTAGAAATGCAGCCATGGACTCAACACAGCAGGTCATCGGAAACATTTTCTACAGATTGCCCGATGACCTGATGCTGGACGTTATCGATTATATGAGTGCGCACTTACCGGCATATATCGACACAAGCGTCTACACTCGTCTCGATGCGATGCTTACCTATCCACACATGAAGCTACAAATGAAAGCTAACCACGATGACTTGTTGAGTCCGGTGGGAAGTATGTTTCCCGAACTTATACAGACGGATCCTGTAGGACTTCGTGGTTTACTTATGGAACAGATGAAACCTTTTACCGAAGGGGCAGCCGGCAGCTACAAAACCCTTAACGGGCATTTCTTCGTCCAAGACTCCACAGTGTGTGTAGCATTTATTACACCCATGTATTCAGCCACCAATACGGGACAGGGTTCTACCCTATTCCGCATATTGAATGATCAGATAGAACAGTTTTCTGCCTCTGCTCCCGACGTAAAAATCAGCTATCACGGTACTCCTGCCAGTGGATTCTATAATTCATGGCGAATAAAATCGGACCTGAAAGGAACTATTATCGGCTCATTAGTGCTGGTTCTTATCTTTATTTCTATCTGCTTCCGCAACTACAATACCATACCGCTATTACTACTTCCCGTGGTATTCGGCACTCTCTTCGGACTTGCTGCAATGTATTTTATAAAAGGACATTTCTCATTGTTGGCACTCGGTATCGGAGCAGTAGTACTGGGAGTGGCACTCAGCTATGTACTGCATATCATTACGCATTATAAATATATCAGTGATCCCGAACAAGTGTTGCGCGATCAGGTCAAACCTGTTTGTTTAGGATGCCTTACCACCATTGGTTCCTTCATGGGACTTATCTTCATTCGGACAGAACTGTTACAGGACTTTGGTCTCTTCGCTGCTTTCGCCATTGTGGGGACTACATTCTTCAGCCTGGTATTTTTACCACAGTTCCTCAATCCAAGGAAAAACAAGTTGAATCACCGTGCATTCGCCATCATCGACCGTATTAATGCTTACCCGTTCGACCGTAAAAAGCCCCTGCTTTTCACCATACTTGCCACTGCGGTAGTGTGTATAGGATTCTATATTGCCGGAGGGACCCAATTCGATGCCGACATGCACAACTTAGGCTATAAAGCCGAAAGCACTTCATATTCAGAGAGTCTGCTTCGTTCCAAAACCCATACAGGTGACAAACAGAAGTACTTCGCAAGTTCAGGGGCAACGATGGAAGAAGCCATTGAGAATTTTGAAATCATGGCTGCCAAACTCGATTCCCTGCAAAATATCGGACTTGTGAAGAGCTATACCCATACGAATCAAATATTTGTACCCTTGCATGTACAACAAGAACGCATTGACGCATGGAAAAACTTCTGGACCGGAGAACGCTTGCAACTTGTACACGATTTAATCAATAAGACAGCTCCCGAAGACGGTCTTATTCCCGATGCATTCTCTCCTTTCTTTGAATTTGCAACTGCTGATTATGAGCCTGACGCTCTTTATGAAGCAAGTATTATTCCGGAAGGCTACCAGTCTACTCTGATGGAACAGTCCTACAACGACGAGTATCTGTGCTTTACATCCGTAAGATGCAAAAACGACTCTATTCATAGCAAGGAAAGTGACTATAACCGTATCTGTGAGGCTATAGTTTCATCACCTAACCTGCTTGTGCTCGACACCTATTATTATACCACAGATACACTGATCCAATTGAATGACGACTTCAATGTGCTGCAATGGGTTTCCATGCTCTTTGTACTCATCGTACTCTTCTTCAGTTTCCATTTCAATATCAAGCATACCCTGCTCGGATTTATGCCAATCTTGTCGAGCTGGCTTATAGTGTTGGGGGCAATGGTGATTTTTGATGTACGGTTCAATCTCATCAACATTATCATCTCTACATTTATCTTTGGTATAGGGGTTGATTATAGCATATTCGTGATGAACGGACTTATTGGCGGTAAAGAGAACTCGCGCTTGCTGGGTTATCATAAGACTGCCATATTCTTCAGTGCATTTATCCTGATTGTTACCGTGAGTTCCATGCTGTTTGCCGAACATCCTGCCATCAAATCAGTAGGATTCTCCACTCTTGTGGGCATGATTTCGGCAGTAGTGATCTCTTATGTGGTGCAACCGGCCATTTTCAGAATGATTAATAAGAATAAAGAATGAAGTACGATGCAGTTATCATAGGTAGCGGACTGGGTGGGCTGGAATGTGCACACATTCTTTCGAAAGCCGGTATGAGCGTTCTTCTACTTGAAAGAGGAACACAAGCAGGTGGATGCCTCCAAAGCTACAGGAGGCTTGGATTGGCTTTCGATACAGGCTTTCACTATGTAGGAGGTCTGGACGAGGGACAATCACTACACTCTGCATTCAGGCATCTGGGACTGCTACGTCTTCCATGGCAACGCCTTGACAACCATTTCGACCGGGTAACAATCGGAAATCAGACTTTCAGCTTCGCACAAGGATATGATGCATTTGTCGAAACATTGACAGCAGCCTTTCCAGCTGAACGTGATGCGTTGAACAAATATGCAGATATGCTGAAACAGTGCGGTGAACAGCAATTCGATGCGTTAAATCCTCAAACCGGAGAGTCATCATTACTTTCCCGGTTTTTTGAAACAAGCGCTTATCAGTATCTGACAGAGACATTCCATGATCCGCTACTAATAAATGTACTCTGCGGCACTTCCCTGAAAATGGAATTGCGAAAAGAATCTCTTCCATTGTTCACCTTCGCTCATGGTAACGGAAGTTTCATTGAAAGTAGTTGGCGATTAAAAGGGGACGGTTCTCTGATAGTAAACTCACTGGCTGATGGCATTCGTATGCATGGCGGCGAGATTATCTGTAATACCGAAGTCCGGGAGTTAGTGGAAAAAGATGGTAAACTGGTGCATGCAGTATGCTCTAATGGAGAAATCTACGAAGGCAATATTTTTATCAGCAATATCCATCCTGCTGTCACCTGCAATCTGGTGAAACAAAGCAGCAGGATGAAGAAAGTTTATCGCAGCAGAATTACTCATCTGGAGAATACTTTCGGCATGTTCACCGTATCGCTCCGCATCAAGCCGCAAACTCTCAGATACTTTAACTGGAACCAATATATTTATAAGGAACCGGATGTATGGGCATTTCATCTGAAAAACAATCCTGTAAGCGGAGTACTGGTAAGTTGCCGCATACCGGAAGATGGCAGTAAGTATGTACAACAGGTAGATCTCCTCACCCCAATGAACTGGAGTGAGTGTGAACAATGGAGCCATACCGAAGTGGGCCGTCGTGGTGAAGATTATAAAGCGATGAAGAAGCGTGTCGCAGACGAATGTATCACCCTTGCCGAACGTTTCATTCCCGGCCTTCGTGATAGGATCACCGGATGCTACACCAGCACGCCACTCACTTACCGTAATTATACTCTCACACCTGAGGGGTCAGCTTATGGCCTGCGCAAGGATTTCAAAAATCCGATGATAACCCTGCTCTCACCACGTACACCCATCCCCAACCTGCTTCTTACGGGACAGAATCTGATGCTGCACGGGTTACACGGTGTGACCATGACAGCGCTCTTCACTTGTGCTGAAGTATTAGGAAAGGAACCGATATGGAATATAGTAAAAAACTAAAATAGACCTAACAATGAAGTATGCATTAGTAACCGGAGGCAGCCGTGGCATTGGCCGTGCTGTCTGTGTAAAATTAGCTCAGATGGGCTACCACATCATTATCAACTATGTAAGTAACGCCACAGAGGCCCAAAAGACTCTGGAACTGGTACGCCAGGCCGGACAGGATGGTGAGATACTGATGTTCGACGTAAGCAACCGGCAACAGACCAGCAAAGCCATCGAGTCATGGGAGAACGCCCATCCTGAAGAATACATCGAGGTATTGGTTAACAATGCTGGTATACGCCGTGACAATCTCCTGATATTCATGCCTGAAAACGACTGGCATCGTGTACTCAGCATTAGTCTCGATGGTTTTTACAATGTAACACAACCCTTGCTTCAATCCATGTTGGCCCGTAAGTTCGGACGTGTCATCAATATGGCAAGCGTAAGCGGTGTCAAAGGAATGCCGGGACAGACCAACTATTCCGCAGCAAAGGGAGCCATCATAGCCGCCACGAAAGCACTGGCTCAGGAGGTAGCACGCAAAAATGTGACTGTCAACGCTGTCGCCCCCGGATTTATCAGAACAGATATGGTAGAGGGACTCGACGAAGATACACTGAAGAAAACCATTCCAGCCAACCGCTTCGGTACTCCCGAGGAAGTGGCCGAACTGGTTGGCTTTCTGGTTTCGCCAAACGCCGGTTACATTACCGGTAATGTGATTTCAATTAATGGAGGACTTTATACTTAAACTACATGTATGAAAAGATTATATATCCTATTTATCACTGCCATCCTCTTGTGTACCGCCTTATCGGCACAAGAAGCTGATATCCGGAAAGTTGCCGAACGATACAAAGGCATAAATACCTTCACAGCTACCGTGATTCGGACTAAGCACCATGCAGCAGTGGCAGAAGATGCTGTTACCAAAGGTAAATTTCACTTCATGCAGCCTAATGAAGCATACATGACGTTTAATGAAGGGAAAGATATGCTGATAATGGACAACGGTGTCTTCACCATGATCAATGATGGTCAGGAAAGCATAGCTAAGGGAGTAACCCATAAGCAATTTGAAGTTCTTCTGATTGTTCTCAGGAATCTACTTTCGAGCGATAACGACAGTACGGATATCAAAGAAGTGGCCGACATGGAAATTACGAAACAAGGGAATCTCTGCGCGCTGACCATCACTCCGATTATTCCGGATGCGAAAGCTAAGCGCAGGATGATGTTCACATCGTTCGTACTGACCATCGATATTCAATCATCCGAATTTAAAGGTTTACGCATGAATGAGAAGGGCAAGAATTATACGCAATATGACTTCTCCGACTAACTAATAGGAGATTACAATGGGAAAAAAGATTGTTTTTTTGTTAGCGTCCTTCTTCTTCGTGTGGGTGGCGAATGGACAGAATACAATAATAAAAGGAATCGTAACCGATTCGATTACAGGCGAAAGGTTGCCTTATGTATCTCTTAAATTTGAGGGTACAACCATAGGAGCAGCCACCGATGGGGATGGGAACTTTTCATTCTCTACTCCAACCATCGATAAGATTCTGGAAATATCTTATTTGGGATATGACAAGAAACAAATGAAAGTCATCCCGGGGAAAACCAATGACCTGAAAATACAATTAGTTCCAAATGGAATTATGTTGAATGAAGTGGTTGTCAGACCTCAAAAGGAGAAATACAGCAAGAAAGAAAACCCAGCTGTAACATTTGTGAGGCAGGTGATTGCTCTACGTGAAAGTAATGACCCCCATAATCATGACTATTTCCAATACGACCGGTATGAAAAAATGGTCTTCGCCATGAATGAGTATGAACCAAAGCCTAAAAAGAATGGCAAGTCAGGCAAGTTCGATTTCCTGGCCGATTTTGTCGATACGCTTGATATTGGCACCACCATTCTGCCGGTTTCGGAAAAAGAAAAAGTCGAGACGGTCTATTACCGTAAGGACCCAAAGTCTAAGAAACATATAGTAAAAGGAAACAAATCGTCCGGTGTAGATGAAATATTCTCGCGCGACGGTATCCAGCAGGTTTTGAGCGAAGTATTCAGGGAAGTCGACATTTTCCAAAATGACATACCGTTATTTCTACAGAGGTTTGTAAGCCCGCTTTCCACAATCGGACCGAACTATTATAAATACTATCTGATGGATACATTAAACGTAAATGGGCAAAAGTGTGTGGATCTCGGATTTGTTCCGTTCAATTCGGAAACCTTCGGTTTTACCGGGCATCTGTATGTCACGCTCGACTCCACTTATTTTGTCCAAAAAGCAATCCTCAATGTTCCTAAGGATATCAATTTGAATTTTGTTTCCAGAATGACTATCGAGCAGATATTCGAACGGACCTCAGATAGTACCCGTATTATTAAGAAAGACGATATCAGCGTAAATTTCAAGTTAAGTGAGAAAACTAAAGGAATGTATGCAAGGCGTTTGAATGTCTATAGCAACCAGTCATTCGAAGAGCCCAATGCCGAACAAGCCCAGATCTTTAAAAGTAGTGCACCTGTCATCATCTCAAAAGATGCTTATCGCCAGCCGGATGATTTCTGGATAAGCAATCGTCCGGGAGAAGCAATCAAAAAGAATCCGAACTCCGTGGAAAAACTGATGGTGAAATTACGCTCTGTTCCGGTATTTTATGTAACGGAAAAGGTCGTCACAACTCTCGTGTCGGGCTATATCCCTACCAATAAAGACCCGGCTATGAATAAATTCGAATTTGGTCCGATGAATTCTACCATTAGCGGCAGTGCAATCGAAGGGGCACGCTTTCGGGTGGGAGGCACAACGACGCCCGCACTCAATAAAAATTGGTTCTTCGATGGCTATATGGCGTATGGAACGAGAGATGAAAAGCTGAAGTATAATGCCCTTGTTGAATATTCATTCAATGAACGCAAAGAATACCGCAAGGAATTTCCGATAAATTCAATCCGGCTTGAATATATGTATGATATTAACAAGTTGGGACAGCAGTATATGTACACCAGCAAGGATAATGTCCTTCTAAGTATCAGACGTCAGAAGGATACACGGGCAACTTATTTGCGACAAGCTGAGCTGACTTACTCTTACGAACAGTATAACGGACTGGCATATAATGCCATTGTTCGTAACCGTCGCGAATATGCCACGGAATATGCTGTTTTCGACCGTATCAATGCAGACGGAACCATCAGCGATGTCAAGCACTATAATATGACGGAACTGGAACTGAAGCTCCGTTATGGCAAAAATGAAAAATTCTATCAGACTCGCAATAGTCGTGTTCCAATTACATTTGATGCTTTAATCTTTAATTTCAGTCATGTCATGGCAAAGAAAAACCTGCTTGGCTCATCCTACGATTATCATCGTACGGATATCGGCATACAGAAACGTTTCTGGTTTTCAGCTTTTGGATATATCGACATTATCACCAAAGCCGGAAAGGTATGGAGCAAAGTTCCGTATCCGCTGTTAATTCTGCCGAATGCAAACCTTTCTTATACCATTCAGCCGGAAGCTTATACGAATATGAACGCCATGGAGTTTATCAGTGACGAATATGTTTCCTGGGATTTGACATACTATATGAATGGAAATCTTCTGAATCGTCTGCCTCTCATCAAGAAATTGAAAGCAAGGGAGGTATTCTGTTTCCGTGGCTTATGGGGACATCTGACGGAGAAGAATAATCCTAAGAATGGAGGGGACGGACTATATCTTTTCCCAAAGGGTTCATATACATTGGGAAAGGCTCCTTATATGGAAGCAAGTGTGGGCGTTGAGAATATCTTTAAGTTCCTTCGCGTTGATTATGTCTGGCGATTAAACTATCGCAACCATCCGGACATTCAGACAAAAGGAATACGTTGTACAATGAGACTATCATTCTAATTCTGTCATAGCAACATCTGCCATATACTAAAAATGACCGCTTATGAGCGATCATTTTTAGTATATGCAATCTGTTTTTATCTTAGTCTTAATCTGTCACCTACTTCCGGTATATATTCATCATCTTTCCGATTCATCTTATACAGGTTCTTCAACCGTATACCATATTTTTGTGAAATGGTATGCATGGAATCACCATCTTTCACAATGTAAACTGTATGTGGTTTAGAGGCTTTCTTTTTCTTACTTTTCAAATAGATAATATCACCCGCTTCCAATGTATAATCCTTATGCAAATCATTATACTTCACCAGTTTCTTCCAACTGATATCGAATTCCTTACCCAGGAAACGGAAAGTATCGCCATCACGAGCTACAACATAAGCTATGTCATTAGCTATATATACCTGATGCGGATTAGCCAGCCAGGGTTTCTTCTTCAATTCCTTCTCCCAATTACGGGCTTCACGCTTACTCATGCCACGACTGTCATACTTATAAAGGTCATAATCCTCTATGATTGTTATCAGTCGATTAGCATAAGAGGGATCAGTTGCATATCCGGCTTTCTTCAGACCACGTGCCCAACCTTTATAATCTGTAACTTTCAGATCAAACAGGAAAGCGTAACGCGCGCCCCTTTTCAGAAAAGCGGAGTGATCTTCATAAGAATCCCTGGGATTGCTGTATGCACGAAAACATTCATTGCGGGCATCATCATCATGACGCACCGTACGTCCACGCCAGTTACTACCGCATTTAATGCCGAAATGATTATTACTTTTGCGTGCCAGTGCACTCTGTCCGGCACCACTTTCAAGAAGCCCTTGTGCCAGGGTAATACTGGCAGGTATCTTGTGTTCCTTCATTTGCTGTACGGCAAGCGGAGCATACTTCTCTATATATTCCACGTAACGGGTATTCCGGCGCTGTGCCTGGGCGGCAACGGTACAAACCAGAAGTGCCAGGATTGCAGTGAGTCTGATAGCGTTAATTCTATTCATATCAGTAAAAGTTGAGGTACAAAAATCTTAAAAAGAATTGGAATTACCAATCTCTTTTCTAACTTTGTAACATTAATTACAATATACATCACTGCCTTATGAAAGATTTGACCTTACAAATTGACATTAAAATATACGATTATAATGAATTAAGTGATGCTGACCGCCAACTGATGGATGCCGCACGCGAAGCTACCCAACGCAGTTATGCCCCCTACTCGCACTTCTCCGTGGGCGCCGCTGCACGTTTGGCAAATGGTACAGTTGTCACAGGTACCAATCAAGAAAACGCAGCTTATCCATCGGGACTTTGTGCCGAACGTACTACCTTGTTTTATGCAAACTCCCAATATCCCGATCAGGCAGTAGAAACACTTGCCATTGCTGCACGCAATGAACGGGATTTTTTGGATGATCCGATTCCACCCTGTGGTGCATGCCGTCAAGTGATGCTTGAAACAGAAAAACGCTTCAAACAACCGATGCGCATTTTACTCTTCGGGAAAAAGGGTATTTACGAAATGAAGAGTGTAGGCGCTTTGCTGCCTTTATCATTTGACGCGTCTTCTATGGAATAATACTTCCAAAACTTATTTCCCTATCCATTTACTGACCATCCTACGTAACTCGAGTGGCGAAACAGGTTTGGTCAAAAAGTCATTGCAGCCCACATTGAGTGCCAATGCCCTATCATCGTCATAAGCAAATGCCGTAAGTGCAATGATGGGCACCTGAGCACCACCTTCCCTTAACATAACGACTGTATCTATCCCGTTCATACCCGGCATCTTCATATCCATAAAAATGAGATCAGGAGCTTGAGTATTGAAAAGGTCTATAGCTTCATTGCCGTCATGTGCTCTCAGCAGACGGTAATCCTTTCTGAGAAGCGCCTCGATCAACAAGTAGTTACTATCTATATCCTCGGCCACTAGAATTAGAGGTTTATAGTTCCTTGAAACGATCTTTATAACTTGCTCTCCACCCTTTGTTACAACATCCGAATCCAATGAGGCATCGAGTGTATACGGATGTGTAAACCAGAAACACGAACCTTCTCCTTCACGGGAGTTTACTCCAATCTGTCCTCCCATCCGTTCTACTAAACTCTGACATATAGACAAACCAAGACCGGCACCCTGTGAAAAAGAGTCGAGTTTTACAAAACGACTGAAAATCTCATGCTGCTGTTCAGCAGGAATACCTTTACCGGTATCCGTTACACAGAAATGCAACAGACCGTCATCTTCCAATCTATAGGAAAGAGTGACCGATCCCTTGGTTGTAAATTTTAAAGCGTTGGTTATGAAGTTAGAAAGCACCTGCATGATTCGATTCTTATCGGCATCAACCATTATCTGCGGTGAACTTTCGTCAAAACGTAACCCCACCGCCTCCTCATGTTTTTTATGCGAACAGGTGGAAATGACTTCGCGGCAAAGTCGGGCCACATCCACTCTTGTTATAATAAGCTCTACTGTACCGGCCTCTATTTTAGAAATATCCAAAATATCAGAAATAAGATTAAGCAGCAGTTCGTTGTTCTCCTCTACCAGAGACATGTATGATTCACGCTCATCATCATCAGCTTCGGCAAGCAGGCTTGAAAAGCCCACGATAGCATTCAAAGGAGTGCGTATTTCATGGCTCATGTTCGCAAGGAATGCTGATTTTAGTCTATCCGACTCTTCCGCTTTTTCCTTTGCCAAAATCAGCTCCAGTTCTACCTGCTTACGAGTAGTAATATCAGTGGCCAATTCCATGATTGCCCATCGTCCGTCGAGCCATTTTATTGCCATACTCTGGATGGTATACCAACGTTCGGTAATTGGATTATAGTCTTCCCAGAAATGAACACCTGTAAATTTGCGATCAGCATCGAGCAACTGTGGTTTCGGGCAATGCGCACACAATCCATTCAATCCTGCATTCAGCATTTTCCAGCATTCTGCATTTCCCGAAACCTGTCCGGCTTCTTCCCTGAAAGGCTTATTTGCAAAAAGCACCTTCTGTGTATCATAATCACAAACAAAGATATTTGCATTGATATTATCCAACACCTTTTGCATGGTTCGCTGAGACAATTGCAGGGAAGTTTCTACTTGCCAGCGTTTCGTAGCGGTAGATACAATTTGCGATATTTGGCTCATTAGTTCCACATCTTTTTCGTCCCACTGCTTATTCCAGCAAAAGTTAAATGACAGGAAGCCGAAATGCACCCCTAACTGCGACAAAGGAAAAACAGCAATAGCTTTTACACCTTGAATTTCAAGCATCTGAGTAATAAAGGGATCAAGTGAATAAATATCAGACGTACAGATGATATGGTTTTCTTCGAGCATATCGAACCAAGGCTTTCCCGCTTCAATAGTCATACTCCGCAAGTAATCTATAGCCGGTTCAATACCATCGTTACACCATTCATTGGTGCATCCGTACGTAATTCCGTCAAGGTGGTTTTCCCATGTTGCCAAACGATCAACGCCGGTATAACGACCGATTTCTGCAAGTGCCATATTCATGGCTGTAGGTATGTCCGGTTCCAGTTGTAATATTTGCAATACTTTTATGAATAATGCCTGCCGCCGGTTGGTTGCTTCCAGATTTTCTTGAATGGCAATCAGGTCTTTAGATTTTTCTTCGACCATTTGTTCGAGCCGGTTACGGTACTGTTCCAGTTCCATGCCGACTCCTTCTTGTTCGGAATCAGTAGATTTCATACGAGATTTATTGAGATAAATTAAATATAATGATTAATTGTTCTCTCACGAGATACACCCTATATTTTGCAAATATATGGTTTTATTTGGCAAACATATGGTTTTATTCTACAATTTAAGAAAATCTTCTTAAAAACGGTATTTTACCTAAAAGTCTAATAATCGAAGGCTTATCGAAATACTCAGAATATCCACCTTTTAATAGTAATATTGCAATATCCAAAAGAAATACCTATCTTTGCACCCACTAACTAATAATTACTACGATGAGAATTTCCAAGTAAAGACAAACATTTCGGTAAACATCACTTTTTACATGCTTTATAATTCAGAACGCTGAGCATCACAAACGTGAATGTTTAGCCAATACTGTGTTTGTCTATCCCCTCCACAATCGAGATTTTATTGTATCCAAAGCATTTTTGGGTACAGTGTATTCACCTCTTTAAACACAGTATTTACCATGAGTATTATTATCAGAGATCTTAGCTATGTCCATTCCGACAAAGAAGTCTTATTCCAACATTTGAACCTTGTTATCAACCCAGGAGATAAAATAGCGCTGACTGGAAACAACGGTTGCGGAAAATCCACTTTAATGCGGATTATTGCAGGTGATTTATCTGCTACAACCGGAACGGTCAGCCACCCGGAACATCTCTATTATGTGCCTCAACATTTCGGGCAATATGATGACCGGACCATTGCACAGGCTTTAAGGATAGATGGCAAACTGAAAGCCTTACATGCCATTCTAAACGGAGATGTATCTGAAAAACATTTCACCACACTGAATGATGACTGGAATATTGAAGAACGTGCCCAAGCTGCCTTGTCGGCCTGGGGAATGGATGGTATTCCCCTCTCCCGTCTGATGGGCGGATTAAGCGGGGGAGAAAAAACACGTATCTTTCTTGCCGGCATGGAATTGCACTCACCTGTCGCTATTCTGCTGGATGAGCCAACAAACCATCTGGATGCAACAGGACGGCAACGGTTATATGATTTCGTACGGCGCACTCCGGCCATTGTACTTGTTATCAGCCATGACCGTACCCTACTAAACCAGTTACCTGCCATTTGTGAATTAGCCTCTAACGGACTAACTTTCTATGGCGGCAATTACGATTTCTTTAAGGAACAAAAAGGAATCCAACTGAACGCCCTGCAAGAGCAACTGGAAGAAAAGCAAAAAGCCCTGCGACTTGCCCGGAAAACTGCCCGTGAATTGGCGGAACAAAAGGCAAAACAGAATGTACGGGGTGAAAAGGCTGCCATCAAGAAAGGCATTCCCCGCATTATGATGGGTACTATGAAAAACAGGGCGGAAGTAAGTACTAATAAACTAAAAAGTGTACATACCGAGAAAGCTGAAAAGTTACAGCAGGACATGCAAAACATAAAAAGTACTCTTCCCCTTGTAGAGAAATTAAAAACAAATTTCAATGCCTCCACTCTGCACGAAGGTAAGGTATTGGTTACTGCAAAAGAAATGAACTTTCAATATCCGGATGCTCCCCAACCCATGTGGACAACACCGTTAAGCTTTCAGTTACGGAGTGGCGACCGCTTCTATATTGAAGGCAATAATGGCAGCGGCAAAACCACATTGTTGAAACTACTTTGCGGAGATCTTTCTGCCGTCAGTGGAACACTTGACCGTATTGATTTCAGCACAGTTTATCTGGATCAGGAATATTCTCTTATCCATAATGAATATAGTATTCTGGAACAAGCGGAATATTTCAATCGGCGCCACCTGCCGGAGCATGAGCTGAAAACGATATTGAATCGTTATCTCTTCCCAGCAGCTACATGGAACAAGTCTTGCAGGTTACTTAGTGGTGGAGAAAAGATGCGCCTTTCCTTCTGTTGCCTGATGATTGCAGATAACACCCCGGATGTTTTCATACTGGACGAACCGACCAATAATCTGGATATTGAAAGTATCGAGATCATTACAGCAACTATCCGGGACTATACAGGAACGGTAATCGCCATATCACATGATAAGGAATTTCTGAAAGAAATAAACTGTAAATCATGGATTAAGTTAGAAAGCAAATAGCTTACTAACTTCTTTTTTCTCTTACTTACTACGAAAAGGTTTACCAGTTATACAACTTATACAGCCTGGGTTATACAACTCAACACGTATGAGTTATATAACTGGTAAGGCTTTCGTAAATGAATAGATAAGACAAGAAGGAGCCGTAAGTATAAAGGTTCTTCCGTTAAATCATAAAAAAGTACTATTTTTGCAATTGAAGGCATATTAAGAATCACTTCATCAATGAAAAGAAAAAGAATATAAATCAATACGTTATGGCAGGCATCAAAGATTTAGGGACATTATTATCCAGTATCGATCCTGTTCTGGATGAACGCAGTTTTGTTTTTTGTACTTTTCCCGAATTCCACTGGGATGATGTACATCAATTGAACCCCATCGGCTTTTTCCATGAAAAAGAGGGACTGACGCTTATCATCACCCAACAAGAGGCTATTGATAAAAATATAAATTATGAATCTGTTTATAAGCTCATTTCCCTAAATGTACATTCAAGCTTGGACGCTGTTGGATTAACAGCCGCATTTTCAACTAAATTGGCAGAAAAGAATATTAGTGCCAATGTGGTTGCCGCGTACTACCATGATCACATTTTTGTGCCTGAAGAAAAAGCAGAGCAAGCTTTAGCCGCTATTTCCGAGTTTCGTCTACAAAGCCATCCGGTTCGTCTCAAATAAAAGAGTAGCGTATTGCGGAGACCTATCTTTGTCGCATTAAACCAAAAACGATAAAGATGGATAAAACTAAAGTATTAGTAATAATTGCATTACTAATTTCAATTTGCTCTTTCGGAAAAGAAGTTTCTAATATCCCCGGACAAGCATCGGCTGATAATGAGAATATCCCACAAAGTAGTGGACGCCCCGTACAAACACTGCGAGGAGTAGTCAATGATCGGGCATCAGGACATCCTATTCCGTATGCTACGATACAGTTGACGAATATTCCGGGATTAGGGATGATGTGCGATAGTCTCGGACGTTTCGCACTTCCAAAAGTTCCGGTAGGCCGTCATTCTGTACAAGCCTCTTTCATGGGATATGAGTCAGCGACTGTACGGGAAATTCTAGTGACTTCCGCTAAGGAAGTTTATCTGGAAATAGATTTGCAGGAAAGCGTAAACGAACTGAGCGAAGTAGTGGTCCGTGCGCACAACCGGAACGAAGCCATGAATAAAATGGCTGTCGCAGGAGCACGTATGCTCAGCGTGGAAGAAGCGAGTCGCTATGCAGGTGGATTTGATGATCCGGCCCGACTGGTTGCTTCATTTGCCGGAGTAACGCCAAGCGTTTCCAACAATGGTATATCTATCCACGGTAATGCCCCGCATTTATTGCAGTGGCGACTGGAAGATGTGGAAATTCCCAATCCAAACCATTTCGCAGATATCGCCACCTTAGGAGGTGGAATTCTGTCCTCACTCAGTGCACAAGTTTTAGGAAACTCCGACTTCTTCACAGGTGCTTTTCCGGCAGAATACGGCAATGCTGTTTCCGGTGTCTTCGACATGAAGCTACGCAACGGAAACAACCAGCGAAATGAAAACACATTCCAGGTAGGTATCATGGGAATAGATTTCGCCTCCGAAGGGCCGTTAAGCAAGAAACATAAGGCTTCGTATATCTTCAATTACCGCTACTCCACTACAGGATTACTGAACGTTGACTTAGGTGGAAAGATGGACTATCAAGACCTGAACTTCAAACTAAACTTCCCCACCCGCCACGCAGGCACTTTCGCCGTATGGGGCACTGCATTACTTGACAAATATAAAAGCTCACTCGAAAAGAATCCGGATAAATGGGATTATCTGGAAGATGCCGGACAGGGACGTTCTACGCAGTACATGGCAGCCGGAGGTGTTACCCATCGCTACTTCTTTAATGAAAACACGTTGCTGAAAACCACACTTGCCGGAACCTATTCCGACCAAGAAGCCATACAAACCACTTATGACAGAGAATTTAATCCTTCACCTAACATCGATCAGAACAGCAGAAGCACAAACCTGATACTGACTTCGTCACTGAACCGGAAAGTAAATAACCGTTTTACCAATAAAACCGGATTAACCTTTACACAAATGTTCTACAACATGAATTTAGAACTTGCTCCATTCATTGACCAACCGTTGGAAACAATCTCAAAAGGAGACGGAAACACCAGTTTGATTTCAGCCTACAACAGTTCCGCATGGGGAATAAACGATAAACTAAGCCTGAACTTCGGCCTGCACGGACAACTACTCACACTAAATAATCGTTGGACCCTTGAGCCACGTGCCAGCCTGAAATGGCAAACAAATACCCGGACTTCCTTTGCTTTGGCTTATGGTATGTATAGCCGTATGGAAAAAATGGACGTTTACTTTGTAAAGACACAAAGTACCGGTGACCGGTCAGTAAACAAAAACCTCGATTTCACCAAAGCACACCATCTGATGCTTTCATTCGCCTATAAGGTTTCAGAAAATACAAGTCTGAAAGTGGAACCTTACATTCAGTTCCTATACGATGTGCCCGTTATGCGCGACAGTTCTTTTTCAGTGCTTAACCGAGATGAGTTTTTCGTGGAAAATGCTTTAGTGAACAAAGGACGAGGGCGCAACTTCGGTGTAGACTTCACATGGGAACGAGCACTGAACAAAGGCCTCTACTACATGATAACTGCCTCCCTGTTCGATTCCCGTTATTGCGGTGGCGACGGTGTCTGGCACAACACACGCTTTAACCGAAAATATGTATTGAACGGGCTAATCGGCAAAGAATGGATGTTGGGACGCAATAAACAAAACATTCTCAGTGTCAATCTGAAGCTCACTCTGCAAGGCGGAGAACGCTATGCTCCGATAGATGTGGAAGCAACGATGAATCACCCCGATAAAGAAGTACAGTATGATGAAATGCGGGCATATTCCATTCAACGTTCTCCGATGTTGATTGGTAATTATACAGTAAGCTACCGCATCAATAAACGACGTGTATCTCATGAATTCTCCGTGAAAGGCCTCAACTTTACGGGCAGCAAAGAGTTCATTCAGCACCTCTATAATATAAAAACAGGAAAGATAGAGGTAAGTGAACAGAAAACAGGTCTGACCAATATCAGCTACAAAATAGAGTTTTAATTTAGGATAATCCAGTGTTTTATATGAATTTATTCTATCTTCGTCACCTCAAATGAAAGATACTTCCATGAAAGTAATACCTATTATAGGCAATGATAATTCTTTTCTATACCGCTTCCTCGTCAGTTCGCGCTTCCGGGTAGCCAGACATATCACTGTCATCGTGGCACTGCTTGTCATAGCCTGTAATCTGGTATTATTCAGTTGTCAGGGCTATATAGAGATGTTAGGGAAGTGGACCTATCTTCTTATCTTCAATATGTTTCTGCTCTATGGTTCCATTTTCTATTTCAATTTGCTCTATCTGGTACCCCGTTACTTGCTCAAACAAAGATATCTGACATATATTCTTTCCCTCTCAACCGCTTTAATCGTAGTTTTTATCTTTCAAGCTACACAGGAGTATATTGTATCCGATATCTTTTCAGTTCCTAACATTTATGTCGGATACTCTAAAGTGGCATTTGTGATGGACTATCTTTCCTCTTTCCCATTAACGCTCCTCAGTATCATGGGCGGTGGCATGACTGTCTTACTGCGGCTTTGGATACTGGAAAACCAACGAGTGATGCAATTGGAAAAAATCAGGTTGCAGTCTGAAATAGAACATCTGAAAGAGCAAATTAGTCCTTCCATGTTATTCCGGGTACTCCACTATTCAGGAGAGCAGGCATTGGTAAATCCGGGAAAGGCTTCGAAAATGTTAATGAAACTGAGCCAGATACTCCGGTATCAGTTGTATGACTGTAACCGGGAAAAAGTGCTGTTAAATACAGAAATCAAATTCCTCACCAATTATTTGGAACTGGAACAACTTGTCTCCGGCAAATTTGATTTCCACATGAACGCATCGGGAGAGACAGGACGCACTTTTGTATTCCCATTGCTTTTCATCCCTTTTATACAGTACACCGTAAAACAAATCGAAACACAGGAAGAACATCCTGCATCCATTGACATCCATCTGCATGCAGAAGATGAGAATATTCAGTTCAACTGCCAGGTATCCATACCTTGCCTGGAACCGGAACAGGAATTAAATAAAATCCGGCAACGTCTTGATTTGCAATACGGAGAGAACTACCGGTTGGAATTAACCGGCCAAAGCATTCAGCTTGAATTGAAAGGAGGTGGAAAATGATCAATAACCGTTTTACCAATTTCCTGCTTGCTCCACGTTATCGGACGGCAAGACATCTGTTTCTGCAATTCGTGGTATTTATGATTACAGTAAACATACTTTGGAATGTCCCCATGCGACCACTCAGCTTCCCTCAAAGATTGCTGGGATGGGCCATCTATTTTATTTCCATCGATGCAGTTTTCTATATCAATCTTTATTGGCTATTCCCTCGCTTCCTGTTGAAAAATCGCCTGTTGATATATGCCCTCGGTGTATCCGGAGTTAGTCTGATAGTCATTATAGCTGTAGCCATATTCCAAATTTTCACCATAGATATTTCTGTTCCCTCATCCGATAACGGTCTGTTGCCTATCGTGGTAAATGCCATATCAGGAGTATTAGCCATGGGATTTACCGTAGCTGGAATGTCCGCCATACTCCTGCTCCGTCACTGGATACTCTATAACCAGCGTGTAGATGAGATCCAATCTGCCACTCTGCATTCTGAATTGAAGTTTCTCAAAAACCAGATAAATCCTCACTTCTTATTCAATATGCTGAATAATGCCAATGTACTCATTCGAAAAAATCCCGCAGAAGCATCTAAAGTATTATTCAAGCTTGAAGATTTATTGCGTTACCAGATGAATGATAACTTCCGCGAACATGTACCTCTCCGTTCCGATATCCATTTCCTGAACGATTATCTGAATCTGGAGAAAGTACGGCGTGACCACTTTGACTACAATATTACAGAGGAAGGTAATATCGATGGCATACAATTGCCGGCTTTGCTATTCATTCCTTTTGTAGAGAATGCAGTGAAGCATAATTTCGATAGTGAACATCCGTCATACGTTCACCTTTTCTTCAAAGTTGATGATAATCAATTGGAATTCCTGTGTGAAAACTCCAAGCCTGCCATAGCAACAGGCAAGAGCCGTGTAGGCGGAATCGGCCTAACAAACATCCGACGTCGGCTCGAACTCTTATATATCGGTCGCTATTTACTGGAAGTGTCCGAAACAGCAAACAAATATGTAGTAAATTTAAAGCTGAACTTATGAATTGTATTATAATAGATGATGAACCCCTGGCACGCGAGGCTATGGAAATGCTGGTAGAAGAAAATAAAGAGCTCTGCTTACTGAGCATGTTCAACAATGCAGTGTCCGCCGCACGGTTTATGGAAGAACATTCTGTCGACCTGATCTTTCTGGATATCCAGATGCCCGGTATCACCGGCATAGAGTTCGCACATACTGTCTCCAAACGAACACTTATCATCTTCACCACTGCTTATACGGAATATGCATTGGATAGTTATGAAGTCGATGCCATCGACTATCTGGTCAAGCCGATAGAAACAGAACGTTTCCAGAAAGCTGTACAGAAGGCTCTCTCCTATCATTCCTTATTGATGAAAGAAGAGAAAGAGGCTATTGAAGCCAATGTATCTTCCGAGTATTTCTTTGTCAAGTCCGAACGGAAATATTTCAAAGTAAACTATGCCGATATTCTCTTCATCGAAGGATTGAAAGACTATGTAATCCTTCAATTACCGGAGCAGCGCATCATAACCCGTATGAATATGAAAGGCATCTCCGAGCTCTTGCCCCAGGATCTGTTCCTCCGTGTAAACAAGTCCTATATCGTCAATACCCGTCACATCGATTCATTTGATAACAATGACATCTATATAGGCAATTATGAGATTGCCATAGGCAACAGCTACCGCGATACATTCTTTGAAGAATTTCTAATGAAAGGAAAAAGAAAAGGATAATATAAAAAATAATAATGTACATTTGTATTCCAGAATTAAGCAACTTAACAGGTTTACAGATATGATACAAATTCGTCCCAGCCAACTTTCTGACTTAGACCGCCTGATGGAGATATTCGATCATGCCCGCAAGTTTATGGCATCCGTAGGAAACGGAAACCAGTGGATCAACGGCTACCCGCAGCGTGAACTGATTGCCAAAGAAATCACCGACGGACATTGCTACGCATGCGAAGATGAACACGGAAAAATCGTCGGAACATTTTGTTTTGTTCCGAGTCCCGACCCCTTTTATTCCATTATCGAAGATGGAGCCTGGCTGAATGATGATCCCTATTATGTGATTCACCGTATCGCTTCCGACGGAAGTTACAAAGGCATTGGCGATATCTGTTTAAATTGGTGCACCAAGCAATATCCAAGCTTACGTGCGGACACACATAAAGACAATATCATCATGCAAAATCTCCTTGCGCGAAACGAATTTATCCGTTGTGGGACGGTTTATGTCTCAAATGGAACGCCCAGGATTGCATACCAAAAAATATCACGATAATCTTCGTTTTTTTTCTGCTGAGAGAAAGACTGAAAATGATTTTTTTTATATATGTTTGCGCCTTGAAATAAATTATTTCAAGTAATAGCAACAGAGTATGATAGAAAATCGTCTCAGCCAGCTTTCCAATTCAGCTATGCAGCATGTCATCATGCAGCATTTGTTTATACAAGACGGATTTATCCGTTGTAGAATGATTCATGCAGCTAACGCAGCGGCATGCATAGCCTTTCTCAATTAAGAATCCTTAGCCAGTATTTTTTTACTTGTATAGATGCATCTTTATGTGTGTATTTACGAACTTAGACAAATAACAGCTCAAACGCATGGAAAAAGAACAGAAGCACTCACTAGCAAACGATATTGCCGAACATGTTAAACTACAGCAGCAATATGATAGTCTTTATAACCAGAGCATGACTATCCTCAACTCACTTCCGGTAGCAGTAGCTGTCTATAACGCTAAAGGAAAGATATTGTATTTCAACGAACGTTTCTGCCGCATATTTGGGACAGATATGGAAGAGATGGCAGAAAGTCATCCAAACATATACGACAGTCCGGTAGTGACCGACGAAATTAAAAATGCAATAAAAGCAGGATTACCCATATTCACCTCCTTTCCGTATGATTTTGGAAAAGTAGACGGTTACATCACTACCGTATATACCGGCATTCGTTACCTGGAATGTAATGGGCAACCCATTCGTAACCCAAACGGGGAATTGGCAAGTTATGTTATCATCATGGAAGACATCACAGAGTCTTTGGAGAAAGAAGAAATGCTCCGCCAAAGCCGTCTGAAGACAGAGATAGCCATAAAAACAGCAGATATCATGCTTTGGGAGTTTGATGTCAACTCCCGGCTATTTTTTAGTGACAATGAGCCTCTGAACGGATATGACAAATCACGTCCCCTGTCAATAGATCTTTATTTAGAAACGATTCATCCTGAAGACCGTAAAGAAATGGTCAGCATCATGCAGAGAATGAATAGCGGTGAAGACTTCTCGTTCACATTCGAAGGACGCATCAAGTTATTCGGTTCTTCCGAATGGCAATATTGCTTCGTCAACGGCTCCCCCTACTCTTATAGCGAAAGCAGACAGGTACTTAAATACGTGGGTACTCGCAAAAACAATACAGATATCCATAAAAAGAAGCAGCTTCTGGATAAGATATTGAATAATATTCCGCTCTCCATCCATATAAAAGATGTAGAAGATAACTTCCGTTATATATTCTGCAATGAAGAAAGTAAACGTATGTTCGGTACGAGCGAAGATACGACAACATACGATGTCATGGATGAAGAACAAGTGGCACGTATTCAAAAAACAGATCTTGAGGTCTTCAATACCGGTAGTCCTTATCTGGGACTAGAGCGTGTAAACCTGAAAGACGGGCGCAGTTATGATACAATCGTGCGCAAGAGCGTTATCGAAGATGATGGAAAACGTTTACTACTGAATACCCGTTGGGATCAAAGTCTGCAAAATGAACTTAAACGTCGCGCACAGATTCTTTCAATCACTCTGGGAGCTATGAATGCCTTTACTTGGTTCTTTGAACCGGACAAAAACAGGATAAGTTTTGGCGAAGGGTTCAATGAAGTTACCAAAAAGGCTTCTGAGATCTGTTCGGTGGAGAAATTTCTGAGTTGTGTGCATCCTGATGACAAACAAAAATTCCATGATTCCCTGCAAGCCGTTGTTGAACAGGATAATGGTATTTGGGAATTGGAATACCAACTCGATTTAAACGGTGACGGAGTTTATCAATGGTGGCAAACCCGTGGCATGCTGGAAACAAGTACCCTGAATGATGCTCCCTATAAATATATGTTTGGCATGACCATCTGCATAGATGCACACAAACAAGCAGAACTGACATTACTCAAAAATAAAGAAGAACTGAAGAAATTGGTTACCTTGAATGAATTAGTACTCAACAATACCAATTCCGGCTTAGCATACATCACCCGAGACTATCGCGTACAGTGGGAAAATGTCTCCTCCTGCTCAAAAAGCTTGTCTTTCGAAGCCTACAAGCAAGGTGAACTTTGCTATAAAAGTGCCCACAACCGAACTTCACCGTGCGAGGAGTGTATATTATCACGTGCTTTCCAATCCCGTCAGACAGAACTCATCAAATTTAAACTTGATAATGCACACGTCGTCGAAGTATATGGAACTCCAGTTTTTCTTGAAGACGGTACAGCTGATGGCATTGTCATCCGTGTAGACGATGTGACCGAACGTGAAGAGATGATTAAGGAATTGCAGATAGCAAAGATGCATGCTGAACAATCAGACAAACTCAAATCTGCTTTCTTAGCTAACATGAGTCATGAAATCCGTACCCCGCTGAATGCCATCGTCGGTTTCTCCGGACTGATGATGTATGCAAGCGATGAAGAGAAGGAGGATTACATGCAGATTATTAATAATAACAATGAAATGTTACTGAAATTGATCAGCGATATTCTTGATTTGTCCAAACTGGAAGCCGGCTCTGTAGAATTGAAATATGAAGAATTCGACCTGACGGACTATTTCAACTCCATGTTTGCTTCTATGAAGCAAAGGGCCACAAACCCCAAAATACAAATAGTAGCTGTCAATCCTTACCAACACTGTTTAGTTACTCTCGACCGTAATCGCGTTGCACAAATCATTACCAACTATGTAACCAACGCCATTAAATATACCACGGAAGGAACTATTGAAATGGGCTATGAATACAGAGAAGAGGGAATCTATTTTTATGTAAAAGATTCGGGAATCGGCATACCGGACGAAAAGAAAAACAAAGTATTCCACCGGTTTGAGAAATTAGACGAATTTGCACAAGGTACAGGTTTGGGACTATCTATTTGTAAAGCAATTGCGGAAGCAATGGGAGGTAATGTAGGATTTGAATCAGAATACGGTAAAGGCTCATTGTTCTGGGCACTGTTACCTTGTGAAGTGGAAATACCATCCGAAATTACTCAGCAAAGAACAGAAAGGGTAACCTCATCAGATAAAAAAGATATAGTTGCCGGAACCTCGTCAAGCAATACTCCCGGACGTAAAACAATCCTGGTTGCTGAGGATATTCAAAGCAATTACCAGTTAGTGTCAGCTTTGTTGCGGAAACGTTTTAATCTGGTGCATGCCGCCAACGGTCAGGAAGCCATAGAAATACTACATAAACGTCACATAGATCTGCTACTCATGGATATGAAGATGCCTGTTATGGACGGACTGACAGCTACAGCTGAAATCCGTAAATTCAATGCAGAATTACCCATTATAGCATTAACTGCACACGTTTTTGAGAATGACCGCCTAACTGCTATGGATGCAGGATGCAACGAGTATCTTGTTAAACCCATAGACCGGGCTAAATTAATGGCTGTATTGAAAAAATATAGCTAATATATAATCTTTTAAACAGATATTTTATCAGGAATGAAGAATAGTAAAAAACAGGGCCCTACACAGTGGTTCATCTTTTTCAAAGACCAACTGTTGCTGAAAAAAGAGAAAACAGAAAAAGGAGAGATTAAATACAGTGTACCTTATGGTACAGAACCACCGTTGGCCCCCGGCTCAGGTAGTACGATCCATGAAGTCTTTCTGCCCACGGATGAAATGGTACATGCATTCGCCATTGAACAGCTCGTTACTGAAACTGAAGAATGGGTTATGGTCAACCTCCGGGGTTCCTACGAATACATCACTCTGGACGAATATAAAGCTGCCGGAAAAGCATATCAGATACTGTATTGGGATCAGCATAGCCGTTTTTGTCCCGCGTGTGGTATGCCTACGGAACATAAGACCCCTATCATGAAAAAGTGCCCTTCGTGTGCTTACGAAATATATCCACCTATTTCTACAGCTATCATTGTACTAATACGCCGCGGGGAAGAAATCTTGCTGGTACATGCCCGCAATTTCCGCGGAACATTCTATGGTTTGGTAGCCGGTTTCCTCGAAGCAGGAGAAACTCTGGAACAATGCGTACAACGCGAAGTGATGGAAGAAACCGGATTACGAGTGAAGAATATCACTTATTTCGGCAACCAGCCCTGGCCCTATCCCAGCGGACTGATGGTAGGCTTCATTGCTGATTATGAAAGTGGGGAAATCAAGTTACAGAAAGACGAGCTCAGTGCCGGAGCATTCTATTCAAAAGAAAATATGCCGGAAATTCCACGAAAACTGAGCATAGCACGAAAAATGATAGACTGGTGGCTAAGCAATAATTAAAAGACGGAAATCATTCAAATAAAAACAGATTGCGGAGGACATGCATTCAACAAACGAACAACTACGAATGAAACGACTCTCATTCACATCAACCAATTAGCATGCAACCGCAATCTGTATATTTTCTCATCTCCCGGTCATTCGACCTTCATCAAGTAATTCTAAAATATATCCATCAGAAAAAAAGAGGATAGTAGCAATTTATCTCAACCGATGCTTTCACTATTGAAAACGCTCTTACGCCACTAATTGCCAAAATCCCCTTTTATCATCCTGATGGATATTACTAAGGTTTAGGTTAGGTTTATACGTTGCATATAAAACGGCATTTAACAGAGAATGATTTCAGAGTTGACTTAAAGAAAGCAAAAGAACCTTAAAACGGAAAGAATGTCCACGCTAACGGATAAAAAACAAAAAAGGTGCAACCCTTCGCAGGATTACACCTTTCCTTCTGCCTTACAGCAGTTTATCTTTCTCAGATGCCGAGTGACTTACGTACTGCCACCACTTTTTCTTCTGCTTCAGCATCAGCACTGGCGTAGCATTTCGGGCAACCCATTTCGCCCTTCACCTCGATATAGAACTTGATTTTCGGTTCTGTACCCGACGGACGAACAGAAATCTTTGTACCGTCTTCCGTGAAATACTGAAGAACATTTGAAGTCTCCGGCATATCCAGATCAACAGCATTTCCTTGAGCATCAATCATCTTCAATGTCTTATAATCCTTGATCAATTTGACAGGTGAACTTCCGATTTCCTTCGGTGGGTTAGCACGGAAGTTATCCATCATGGCTTTGATTTCATCCGCACCGCTCTTACCGGGTTTCACTACGTTTACAGTCGTTTCTTTAGAGAAACCATACTCTACATAGATATCCATCAGCACATCATACAGCGTCTTGCCCTGATCCTTAGCCCAGGCGCAGATCTCAGCCAACAATGAACAAGCAGAAACGGCATCTTTATCACGAACAAAGTCTTCTGCCAGGAAGCCGTAGCTTTCTTCACCGCCACCAATATATTGCTGCTTGCCTTCGCTCAAACGGATTTCACGTGCAATCCATTTGAAACCGGTGTAGCAATCACGCATTTCAATCTTATTCTTATCAGCGACAGCCTTAATCAGTTCAGTAGTTACAATGGTCTTCACAATAAAGTCATTCGGCTGCATCTTACCCATTGCAATACGATTCTTGATAATGTAATATAAGAAGATCAGACAAGTCTGATTACCATTGATAAGCACCCACTCACCTTTATCATCTTTGCAAGCCATACCTACACGGTCAGCATCCGGGTCACTGGCCATTACAATATCAGCATCGATCTTCTTCGCCAATGCGATAGCCATAGAAAGCGCCTCAGCATTTTCAGGGTTCGGAGATACCACTGTCGGGAAATTACCATCCTTCACCATCTGCTCGGGTACACAATTCACATTCTCAAATCCCCATTCCTTCAGAGAAGAAGGAATCAGCACACGACCTGCACCATGCAGAGGAGTATAAACAATGCTGAGATCTTTCTGACGCTTGATAACTTCCGGATCTATAGAAATAGAATGAACCATATCCAGATAAACCTTATCTACATCAGCACCAATGATCTGAATCAACTCTTTGTTACCTTCAAACTTGATATCATCAACAGTCACCTTATTTACTTCGTCAATGATAGCGGTATCGTGCGGAGCAAGTACTTGTGCACCATCATCCCAATAAGCCTTATAACCATTATATTCTCTCGGATTATGACTTGCTGTGATATTGATACCACTCTGGCAACCAAAGTGACGGATAGCAAAAGAAACTTCCGGTGTAGGACGCAAATCGTCGAAGAGATATACCTTGATACCGTTTGCAGAGAAGATATCTGCAGAAATCCGGGCAAACTTGTCGCTATTGTTACGGCAGTCATAACCTACCACTACAGAAATCTGTTCTTTATCCTTGAAGCATTTGTTCAGATAGTTGGAAAGGCCCTGTGTAGCTGCACCTACCGTGTAAATATTCATACGGTTAGTTCCTGCGCCCATTATACCGCGCAAGCCACCCGTTCCGAACTCCAAATCCTTATAAAAGCAATCTATCAATTCGGTTTTATCTTCATTCTCCAACATGCGTTTCACTTCCGCCTGAGTTTCGGCATCATAAGCCGGGGTGAGCCATCTCTGGGCTTTCTCAGTTACCTGTTTGATAAGTTCCTGATTTTCCATATAATCATTGTTATTTTAGAGGTTAAAATATATCTGTTATTTACAAGACACAAATGTAGGCGAATAAGTTCAAATTTCCTACATTTTCATTAAAGATTTACACTGTATTATTCCGGCATCTTATAGCGATCACCGGTTTGTTTTACATATTCCTCAAGGAATTCTTTCGGATATCCGGGACGTATCACACCAGCCGGCTGACCGATGGAATTACGTTCGAACTTACCGTCTTTCATACGTTTCACCACACCATCGTTGTATTTTACGATAAGGAATTCGCCGAGACGTTTCCAGGTATCGAGCGTACTCTGTGCAGTCATATTCGTGTAGTTAGTCAGAAACTCTTTTGCCCGGGCAGGATCTTTGGAATACAGCTTGGATGCAGCTGATTCGATTCCTTCCTGTGCATCATTGAAAGTGGTTTCCATCTCCGACTGGCTTGCACGTACATCTCCAATCATCAGATCGTAACGGGGATAAACCATATTCGCCACCCAGTTGAAGATCCAGAAAGAAGAATTCCAAGAGAAAGTAATATAGTCGGCGCCATCTACGCGAGAGTAGCATACAGGCACTTTATCGGTACAGCAATATACAGGTGTGAACACTGTCATATTAGCATCATCCGTACCGAACCAGAGCACACCACCGATAGCATCGGGCATGGTAGAACGCATCTGAGATACGAAAACAAAACCGGACTGCTGGGTAGAAATAGGACGTTCGTTGAAATATTCCTGACCATTCACTTTAAAAGAAAGCGGAGAAAGACGATAGGGAGTGTGATAAGGACCTGCACCGAAATCCTTGCTGATATCCAGCGGAGTACCTTCGTAATGGTCGCGCATGGCATTCTTCACATCTTGTACGGAGATTTTGCGGTTTGCCTTCAAATAGAGCGGCATGGGTTGATTAGTTTTACCTTCTATGTATGGCAGAAACTCCTCACCACGATCGGTAAACATATTGAAATAGCTCCATACGCGGGCTTCGCAATAGCGACGCGCACCGAAATCCAGAGGAGCATACGCATCAGCAAAGCTGAAATCCTTATTCACACCAGTGAAGTAGCCTTTTTCACGAGCGAAAGAAATCACATCGGAAGAATAGAGGCAGTTATTCTTATCATTCATATCGAACTGGTGGATACGGGACTGGTTGGCATGAGCCGAGATGCAATCATCCGGAATGCGTACGGCCACCCATACGGCACCACGTACACCAGGACCTTTACCTATCATTTCCATAATCCAGATTTCGTTAGGATCGGCAATCGTGAAAGATTCCCCACTGCTGTAATAACCATATTCCTGCACAAGATCAGTCATCACCTTGATAGCTTCGCGGGCCGTACGGGCACGTTGCAGTCCCAAATAAATCAGACTGCCATAATCGATGATACCGGTAGTATCTACCAATTCCGGACGACCACCGAAAGTGGTCTCGGCAATGGTGAGCTGGAATTCGTTAATGTTACCAATAACATTGTAAGTCTGACGAGCCTGCTCTATCTGGCCCAGATATTTACCGGTATCCCACTCGTGTACATCCATCAGAGTACCTTTCTTATGTACGCCGGCAGGATAATGGTATAACTCACCGAACAACCCGTAGGAATCGGCAGAATAGGAAACGATGGTAGAACCGTCAGTAGAGGCATTTTTACCTACAATAAGATTGGTACAAGCCAACGCATGCGCTACGGCTGCCACCATACATAAGACGGAAAGAGTCAGTCTTTTACTTTTCATACTTCAGTTATTTTAATTATCGATTAATATATTCCATTACCAGACAAACTCAAATCGCTCCGTCGTCTGATTACCGCAACCATCCGTTACGGTCATCTCCACAACATGCCGCCCCCCTTTCTTCACATGTTTCGGATCGAGTTCGCAAACCAGATTTCCACTGATGGAATTGGGCTTGCCAAACAAAGCATATTTTCCGTCTATGGTTCCCCGGTAGCTACTGATACCGGTTTCTCCATCTTTTGCCTTGAAAGTGATGCGTCCCGCGCTCCCCCATTGTTTTGGATTGAGCGGAGTGATTTGGGGCGGTACGGTATCAATGGCAACAGTATAAGTGCCCAGTTCACGGATCGTCGTCTTCATGAATCCGTCTTCATACTTGCCACCTATACTATATTTCTTTCCACGATTACTCACACTTGCTACATAATATTTCGTCATATCTTCCAATGGACGGCGGCGCAATCCGATAGTTAATTCGCAACGTCCATGCAAAGGTATACGGGTATCGTTCAACTGATAGGTAAAAGCAATGTCTCCACTGTCAGCCCGCACGGCATAATTCAGATATGCGTCATCATAGAGCATTCCTCGGGGGATAACCAGATTCAAACCGGGCTCTTGCAGGATATTTACTTTATTCCAGTGAAAAATGTACTTCTCCCGGTGCTCCACAGGTTTTATATCCGCACGCTTTCCATGTATCGTAAAACGTACTTTGGAAGTATTTCCCAGCGCATCTTTCAGCGTATAAACGAAGCGGTAGGGACGCTCTTCATTAATATCAACCAGTCCCCGGTTTCCATTGGGAGCATGCAGCATACGTAATGTATTTCCCGGCTCGATGAACGACTTCATATATTGACCGTATGTCCACGAATTAATCATCCGGTTTTCATATTCCGAGAAACGGTCTACCACACTACGAAACACTTCCACACTATCTACTTCCAGAATAACAGTATGTACTCCGTAACGATTGCTCACCCCGTCCATATAATCATAGGCACGGATAGCGGAACCTACCAATCCCCAAGCAGTAATAGGTTGTTTTGGGGTAAGCGGAAACGCCTGATGCTTCTGGTTTCCGTCTACTACTCCCCTGCCCGGTTGAGGAAAGAGCATAATGCCCTCGGCACGGGGAGCCGTATTGTCTTTCACTTTCTTCTTAAAGAAGGGCAACGGGTCGATATAATCGTCCGTATCCGCCTCAAACATATCCAGATGCAGGTGTGGCCCGAAAGAATAACCAGTATTACCACTCAGAGCGATCACCTGCCCTGCCTTCACCGGATATTCACCCGGTTCGGGAGTAATCTCCACTTCCCATGATTCCTTTTCATATTGCAGGTCTTCCACACGGCGGGCCACATCACCCACAAAAGCACTGAGATGCCGGTTGATGGTTTTATATCCGTTATTATAAGCTACATCGAGCACATATCCCGAACCATGAGTGACGCGAATACGCGAAATATATCCTTCGGCCAGGGCATGTACCGGTTTGCCGATGGTTCCTCCGGTTTTGAAATCCAGTCCGCCATGAAAGTGGTTGGCACGTATCTCACCGAAGTTTCCGGAGAAAGTAATGGGAAAATCAAAAGGAGGAGTAAAGGCAGCATCGGAAGGCACATTCTCCGTTGTTTGCGGATAAGCCTGCACTCCCCATGCCAGAAGTATAAGGGATAATATAGTATGTTTCATATAGGTCGATAAATAATTTGTCGGGCAAATGTACATTATTCCGGGTAGATTATAAAGAAATGTGAGCAATTATTATTCAATAATTACCTATATTTGCCGGAACAAAAGAACTATAAAAATGCATATTACTTGTGAATTCCGCACACTATTCCTTATCTCAGTGTGCGTTCTGTTTCTGTTTCCCGCATGGACAATTGCGGCAGATTCCACGCCGGACAGCTTGTTGACCGAGAAACAAATCCTCAAAATCTACTATTCCGCACCCGACAGCGCCCTCCACTTACTGAACGAAGCTGAAGCACGCCACCTTCCCGATATGCCCTTGTTCCGCATCGACATTCTGCGCGGCATGGTATACGAAAGCCAAGGAATGTACGCCCTGAAGGCACAATACATGCAGCGTGCCCTGCAATACGACTCCGTACAAAAAGTTCCATCGCGTAAACTACAAGTACTCGTGCGGCTTGCCACCACTCTCGACCGGCTGAATAAATACGGAGAAGGAATTAGCGTCACCACCGAGGCCCTCGCACTGGCACGGCAGCTAAAGCTGAAAGTTGCGGAAAGCGAACTGCTCTTCACCTTGGGACGCATGCACCGGGGAATGAAGAACCTATCGGAAGGGTACAACTATATGCTCCGTTCCGTCAAACTGCTGGAAGAGACGAATGACGTGCGTGAAATGGCCCGTCTCTCCACTTCCTACGGTGACCTCTCTTCCTTTTACGATGAAGACGGGCAGAATGAGGAAGCTATCCGGATATCCAAGCTACGTACCGCCCTTATCCAACGCATGAGCGGGATGTCCGGGCCACCACCGGGATACATTGACCAACAATACGGCTACCTTTACTCCAAGTTGGCCTACTACTATCAGAAAGCCGGACGACCTCAAGAGGCTACCGAAACTTACAACAGGTTCCGGTCCACGCAGTTTGCGCGGCAGCCGATGGGGGTAAACGAAATAGTGCCTTACCTCCTTCTATCCGGACAATATGAGAAAGCGCTGGAATGCAATAATCAGTGGAAGCAACTCTTTGCAAGCAGAGATAGTGTAGGATACGACTATCTGGTGCTGCTGGACCGCTATGCCCGTATCTACCGGGGACTGAAGAAACCCGTTCTTGCCGATGCTTACCAATTGCGCGCCACCGTACTGACGGATAGCATTTACTCCCGCGAGAAGCAAAGCCAGGCACAAGAATTTGCCGTCATCTACCAGACGAAAGAGAAAGACATGCAGTTACAGGAAAAGGGAGCCAAGTTGACGCGTCAACGTATTTACTTCGCGGCAGCCTGCCTTGTGGCTATTCTGTTCGCCCTGCTGCTATGGGAGAAGCAAACGAACCTGCGCAAGACACGCCAGCGCAATCGCATTGCCGCCCGGCAGATAGATGAGTTGCTGGTTCAAAGGGAAGAACTGAGAAGAGCTTATGCCGGGAAAGAGAAAGCCAACAAGGAGACACCGGGACTAGTTGACGATAATATAAAGAATCGGGAGGATAAAGAGACAGACAACCTGGAAGATGAGGAAGCCGAATTCATTGTAAGCAGGAAAAGGCAGGAAGATCTCAACGAGGAAGACCGCCATCGCTTCATTAGTATGGAGAATGCGCTGCTCGCCGACCAGCTTTTCTTATCGCCCAAGCTGAACCGTGATGATTTGATGCGGCTTTCCGGACTGAGCAAGAACCGCCTGAGTACCTTCATACAAGAATATGCCGGCACCAACGTCAGCGGGTATATCAACCGCCTGCGGGTAGAATACTCCATATCGCTGCTCCGTCAGTTGGACGCTTACAGCATTGACGCCATAGCCCCACTGGCGGGTTTCAACAGCCGCAGCGCATACTATACAGCTTTCAGCCGGGTGTTCGGCATGACACCGATGCAGTATCGGGAAACGCTGAAAGAAGAAGAAGAAGTTTAACACACCAAGTGACAGACATTTAAGGAAACAATTCGTATATTTGCCTTGTTTTAAAGAACTAAAGTAACAGGAGATACAGATTATGTCAACAATGGAATTAAGACAATCACTGCTGCAAGAGATAGCCAATATTATCGACAGTGACGAACTGACCCGCAAAACGCTGGAATACGTAAGGAAACTGAGGACTAAAGAAGCCAAGAAGAAAGAAATAGAGACAAAAGAAGACCTCACACCTTATACAATGGAAGAGATTAACTCATGGATGGACGAAGCGGAAGCGGAGGAAGAAGCCGGAATACCCGGGATGCCGCATGAAGAGGTATTTAGTAATATGGAGAAGAAATATCCCTGGTTATGCTTGCATCCCACCCTCACCTTGGAGCAATAGAATCATTACTTGAAAACCGGAGACATGCTTATCGTTCGCTCGTAGTACATCAACACTTCAAACTGATATATTACATAGATGAGAAGAAAGATATATTATATATTACTGCTCTATGGGATACCCGCCGCGAACCAATAACTTTGATTAAAGGTATTCACACTAAATAACGGTACCAATTCCTTTGCTCTACGAGCGCTTTCCCATTTACGGCTCTCTTCTCCCGCTTGTTATTAGCATGAAAGGCTTATCTTTGCAATCCAAGAAATAAGAAAGGAGACAAGAAATATGACAAGTATGCAACGAATGACCGATGAACAACTGCGAATGATCTTCGCCGCCTCGTGCATCGAAGCCGCTGCCCGTCGCGAAGGCGTATCCGCCACCGAAATGTACCGCCGCATGTCACGTATCGGTATGATAGAGGAGTACATCCTCCCCTACTATGACCTGCTGCACACTCAAAGCCGCGAGTACATCACCGATACCACCCTCGAAACCCTGCACAACTGGGAAACAGCAGGGAAAACAATGAAAGGAGGCAAGCTATGAGCACCCTTGTCTACCATGGTGCAGCCGACACTGTAAGAACGCCCCTGACATCCTATGGGCGTCCTGATCTTGACTTTGGGCAAGGTTTCTACGTCACCACCCTTCGCAGCCAAACCGAACGCTGGGCACAAATCGTCAACTTACGCCTATTAAGAGGTACTCCCTGCCTCAATATCTATGAGTTGGATATGGAACGTGTCCGCCAAACCTATCGTTGCCTGCATTTCGAAACTTACAACCGTGATTGGCTCGACTTTATTGTACACAGCCGCAAAGGACTGAGACCCTGGCAAGAATATGACTTTGTGGAAGGAGGTGTAGCAAACGACCGTGTAGTAGATACGGTAGAAAGCTATATAGCGGGAACTATGCCCGCCGAAATAGCCCTTGAACAGTTGGCGCAACATCAGCCCAATAACCAAATGTGCCTGCTCAACCAGCACCTCATCGACGAATGCCTACACTTCAAAGAATGTCTGCCCTTGGGTATTTCACAGAAAGGAGGCAAATTATGATAAGCGACCTCCTTCTCTGGAACAAAATAGGACGCATCATCGTGTTGTTGGGCGAACGCCTCAACGTTTCTTCCGAACAAGCCCTTGGTATCTTCTACGAGTCCGACACTTGCGAACGTCTGCATAACCCCGAAACGGGGCTATATCTGATGGGCGACCTATATATCGTGAACGATGTAATCAGGGAGTTGCAGGATAAGATGGGATAAAGACGATAAGTAGTTGGAATATTTCAATCATGCAAAGCAAGACAATCTGAAGTTTCTCCCCTGTATCAGGTAGAGCGTTCCGAAGGAGAAAAGAGCTCTTTTTCCCCTGTATTTCGACACCGCCTCCCCAACTTTCATCTACTTTTTCATCCTTCCTTCATCTCCCCTTAAAGAAAAAGGCCCCTTACAATACAAATTTCACCCCCTCCAGAAGCACTTCTGAGAGGGGGTGCGACAAATCAGGACAAGGGTGCGACAAATCAGGACAACAAGCGAATATAAAATTAGGACTATTTCCAATTACTTGTCATACCTTCGCCACATTCCTTTCAGAGAGGAGGCCAATCCTCCCTATATAAGGAATGAAGAGCCCGGGAATTATCTATTAATGAAAAGAGAAAACTAAGGAATTATTCACTTATTTATAGTAATGTATATGAAAACAAAGAACCTGCTCATCGCCCTGACGATGACAACCGCAATGACAGCCATGAGCGCTTGCAGCAACAACGAGAATGAACCCCAAGTAGTAGACATCACCAAGCCCATCGAAATAGACTTCGGCATAGGACAGGCAGCAGTGACTACACAAACCAGAATGACTCCGGCAACGCCCGGCGCGGACGGCCAAACCGATAAATGGGCCTCCACCGACCAGGTAAGTGTGACCATCGCCAGCAAGACAGGCACCGAAAGCGGAGAAGTATCGCTGACGGACAATACCTACAAAGCCACCACCACCTTTGAAATGAATGGCTCATGGGCTCTTGCTTCCAGCGCCAAAGCCATCTACTGGCAGGACACACAGTATATACACACTTTCTACGCTTACTACCCAACGAGCGCCAATCTCGGCACGGGTTCCAGTAATGACCTGATCATAGGCCTCCCCACTGACAATAACGCAACTCCCACCTGCATTGACAACAGCACCCTGGCGAAGCTGAACGAGTGTAATATCCTTTTCGGCAAGGCAAGTATGAAGGCTACAACCTCCGTAGAAATTGGCATGAGCCACAGCATGAGCCAGATATACTTCACCGTGGAACCGGGCGACGGATATAATACAAATGGCACAGACATGCCTACCATCGCAAGTGCAGAGATACTGAGCGCCAGCGGACTGTCTGTAGGTGGAACCTTCGATCCTAACAACGGAAAGGTAACGGCTGACGCCGCAGTTGCAGGAGCCAAGAGCATCAAGCCTTACCGCAAAACCGGCAACCACTGGTTCGCCGTAGTGATGCCCGGACAGACATTCAGCAAGGGTAAAGAACTCATCCGCTTCACCACGAATGACGGTACCACCTATACTTACACGCTGGATACCGAAGGCGATATCACCTGCGCCGCCAACAAGAGCTACAACTTCACACTGAAACTAAGCGTCACGCTGGGTAGCTTCAACGTAGAAGCATGGGATAAAGAGAACAAGAAAGGCGAGGCCGGAATGGACATCCCCAACCCATAAAGACAAGCCCCGTTCACCCCTATATCCCCCATAATGATTTATAAAGAAAGGAGACACCCCATGAAACATCTATTCTCATCCGAAACCTGGAGCAGTATGCGCACCCTGCTTGCCGCACTGCTGACACTGGGTATACTGCTGTGCCTGCTGCTGGCAGGCTGTACGCCATACGCTGACGATGATGCCGACGAAGGCAGAGGCACAGGCGTCGCCCTGAGCCTGGGCAGCGTCACGGTAGCGGAGCAGAAAGACGGAAAGCAGGGAGTGGACACACGTGCCGATACCCCCGTGGACGGCTTGGAGCAATGGCCGGGCTTCCGAATAAGCGACAATCTGTACGTAGGTATCACGAGCGGAAGCTTACAAGGAGGGGGTAGATACCACTATGATGACGGCAATATCTGGTTAGCCACAAGAAACTCCGCCTACTGGCAGAGCGGAGCGGCCAAGAACACCGTGCGGATAGCAAACAAAGGGGAGGGAAACTACACCCTGCCCGACAGCTACGAAGCCGATGCCGCCACCAAATGGCACACTTGGGACGTACTCACCTATCAGGAAGAAAACGTGGCGCCCGTCTCGCCCTACTCCTGCCAGTTGCAGCACGCCATGGCGCAACTGTGCGTGGAACTGGCACCCGGTACCGAGATAAAAACGGACCAGTTGCAATCCGCCACCGTGAAAGCGCTGAATGCCGACTGCGAGTTCAGCATTTCACTGTTCGAAGGGGACGAGCCGCTACAGAAGCAAAGCGGCACCCCCAAGTCCATCACCCTGCTGAAGAACGGGGCAACCTCGCTGAAGCACTACGCCCTACTGCTGCCGGAACAGAACTATGCCGCCGCGCAGAAGATGATAGAGATAAACATCGGTAACGAAAGCTACAGTTTCACCCCTACCGAAGCGCTAATGCTGAAAGCCGGAACCTGCCTGCACCTGACGCTGACCGTAAGTAAGACAGGGGTAAGCGGATGGACGGTGAGTTCTACCAGCTGGGATGATGAGGTGACGACGGGAGGAAAACCCGGAGAAGACTCGGAGGTAACAGTGATAGAGAATACGGCGGGAGGATTGGAAGCAACACTGAACAGTTTCAGCGGCACCAAGCTGATGATTACAGGGGAGATAAATAATGCTGATATGAAGGCGCTGAAAAACACCATTAAAAACAAGAATATTACTGAGGTGTACATCACGGCAACCGGAGTGACTGACCTCGGAAAAGAAGCGTTCAAAGGCTGCACAACCCTCGAAAGCATCAGCATGCCGGGAATAACAGGAAGCATTGGAGAAGAAGCATTCGAGGGATGCACAGCACTGCAAAGCGTCAGCATGCCGAGAATGACAGGAAGCATCGGATACGCCGCATTCTCTGACTGCAACACTTTACAAAGCATCAGCCTACCGGAAGTGACAAAAATCGGCAACAGCACATTCCACTATTGCACAGCCCTCGAAAGCGTCAACCTGCCAAAAACGACAGAAATCGGCAACGTCTCATTCGCTGACTGCACAGCCTTGAAAAGTGTCAACCTGCCGAAAGTGACAAGCCTCGAAGAAGGTTACGCATTCAGCACCTGCACAGCCCTCGAAAGCGTCAGCCTGCCGGAAGTGACGATACTCGGGGGTAGCACTTTCGAAGGATGCACAGCCTTGAAAAATGTCAGTCTGCCGAAAGTGACAAGCATCGAAGCAGGTCTCACATTCCAAAAATGTACAGCCCTCGAAAGCATCAGCCTGCCGGAAATGACGGGAGACATCGGAAACAGCACATTCTACGGTTGCACAGCCTTGAAAAGTGTCAGTCTACCGAAGATAACAGGAAGCATCAAAGGTTACGCATTCTGGAACTGCACAGCCCTTGAAAGCATCAGCCTGCCGAAAGCAGCAGGAAATATTCAATACAACGCATTCGAAGGTTGCACAGCCCTCGAAAGCATCGACCTGCCGCAAGTAACGGGAGACATCGGAAGCAAAGCATTCTACGGTTGCACAGCATTGCAAAACATTAGCCTGCCGGCAGCAACAGGAAGCCTCGATAACGATGCATTCCATGGCTGCGAAGCCCTGAAAAGTATCAATCTGCCGGGAGTGATAGGAAACATTGGAAGCGAAGCATTCAAAGGCTGCAAATCACTACAAAGCGTCAATTTACCGGAAGTGACAGGAAACATCGGAGGAGGCGCATTCTATGGCTGCACAGCACTGCAAGACATTAGTCTGCCAAAAATAAAGAGAGACATCGAATACCATGCGTTCTACGGATGCACAGCTCTCGAAAGCATCAGCCTGCCGGAAGCAGCAGGAAATATTCAATACAACGCGTTCTATGGCTGCACAACCCTCAAAAGCATCGACCTGCCGAAGGTGACAGGAAACATCGGAAACGCAGCATTCTTGAACTGCACAGCCCTCGAAAGCATCAGCCTGCCGGAAGTGACGGGAAGCATCGGAGACGGCGCATTCCTCAGATGCGCAGCTCTGCAAGACGTCAAACTACCGAAAATGACAGGATATATCGAAGGAGGCGCATTCCAAGAGTGCACAGCCCTCAAAAGCATTGACCTGCCGGGAGTGACGGGAAGCATCGGAGACGGCGCATTCGCTGTCTGCACAGCCCTCAAAAGCGTCAGCCTGCCGGGAGTGACAGGAAACATCGGAAACATGGCGTTCCTAAACTGCAAAGCTCTTGAGAGCGTCAACCTGCCGGAAATGGCAGGAAATATCCAAAGCAACGCATTCGAAATGTGCACAGCCTTAAAAAGCATTGACCTGCCGAAAGTGACGGGAAGCATCGGAGACGCAGCATTCAACAGCTGCACAGCCTTGCAAAGCGTTAGCCTGCCGAAAGTGACAAGCATCGGAAGCGTCGCATTCGCCAGCTGCACCTCCCTCGAAAGCATCGTCCTCAGCGGATACGACCTCAACCAGAACCAAGTCTCTCTGCCTACAGTAGATTATGCTTTCATAGATTGCCCCGTCAGCATCCTCTTCCTGAGAGATGTGCCAAAGGAAATAGACGTCGCCGCCTACCAGTCATGGGCCGACGTCAGTTGGATAGCCATTCATTACGACTATGACGACCTGAATGATGATACCGATGTCGGGAGCTACTCAGGCCACTGGCTGAGACCGTAAATCAGCTACGAGCTACAAGCTATAAGCTACGAGCTACGAGTAGCTGCGCTATGATTCCGAAAGGCACTCGTAGCTTGTAGCTCGTAGCTAACTAATTATATTAATTACTTAAATTAAGAAAACAATGTCAACGACAAGTTTTACCAAACTGATCAGCCTCATGGCCTACGACGCCGCGCTGACCGAACGCACGGACGACTACTACCTCCGCGTCAAAACCATGCCCCAAACCATCGACCTGCACGCCGTGGCCCGTGAAACAGCCCTCCGCCTGGGAAAGAACGAAGACGAAGTCTACACCCTCCTCAACGCCGCCGAAGAAGTGAAGTGCGACGCACTGAGCAGCGGTTACATCGTATCCACCCCCACCGCACTGATGCAACCCGGAGCCAGCGGCACCGTGCTCCGTACCGACCTCTCCCAAGCGCCCGACCGTGACAAAGTGAAAGTCTACGCCAGCCTCAGCATGGGCTCGCGCCTGCGCCAGTCCATGAACGAGTGCCAACTCGAAATATTCACCCAGCCCGCCGTGGTAGGCCCGCTGCTGAACGGCGCCCAAGCTCAGACCCGCTCCGCCAACGGCACCACCACCACCCGCGCCCCGCAACCCGGCAAAAACATCGGACTCACCGGAAGAAACATCAAACTGGCAGGCACCGACCCCACCGTCGGCGTCACCTTCACCTCCGTGGATACACCCTCCAAGAAAGTATTCGTGCCCATGGAGGACGTCACCGTAAACGAACCCAAGCGCCTCATCTTCGTCCTCCCCGCCGAAGTGACCGACGGACTGTGGAACGTAAGCGTCACCACCCAATACAGCAGCGGAGGCGGCACCGTAAAAGCACCCCGTACCTACCAGATGGATACACCCCTCGGCGTAGGGTCAGCCTACCAGCAACCCGAAGGTGAAGGTGGTGGAGGCAGTCAGGGAGGCGGCCAGGGAGGCGGCGGAGGTCTGGACGAGAACCCGCTGGGATAAAAGCGGCAAGCAAGAACAATAGAACGAAGGACGAAAACAGCCCTTCGGAAGCCCCCTCCTCGTGCCGGACCAAGTATACCCATACTTTAACCGCAAAGTATACCCCTACTTTAACCGCAAAGTATGACCCTACTTAGCCTAACCCCGAGGACCCTCTGTGAAAATGTGTGAATTAGCTACGAGTTACAAGCTACAAGCTACGAGTAGCTGCGCTATGATTCCGAAAGGCACTTGTAGCTTGTAACTTGTAGCTCGTAGCTCGTAACTATGATCCCGAAAGGCACTCGTAGCTTGTAACTTGTAACTCGTAACTATTTAATACTTATATTTATGGCTCCTTACTCCTCCCTCCGATCCTTCCTCTGCGCCGTCGTGCTCGGTATGTGCGTCGCGTCGTGCGCGGGCTTCACCGACGAGCTTCCCCTCCCCGAAGCCCCCGACACCCCCGCCGCAACGGAAGACCTGACCGGACAACCGATACAGATAGGCAACATCGCAATAACCGCCAACAGTGCCACCACCGACGCCAACGCCGATACCCGCACCCTCACCAACGACACCGGGAACTTCCTCGTGGAAGGGCGAACCATGACCGTATTCATGTTCAGCCCCACGGGCACGGACGGAGCCACAGTATGCCACCACGCAAACTACGTCTACACCTCCGCCGCCACCCCGGGCGCTCCCTCCACCACTACAGCCTCCTGGCAACTCCAACCGGGCAGCGATCCGCTATGCTGGCAATCTTCCGGCGATGAGCATCGTTTCTACGCCATCAGCCCCGCCACCGACACGCCCAACGCGAACATCCTGACAGACGCCACAGATGCCGGTAAAATCATCGGCTTCACCCCCGCCATCTACCTGCCCACCGCTTGGACAGCGGACAGTTACGAAGAATGGGGACAACTGCGCATCACGCCAATCGCAACTGCGCAAACGCCCCGACGTGACGTCCCCATCAGTTTGAACCTCGGATGTCCCCTGGTGCGTGTACAGATAGTGAGCGATGCAAGCCGGATAACGCTGCGACAGGTAAACGCCCTCAGCCCCACGACGGAGAACGGAGAAGCCGGAAAATCCGTGATGGAGATGTACAAGGATGCGGGACTGATGTACGGCGCATACATATTGCCCGGCGCAACGGAAATCAGCTACCTGACAGACAGCAAGGCTAAGAAGTCGAATGTCAGCAGTGATGGTCTGAAAGCGGGAGAACAGGTGCAGATAGTGGATGTGGATAACAGCAATGTGGACGTAGCTGTGGTGGAGGCAACGGCAGGAAATATGAGTGAAGAATGGCTGACAAACAGTGTAGGAGCAAAGAAGAAGATCGCAATCACGGGAAAGATGAATAATGCGGACATGGAAAAGCTGGCAGCATTTGCAAAAAGTAACTGGATTACGGATTTATGTATTCTGGCAACGGGGGTGACAAGCATAGAAGAAAATGCATTCTTCCACAGTTACTACCTGGAAAACATCAGTCTGCCACAAGGACTGAAAAGCATAGGAGTAGCAGCATTCAACGAATGCACATCCCTCATAAGCATCGGCCTGCCGCAAGGACTGATAAGTATAGGACAAAGCGCATTTACCGGCACACCGCTGGCAAGTATCAGCTTGCCGCAAAGCCTGGCAAATATAGGAGATGAAGCATTCTATTACTGCACATCCTTGACAAGCATCAGTCTGCCGCAAGGGGTGACGAGCATAGGAGCAAGAACATTCGCTGGTTGCAACCAACTTGAAAGCGTCATCCTCAGCGGCTATGACCCCAACGTCAGCCCTGACGCTCCCATGCTTCCAAGCGTTGACAGCTCTGCCTTCGAAGATGCCGCCGTTCTCACCAACCTCTTCCTGCGTGATGTCAGCGAAACCCTGTTCAAAGCCAACCAAGCCACCTACATCGCCTGGGCTCAGAACGCCGGCATCACCTGGAAGAACATCTACTGCGGCCTCAAAGAAGGTATCGACTGGAACGACCCTTACGAAACGGATGAGCCCGGGAACTACGAATATCATTACCCCGTGCCATGACACCGTTCAACCCTTACACCGTTCAATCGGATTACCGTTCAATCGGATTTGTAATCCGATTGTCCCGAGTATCAGGATTTATAATCCGCAAGATCCCGGCTTATCCCCATGACAGCTCGGATTTAAAATCCTCATACTCTTGCACCGGCGGATAACATATCCGCCGGAACCGGAGAACCGGAAGAACCGGGAACCGGGGGAACCGCCACCGCCCCCTCGATCTTTGACATACTGGAACAACGGGAAACCGGAAACTTTCACTCTATTTCTTCCTTCTGCCCTTGTGCATTAGGAAGGAATAGAGTACTTTTGTCCGTAATCAAAAACATGCACCGATATGGAAGATATCAAACGAATACCCTACGGCATCTCCAGCTTCACCGAAGTAGTGGAGCAGAACCAATATTATGTAGACAAGACCATGTACCTGCCCCTGCTGGAGCAGCAACCCAGCAACCTGTTCCTCGTCCGCCCCCGCCGCTTCGGTAAGAGCATCTTCCTGAGTATGCTGAAGGCCTATTACGACCTCTCGCAGAAGGACAAGTTCCAGGCACGCTTCGGCAACCTCTGGATAGGCAGCCGCCCCACACCCCTGCAAGGCGTGTATCAGGTGCTGCACATGGACTTCTCCCGTGTAGGCGGCGGAGTGGGCGAAGAACTCGCCCGCAACTTCAACGACTATTGCTGCGGAAGCTTGGACAACTTCGCCTCCATCTACCAGTCGTGCTACTATCCCGGATTCGCCCAAGAGATGAAAGAGCAAACCACCTCCACCCAAAAGCTGAACTTCCTGAACTGGAAAGCCCAGAACAGCGGAGCCCGCCTCTACCTCATCATCGATGAGTACGACAACTTCACCAACAACGTGCTCAACGAGCAAGGCCACGAGATATACCACGCCATCACCCACGCCACCGGCTTCTACCGCGAAGTGTTCAAGAAGTTCAAGGGCATGTTCGAGCGCATCTTCATGATCGGCGTCAGCCCCGTCACCCTCGACGACCTCAGCAGCGGCTTCAACATAGGCTGGAACATCTCCATCGAACCCCGGTTCAACCAGATGCTCGGCTTCAGCGAGACCGACGTCCGGGGTATCCTGCAATACTACAAGGATGCCGGCCAGCACAACGGCGACATCGACCGCATGATTGCCGAAATGAAACCCTGGTACGACAACTACTGCTTCGCCGAAGCCAGTCTGGACCGTGACCCCAAGATGTTCAACTGCGACATGGTGTTCTACTATCTGCGGAACTATATCAACCAGGGCCGCTCACCAAAAGAAATGATAGACCCCAACACCCGCACCGACTACGCCAAGATGAAGAAGCTCATCCAGCTCGATCATCTGGACGGCGACCGCCGGGGCGTGATGCACCGCATCGCCGAGGAAGGACGGATCACCTCCGAACTCTTCACCACCTTCCCCGCCGAGCGAATCACCGACGCCAAGGTGTTCCCCAGCCTGCTCTTCTACTACGGCATGCTCACCCTCACCGGCACACGCGGAGAACGACTTGTGTTGGGCATCCCCAACAACAATGTGCGCAAGCAGTACTACGAATACATGCTCGAAGAATATCAGAAGGCTAACGAGAAGCATCTCGACATGGACAGCTTGGGAATGATGTTCTACGATATGGCCTACGACGGCCACTGGCGTCCCGCCCTCGAATTCATCGCCCAAGCCTACAAGGACAACTCCTCCGTGCGCAGCCAGATAGAGGGTGAACGAAACATCCAAGGCTTCCTGCAAGCCTACCTCAGCATCAACTCCTACTACCTCACCGCACCCGAGATGGAACTGAACCACGGCTTCTGCGACCTCTTCCTGATGCCCGACCTCATGAGGTATCCCGAAGTGCAGCACAGCTACATCCTGGAACTGAAATACCTCTCCGTCAAGGACTACGAAGCCCACGCCGAAGACCAATGGCAGGACGCCGTAAGGCAACTCCGCCTCTACACCGAAGCCCCCCGCGTCAGGCAGATGATACAGGACACCCGGCTGCACTGCATCGTAATGCAATTCAGCGGTTGGGAGCTGGCAAGGATGGAAGAAATATAACCCCACGCGTTTCCCGTTGTTCCTTACATAACCATAGTATATAACTCTAATTATAGAACAGATATGTATAGAACAATTTTATCCACAGTGCTCTTGGCACTGACCTTCCTCTGCACCCAACCCGTGCGAGGACAAGAAAACCAAGAAGCGCAAGACAGTCCCACCCCGCATCCCCGCTGGGCGCTGAGCACCAATCTGCTCTCCTGGGCCACCCTCGCCCCCCACCTGCGAGCCGAACTCTACCTCGCAAACCGCTGGAGCCTCGCCGCCGACGCCTCCTACGGTATGTGGAACTACAGCCACCGCACCCACGCCACCCCCACTTGGAGCGTCGGCGGCGAGCTGCGATACTGGCTGCAAACCCCTCGATGGGGCTTCCGCCGCACCCACATCGGCCTCGCAGTCCGCGGCGGAGAGTTCGACGACACCTTCTTCAGCCGTGGCTCCCAAGGAGAAGCCCTCCTCGCCGGAATTACAGCCGGATACCGCTTCTGTCTCCGCGGACACTGGTACGTGGATGCCGGCCTCGGCCTGGGATACATCCACACCCGATACGACCGCTACCTCTGGAACTCACGCTTCGGCAAATACGAACAGAACGGAACCCGCACCCGAAACCTCATGGGACTGACAGACCTGCACGTGAGTATCATCTACAATTTATGATTTATAATTTATGATTTATAATTACGCTATGAAGTATTTATATAGCTGCCTGCTTCTGCTCATGGTCCTTGGCCTATGCAGTTGCGAACGCAAGGAGCTCTTCAGCCACGAAGAACTATACACCGCCCCTACGCACATCAGCGCCGACTGGCAAGGACAGTCGGCCACCGCCTCCGCCCTGCAAATACGCATCAGCGGCACGCATCAGGACATTCATCTCGATACCCTCTTCACCCTGGAGTCCGACGCTACCGCCACTCTGGCACTGCTGGAAGCCGAATATCACATCAACGCCTGGCACGACGCCGCAAACGTAAGCTTCGACGGCTCCCTCTTCCACCTCTCCATCGGTGAGGACGGGCTGCTACGCGAACCCTCACACTTCTGTGCCGCCGAGAGCACCGTGCCCGTAAATCCGGAACAGGAAAACCGCCTCTCCCTCAAGATGTATCCGCAAACAAGGATGCTGAAACTCTCACTGAACGTGGATAAAGGAAGCCCGGAATTGATAACCGGCATCGAAGCAACCCTGTCCGGAGTGGCCGCAGAACGAAGCGTCTCCGGAACCACACCCCGGAACAGCACCACCGGAAATATCCGCCTGAACTTTACACAAGACGGCAACACCCTGTCCGCCGGCCACCGCCTGCTGGGCATAGCCTCCGGAGTCCCCCAGGAACTGACTCTCACCCTACACTACTCCGAAGGTGAACCGCAAACCGAAACCTACAATCTGAGTCCACTGCTGACTACCTTCAACCGGTTCGACGTCAGCGGCAGTACGGATATGTTCACCCTCACCGGAAAACTCTCGCTATACCAAAGCGTGGAAGAAGCCGGCATCAGCGGAAGCATAGAAGACTGGACGCCGGGAACGGAAACCGACATGGATGCGAATGGATATGCGGACGACGCGGATAAAGCGGACGAACACGAACCTATTACACATTAATAATTAATACCAAAAAGATATGAAACCCCAACTTCTTCTCCTCGCAGCCCTCGCCCTGCTGGCAAGCTGCACCAACAATGAAAATACCCCCGAAACAGGGAATGATACCCTCGTCCCCGTCACCCTGAACGCCGGAATCGTACAGACCCGCGCCACCAACAACCAGTGGACCGCCGGCGACGCCATCGGCCTCTGCCTCTTCGCTACCGGCACTAACGAAACCGCCGAGCAAGTATTCAATTACCGCTACAACGCCACCACCGGCGGGGCAAACACCGCCTTCTCTCCCGCCACCACGGCACATACCGCCTACTACCCCACTACCGGCGCCCAAGTAGACCTACTCGCCTACTACCCCTACAGCACCGCCCTCTCCACCGACGGCAGTCTGTCCCTCGACGTCAGCAACCAGAAGAACCTTCCCGCCATCGACCTGATGAGCGCCACCACCACCGCCGACAAGAACCACCCCAACGCCACCCTATCCTTCACCCACCACCTGACGCGCCTCGTCTTCGCCCTCAGCGGAAAAGGAAACGTCAGCACGGCACAACTCGCCGGAGCCACACTCACCATCAGCGGCATGAAGACCCAAGCCCGATACAACCTGTACACCAACACCCTGGACGAAGCAACCGACCCGGCAACCACAACCCCGAAGACAGCCACCCCGCAGGACATCACCGTCCCCCTGAACGCCGCCGGTACCCAGGGCACCGCCATCGTCCTGCCCCGAGAGGCAGCTCCGGGCGTCAGCTACATCATCACCCTGAAGGACGGAAGCCGCTTCACCGCCCAGCTCAGCGACACCCAGGAACTGAAAGCAGGAACCAGCAACCTGTTCCGCATCTCCCTCAACCCCCAGAATGTAACCATCACAGCCACCATCACCGACTGGACGGAAATGCCCGAAACAGACCTCGACACCTCATCCGTAGAAATAACAACCGCCGCCGATGCCACCACGGATTTCCCGGCAGGTAGCCACATCACCCTCTGGCCCGGAGAATCCACCGGTGACGGCATACCCTTCACCCTGAACGCCAACGGGCAATGGGATACGGAAACCCCTCTCTATTGGGAACAATACCCGGCCGCCACCACCACCTTCCACGCCCTGTATACGCCCGAAACCACCCCGGCAGGCAACCGCGCCCCCGATGTGATGGCCGCCACCGCACTCACCGAGCGTTTCGCCCCGGTAAGCCTCGCCTTCTCGCACCTCATGGCCCAACTGAACATAGTGCTGAAAGCCGGAAAAGGGATGACACAAACCGAAGTTGAAACCGCCTCCGTCGTACTGCCACAAGCCATCGCCACCTACACCCTGGAAGGTATCACCCTCACCCCGGGCACCGACCGCAAAGACATCACCCTCACCGGAAGCGCCGCCGACAGGCATACCTTGCTCGTACCGCAAACCATCGACGCAGGCACCCCACTGCTCGCCCTCACCATCGGCCGACAGTCCTACTCCCTGAACGCCACCGACCGGAACGGCCTGTTCGAAAGCGGCAAGAGCTACACCATCAACGTAACCGTCAATCAAACAGAAATCAACGCCACCGTCAGTATCAATCCCTGGCAGGAAGGTACGAACAGCGAAGGAGACGCAGGGATGGAAATTTGATTAGGAATTAAAAACACCGTACAGAAGTTTATGAGCCATACTATTTTTATTTATGCAAGCATTGTCTTAGTAGTGCTTATCATTTTAGGCGTCGTATTTACGATTATTACTATGCGCCGTTTGCACAGTACACAAAAACAGTTGCAAAAACAGGATAAAGCAAGTACCAAGGAGAAAAAATACGACTGGTATGGGCACTAATCATTTCATATTCATACAAGAATTACCTCCTGAGCAAAATATTGAAACTCAGGGGGCATTCGATTATTCCAGATTAAAACCTGTATAAAAATACTGTTGTAAAACACCTATTCCCGAAGTACACCGAAACACGGAAATCGCTACATTGCGACATGTTTAACCCCCAATTAAAATTGCAAGGTTATGATTATCGGAGTACCTAAGGAAATCAAAAACAACGAGAACCGTGTAGGAATGACCCCTGCCGGAGTAGCCGAGTTGGTGAAAAGAGGTCATACAGTGTATGTACAGGCATCTGCCGGTGCAAACAGCGGTTTTCCTGATGAAGAGTACATTGCAGTGGGTGCGAAAATGCTGCCAACCATCGAAGCTACGTATGCCGCAGCTGAAATGATTGTGAAGGTGAAAGAACCTATCGCCCCCGAGTACAAACTGATTAAAAAGGGTCAAGTGGTATTTACCTATTTCCACTTTGCCGCCGATAAAATACTTACCGAAGCCATGATAGAAAGCGGTGGTATCTGCATCGCTTACGAAACCGTAGAGAAAGAAGACCACTCCCTCCCATTGCTCACCCCCATGAGTGAAGTGGCCGGACGCATGGCTACACAGGAAGGTGCCCGTTTCCTGGAAAAGCCGCAAGGCGGAAAAGGGAAATTACTGGGTGGCGTACCCGGTGTCCGTCCTGCACGTGTATTAATTCTGGGTGGTGGTGTAGTAGGAACCAATGCTGCACAGATGGCCGCCGGAATGGGTGCGGAAGTATTAATCACCGATATTAATCTGACGCGCCTGCGCTACCTCAGTGAAGTGTTACCAAAAAATGTAAAAACTCTATATTCTTCTATGCATAACATCAAGATGGAATTGCCCAACATAGACCTCGTGATTGGTTCCGTACTGATTCCGGGAGATAAAGCGCCACATCTGATTACCAAAGATATGCTGAAGATGATGAAACCGGGAACCGTTCTCGTAGATGTTGCCATAGATCAGGGCGGATGCTTTGAAACCTCTCATCCTACCACCCACAGCGAACCGACGTATGTAGTGGATGACATCGTGCACTATGCGGTAGCCAATATTCCGGGAGCAGTACCATTCACTTCAACTATGGCACTGACGAACTCCACACTACCTTATACCGTGGCATTGGCAGACAAAGGCTGGCAAAAAGCATGTAAAGACGATCCCGCTCTGGCACTGGGACTGAACGTAGTGGAAGGTAAAGTTACTTATAAAGCTGTAGCGGATGTATTCGGACTGGAATATGAACCGATAGAACTATAACAAGTAGCTATAAATACAAAGAAAAGGAGTTCCATAAAAACGGAACTCCTTTTCTTTGTATAAATGATCAATTACAATTTATCCCTGAACAGAAAATCCGTCTTCCTCCTATACACCCATATCAATGCAAGTATCGTAATGCAAAGGTTAAAGATAAATGGGAACTCCTGCGAACGTACATGAAACAATGATTGGAAGAAATCTACGATAAACGGACAAAGCAGCACAGCCAAGTAGTTCATTGCCATCACAAAAGCCAGTGCCAGCGTGGTTTTCTGGGGAACAGCCGTATCCACCGTTTTATCATAGATCAACGGTTGGATAACACCATAGCCCAATCCTACCAGTATGCAGCCCGGTATGATCAGCCATTCTTTGGGAGAAATCCATATCAGTGCCAACCCCAGTGCAATACACAGCAGGCTGTAAAACTTCGTCTTTTCCTTCAGATACTTTACAACATGCCCCAGAAAGAAACCGGGTGCCATGATAGCAAGGAAGAAGAGAGAAATCATCATTCCCGAGTTCCCACTGGAAAAGTGATGTTCCTCCATCAGGAATGGAAGGTTGAACGTCACGATCAATACAATATAAGTGGTAAGCCCATAGAAAAGCATCAGTTTCAGCAGATGACGGACATGAATACCATACTTGCCGGGGATAGCGGGAGCAGCCGTTTCTGCCGATGAAGAAGTATCGGCAGGAGATTTATCCGATGAAGTGACTTGTGCTTCACCATCCGTATTTTCGTCTTTCAGATGGATGGTGAGTATGATGGCTACCAAAGGTAGTAAATAGACCAGGAAAGGCAGATGCCAGTTCACTTCTGCCAGATAGCCGGTAACAGCGGTTGCCACCACCAGCGTAACATTTGTAATGGCGGAACTGTATCCAAATTGCTTCACCCGGTAGGTTCCCGTGAAATAACGGGAAATCAATCCGGTAGAAAGCGGAATAATCAGTCCCGCACCAATTCCCAGCAGGGCGCTGACAGCTATTAATTGCCACATTTTTGTGGAAAACAGGTACAGCACCCCGCTCGCGGCGAACATCCAGAGCCCCGCGCGTAACAGACGGACAAAGTCGCGTTTCTCAGCCAACTTGCCCGCTAACAAAATAAAAGGTATAATCAATAACGACGGTAAAGAACTAAGCATCTGAATATCCAGTTCCGAAGCATCCGGAAAAGTAGTGGAAAGCTGCCCCAAAATAGGAGAAACAGCCAATCCCGGCAAAGAGGTCAATGCAGAAATAGACCAGATGCCGATCAATGTAATAAGAGGAATGGTTCCCCGGCCGGTATTGATTTTCATATACACATATATATTTATAGGGTTTGAAATAGTGCAAGAGAAACAATTATGGTTATAGAAAGTTCAAAAAAGGAGGAAAGGATAAATAATCATTTAACGGAGAGAGAATGTCAGTCGGGAGTATCTTAAACTCTCCTCCTCGGAGGAGGAGGGGAATTGAGATAGTCAGAATATCAATAACTACACTCCTAAATTATCATTTACCTTCCCTTTAATAAACGCCAAAAGATGTAAAACGTCGGAACTTTCCTCTGCAAACGCCGTTGTTCTGGGAAATTCGACGGGGAAAATCCTCGCCGCCTAAACCTAAACTAAAATATTAGTAAAATGGAAGATGTAAATTTCAGAAAAGGTGATGCCAAAACAGAAGTGTTTGGATCAAACAGAATGTTGCAACCCTCTCCGGTAGAGAAGATCCCTGATGGACCTACTACTCCCGAGATTGCTTATCAGATGGTAAAAGACGAAACTTTCGCTCAAACTCAACCCCGTCTGAACCTGGCCACTTTCGTCACCACTTATATGGACGATTACGCCACCAAGCTGATGAACGAGGCGATCAACATTAACTACATTGACGAAACGGAATATCCCCGTATCGCCGTGATGAACGGAAAATGTATCAACATCGTAGCAAACCTGTGGAACTCTCCAGAAAAAGATACTTGGAAAACAGGTGCGCTGGCCATTGGTTCAAGTGAAGCGTGTATGTTGGGTGGCGTAGCAGCTTGGCTGCGTTGGCGTAAAAAACGCCAGGCTCAAGGCAAACCTTTCGATAAACCTAATTTCGTTATCTCAACAGGTTTCCAGGTAGTATGGGAAAAGTTCGCACAGTTGTGGCAGATTGAAATGCGTGAAGTACCTTTGACCCTTGACAAGACTACTCTTGATCCGGAAGAAGCCTTAAAGATGTGTGATGAAAACACCATTTGTATCGTACCTATTCAGGGTGTAACATGGACCGGACTGAACGATGACGTAGAAGCACTGGACAAAGCTCTTGATGCTTACAACGCCAAGACCGGTTACGATATTCCTATCCATGTAGATGCTGCCAGTGGTGGTTTCATCCTGCCGTTCCTCTATCCTGAAACGAAATGGGACTTCCGTTTGAAGTGGGTTCTTTCTATCAGTGTCAGCGGACATAAATTCGGTCTCGTTTATCCGGGTCTGGGTTGGGTTTGCTGGAAAGGTAAAGAATATCTGCCCGAAGAAATGTCATTCAGCGTAAACTATCTGGGTGCAAACATTACTCAGGTGGGATTGAACTTCTCCCGTCCTGCTGCTCAAATCCTGGGTCAGTACTACCAATTCATTCGCTTAGGATTCCAGGGATACAAAGAGGTACAGTATAACTCACTGACCATCGCGAAGTATATCCATGATGAAATCGCTAAGATGGAACCGTTCGTCAACTATTCAGAAGAAGTGGTGAACCCGTTGTTCATCTGGTACATGAAACCGGAATACGCCAAGAATGCTAAATGGACGTTGTACGATCTTCAGGATAAACTGTCGCAACATGGTTGGATGGTACCGGCTTATACCCTACCTTCTAAACTGGACAACTACGTCGTAATGCGTGTGGTAGTACGCCAGGGCTTCAGCCGCGACATGGCAGACATGTTGCTGGGCGACATCAAGAATGCCATCACTGAACTGGAAAAATTGGATTATCCTACTCCTACCCGCATGGCTCAGGAAAAGAACTTGCCAGTAGAAGCTAAAGTGTTCAATCACGGTTGTAAAGCTCACAAAGCAGCGAAATAATTAAGGGAACCAATCAACAAGGGGACAAGCCAACTCGTCCCCTTGTCAATTCTAAAAAGAAAACTTATGGATAAAAAGATTTCAATCTCTCAACTAAAAGAGGTTGCCCAGGAAGCCTATGAACAGGTGAAGGGTAACACCGGGGGAAAAAATGCCGATTACATCCCCTACCTTGCCAACATCGACAAGAATCTGTTCGGCATCAGCATCTGTCTGATGAACGGACAAACCATTAATATAGGTGACACTGACTACCGTTTCGGTATAGAATCTGTTTCCAAAGTACATACAGCCATCCTCATCCTCCGTCAATACGGAGCACAGAAGGTGCTGGATATGATTGGTGCAGATGCTACAGGACTACCTTTCAACTCAATCATCGCCATTTTGCTGGAGAATGATCACCCTTCTACCCCATTGGTAAATGCAGGTGCCATCTCAGCATGTTCCATGGTTGAGCCTGTGGGCAATTCAGATAAGAAATGGGAAGCTATCGTTCAGAATATTACTGATTTGTGCGGTTCAGCTCCACAATTGATTGATGAGCTGTATAAGTCGGAAACGGCTACGAACTTCAACAACCGCTCTATTGCATGGTTACTGAAGAACTACAACCGTATCTACGATAATCCGGATATGGCACTCGACCTGTACACTCGTCAATGCTCATTAGGTATCACTGCCGGACAACTGGCGATTGCTGCCGGAACCATCGCCAACAGTGGTGTAAACCCTGTCACCAAGAAAGAAGTGTTTGAAGCTTCATTAGCTCCGAAGATTACTTCCATGATTTCTACCGTAGGTTTCTACGAACATTCAGGTGACTGGATGTACACTGCCGGTATACCTGCCAAGAGTGGTGTAGGTGGTGGAGTTATGTCTGTACTGCCCGGTGTATTCGGCGCAGCTGCATTTGCACCTCCTTTGGACGAAGCAGGAAATTCTGTTAAATCACAGCTCGCCATCAAGTATATCATGAACAAATTAGGTTTGGGCGTGTTCAATGGTGACCGTGTGACTATTATAGAATAAGACAATCTCTCTTTTTCATAAATAAAAGGCGTCGTCAGTCCGGAGAGGATAGGCGGCGCCTGTACTTATATATACTCAATATACGGCTTGTAAACTATAGAAGCTATCAGCTAAATTAATTCATTTCTTTTCGGTTATGAATTCATTCACCACAGATTACACAGATTCACACAGATTTATTAATCTAATAATCAGTAAA
>ENA-ORSS01000252-ORSS01000252.1-human-gut-metagenome-genome-assembly--contig:-NODE-252-length-68730-cov-5.431249_pt1 | contig 68730 bp, 55 predicted proteins | sample MGYA00241899_ERZ509162 | MGnify/ENA primary metagenome ERZ509162 (study PRJEB26280, sample SAMEA2338641) | human gut metagenome | biome: human gut; feature: human-associated habitat; material: faeces... | reverse complement strand
TCCTAAGTAACAAGTTTAATTATTTCACTTGTCTACCTAGAAGGGAGCATATCACATATGCTTCCATTAAAAATACCCCCTTCTCTTTTGCTGCCTCAAAAAGTTCTACTGTTTGTTTGGGTGTCGGCGCCAATGGTTTTTCGCACAGCACATGCTTTCCTGCTGCAATAGCTTTTTTTACCCATTCATAATGAAGATTATTTGGAAGCGGAATATAAACTGCCTGCACTTTGGGGTCTGACAAAAGTGCTTCATACCCTTCGTATGCTTTTTCAAACCCAAACATATCTTTATAATCTTCTGTTTTTTTCAAGCTGCGCCCTGCAATTCCATACCGTTCACAATTTTCTGCCTTCTGCATTCCCGGTATGCTGCAATCTCTGGCAATTCCTGCTGTTCCTAAAACTCCCCATCTTATCTTTTCCATTTTTTCCCTCCTTGGCATTTCAATCCTGCTTTTTTCAGCCATTTTCGATAGCTTTTCATTTTTCCGGGCGGCACATAAACCGATGCTTTTCTCGGAATTCCACGAAAAGCATTCTTCCCAATATTCTTTTTCTTGAGATACATACTCTGAATCTTTACCGTTTTTACTTTGCGGCAGCCGGCAAACGCGTTCTTGCCGATTCCCGTGACACGATAATGGATTCCTTTGTATTTTACATAATTTGGCACTGTTATTTTTTTGATCTTCTTTGAGTTGCTGCCCATGCAGGTGACATCAAAGATGCCCTTTTTCGCATTGACGGCATTGACCCGGTAACGAAGTCCTTTTGCCTTAAATAAAGAACCTTTTAACAGATACGAATACGTTATCTTTCTACCATATTCTGTGTCCTCATTGTCATTGGAACCTTCATAATAAAGATTCTCCTGTTCCGAATTACCGGCACTGCTGCTATTGTCATTGGAGCTATTCTTTTCATCTTCCAGCGAATATTTTACGATGCGGGAACGTTCTCCACACCGACGGCAGTGAATGGACTTTTCGCCCTGCGTCGTCGCCGTCGCCGGGATATCAATCGTGAAATCCGACTCCCATTCATGTCCCAGTGGCTGCAAATAAGTTTCTGTGAGCGAAATGCATTCTTTGCCATCCTCATCTGCATACACCTTGTCACAGTCCCGGCAAATGTAATATTCGATAGTTCCCGACCGAGTACATGTCGGTGCCTTTGCTTCAAATTTCTGCATATCGTGTTCATGTTCTGCATCCGTTTCCGGACGAACTGTCGCTCCGGATATTTTTTTAATGTTGTAATAATCCCTCACATTTTTCGGAGTTAGTATCGTGAAATCTTCGGTTCCAGCTCCTTCCCAAGCGTCCTCTGCTGCCTCTGGTGCTATCTTTGCCTTAAATTTCATTCCTTCCAGGGCGGTACAGCCGGCAAATGCTTTGTTTCCAATATTGGTAATTGTTTTTGGCAATGTCACATAGGTAAGTTCTGTCTGATCAGCAAATGCATTGGCGTCAATAACCGTAACTGTATAAGCCATATCTCCCATCGCAACCTTTGCCGGAATGTTCACTTTACCGGAAATCTTCTCCCCCGGTTTCGCACAAACATGTATCGTCACATTGCCGGAAAGGTCTTCTTCCTTTGTATAACGCACTCCATCTATTTCGATATAAAGAATGTCTCCGCACCTTTCGCACGTTCCTCCGGCATACTGATGTCCCATCGCCGGAATGACTGTCTGTTCCTCCAGCACCTCACCACACTTCGAGCAATGACTTCCCTCTGTCACACCGTCTCTGGTACAAGTAGCTGCAACTGCTTCATCAATGACCACCTCATGGATGTGGGATTCTTCTCCTGTTTTCTGAATCGTAAAATCTTTTCGGATTTTTCCATAGAACAGTCCTTTTCCGGAAATAACAGCTGTCGCCGTTCCGGCATTGACATTCTTTTCATAGGAAATCGTATAATCAATACCCTGCTCCAGCACCGTGTCTTTTCGGTAAGATACCGTCACTTCCGGCTTACAGGCATTTCCATCATAGATAAAGGTGTCTTTTGACAAGCTGACATCCATATCCGAAATGTCCTGACTTCCTTTGCCACCGACACGCAGCATAAAGGTCTGCTTAATGCGTGGATTGTACTTCGGATATACACTCAATTTCGTGATTCCTTCCGCCAAAATCTCAAAATGGTCGTATGGTACATTATTGCTCGCCTTTTCCGGTGCTGCTGCCACCTCTTCATTTGTGGATTCCATTACCATATCCTGATAATCCGGGTCTCCATCACTCGCCTGAATCCAACAGTATAACAGGGATCCTACCGGGTTGCTCGTCGGAAAAACCGGCGAATAACTGGAGATAGAACTTGTGCTGTTTCGCCAATACAATTTCATATTTGTCGGCGGAGCAATATGTATCGTATCGCCGCACACGGAACATTTTCCGGTGCTTTTTCCCTCGGAATCTGCCTCTCCATAAACATAATCATGTGCTTTTTTCGCCACGACTTCTTCTATCGTATTCTGGCAAATGGCACAATAATATTGTTTTTTTCCTTCTTTCGTACATGTAGATTCCGTATACGATGTCATTTTTCTCGGATGATTACATTTTACTGTGATTTCTTTTTGCGCTACGATCGTGTCCCCGGATTTTGCCGTAATGGTAACCGTTCCATTGGTAATTCCTGTCACCTGACCATCCTGCGTCACCGTCGCCACCGCCGGATCCGATGAAGTATAGGTAACATCTTCCATTGACCACACATTACGAATTGCATTGTTTCTTCGAAGTTTCACACGCGGCGTCACCGTCGTCGTTCCATTTGTAAAAATCTGGTCATCCCCGTCCAGATACGTTTCCTGTATATAGTCATTTGATACTTCGATCTTCTGCATCACATCTTCCGGTACTTCCATCATTGTCTCATCCAAATCCGATTTTGCAGAAAACTCTCCTGCCATTGTTGCCGGATACGGAGCAGCTTCTGAATAAAAACCGCCAAAACCAACATGGGTATACTTCGGGTTGATCATACTTGTATAATGACGGGTTTCCTCGCTGAAATCCTGTTTTACCCAATATTGTTTTTCACTGTACCAAAGCAAAACTCCTTCAATCATATCCTTTACATAATAATAAGCAAGATCTTCAGAAGAAGAAGTTATCCCATTACTGCCAATGGAAAAAGTACCCTTTTCATTCAAACGGTCATGTCCGGAATCCATAAACCGGAATGCAATTCCCGCTTCTGCCGCACGGATACGTGCAATATACTCCAGATCACTCGACCATTTCAAGGGAACATAATCCGATGGCTGAAGATATCTGCCGGAATTTCTCGGATCTCGTATATTTCCTGCTTCACATGCTTCTTTTCGAATTTCATTGATCTTAGCAAGTGCTTCCTTCGCCTGTGCAAAATAGGATCCATATACACCAACCAGTGTACATCCTTCCGATGCCTCTGTCACATTTGTTTCCAATACTGTCTGTGTTTTCGCTCCTGCCACATTCGCCGGTACAATAAGCGAAAATGCCAGCAATCCGGCAAGAATCCTCTTCTTAATTGTTTTCTTTTTCATTTTCATCACTCCATTCATATGTACTAGTTCTGTTCCTTGTCGCCCAGCACCTGCATGATGTCTTCTAAAAACTCTGTCTGGTCACGCCAGCAGCACAAGCGGTATGGAATTATTTCCACTTGTTTTTTCAGATTTTCAATGTCTCTCTTCTTTTGAACCAGAAAATGACAGAAATCCTCGTTTTCTTTCTGCTGCTCATAGTTTTTCTGAATCCTTGCCTTCCATTCCGAATACTCCGTCACATAGAGGATTCCCCGTTCCTTGAAAAAACGCTGTGCTTTTTTGTGTCGTTGTCTTTTTTGCTGCCAAAGATTTGGATGTTCATACCTACCTCCTATATCGGATTACTTCACGATAACAATAACTGTCTTCGTTATTCCATAACACTTTACTTTTATTTTTGTCCGCCCCTTCTTCATGCCTTTTAGCATTCCCTTTTTGGTAACTGCTGCAATCTTTTTATTCGCGGAAGCAAACACAACTTTCGTTGATGGGCGGACTTTAACAATAATACGAACCTTTTTTCCTTTTTTGACCTTTATCATCTTTTTCGCCACTTTAAATGTTGGTTTCTTTACAACAATCCTGCACGTGCTCTGATAACCATCTGCACTCGCAGTAATCAAAGCAGTTCCTGCTTTTTTTGCTGTTACCCGGCCATTTTCATCTACAACTGCCACTTTTTCATTGTCAGATGTATATTTCACTACACTTTCTGTATCAGCACTAAGCTGTATGATTTTTTTCCCTTTTGTATACAATGTGACAGATGTCTTGTTCAATGTAAATGCCCGCGGTTCACTAGTTGGCGGCAATGGTGTTACCGTTGGTAGCGTTGGAAGTATTACAGGTGTGGCATCGGGTGTTGAGCTTGGTACTTCTGTCGCAGCCGGAGTTGGAACCGTCGGCGTCAGCACCTGCGTTGGTGTTGTTGTTGGTGCTACGGTTGGCGTTGACGTTGGCACCTGCGTTGGCGCTGTTGTTGGCGCTGTTGTTGGCGCTACGGTTGGCGTCGGTGTTGGGGTCATGGTTGGGGTTACTGTCGGAATCGGCTGTTCTTCACCCACCAAAAGCACTCGCGATATACTCTTGCCGGTTTTCGAATGGGTCAGCGTCAATGTTAGTTCACCCTTACAGTTCTCCCAGTCGTATATACATACAATCACCTGATTATATTGGCTTTGCCCCTCGTTAATACACTCCTCATCCCAACTGCAGAAAGCCGCTTCCTCTAAATCAACCGCTTCCCCGTTTTCCTTCGTCAATGTCAAATCGTAATCATAAAAAAGTTCCTCAAACGTTGGCTTATAAACCGTACCATCTGCCTTTTTAAATTCAACCGGATAATAATATTCTTTTCCCTGCTGACTGATCACAGATTTTTTATCTGCATCTCCAATCCAATAAAAGTCATCTGCGTCCTCATTTTCCAGTTTTCCAATAATCCAGGAATATATTTCTTCGGTTTTCTTTTTATTTAATTGAAAATTTGTATACTGCGTGCCCTCAATTGTAAAATTCCCACTCGAAGAGACCTTTGCCTGTATGTAACAATGATTCTCCACAAATCTCGCCATATATTCTGAGCCATTTACGTTTAATTTTGTTAGACCATAGACTTCTCCTTTTATCTCAAGTGTAGTATCATTTCCAACCAAAACGGAGCCACATGTTTGATCCTCGCCGGATACCGTTACACCGGTAAAATTGTTTGCAACACTCGGATTCGTTGACATTTGTCTGAGATCAAGCACCGCATTTTTCTCGCAAAAGACGTTATTTACGTTAAAATCCGCCTCCTTAGGAAGCGTGATCCGCGACTTTTCTGCCATCGTGAGATTATTGATACCGGAAAATGACAAGGTATCAATATGAGCCCCCGCTTTCACATTGACATTCAACTCACCTATCAGATCCGTCTTGTCAAAATCCGTTACATTACTATCTTTTCCCAGTGTAACATTTACATTTCCTGTCAATGTATGACCATCGGCACCCGCTGCATGAATCTCCGTGTCTACCAATTTGGAATCCAGTTCTATATCCACTTTGTCTTGTTCGGAATCGCGATAATAATCTCCTGCATAAATTGCAGCTATCTTAGTCTGGGATATGGAATTGACCACTTTAATCGTTGTGTGGCTTTCCATCTTTCCTTCCTCTCCCTGGTACGCGCCACCGCTGATCAATGGCCTCACATCGTCCTGCAATGTACTGGTTCCTACTCTCGTATCTACCGCATCCAACACTAGCGTATGTCCCGCCGCATAAATTGTTGTCCCACGTGCATTTCCTGCCTGCGGCACCATTTGCAGCCACATATCACGAAACGTAACATCCGCTCCCAGCTGAATCATACTGCGTATTTTCAAACCTGCTGACGTATCTGAACCAACAATCGTGATATCTTTATCAACAAATAATGGTTTCGGAGATCCGTCTTCGCACGTCTCGTATTTGGTGTAGGAGACTTCACCCACAAGTACAAGTGTCTGTCCCGTCTGAATCTGCTTCAAGGCCGTACGTATATTTTGATACGGTCTTTGGGCGGTTCCGTCACCTTCCGTAAGACTGCCTTCTCCATTTTCCACATAAACCTTAACTTCATCTGCTGCATCCGCCGCCTTAATGCCCATTGGAGCAGCTTGGTTCATAATTAACATTAAAATCAATAATAATACACTTAATTTTTTTCTCATATCACACTTCCTTTTCTGGGGTTATAAATTTACTTTGCTTCAATGTATCAATCAACAGCACATCCGCAGGCAGCCAATCAACTTTTGTGATTCTACACTATCCAATGACACACGACTCCGAGTCATCCAGCTAAAAATCTGATTATTTACAAATGCATCTTCATACATTGTACTCTTTGCAATATCCTCTTTTTTGTGATACGTCACAAAAATCGGACATGTATCATATTTAATCTTATAACCATAAACAGTCGAACTTTCATCCTTTTCCCAATTCAACAAACGGCATATGTCCTTACGTGAATATTTTTGATACAATGACAGTCCAAGATCATCCATCTCTTTTTGGTATACTTCACTATATCTTCGAATTCCAAGTTCTACTATATCTTTCATTTGCCAGATAAATTCAGATCCCCGGATTCTCACATAATATAAAAATGTCCGAGAGATAAATTGATCTTTTTCTTCTGTCAGTATATCTAATTGACTGTATTTTTTTCGTTCAGACTGCGTATTGAATCAAAAGTAACGGATCGACTTCCCCCTGCGTATAAAAATCGACTATACTTGGAATTTTTCCAAGTCGGTCTTTTCCCTCAAATATCTTCGGATATTATCTTTATTGTAACTTCTGTCTCCGGATAGTGCAATTGGAATCATGAAATTATTTTTATAATTTCCAATAAAATCGAGAATTACAACATATTCCTTCCCCTCTGCTTTTCGGAGGCCACGCCCCAACTGCTGAATAAATACGATCGGCGATTGAGTTGGGCGAAGCATAATTACTTGATTTACTTCAACAATATCGGTTCCTTCCGAAAAAATATCAACGGTAATCAAATAATCAAGGTAGTCATCGTCTTCCGACTGCACATCCATCGTCAAGCGTTCAATCGCACGTGCTCTCTCCTCTTCGGAATCCGCACCACTCAACGCCATCATTCTCCAGCCATGTTCATTAAATTTGCGGGACAGTTCCCTTGTCTCTTCAATACGGCTGCAAAAGATCAAACCTTTCACACGTTCTCCGGAATATCCAAAATATTTTGCCTGATCCATAACTTACTTAACACGCTCATCGCTTGTAAGATATCGGAAGATATCTCATAAATATTTCTTCCTCTAATTCGACTTCCAGCTCATGGATCGTGTTTTTTACGGTTTGTTTTGAAACGACATCTTCTGTCATACATGCCTTTTCACCGCCTTTTTGGTAACTGGTTTCAACGGCTTCTTCCACAAACTTTGTTTTTACGGCCAAACTCAATCATTACATGCATCAAATCTTCCTCAAACCGAAGCGTATTTCCGGCAAAAAGATATTTTTCTAGAATTTTTTAATTTTGGTAGTGTCATTTTCGATAAAATCGATTATACTGTTATACATAAGGCAGTTCTCCTTTGCGTTTTTTGTTTCGGCACTTAAAACTTTATACAAAGGAGCTGCCTTTTTCAATATTTATTTTTCCGAAAGTTTTTTTACGCTAATCTCACTGCAAAGATTCCACTTTGTTTTTTTGGATTCTCCTTAAAAATACGCAACCTAACAAACATGCTGCAAATTCTGTAATCGGAAATGCCCACCAAATAAGTGACACCCCAGCCTGCCCATTTTTTACTAAAACAGAAAAAATTTCTGCTAACGGTAAAATAATAATCATCTGCCTGAGAAGTGAGATTACAAGCGATTCCATTCCCCCATCTAACGCCTGATAAATTCCCTGATATGCAACATTAATTCCCGCAAAAAGAAAACTGATGGAAATAATTCTCATGGCTCCAACAAAATACTCTCTGGATGATCCGGCATTAAACAAGGCAGCAAATTGTCCCGGAAAAACTTCTGTAATAAAAATCCCTAAAATCATCAAGCCAATCGTAAAAATAATACCATATTTCATTCCGTCCTGAATTCTTTTTTTACTTCGCATTCCATAGGCAAATGCAAGAATTGGCGTAATCGCATCCCTCAAGCCAAAAGCAAGGAACAAAACAAATTGCTGCACTTTATAGAAAAGCCCATATGCAGTCTGTGCAGAAGCATCAAATTTCAATATCAGATTCATCCCATATACCATAATGGACATAAGTGCCTGTGCAATAATCGCCGGAAGACCGATTGCATAAATTTCTTTTATAATTTTACCATCCGGCTTCATATACTTGAATCCGTGCTCAAATTCTTTATTTAATTTGATATGAAAAACAAACAGCAGTACAGCCGAAGCAATCTGTCCAATTACCGTTGCATAAGCGGCTCCCTCCACACCCATTTTCGGAACCGGTCCAATGCCATAAATCATAATCGGGTCAAGAATGATATTGATTACCGCGCCTGCCACCTGACCAATCGTAGAATACAGTGAGCGCCCCGTCGCCTGCAGTAATTTTTCAAACAAAGAAAAGAAAACAATTCCAAAAGAAAGCACGCAGCAGATTTTAAGGTAACTGGTTCCCATAGAAAGCACTTCCGGATTCGCTGTCTGTGATGAAATATATGCATTCGCACCAAAAATTCCAAACAAAAAACAAATCACATAAATAATCAAACCCAGAAACAAACTGTTTCCTGCAACCATTGCCGCCTTTTTAGAATCGCCTTGTCCAAGCGTTCTCGCAAGAAGCGCATTCGTTCCCACTCCGGTTCCAATTGCAATTGCAACCATAAGCATCTGCACCGGAAACACAAGTGTAAGCGCATTCAGCGCAGCCTCGCTCCCCTCCTTCATATTGCCAACAAAAGCACTGTCCACGATATTATAAACCGCCTGCAATGCCATCGATAAAATCATTGGAATCCCCATTTGAATCATAAGTTTATAAACCGGCATTTCCCTCATTTTGTTATTTTCAGTCATGTGAATCCTCCTTTTTTCTGCAAAAAAATAGAGCAGCAAAACTGGATTTACGCAATTTTGCTACTCGTTCAATAAAGTATTATATTTGTAATTTTTTTAATTGTCAAATGTTTTTTACTGATTATTCCTCCAAAAGAATCTCCTTAATCTGCTCAAGATTTTCAGCAAAATAAATTCCCTGCTGCCTTTCCTCGGTTGATAAATCTTTCTCAATCATATGCCGAAGTAAATCCCTTAAACTGTCATAATAACCGTTAAGATTATAAAGAATACACGGAGCATCCAAGTGTCCTAACGACACTTTCGACATAATTTCCGCAATTTCTTCCAATGTACCGGTACCACCAGGAAATGCAATAAATGCATCTCCCAGTTCAATCATCTTCGCTTTTCGTTCCGACATGTCATTTGTCACAATTAGATTTGTAACATCTTCGTACAAAAAACCTGCATCAATAAAAAACTGTGGTTCCACACCGGTAACCTTCCCCCCTGCACGCAGCACACTTTCTGCAATCTCACCCATCAGCCCGGATTTAGAGCCTCCGTAAACAAGCGAATTTCCACTTTCTCCAATCCATGTACCAAGTTCTCTCACTGCATTAGCAAGTGTATTATCGTTCCCTTTGCTGGCTCCAAGATATACGGTAATATTCATAGATACCTCTCCTCATCATTGTATATTTTCTAGCATAAAAATCATTTTTCGGCGTTTTGGCATTATTTTTTTCGGCATTTTGGCATTTTTCGCTATTGTATTTCCTCAAGTAAGTCATCTTCAGTAATCTCACGTATCACTTTACATGGGGAACCTGCTGCAATCACTCCTGCCGGAATATCTTTTGTCACTACACTGCCAGCACCAATAACACTTCCATCACCAATTGACACACCGCCTACAACTGTCACATTGGCACCGAGCCACACATTTTCTCCAAGCGTTATCGGCGCACTTGTCAACATGCGGTTTCTCTGAGACGGATGAATCGCATGTCCGGAACACGCCAGACACACACCGGGAGCAATAAATGCACCTGCTCCTATGTTGATTGGTGAAGTATCTAACATCACCACGTTGTAATTGATAACTGCAAGTCCATGAAAATGAATATTAAATCCATAATCGCATTTAAAACCATCCCCCGGAAATGCAAGCTTATTGTAAGTTCCAAACAACTGCCGCATAATACTTTCTTTTTCTTCCTGAGCATTATCCCCCAAAGAATTCAAACGTTTCAGTAAATCACTTGCTCTTTCCTTCAATTCCTTTGGATTATCAAATGGATTACAATAATATGGCTCCATCGATGTCATTCTCTCCATTGCCTGATTCACATATTCGTCTTTTTCTTTACTATTCATCGTCTGCATCCTCCGTATTTTGCTATCCCTCATTTTACCACAACACCAAACCTCATGAAAGTAACAAATGCAACGCTTTCGGCAAATTGTAGTTTACATGCCGATACCCCTGCGTGTTTGATAAGCGAAAGCGGCACAAGAGGTGCAAATTTATTTGAAACATTTTACGGAACTTCCAAAAAACCACCACCTATGCTATACTAATCTCAAGATGTTTTGGACGATTTTACAAGTAAAAAGGAGGTATTTCATGAACCAGAAAAACATCATTTCCAAACTCACTCTGGAAGAAAAAATAGCGATGATTCACGCCGCCGGACTTTTTCGTTCCGGTGCAGTGAAACGACTTAATATTCCTTCGCTTGTTATGTCGGATGGACCAAGCGGAGTTCGTCAGGAATTTGAAAATGACAGTTGGACACCAATTGATGATACAACGGATTTTGTAAGCTGGCTGCCGAGTAATACGTGTCTTTGCACCACGTGGAATCCTAACCTTGCCCGTAAATTTGGCGAAGTGTTAGGGGATGAGGCACGCGGACGAGGAAAAGATGTCATTTTAGCACCCGGCATCAACATCAAACGGACTCCTCTGTGTGGAAGAAACTTTGAATATATGAGCGAGGATCCACACCTTATCGGACGTATGGCAGCCCCTTTGGTGCAGGGAATCCAGTCACAGGATGTAGCTGCTTGTGTGAAACATTTTGCCCTGAATAATCAGGAGTGTGACCGATTAAGTGTCGATACCAAAGTCGATGACAAAACACTTTTTGAATTATATCTGCCGGCATTTTATGATGCATTAATGGAAGGTGGCTCGTATAGTGTGATGGGTGCCTACAATAAATATGACGGCGAATTTTGCTGTGAAAATGCAACGCTTTTAAAAAAGATTCTGCGTGATTTATGGCACTATGATGGGGTTACAATTTCTGACTGGGGCGGCGTACACAACACGGAAAAAACCGCTCTAAACGGGGTTGATATGGAAATGTCCGTCACACCGGATTTTGACGATTATAAGTTAGCAAATCCACTTCTTGAAAAAGTAAAATCCAGAAAAATCGACGAATCCGTAATTAACGAGCGGATTGAGCGGATTTTAACAATGATGGAGCGGATTAAGCTCGGTGACAAAACCAGAAATAAAGGCTGCACAAACACAAAAGACCATCAGCAGACCATTCAGCAGATTGCGGAAGAAGGAATTGTCCTGTTAAAAAATGACACGGCACATCTCCCGCTTTCCAAGGAAACAAAGAAAATTCTTGTCCTCGGCGATAACGCCAAAAGAACACATGCTGCCGGCGGTGGAAGTGCGGAAATCAAAGCACTTTATGATATTTCGCCACTGCTTGGCATGCGTATGGTGCTCGGCGGTGATACACAGATTGACTGGCTGCCGAGCTATTACGTAGATAACGAAAAACATGTAGCCGGTGAAGTCGACTGGCAGGCAGAAAGTCTGGATGTAGATTATACAACAGACCGCGGAAAAGAACAGTTTGACAAAGAAATCCGCCCGATACGTGAGAAGTATCTGAAAGAGGCACTGGATGCCTGCCCGTCCTACGATGAAGTCATCTTTATCGGTGGATTAAACCACGCTTACGATGTGGAAGGATTTGACCGCCCGGACATGACACTTCCATATGGACAAAACGAAGTGATTGAGGCTTTGACAGAAAAATGTAAAAATCTCACCGTGGTACTGATCAACGGCGGTCCGGTTGAAATGCCATGGATTAATAAAGCAAACTCACTGATTCAGACAAGCTACTGTGGCATGCATGGCGGACTTGCTTTAGCACGGATTCTATTCGGCGAGGTAAATCCATCCGGACACTTGGCAGAAACCTATCCGGTTCACCTTTGTGATACACCGACCGAAAAATTCAAATCCTATCCGGGCACAGTGGATAATTCCGGTCAGCGTCATGTGGAATACACGGAAAAATTAATGGTTGGCTACCGCTATTATGAAACCGAAGAAATTCCGGTTCTCTTCCCATTTGGATACGGTCTTAGCTACACAACCTTTGATTTGCATGATTTTTCCGTTGAAAAAACCGACGATGAAACTGTTTGCTGCCGCTGCCAGATTACAAACACTGGAAACAGAGCAGGTGCACAGACTATACAGCTCTATGTCGGCATCCCGGAAGAAGGACAGCCGAAAAAACAATTGAGGTCATTTAAAAAGGTGGCACTCGCCCCACAGGAAACAAAACATGTTTCCCTCTGCCTTAGCAAAAAGGACTTTGCCACCTATAACTGTAAAAATCAAACCTTTGCGATAAACGAAGGTACCTATTCCTTATGGATTGGCACTTCGGTAAAAGATATTTTCTTTCAATCCGAAGTCACCCTTTCCCAGAGCGGAATCGTAAAATAATCAACCGTTTCCGTTATCCAAAGTGCGCCCTGTCTGGTTTCGCCGGTGAAATAATTTTTCCACTGTCCCTGTGGAAGGTAATACGTCACTTCACCGGTCTCGTCCATGACAGGAGCCACCAGATAGCGGTCACCAAGCATATATTGACGGTCTAAGAAACCACACACCGGGTCCTCCTGGAACTCTAACACCATTGCCCGCACAAGAGGAATTCCGGTGTCGTGGTTTTCTTTTACCTTTTCGAGCAAATACGCCAAAAAGGTCAATTCATGTTCTGTTTTATGCCCTTTCCTTTCTTACTTTTTCTGTTGCCTTGCCACAACATTTTTCATCATTTCCACCTTCGCTTTCTCCTGCGGACTCATGTTTCTAGTCAGAATTTCAAGCAAAACTTTCGATTCTTCCGGTGAAAAAGATAAATTATGGTTTTTCAGTTTCGTGGTTGCCGCCATCAAAAGCGGTGCGGCATCTTTCATGCTTTTGCCCTGCATGTTCTCAGCCAGTTCCTTCATTACCTGCAATTTTACCGGATGCATTGTTTTAAAAATGTCATACTCGTCAAACATCGATGTGCTCATTGTCTTCTTCCTCTCCCTCATTTTCCGCTTGTTCGGGCTGTTCCACAGAAGCTGCCTGCATCATTTCCATCATAGAAGAAATCATTTCAAAATCCTTTTGACTCTCCTCCGGCATAAGCATCTTTAACATTTCAAATGGATTTTCCGTGCCCTCTGCCCCGGATGCCTCATTTGCCTTCTGCATCTCACGCATCATGCGAAACAAATCCATCATATGCCGCATCTGAAAAAAAGACATCACAGAATCCATCATCTTCCGCTCTCTGCCACAGGTCAAAGGATGAATTGCCTGAAGCAATCCCTCTACATCAATGAGCTCTCCCTCCGATACATCAAAAAATGGGATTGCCACCTTTAATACCTGTACACTTCTTGTATTATGCATTCGGCTATCCCATTTCATCATCTCAGACCCCGCCTTCAAACAAACGAACTACATTTCCTGTATATCCTATGCGCATGATGCGAAGCCTATTCCTTTTTTTCTATGGTCTGATTAATATTTCAGACGATCCGGCGTAATTCCAGTCAAAACATGGTCTAAATATTTTTCAGCCAGATATTTTGCCATCGGCAGATTCTGGTCTAAATAATTGCCACACGCCTCCGGTGCTGCACCCGGAATCTCGCCCTCAAAATGACAAACAAACTCAAACATTTCACGAAGCAGTGAGATAATATCTTCCGATTCGTAGTCACCGGCAAGCAAAAGATAAAAACCGGTACGGCATCCCATCGGACCAAAATAAATAATCTTATCGCCCCATTCTTCATGATTCCGCAAAAAGGTTGCCCCCAGATGCTCTAACGTATGAATCTCAGCCGTATTCATCACCGGCTCAAAATTCGGTCTTGTCATACGAATATCAAATGTTGTTACCACATCATGTCCGGTACTGTCTTTTCTGCTTACATAAACTCCCGGCAGAAGTCTTTTGTGGTCCACGGTAAAACTCTTAATTGTTTCCATTGCAAAATGCCTCCTTTGCTGCAATTACTCATAATAAACGTCTATTCGTTTGCTTGGAATCAACTGCTTCATCAAATGTAAAACACGGCTTGCCGCCCTGCCATCATCGATGGAATTATATTTTTTCTTGAACTTTTCATACCGCTGTGCATAAACCGAATAATCATACGAACGGATATCCTCAATCAACTCATCCGTCGTTGTTGAAATCGGTCCCGGCATCTCTTTGCTGTAACTGAAATAAAAGCCACGAAGTTCATTTTTGTATTTATAAAAATCGTAGGCAAAGAAAAACATCGGGCGGTTTAAGATACTATAATCAAACATTACGGAAGAATAATCCGTAATTAAAATATCTGATACCAAAAACAGTTCTGCAATATCACGGCTCTGATCAAAATGGTAAATAAATCCCTCATATGGCGACCAGTCAATCGCATCCATAATCAGATAATGGTATTTGACAATCATAATGTATTCATCGCCCAGTTCTTTTTGCAATTTCTCAAAAGAAATCTGTGGGCGGAACTCGTATTTATCATCTTCTGAAAATTCGTCGTCACGCCAGGTTGGCGCATACAAAATAATCTTTTTATCCTCCGGAAGTCCCAGTTTTCTCTTAAAACTTCGAATTCCCTCTGTCGTATTTTCCCGGAACAATATATCATTTCTCGGATACCCATATTCCAGCATTTCTTTATGAAAATCAAATGCCCGCCGAAATGTCTCCGATGAAAATGGATTCTGTGATATCAAAAAATCCCATGTGTGAACGTTTTTCGTGAAATGTTCTTTGTAGGAATCAATGTCACTCTCACCCACCATGAATACATCTTCCATATCCAGCGCCAGTTTTTTGAGCGGCGTTCCGTGCCAGGTCTGAATATAATAGGTACCCTTGCGGCGCAGCAAAAACTCCGGCTGTCTCGTATCAAACACCCACACTTTCGCCGTCGCCATGTAGTACAGATAGCGCAGACGTCCATAGCGGACCTGTCTGCTCATCCCCGGAATATTATACTTTTCATTCTCGTAAAACCAAATACAATCCCAATTCAAATCATATCCGTTTGCCATGAGATATTCGTAAATGTGTTTCGGATTTCCGGAATAACTTTTTCCAAGGCTGCTGTCAAAAACAATGCGATTTTGTTTTACCGGGCACAAATTGCACATTAAGTAATAAAACAAAACGACAATCTGTTTTACCAAATGATAAATTCCTTTACACACGTTGTCCCTCCTTGCAGCTTACTTACTGCTCCGTATCCAATGTACCGTTTTCACGCTCGCCAAACACTTTTTCAATCACGCGCTCAGACGCATGTCCATCATCCACGCTGCAAAATCTCTCGTAAAATTCTTCGTAGCGCTCTTTGTAAGTTTCCTCAATCGCATCCATATGATGCAAAGCATCAACAACGGCATCATTGGTGCGGAGAATCGGACCCGGAAGTTCTTTCTCCATATCCATATACATGCCTCGGATTTCATCTGCATACTCATCAAAGTCATATGCGTAGAACAAAATCGGACGCTTTAAGTTTGCAAAGTCAAAGAATACAGAAGAATAATCGGTAATACAAATATCCGATGCCAGATACAGACGAGACACATCTTCGTACTGGCTTCCGTTATAAACAAATCCTTCGTACTCGGTCAAGTCCAAAATATCGGCAATGTAGTAATGTGTACGCAAAAGTACAACACTGTCCTCGCCAAATTCTTTTTGCAGTCTGCCTAAATCAAGAGCCAGCGTAAACTTATATTTACCACGGTCATAGAACTGGTTATCACGCCAGGTTGGCGCATACAAAATCACTCGTTTTCCTTCCGGAATACCAAGTTCTTTCTTCACTTCGGCAGCAATTTCTTCTTTGTTATCCGCATATAGAATATCATTTCTCGGATAACCATATTCCAAAATCTTATCTCTGTCATAAACAAATGCACGCTCAAACACATCCGTTGAAAAACGGTTGGCAGAAATCAAATAATTCCACTCGCGACCGTGCTTATAAAACATTTTCTTATGATTCTGGCTTGCAGATGTAATATCATCCATATCAAATGCCAGTTTCTTAAGCGGTGTACCATGCCATGTTTCCAGGAAAACAACACCCGGACGCTTTTTATTCCAAGCAGGCTGACGCACGTTGAAAATACGATATCCACAACGGGATGCGTAATACACATAACGAAGACTATTCATCTTTACTCTCGTATGTTTTCCGGTTTTTGCAAGTGCTTCAGATTTGTTGTTTAATACCCAAATATAACGGTACTTGTCCCCTCTGGTCTTTTGCAGATATTCATACAGGTATTTCGGGCTGTCGGAGTAACTCTTTCCGAAGAAACTCTCGATAAATACCCAATCATGACGCAATGGCATTTTCTTGAAAATATGGCGTTCCAGCACACGATACCACTGAATACGGCTTCCAATCAAACCTTTTTTCTTTTTGCGCCACTTATTGAATTTCATAACCGGTTTTGCCATACGCAATTTCCCCTTGCGGGTAATTGACAACTGCAAACGCTGGAATATACCATACTCTTTAATTACGTTTTTCCATTCCGGCATATTTGCCATTGCTTTCGCAAACTTCGGCGCATTTTCTCTCAAAATTCGTGCCGGATATTTACGCCAGAAGAAATTCATCAAATAATGGTCCAGTGCAAAACGAAGGTCTTTATCTTCCGGTTTAATAATATGCAGACATTTATCATAGGCATCCAAAAATTCACCGCTGCGGTGTCCACGCTTTTTCTGGCAGAGTGCCGGCAGATGAATCTGGTCGTTGCGGTGACGCCAGATATACAGACTGTCACCATCAACCCACATTTTACCTGATGCCAGTTTCAACAATTTCACGCAAAACGTCATATCACTGTAAAAACGTGTCGTTGTATCAAACGAAAGCTCATGCTCCATCACAAAATCCCTGCGGATTAAAAAGTGCTGCACCGAATACATTTCCACAAAACGGTCGCGGAGCGTCTGTCCTTCCAACGGTTTTACGCCCTCAATAAAAGTTTCCTGTTTTGCTTTTTCAAAATCAAAATTCACCGGTTTAAACCAAGAACTGTATTTATTACCAGTTGTCATAACTGCCTGTTTCTCTTCTGCCAAATCAAGCAACCGTTTCAGTGCCCCATCCATCAGGTAATCGTCACAGTCAATGAAATAAACGTACTCTCCTGTCGCTTTCTCTAAACCAATGTTACGGCAGAAAGAAACACCAAACGGATATACCTGTCCGATTTTTTCTTCATACTCATCGAGCAAATCTTCCTCACTCGGATGCAGTTCTTTATCTGTGTAGAGGCTGATGGAATCTCCTTTTTTCTCCATTTCCCAGGCCTGCTCGCGGCGGCGTTCTGCGCTATCTAAGCGTTTCTCCACTCTCTCGTGGATTTTCTGCTCGCGCCACGCTGCTGCCGTCTCCTCATTAGCCCGAATGACGTCTTCCGGCAATTCATCCATTGCCAAAAATACTTTGACGTGCGGATTCTCTTTTACGGAATCCGGCACTTCATGACCATCTTTATCATTGACAACAATAATTTCTAAGTCTTCTATCTTTTGTTCTTCAATACTCTGAACACATTCTTCCAAATATGCCTGTCCCTTGAAATAAGGAATTATGACACTTACCTTAGGCATTTTTTGCACCTCCAAATCATTTGCAATTACTTATTTTACAACGAAATTCAAAATACGTCCCGGTACATAAATTTCTTTTACAATCTGTTTGCCGGCAAGTTTATCAGCAATTGCTTCCCGTCCGGCAGCTAACGCATCTTCTTTTGCTGCATCAATGGCAAGTTTAACGGTCGCACGTACTTTACCGTTGACCTGTACACCAATTTCCTGTACAGCTTCTACCGTTTTTGCCTCATCAAATTCCGGCCAGCTTGTCTGGAACAGATAACCACCGTAATTTTTCTCAGCCCACAATTCCTCTGTAATATGTGGTGCAACCGGATTCAAAAGTACAAGAAGTGTCTTAAACTCGTCTCTTGTAACGGAACCTTTTTTGTAGAAGTCATTAATCAATGCCATCATTGCAGCAATTGCTGTGTTGTACTTCAAGGTCTCAAAATCGTTACTTACTTTCTTAATGGTTTGATGCATTTTTGTCTCTAAATCAGCAGAATAACCTTCTTCATCTGTCACCATATCTTTTAACTTCCATACACGCTCTAAGAAACGGCGGCAGCCTTTTACTCCATCTTCTGACCAGGCAGCAGCGGCATCAAACGTACCAATAAACATTTCGTAGGTACGGAGTGTGTCAGCACCGTATACATTTACAATATCATCCGGGTTTACAACATTACCGCGGGATTTACTCATCTTCTCGCCATTTTCACCAAGAATCATACCATGGGATGTTCTCTTCTGATATGGCTCTTTGGTTGGTACTACGCCCTGGTCATATAAGAACTTATGCCAGAAACGGGAATACAAAAGGTGAAGGGTCGTATGCTCCATACCACCATTGTACCAGTCAACCGGCAGCCAGTATTTCAATGCCTCTTTGCTGGCAAGTGCCTCATCATTTGTTGGGTCAATATAACGCAGGAAGTACCACGAAGAACCAGCCCACTGAGGCATTGTATCTGTCTCACGCTCTGCTTTTCCGCCACAGCATGGACAAGTTGTCTCAACCCAGGAACGGATTTTGGAAATTGGAGATTCCCCGTTATCCGTTGGTTCATAGTTGTCTACCTCCGGCAGACGAAGCGGAAGTTCTTCTTCAGGAATCGGTACATAACCACACTTTTCACATTTTACAATCGGAATCGGCTCACCCCAGTAACGCTGTCTGGAAAATACCCAGTCACGCAGTTTGAAGTTTTTCTTTGCCGTTCCCACTTTCTTATCCTCTAACCAGGCAATAATTTCTTTCTTTGCCTCTTCTACAGATTTACCGGTTAAAAATCCGGAATTCACAAGAGTTCCCGTAGCAACATCCGTGAAGGCCTCTTTTTCCACGTCACCGCCTTCAATTACTTCATGAATTGGCAAATTGAATTTCTTGGCAAATTCCCAGTCACGGGTATCATGTGCCGGTACCGCCATAATCGCTCCGGTTCCGTAGCTCATCAATACATAATCGGATACCCAGATTGGAATTTCCTCACCATTTACCGGATTAATTGCCGAAAGTCCGTCAATTGCTACACCTGTTTTATCTTTTGCTAACTCGGTTCTCTCAAAATCGGATTTTCTTGCTGCCATCTCACGGTAGGCTACAATCTCATCCCAGTTTTTAATCTCATCTTTGTACTTATCCAGATATGGATGTTCCGGAGATACTACCATGTAAGTTACACCAAACAAAGTATCCGGACGTGTCGTGTAAATGCGGAGCTTTTCTTCTTTGTCTTTAATCTGGAAGTCTACTTCTGCACCATGAGAACGTCCAATCCAGTTTTTCTGTGAAACTTTGACTCTCTCAATATAGTCAAGTCCATCCAAATCATCAATCAATTTATCTGCATATGCCGTAATTTTAAGCATCCACTGGCTCTTTACCTTACGGATAACCGGACTTCCACAGCGCTCACACACACCGTTTACAACTTCCTCATTGGCAAGACCGCATTTACAGGAAGTACACCAGTTAATCGGCATCTCTGTCTTGTAAGCAAGTCCTGCTTTGAATAATTTCAGGAAAATCCACTGGGTCCATTTGTAGTAATTTGGATCTGTTGTGTTAATTTCGCGATCCCAGTCAAAGGAATAGCCAAGTGCCTGAAGCTGTGCTTTAAATCTTGCAACATTCTTCTTCGTTACTTCCTTTGGATGTACTTTATTTTTAATTGCATAGTTTTCTGTCGGAAGACCAAACGCATCCCATCCCATCGGATAAAGTACGTTGTAGCCCTGCATTCTTCTTTTACGTGCTACGATATCAAGTGCCGTATACGGACGCGGATGTCCTACATGAAGTCCCTGTCCGGATGGATATGGGAATTCAACAAGGGCATAATATTTGGGCTTGCTGAAATCATTAGTTGCCTGAAAAGCTTTTTCGTCTTCCCAGACTTTCTGCCATTTTTTTTCAATTTCTTTTGGATTATAACTCTGACTCATTTTTTTACCTCTTTTCTTATTGTCACTCATTTAATGCCGATTCCGGCGTTGATGTCGGTGTTGGTTCTGCCGTTTGTGACGGCGTTGGTGTAAGGGTCGGTGTTGGCGTCGGTGTAACTGCCGGTGTCGGTGTTGGCGTCGGTGTAACTGCCGGTTTCTTTTCCACCTGCTTCACTGTAATCTTACATACCTTTTTTATTTTACTGCCATCGGTTGTCTCCACAAAAATTTTACAAGTTCCCTTTTTCTTTGCTTTTACGACACCTTTTTGATTGACAGTTGCAATCTTTTTATTGGAAGAAGTGTATTTCACCTTCTTGATCATCGCTTTTTTCGGTAAAATCTTTTTTACCCGAATCGTAAACTTCGCATCCTTCTTTTTACCACCAATTTCCAATGTCTTTTTCGTAGTACTCAGCTTGATACTCTTTACCTTAATCAAATATGGATTATGAATATCCGGATCAGTCGGATCCCATCCCATATGCCCGGATAACTTCTGTACCTTCGGCTTTCCAAGCGGTCCTGCCTTTGGCGAATTGTAAATTACTACTTTTGTGCCGGATGGACAATTATCATAAATCCATTTGCTGTCTGCCGCCGTCAAGCGGATACATCCATGAGATGCCATCGTTCCCAACCGATTAAACTGAGCATAGGACTGTGTATTCTTCTTTGGCTGATAATACCATACCGAATGAAACAAAAAACTTCCATAAATTCTTGTACAGTACTGACCGTAAGACGGTCCCATCAGTGCATGCCACCGGTATTTTTCTCCCAAAGAAAAAGTGCCGACCGGTGTCGCTTTGCCCGATGAACAGACAAATGCTTTATATGGTTTGTACTTTCCTTTTTTCGTATGACGGTATACCGTCACCGTATTCTTTAATTTGTTTACTTTTATCTTATATGTGTTTTTCTTTGCTGCCGCATTTGTTGTCTGAAAATTCGCTGTCAATACTAAGAGAAACAACAAAACGAATAAGCTGATTTTCTTCTTCAAATCTACCTCCTATTTGTGTCAAAATGTACGCACGCATACTATTTTATAATACCAACACTAAAATCCTTTGTCAAGGACTGTGATAGGAGAGTTTGGGGCAGTTAATTAGTGGCGTTTTTTATTTCCGTAAATTACCAAGAAAGGTTTACATCTCGTGGACGCTCCCGCTCAGACAAATGCGCAGAAGTATCGACATGCCCACTACGCATGTCAGATACTTGCGTATTTGTACCCACGAGCTGCAAATCCTTTCTTGGTGATTTACTGGAATATTGATAAAACGCCAGCAATGACCGCAAACTCTCGTATCAACTTTTCTAAATGGGTTGAATTTTGTTATCCCCCTATTCTAGAGAATAATTCCGACTATCACCTCATACACTGTAACAATCATACTGAGGTCATGATGAATGGATTGGATTGAGTCGTTTTTACAGAGCTATGGCATTTGGGCTATGTTTGTGCTGATTATGTTGGAATATGCCTGTTTTCCTGTTTCGAGTGAGATTATTCTGCCACTGGCGGGGGTTATGGCTGCCGGGCAGGGGTTGTTTTTTCCATATCTTGTCCTTTTGGCAACGGGAGCAGGACTGATTGGGGCACTGATTCCGTATGGCATTGGCAGGTTTGGCGGTTCTCCACTGTTGGAACGCATTATGAAACGTTTTTCTTCTATGGAGAAACCAATCCTAACCTCCTACCGTGTCTTTGGCAATCACGAAAAAAGTGCCGTTCTAATCAGCCGTGTGATTCCTCTGTGCCGCACCTATATCGGCTTTGTCGCGGGTGCCATGGGGCAGAATATCAGCCGTTATCTTTTGTATTCTGCCATCGGCATTGTTACATGGAACACGGTATTAACCGGTCTTGGTTATTATTTTTATCAATACAAAGATTTGTTCTTTCATTATTTTGATAAATACAAGCATGTTATTTTTTATACAGGTATTGTCCTATTAGTAATTTTCGCCCTCAATGCTATTAGAAAAAAACGGGCAGCACGCGAAACAAACCAAGAAGAATAAGAAGTATGCCACTGATTCCATTGAGACGACGCACGTGGTATATCCTCTGCCCGCCAATCCACAAAAAGGCTCCACATAAAAAAGCGGTACATACAGGAAACAACCAGATTATGGTTCCCTGACCGACCAGACTAAGTGCTGCACTCACCGAATCAAGCGCAAGGGCACTTCCCAACGCACTGCCTTCTTTTATATCAATGCTTCGGGAATTATCTTTGTCATACTGTACTTCCCTTTTGTTTTGCAACACACGGATGCACGTTTTTGCACCAAGCAAAATCAAAATCCCGCCGCCAATAAGGCGAAAACAAGGTTCCGGCAGCCCCGCAAGGCATGTCGAACCCGCAAAAAGTGCAACCGCTGTCAGCACGCCATTTAATAACGCAATAAATAACCGGATTCGTTTGGGTATGCAAATGCCCGACATTGCATATGCCATACCAATCCCCAGCGTGTCAAGGCTCACCGACAACGCCAATAAGCAAACAACAAACACAAGCTCCTCCTGCCACTTCCTTATTCTATTTTATGCAAATAAGGGAAAAGAGGAGAGTCCTTTCGACAAAAACAGTCAAATATTTTGGAGGTAAGTATGAACTGGTATCAAATGGAATCACAGGAAGTAATGGATAAACTCAACCGTTTCAAAGACCGGGGCTTATCCCAAAAAGAAGTTATCAAACGCCAGAGACATTATGGAAAAAATGAATTGCAAAGCGAAAAAGGTCCCGGATTTTTCCGTCAGTTTGCAGCGCAGTTTAAAGATTTTATGATTCTTACTTTACTGGCAGCTGCCGGCATTTCTTTTTTCGCTTCTTATGCACAGGGAGAAATGAATCTGACCGACCCTTTAATCATTCTGGCAATCGTTATACTAAATGCTCTGCTTGGCATTTATCAGGAGAAAAAGGCAGAACATTCGCTGGCTCACCTTCGTTCTCTGCAAACGCCACAATGTCAGGTACTAAGAGATGGAAAACGCCAGACCATATCTTCTCCGGAACTTGTACCGGGAGATTTAGTCTATCTTGACACGGGCTGTCTTGTTCCCGCCGATGGCAGACTTCTCCTTACGCACAATCTGTCGGCAAATGAATCCGCCCTTACCGGCGAAACGGGAAGTATCGAAAAAACTTCCGACTCGCTGCATATGGAAAATCTTTCACTCGGCGACCAGCTCAATATGGTATTTTCGGGCACAATGATTACGACCGGAAATGGGCTGTTCTGTGTTACGGAAACCGGTATGAATACGCAAATTGGGAAAATCGCCGGTATGCTTTCACACGAACAGGCACCGCAGACACCTCTTACCAGGCGCCTCAATCATACAGGAAAAGTGCTTGGCATCCTGGCCCTGATTATTTGTGCCATTCTATTTTTTCTGGGATTGCAGAAAAATCAGCCGGTTTTTGATATGTTTATGACTTCCGTCAGTCTTGGCGTCGCAGCCATTCCGGAAAGTCTGCCCGCTCTTGTCACCATCATGCTAAGCCTTGGTGTCGAGCGCATGGCAAAACAGTGTGCCGTTATCCGCCATCTCCCTGCTGTGGAAACACTTGGCAGTGCTTCTGTTATCTGTTCTGACAAAACCGGCACGCTTACCCAGAACCGCATGACAGTTCGGAATATATACAGCACCGAAAATGAAAAAACCTTACTTCGTTATTTTCTGCTTTGCAACAACCAATCCGGTCCACTCGAACATGCACTGATTCATTACGGTGCATCAAGCGGACTTATTTATACGGAAGTACGAAAAGAATTTCCGGTTATTGAAGAAATCCCTTTTGACTCAATCCGCAAGCGGATGACAACGCTGCACCGGACACGCAATGGATATTTAGCAATAACTAAGGGAGCTCCTGAATTTATCCTTGCCAACTGTCACTCGTATCTCGATAAAGATGGCAGCACACGTCCACTGACACATACGATGCGGCATAGATTAAATGAACAAATTGAAAATTACACCGCCAATGCACTTCGCGTCATTGCTCTCGGTTTTTGTCTGCACAAAAGCCGCCCGGACAACAATTCCTTAGAATCCCATTTGGTTTTCCTTGGGATGGCAGGTCTGATTGACCCACCACGCCCGGAAGCTTACGCCGCTGTTAAAAGCTGCCAGCACGCCGGAATTCGTCCGATTATGATTACCGGCGACCATAAAAATACCGCTGCGGCGATTGGCAAGGAACTTGGCATCTGCCAGACAAAAGATGAGGTCATTACGGGAGCCGACTTAGATGCCATCAGCGACCGTTCACTTCCGGCGGCTCTCAAAAAATATCATGTCTTTGCCCGTGTATCTCCAGCCCACAAAGTACGTCTCGTAAAAGGGTATCAGGCGATGGGAAATGTCGTTGCCATGACCGGCGACGGTGTCAATGATGCCCCTGCCCTAAAAGCAGCGGATATCGGCTGTGCCATGGGGCGCACCGGAACCGATGTTGCCAAAAATGCATCTGACATTATCTTAATGGATGACAATTTTTCCACTATTGTAAGTGCCGTCCGAGAAGGGCGCGGTATTTACGATAACATAAAAAAAGCCATTCATTTTCTCTTGTCTTGTAACATCGGAGAAATCATGACGATTTTTGTTGCTATCTTTTTCGGGCTGTCTGCACCGCTTTTGCCGGTACAACTATTGTTTATTAATCTCGTGACGGATTCTTTTCCGGCACTATGCCTCGGTGTCGAGCCACCGGATCCTGACAGTATGAACCGTCCGCCATTATCGAAAAATGAAAGTATCTTTCACTTTGATACCGTCTTTCAGATGGTTTTAGAAGGTATGTTCATCGGCTCCTTAGCACTTTTTGCCTATACAAGCGGCAATTCCACCATGTGCTTTGCCGTACTTTCTTTATCGCAGTTAGTTCACTCGTTTAATATGAGAAGCGAGCACTCGCTGTTAGAGACAGGGATTCTTGGTAACAAAAAACTTTTATTTAGTGTATTGTTCTGCATTGTCCTGCAATGTCTGGTCATCTGTGTGCCTGTTCTCCAGCCTATTTTCCATACGCAGGCACTTAATCCGCGCGAATGGGTTGTCGTAGGTATTTTATCCCTGATGCCAATTCCTCTCATGGAAATCAGCAAGAGGCTTCACGGATAAACTCACGGATTCGCTGAATGAGAATTTCTTTTACATCTTCCCCCGGATACTGTGTGGCGAGCATGTGTTTCATCAACATGCCGCCCGCTTTATTCGTGTGTCCGCCGCCAGCACCAATTCCACAGCTGACTTTTTCCGCCAAATCACTCGCCGGCAGATTTTTTTTCGCACTTCGTACCGACATTTTATATCCAATCGGTGTTTCATTATATACCACACAGCAGTCAACAGTTGCCACACAATTTACCATATCACTAATAACGCCAAGCAGATTTGGATCACATGGTTTTGTATGCAGCAGCGCAAAACGCTTTTCCTCATCATAGTAATAGTGAGACAACGCTTCTCCTGCTATTTCCAAATCCTGACGCTGTAAATTCGCATGAATCATTTCATCGAGACACTCTCTGTTAATCTGCAGAGAATCACGCATCTGTCTGTCTGCCGGATAATAAATTTCAGACAAACTGCTGGTATCACTATACAAACCATAATACAACGCCGTTGCCACCTGCCAGTTCGCATTCACCGGATACCCCGCCTCCAAAAGCAGTTCCCAGACCACGGTACAACAACTTCCGAATTCCGGGAAAATAAAACACCATTCATCCGTTTCTACACAAATCGGATGATGATCAACCATCGCCACTTTTTTCACCGGCATCGATGTAATATTACCACCCTCATACTGGCAGTCCACGGTAATCAAAATATCATGTTCCGGCATTTCATTCACATATCGAATCGGAATACCAAGGTGCTCCACCATCAATTTCAGCGATGGCTTTGTAATTTGATGTTCCCCTGCATAAATCAAATTTACCTTTTTACCCAGATTCATAAAATACGCATACAAACCAAACGCAGCCCCCATCGCGTCCGCATCCGGACTGTCATGGCACTGTATACAAATCGAATTGAATTCTGCAAATTGTTTGAGAAACATAAAATGCCTCGCTTTCCTCTCCTTTGTGGATTAAACTGTTTTTAGAATAGCAAAAAAAGGGGGAAGATTCAAGATTTTTATTATCTATATTTTTAGGAAGCACCATCTGTCAATAGAGTCAAAAAAAGTTCATTCGTAAGAGACTATAAAGCAAAGCATTATCTTGTCTCGAACGAATGAACTCCTTTTTTAATTATAGATTAAGCGTCAAACATATACTCATGTGCCTCACCGTTTGTATCCGTTACTACAATCGTATGAGATACACCTTTCTTCACATACAGATTCAGTTTCCACTTATAGTTCGTAGTACCAGACTGTGCATTGATGTAAAAACTGCTGATTCCCTGGTCTACCCCATCAATCGTCACTGACTGAATACCGGAAAGTTTTGTTGTGTCAATCTCTGTACCAACATAAGTATCTTGGGTTTCCCATGTTGAGCCAAACATCGTCTTTCCAGGGTTCGTACTATAGCAGGCACCACCGGTTACTGTCACTTTGCAAATACTCTGGCTCTTTCCATCTCCAATTGCATAGGTACTGCCACCTGCGGAAATGATACCGCCATAGATTCCAATCTTCATCGTTTCAGCTGAGGCATCTGCAGTACCACCGCCACCAACTCCGGCTCCGTTACCGGAAGATGTGGCATAAATATTACCACCGTAGATGTAAATTTCTCCGCCACCTTTAGCGCACCTTGATTCACCGATTCCTGCAGCATTTCTTCCTGTATTGCAGGCTATAATCGTACCGCTCCTGATAATAATACGTCCTAATGTGCTAGATGTCTTACCATCTGATGCAGCACCAATTCCTGCCGATTCTTTACCGCCTAATGCCGTCAATTGGCCATCACCGGATATCGTCAGTTCACAACCGGACGGAACCTCGATTCCTGCATGATAGCCGGAACCGGTCAATGCGGATGTTCCAACTAAGATAAGATTTACCTTAGCATCACCACTTAATTTAATTGGACTTGACTCTTTCGATGTACAAACAAGATTATCTAACGTAATCGTATGAGTACCGCCCGTTACTAAAATATAATATGCTGTTGCCGATTGTGCTGTACTGGAAATCGTGTAATTTCCGGTAAATGCAGTTTCTTCTGCACTACCAATTGTATATCCGGTTGCACTGATTACAATACTTCCTTGCGCCAAATCCAATTCTTTTGTCTCTGCCGGTTCCGGTTCAGCCGTCGGCTCCGGAGTCGGTGTGATAACCGGCGTAGGTGTTGGCGTAGCATCCGGGTCAACGGTTGGAGTTGCCGTTGGAGTTGCCGTTGGAGTTGCCGTCGGAGTTGCCGTCGGAGTTGCCGTCGGAGTCGCCGTCGGAGTCGCAGTTGGTGCCACAGTCGGCGTTGCGGTCGGCTCTACAACTCCATTTGCCAGATTAATCAATGCCGTAAACGCTTTTTTCGGCAGATAATTTTCATCAAACAGTGATGGATAATAGGTACTTCCATTACTGTAAAAACTATTCAGCCAAGTATCCAAATCTGTCAGATTCCAGAATGTAACATTACTTACATTTACCGGAGCAGACGTATCATCCATTCGCTGTAATATAATATTCATGAACTTCTGGTATGCTGCTGCCAGTGTCTCATTACCCGCCTCTGAATTATCCTTACTTGCAAAATCAAGCTCAGTAATCTGCACCTCATAGCCTTTTTGCTGGAATAATTTCAGTGCATTTTTAATATTATCACCATCTGTCACACCAAGATTAGTCTGATGTGCCTGCATGCCAAGACCATCAATATTTCCGGCATCTTTTGCACCTGCAAGATATTTCACAACTGCCTTCATCTGTCCCGGCGATGCCAGTCCGACAAAATCATTGTAGAACAATTTTGCCGATGAATTTGCTGCTTTTTCAGCTTCTCTCGCATATTCAAAAGACTTTGTAATATAAGTATTGTCATCGCCTGTAAAAATAGCACCATACAAACTTGAACTTACTGTCCGTAATTTACAGCCATTGCTGTCAATTACCTCATTTACTACATCGTAAGCATATACAACGCCCGGATAATTAGTCTCTGCATAGGTAATAACCTGCTTAACATAACTTTCAATTCGAGCAAGCATCGTCTCTTTGTCAACAAGATTTGTAATGTTTTTCTTAGCTGTTCCCGTACCATCATACTCCGGTGTGTAATTCTTACAGAAATACCAATCCGGTGTCTGCGAATACCAGACAAGCGTATGGAAACGCACACTTAAATCATTTTCCTGAGCAAGAGATAAACATTTATCAATCACATCTGTATTAATAACCGGCATGCCATCTTCCGATGCTTTTGTTGCCTCTTCGTTCAAAAGATTCTCCGGTTTCAGCTCATCTGCAAATGTAACCGTACTGTAATGATGTTTAATAAATGATAAAATCTCCGGATTCTGCAAATTATAGCTGTAAACTGCACATCCCATCGGGAAGCGGTTTGCATATGCCTCTTTCAGACTTGGTGCAGCAAGAACTGCATCCATATCCAAATGCTTCTCCGTAATAGAAATATTGTCTACATAAAAATCATTTGAATAATTTGCCATTTCAAAATAAAGTGACAATTTACTTACATCACCCGGTGCCACAACCGTTGCGTCCACTTTTGTCCATGTAGCATTCGGCGCAACTACATTCTGCACGGTTGTATAAGCCATCGCTCCCGCATAGTCCATCGACTCCCACATGCAGTTTATCGTCTTGTTGCTGCCCGTTGTCTGCTTTACATACGCCTCAATCTTATACGTTGTAAAATCAGTCACATTGTGAGTGATATCAATCATCGGTCCTGCCCAGTTTTTCACACGGTTGGAAACTTTCAAACAATAGTTGTCATTATAACCGCCCTCTACAACAGTCAGCTCTTCTTCGCCCTGACGTCCGGTCACATATTGATTGGTACCGTCTTCAAAATCCAAAAGCAATGCTTTTGTCGGATCCTCTACCGGAATCGGGGTGCCCGGAACCTTCGTCGGTTCTGCTGTTGGTGTTGCAGTTGGCTCATCCGGGTCTGCCGTCGGTGTAACCGTAGGTCCTGCCGGCTCATTTGTTGCAGTCGCAGTAGGCTCCGCCGGCTCTGTCGTCGGTGTTACAGTTGGTGTCACCGGCTTCTGCGTCGGTGTTGCAGTCGGTGTGCCCGGTTTCTGCGTTGGGGTTGCAGTCGGTGTGCCCGGTTTCTGCGTTGGGGTTGCAGTCGGTGTCACTGCCGGTTTCTGCGTCGGTGCTTTGGTTGGTACTTTTGTCGGTGCATTAGTCACAACTACTGTCTTTTTCTTTCTCACCGTAACCTTGCAGGTTTTCACATACTTCTTGCCCTGATAACGGAAACTTGCTGTAATCTTCGCTGTCCCCGCCTTTTTCGCTTTCACTTTTCCTTTCTTGGAAACTGTCGCAATTTTCTTGTTTTTGCTCTTCCATGTTACTTTTGTCTTCTTCCTTATATTTTTAACCTTAAGCGTTAAGGTTTTCCCCACAGTTATTACCGCTTTTTTCTTTGATAAAGCAGGCTTTTTCTTTGCTGCCTGAGTTGGCATAGAAAAAGAAAATACCATGCTTGCTGCTAACATCCATGCTAACAGCTTTTTACCATTCTTTTGCATACACAAACCTCCAATTCTATCCTTGAATTGTCTCATTTTTAGGATATGCTAATTATAACATATTTCCTCTGCAATACCATAAAGCAATTCTTATTTTTTCATAAAGTCAACATAATACCCTAAAAAAATTAAATAGGGACCGGTCTGGCAAGAACCGGTCCCCAAAAGAGAAACAATTAATTGTGACAATCTCCTATTTAATTTATGGCTCTGCAGCCACCTCATCCGGTGGTGCTCCACCTGGCTTTTTAACATCCTTTTTCTCTACTTTTTTCCCTTTGATTTTTGCTTTCGCAAAGAGTGCCTGTAATACAATAAAGAAGCAAAGCAATGCGGAAAGTACAATTCGTACCCACCAGCTTGACAATGTACCCTGTGTCGTAATCAGACTGGTAATGGTTCCTTTAATCAGTACACCAAATGTTGTACCAACAACCGTTCCGACACCTCCCGAAAGAAGTGTTCCGCCGATTACTGCTGCCGAAATAGCATCCATTTCCAAACCTTTTGCCTGTTCTACAAATCCGGCACAACTGTTCAAGCAGAATAAGAATCCACCCAAGCCGGCCAAAAGACCATCTAAAATATAAGCTTCAAACTTCGTTCTTTTTACATTTAAGCCCATCATCAATGCACTCTGCTGGCTGCCGCCGATAGCAAATAATTTGCGTCCGAATTTTGTATAACGAAGCATAATAGCAATCAAAACAACCACAATTAGTGCAATCACAACCGATGGATATATATATGCCGGCCGGAATACCCCATGTTTATTATATGTTCCAATCGGCAGTTCAATCTGATATGTTGCCCATTTCTGAAACAAATCGTTTTTAATGGAAATCATATCTGTACTTATCATAGCCGTAAGTCCTCTTCCTAGAAACAAACCCGCCAGAGTAACGATAAACGGCTGAATTTCCAGGTAGGAAACTAAATAGCCTTGAAGCAAACCAAACAGTAATCCAATACCAAGCGAAATCGCAAGAGCTGCATAAGGACTCATCCCCTTATTTTCCATGGCATAAGCACTCGCCATACAAACCAATGCGGTTACCGAACCAACCGAGATATCAATTCCTCCGGTAATCATAACGATTGTCATACCACAGCCAATTACAATCAATCCGGCATTGTTAATAAACAAGTTGGTAAACATCTGCGGTTTTGCAAAACCTTTGTCTGCAAATACAATCATTCCTGCTACATACATTGCAATAAACAACACAATTGTAATAATGAAAAGAAATGTATTGCTGTTAAATCTTTTTGTCTTTGCCTTCAAAAATTCACCCATTACTGTTCACCTCCCTGTACTACTGCCTTTTTCGACTGTCTCTTCGCTTTGTAATTCTGCATTGCCTTTTTGTAAACCGGGCTCTGAAGAACTACGATAATGATAACAACGATTGCTTTATAAACCGGGAGCTGATCAGACGGTACACTCATAGCATACAGCGTTGTTGTCAACGCCTGAATCGTATAAGCGCCAATTACTGACCCCATCAAACTAAATTTACCACCACTTAAGATGTTTCCACCTAACGCTACTGCTAAGATGGCATCCATCTCAAGGTTCAGACCAATGTTGTTAGCATCTGCGGAATAAATTCGGCTCGAAGCAACAATTCCTGCAAGTCCTGCCAGGGCTCCGCAAATTACATAGGTGAGAAATTTAATTCTTGTAGAGTTTAATCCAATCAAGCGGGATGCATGACTGTTAATTCCTACACTTTCAATATACATACCAAGTGCTGTCTTATTTAATACCAAATAGGCAACAACAACGGCTGCGACTGCAAAGATAACCGGTGTCGGAATTGGTCCGAGAAATCCACCCATTGCCTTGTAAGATTCCACACGGACATATGTAATCTGTCCTTGTGTAACCAACTGGGCAATACCGCGCCCTGCAGTAAACAAAATCAATGTAGCAACCATTGGCTGGATATTTAGTTTTGCAACCAAAAAACCATTAAACGCACCGCACAAAGCAGCAACTAAAATTCCGGCAATCGCAGCAATAATAATCGGAGCAGCCAGTGTATTTGTACTTACTTCACCGCCGGACAAAATCTGACAGCAAACAGCAGCGGCAACCGCCATAACAGCACCAACACTGATATCCTGACCACCGGAAGCGGCTGTTACTAATGTCATACCAATGGCAAGTATAACAAGTTCAGAACCTCGGTTAATGACATCAATCATCCATCCACTTAATTGTCCGTCCTTTAACGTTATATTAAAGAAATCCGGTGTTCGAATCACATTGACAAGCAATACGATAAGCAGACACACAATTGGCATAAATAATCGCATTCCTGTTATTTTTTTGATTTTCTCAGCCATTATTCATCACCTCCCGCAATTGCTTTCATTATGGATTCCTGTGACAAATCCTCTTCTTCAATTTCGCCAACTTTTTTTCCATCACGAAGAACTGCCATACGGCTGCAGGTTCGAAGCATCTCCTCAATCTCGGAGGAAATAAAGGTGACTGCTTTTCCCTCATCCGCCAGTTGAAGTACTAATTTCTGAATTTCTGTCTTTGTTCCGATATCAATTCCTCGTGTCGGTTCATCCAAAATCAGGTAATCCGGATTCGTAAGCAACCATCTGGCAATAATCACCTTCTGCTGGTTTCCGCCGGATAAACTCTTAATCGGAGTTTCACGGCTTGCTGTTTTAATCTGCAGCAAGTCAATGTATTTATCCGCAAATTCTTCCATCTGTTTGCGGGATAATAACTTAAACATTCCACGTTTTGCCTGAAGTGCCAATATAATATTTTCGCGAACAGACAAATCGGCAATGATTCCTTCCTTTTTTCTATCTTCCGGCAAATATGCCATGCCGGCTTTCATCGCATCCAATGGGGATGAGATTTTAGTATCTTTTCCTTTGACTTTCAGCACGCCGGAATCGGCTTTGTCAGCGCCGTAAATGGTACGAACCAACTCTGAACGTCCGGAGCCAAGAAGTCCTGTAAGTCCAATTACTTCTCCTTTGTTGATTGTCAAATCAAACGGTCGAATTGTACCTGCATGACCTAACCCTTTGGCCTCAATCAACGGTTCTAAATGTTTTTCATGCTTATATTCACCCTTGATATCTGCTAAGTCATCAAAATCTTTTCCCATCATTTTAGATACTAATTTTACACGTGGAAGCGATTCCACTTCATACTCACCAACCAATTCACCATTTCTCAGTACAGTGATTCGGTCACACACTTCATATACCTGTTCCAAAAAGTGTGTTACAAAAATAATTCCTACACCTTCTGCTCTCAATTTCCGCATCAGGACAAATAATTTTTGAACCTCGTCATCATCCAAAGAGGATGTCGGCTCATCCAAAATTAAAACTCGGCATTTCATATCCACAGCTCTGGCAATTGCTATCATTTGCTGAATTGCCAAGGAACACTCGTCCAAACTCTGAGTTGGTGCCACATGGATATCGAGATTCTTTAAAACCTCTGCTGACTTCCGATTCATTGTACGCCAGTCTATCATACCAAATCTTCTTGGCTCTCTGCCGATAAACAAGTTTTCTGCAACCGTAAGATTCGGACATAAATTTACTTCCTGGTATACGGTACTGATACCATTTTGTTGTGCTTCCTGCGGTGAATGATTCACTATTAATTCCGGTTTACCTCCCGCATTTTTCACCATGTAAATCTCACCTGTCTGAAAATCATGAACACCGGTTAACACTTTAATCAAGGTGGATTTACCTGCACCATTTTCCCCCATCAGGGCATGGATTTCTCCTTCCCGTAATGTAAAATCTACATTGGATAATGCCTTCACTCCGGGAAAAGTTTTGCTGATATTACTCATCTTTAATACAATATTCTCGCTCATCTTTCCCTCCATCTACCTGCATAACAGGATATTTTCTAATTGAGAGAGGAAGAAATCATTCCTCCTCTCTCACTCAATTTGTTACTGATTTTGTTTCATTTTCTGCTACATTGTGTTCGAATTAATACTTACGAGCACCCATTACCTCATCTGTCACAACCGTTACCGGATACTCTTTTCCGTCAACAGTTACCGATTTTACAGTATCATCATGAGCAAACATTTCTTCATCTACGTAAGCTTTCTTCTCTGGTGTTTCTTTGTTCTCAAGCTGTTTGATGATTGCTTCTACACGTGGTCCATGAAGTGGGTTACACTCTGTATTCAAAGTGATTTCACCAGACTGAACTTTCTTCAAACCTTCTTTTGTACTATCGAAGGAGAATACCATCATGTCTTTGTCTGCACCAACTTCATAACCTGCTGCTTTGATTGCATCAATTGCACCAAATGCTTCGTTATCGTTCTCACAGTATACAACATTGATGTCTTTTTTGTACTTCTTCAAGAAGGACTGCATAACTTCCTGACCTTTTGCCTGTGTAAATTCACCGGTTGTTTTGTCAAGAAGGTTCCAGCCATTTGCAGCTACAGCATCATCCAAACCTTTGGTACGGCCAATCTGTGCCGATGCACCGATTGTACCCTGAATATTAACCAGTTTCATATCTTTCATGTTCTTTGCTTTCATGTAAGCATCCAAGTAAGCTGCTGCCTTTTTACCTTCCAGTTCGAAGTTAGAACCTACCCATGCAGTATACAAACTGTCATCTTTTACATCTACCATACGGTCAACAATGATAACCGGGATTCCTGCCTGTTTTGCCTCACCAAGAACGGCATCCCATCCGGTCTCAGTAACCGGTGCAAGTACGATGTAATCAACATCCTGCTGGATAAAGTTACGGATGGCTGAAATCTGGTTCTCCTGTTTCTGCTGTGCATCGTCAAAAATCAATTCATAACCATTGTCTTTGGTAAATGTTGATTTCATTGATTCTGAGTTTGCTGTACGCCAGTCAGATTCTGCACCTACCTGTGAAAATCCAACCGTAATTACATCGGAAGATCCTTCTTCTTTCGCTGTGTCATTTGTGGAAGCATCACCACCTCCACATGCAGTAAGGGAAAACGCCATTACTGCAGTAAGCATTCCTGCTACTACCTTTTTCATGAAATTTTTTCTCATAACTCAATTCCTCCTTTTCTGTATGAGTTCTCGTTTTTGTATCTCCATCATAATAAAAAATAACCAAAAGTCCAATGGATATTCTTTTGGTTATTTTTGATTTTTCTATTCTTTTTTTCATAAATGATTGAAAAAATTACGGCAAGGGTGATTTTTTTACGATTCCCATGGCAACCACACCTCAACGCATGTTCCTTCCTGCAATACGCTGTCGATGGAAAGTCCATATCCTTCTCCAAACTTCAACCGGATTCTTTCATTCACATTATACAAGCCATAAAAATCATTGCTGTCTTCAATTTTCGTCGTCAAACCGCCACGAACCTGATTCAACCGTTCTTTTGTCATACCAATTCCATTATCTTCCACCCGGATAACACATTTGTCTTTTTCCCTTCGTCCGGTAACTACTATCCGTCCCTTTCCTCTCTTATTCTTAATTCCATGATAAAGTGCATTTTCCACAAGTGGCTGTAACGTTATTTTTGGTATTTTGCAGTTAGCAATCTCCTCCGGTATATCCACATCATACGTTAAAATATCCTGATATCTTACTTGCTGAATCTGCAAATAACTTGTAATATGACGACATTCCCCTTCTAAAGACACAATGTCTTTTCCACTATTTAAGGAAGCACGGAAAAAATCAGACAACGTCTGTACCATACTAACAACCTGTTCTTTTTGACCTGCTTCGGCCAGCCAAACAATTGTATCCAGCGTATTGTATAAGAAATGAGGATTAATCTGCATCTGTAAGATTTCCAATTCAGCTTCTCGAAGTCTCATCTGTTCCAGCATCACATTATCAATCAGCGTCTTTATTTTTTCAATCATTACATTTAATGAATCCGCTAACAATTTTACATCCACACCATGTTCCATATGTGCCCGCACCTCAAGATTTCCATCGGCAACCTCTTTCGTAATACTACTCAGATAGCGAACCGGTTTAGAAATACTTCTCGGAATAATTGTAATCATCATCGTGGTAACCACAACAAGAAAAGCAGCAAGGAACAAACTTATAATAATCATATTTCGGGTGATGTGCTGCATATCCGAATAAATAAGTGCACTTTGTCTGTTTTCATTATAAAGCAGCTGCAGCATCTTATTTTGAATATTTGTGGTGACTAATTGCACGCCATTTTCCCACAAATCCCGATTTTCATCATATTTTCCTTCTTTTTGCATATTTTCCTGAATCGTTTTTGTATATTTTTCAAGCACTTGAAAATAACGTTCAATCTGGACAATACATTCCTTGTTTTCGCTATTTTCCGTCGTTGCCTTTACACGTCTGATAATATCCTTTGCATAACGGATATCTTGTTCCGGATTTTGATCCGTATAAGTACGGTTTCCGGTCGTAATCAAATATATTTTATAATCGTAATTCTTTTTAAAATCCAAATTGAATTCACTGATAATGGCCGTATTCCTTACAACTTTATCATAACGGTTGGTTGCATCCAACGCACATACAAACCAAATCAGGACGAACAAAATCAGCGGCACTAAAAGAAGTACAAATGCCACTGAAATTTTTTTCTGAATCGAAAAATCACGATACTCATCTATTTTCTTCCTAAAAATACGAAAAAATAATTTTTTCATCCTTTTGCCCCTCCCTCTCGGTACTGTGTTGGGGTACATCCCTGATTTTTCTTAAATAAATGTGAAAAATAGTGTGGATCTTTATAACCAACTTTTTCACTTATTTCACTGCTCCGCATCGTTGTGCATTTCAAAAGTTCTTTAGCTTTATTCATACGTACATCCGTCAAATAACGGATAAAAGTATGTCCTGTCTTCTGGCTGAAAATCGCACTCAGATGATTTGGACTGACATTCACCTCTGCCGCAACGGTATTCAGTGACAAATCCTCATCACTGTAATTTTGGTCGATATATTTTTTCGCAAGCTCGACAATATCGCTGTTATGCTCTTTCGTGTGGCGGTCTCGTATCTCCATCACCTCACGGAACAAAGAAATCACATAAGAAATAGTTGTATCTAACTGCTGTAAAACCTGTTCCATCTGCACCGGGCTTTCAAACGGCTCCTTTCTGGAAAACTCCTCTGAATCTCCAAGCTGCTCCAAAAAATGGCTCGCCGCAACATACATATCCATCACAATATACTGGCGGAAAATCAATGAATTCTGACAGGCATCCCCTGCATTTTCAAGATATTCCTCTACAAAAATCGGAACTTCCTCCGAATCACCTCCACGCAAAAAAGCTTCAATCCGAGTCTTATCAAGTCCGCCAAAATTAATCTTTCCAACATGATACTCGCCATCGGCTCTTTCCATCAAAACCGGCTTTCTATCAATCTGCTCAAATCGCAGGATCTGATTCCCTTCCACCAGAAAACGATAAGCAAAGGCATGTGCTGCCGTCTCATACGCTTGTGAAATTTCCCGAATACGGCTCACTGGACTGCCTACACTTCCAAAATAGCCAATTTCCGTTTTTTCCGATAACATATTTTCTAAAAAATCTGCCAAATCCTGCACATCTTCTTCCATCTTCTCTTTTGATTCTTCCATAAAGAGAATAATTTCGCCCTCCGGTTCTCTGTCAAAACACACCATATGTTCCAATTTGGAAGATATATAATTTTGTAATTTGTCATTCATTTCATTGACTGCTGCCGAATAAGAATCAAAAGTACTTCGTCCGATTTTCACAAGCATTATCTGATAATAGGACGCAGCCAATTCAATTCCAATACTGCGCGCTTTTTCCAGAAGCTCTGCCATAGAAAGTCTTCCCTCAATCAGATTGGAAAAAAAGAGGCTCTTAGCATGCTCTCTGCGTTCTTTCTCTCCGGCCTCGTCCTCTCTGTCACGCCTGCCCGCTTGTCTTTCTTCTGTAATTTTGTCTGCTGCACGTCTGACAACTTGTAGTAATTCATCACTGTTAATCGGTTTTAACAAATATTCTTCTACACCAATTTGAATAGCATCCTTTGCATATTCAAATTCTTCATGACCACTTAAAATCAAAATCTTTGTCTGTGGCAGCTCTTTTTTTATCAAACGGCTTAACTCCAATCCGTCCATAAAAGGCATGCATATATCTGTAATTACAATATCCGGATGCTTCTTTTTTATAAGAGGAAAGGCCAGTTCTCCATCACTGGCCTCTCCAACAAACGAGAGACCATAGGCCTCCCAATTCATATTCTTGATTCCCTCTCTGACAATAAATTCATCTTCGACAAGAAATACACTTATCATAAAAAACGCCTTCTCCCTACTCGTTCTCCATTTTATAATTTCATTGAATCAACGGCTGTCCGCTCAATCGGAAGTCCTTCTTTGTAAATCCGAATAAATTCATCAAATCCTTTGACTCCTTCCGGATTCGGATTTAATTCACTGCCTTCCTGACCGGCAAACACCTCTTTATTCAAATAGTCACCAAGATTTTTTCCATTGTTATGAATCAAATAAGCAGCTAACACAGCAATGCCCCAGGCACCACCTTCACCAGCCGTTTCCATAACAGAAATTGGTGTATCTACAGCGTCTGCCAAAATCTGCTGACCGACACCTTTGGTTTTAAACAAACCGCCGTGGCCTAAAAGCTTATCTACTGCTACTTTTTCTTCTTTCAAAAGAAGGTCCATACCAATTTTCAAAGAAGCAAGTGCCGAATACAGATTCACACGCATAAAGTTAGCTAAATTAAATTTACTGTTTGGGGTGCGGACAAACAATGGACGTCCTTCTTCCATTTCCGTAATATTTTCACCGGAAATATAATTGTACGCCAACAGATTTCCACCGTTTGCATCGCCTTCCATCGCTTTTTTGTACAATGTGCCATACAACCGGTTCATATCGACATCCATACCAAAAATCTCTGCAAATTCGCGGAAAATATTTACCCACGCATTCAAATCAGATGTACAGTTATTGCAGTGCACCATCGCAACCAAATCACCGGACGGTGTTGTAACCAAATCCAGTTCTTTGTAAACTTTACTCAATTCTTTTTCAAGAACTACCATAGAAAATACCGATGTACCGGCAGACACATTTCCTGTGCGCCGTGCAACAGAATTCGTTGCCACCATACCGGTTCCTGCATCTCCCTCCGGCGGACAAAGCGGAACTCCTGCCTCCAAATCACCGTCTGTATCAAGAAGTTTTGCGCCTTCTTGTGTAAGTGTTCCTGCATCCTCTCCGGCGGACAATACTTCCGGGAAAATGTCCATTAATTTCCATGGATATCCTTTGTCTGCAATCGCTTCATCAAACTGAGAAACCATTTTTGCATCAAATTTTCCTGTTGCAATATCAATCGGGAACATACCGGATGCATCCCCTACACCAAGCACTTTTTTGCCGGTCAGCATCCAGTGAATATAACCGGCTAATGTTGTCTGGAAGCAAATATCTTTTACGTGTTCTTCTCCATTTAAAATTGCCTGATACAAATGGGCAACACTCCATCTCTGCGGAATATTATACCGGAATAAATCTGTCAATTTTTCCGACGCTTCTTCGGTAATCGCATTGCGCCAGGTACGAAATGGAACAAGAATTTTGTCATCCTTATCAAATGCCATATATCCGTGCATCATGGCACTAAATCCAATCGCAGCCAATTTGGTTACTTTCACACCGTATTTTTCCTGCACATCTTTTTTCATATCCTGATAGCAGTCCTGCAATCCATTCCAAATGGCATCAATGCTGTAAGTCCACACACCATCCACTAACTGATTTTCCCATTCATGGCTTCCGGATGCAATCGGATGATGTTCTTCATCAATCAAAACTGCTTTGATTCTTGTTGAACCAAATTCAATACCAAGTACCGCTTTTCCCTCTTCAATCTGCTTTTTTGTATCCATTCAATTGTCCTCCATTTCTTTGTTTATTTCTCGCACATCTGTGCATAACGCCAGGAATCTTCACACATCCGTTTCAAATCGTACTGTGCTTCCCAGCCAAGTTCTTCTTTTGCCTTTTTCGGGTCTGCGTAACAAGTGGCAATATCGCCGGCACGACGTGGCTTAATCGTATATGGAATTTTCACTCCATTTGCTGCCTCAAATGCCTTTACAATGTCTAAAACACTATAACCATTTCCAGTTCCTAAATTATAAATATTAACACCTTCTGCAGATACAGCCTTCTGAATCGCATTCACATGTCCTTTTGCCAAATCAACTACATGAATGTAATCGCGGACACCTGTTCCATCCGGTGTATCATAATCATCACCAAACACACCAAGTTCCGGAAGTTTGCCAACTGCCACCTGCATAATGTACGGCATCAGATTATTCGGAATTCCATTCGGACTTTCCCCAAGCAAACCGCTCTCATGCGCTCCAATCGGATTAAAGTAACGTAAAAGGACAACGCTCCACTCATTGTCCGATGTATAAAAATCAGATAAAATCTGCTCTAACATCGACTTTGTCCATCCATACGGATTTGTACAGGTTCCTTTCGGGCACTCCTCCGTAATCGGAATCTGCGCCGGATCACCATAGACTGTTGCCGAAGAGCTGAAAATAATGCGTTTGCAGCCATATTCCTTCATTAATTCGCAAAGATTTAATGTACCGGTGATATTATTCTGATAATACATCAACGGTTTTGCCACTGACTCTCCAACCGCTTTTAAACCTGCAAAATGAATCACAGCATCCAATTTATGTTCCTCAAAAATCGGACGCATACTCTCCTTGTCTAACATGTCTGCTTTATAGAATGTGATTTTCTTTCCTGTGATTTTCTCAATCTTATCTACCACATCAATTTTTGAGTTATACAAATTATCAAAAACAACTACTTCATATCCCTTGTTTAAAAGTTCCACACACGTATGGGAACCAATGTAGCCGGTTCCGCCTGTTACTAAAATTTTCAAAATTGTTTCCTCCATTTCATTTGACTAAAATTAGGTTCGAGCCTCACTTCTTATGTGCAAGCACGACGCTTTGTTTCCTTTATCATAGTGGCTCGAAATCGTTCGTTTTCCTTTGTTATTGTACCACAGGTCCATCACCAATTTCAACTACATAGAAGTCTGCGCTAAGCCCTGTTTTTTCTGTATAGATTTTTCCGGTTTCCTGAATAAATTCATCCACGAAATTCTCTTTTACAAGACTAATTGTTGAGCCGCCAAAACCGCCCCCAGTCATGCGGGAGCCAAGAACCCCGTCCTGCTGCCAGGCTGCCTCTGCCAGCGCATCCATTTCATCTCCTGTGACTTCATAATCTTCAGACAACGACTGATGAGATGCTTTCATTAACTCGCCGAATGTTTTCAGTTCACCGTTTTTTAACGCCGCAGCCGCCTGCTTTGTTCTGGCATTTTCCGTGACCGCATGTTTCACACGCCGTTTTCTATCGTCATCCTTAACCATCACCTGATACAGATTCCATGTTTTTTCATCCAAATCGCAAAGGGCATGAATTCCAATTACCTGTGAAATTTCTTCCAGAGCAGTTTCACATTCTTCCCGTCTTTCATTATACTTTGACTCACCAAGTTTATGCTTTTTATTGCTGTTCGCAATAATTAATTTTACTCCGCACAGTGTAATAGGAATATACTCATAATCCAAAGTTTTCGTGTTTAATAAAAGTGCATGATCCTTTTTCCCCATTGCCACGGCAAACTGGTCCATAATGCCACAATTTACGCCACAAAATTCATGCTCTGCCTGCTGCCCAATTAATGCAAGGTCCACATTGGTCACATCAAAACCATACAAGTCCCGCATGATAAATCCTATCAACACTTCCAAAGATGCTGAGGAAGAAAGTCCCGCCCCGCTTGGTAAGTCGCCAAACAACAGCAAATCCATGCCAAATGGCAGTACCATTTCTTTCTTTTCAAATGCCCACAAAACGCCTTTAATATAGTTCGTCCAATCGGATTCATTCACTACTTGATAATCCCCAATCGCAATCTCCTGAATCTCGTCTTCCATGTTCATGGAATAAACTTTTATTTTCTTGTCCGCACGTCTTCTCGCAACTCCATAAGTTCCAAGTGTCAGTGCACACGGCAGCACCAGTCCGCCACTGTAATCAATGTGCTCACCAATCAGATTTACTCGTCCCGGTGCAAAATATACTTTTGTACCATTGATATCACCGTAAACGTCCTGAAATTTCTCCAGTAATTTTTCCTTCATCATTTCTCTCCCTCTTTTTCATTAACTCCATTATAACAAACTCTCCCTATAAACGGTCAATGGATTATTATAAGGTAATGGTGGATTTTTTTATAGTTACGAAATCCGCAAACAAAAAAAACCACACATCCGAATTTCTTTCAAATGCATGGCTCTTTCTCTTGTTCCAACTAGGCTTCTTCTGCTTTATCAACTTCTACAATCGCAGACTTCTGCATCGGAATACGACAGTTTTTATTGCTTCCAAACTCAACGATAACCACTTCGTCTGTCATATCAATGACAACACCGTAAAAACCGCTGGTTGTAAGAATACTGTCACCAACTGCAACTGCATTTACCAATGCCTGATGCTGTTTTTCTTTCTTTTTCTGTGGACGAATCGCAATCAAATAGAATGCGCCGATAATTACCACATAAAGCAAAATAATTCCAATTCCCTGCATGAGTTAACCTCCTAAAATCATTCATCCAAACCGGCTTCCATACGTGCCAGCTTGTTCTTTTTATATTCAGAGAAAGTACCTGTTTCGATAGCTTCCCGAATTTCTTCCATCATTGTATTATAAAAATACAAATTATGCAAGACTAATAATCGCAGACCAAGCATTTCCTTTGCCTTCAAAAGATGCCTGATATATGCCCTGCTGTAGTGTCGGCAGGCAGGACATCCGCATCCGACCTCAATTGGACGGTCATCCAGTTCATACTTTTTATTCTGCAGATTCATCTTGCCATGGTTTGTGTAAGCATGTCCGTGTCGTCCATTTCTCGCCGGATATACACAGTCAAAGAAATCAACACCCCTCTCTACAGCTTCTAAAATATTCTGTGGTGTACCAACCCCCATCAGATAAATGGGTTTATCCTGTGGCAGTTCCGGCACCGTAACATCCAAAATGTGATACATCTGCTCATGCGTTTCACCGACTGCCAAACCACCAATCGCATAACCATCCAAATCCAGTTCGCGGATTGCTCTTGCGTGATTGATACGGATATCTTCAAAAGTTCCGCCCTGGTCAATACCAAAAAGCATCTGCTCCTTATTAATCGTATCCGGAAGTGCATTTAACCGCTCCATCTCTGCCTTACATCGGCGCAGCCACCGCGTCGTTCGGTCAACCGAATTCTGCATATATTCACGCGTAGCCGGATGCGGTGGACACTCATCAAATGCCATCGCAATCGTTGACGCGAGATTCGACTGAATCTGCATACTTTCCTCCGGTCCCATGAAAATTTTACGTCCATCAATATGTGAATTAAAATGCACGCCTTCTTCTTTGATTTTTCTAAGTCCGGCTAAGGAAAACACCTGAAATCCGCCCGAATCTGTCAAAATCGGCTTGTCCCAATTCATAAACTTATGAAGACCACCTAATTTTTTTATCACGTCATCACCCGGTCTCACATGCAGATGATACGTATTTGACAATTCAACCTGCGTGTGTATATCGTGTAAATCCATCGTAGAAACTGCTCCCTTAATCGCAGCCACCGTTCCTACATTCATAAACACCGGCGTCTCAATTACGCCATGCGGTGTCGTGAAACGACCTCTGCGCGCACGCCCATCAGTCGCCAGCAATTCATATTTCTTCATTTACCGTGTCACTCCAAAACCAAGTATTGTAAATTTCTTCGCCTCGTCGCCTTCCTTCATGCGGAATACGACTTCGTGTTTTTTGCTTTCTTTTTCATCAATTAAAATCTGCGGATTGCAGTGTGCCCATCCATTATCGAGTGGGTTAATCTGTTTTACCACATTGCCATCAACTAAAATATCAGCCGTACCAAATTCGGACGAACCGGAATCTTTGATAACCGCCACTAAATTTTTACAAGTAATCGTCATCCTAAATTCTGCCCCTGTTACAGAACCGTCATTCATCCAGTTGTCAGCAAACTCCGGTGAACCATTCAAATCCATATCACGCTCTACATACTGGATATCTGTATCTTTTGCATCATACCCATTCTGTTCAATCACTGCAAAATCTTCTGCATTTGTGCGGTCAAAGCGAATCAAATCCTTAAATTGTGCGCCATAAACCGGCTCTTTGTCAAGAGAAATATCCTGCTCTGCCATCTCCTCTTTGTCTACCTCTTCAAACAAATTTGCAATGCAGTCTGCCATAATACGGTGTCCGTCATTCGTTGGATGGTAAATATCATAGAAGAACTGTCTCTTCGTAATTACATGACTTTTTTCAAACTGCGGAACAACGGCATCTTTTACACTAACCATCGGCAGTTCATAGCGCTCACCGATTGGCTGCAATCGCTTTTGCAGATTCCAGTCATTCATAAATACTGCAAAATTCAATAACACTGCCGGTGCATTTTCAGCCTGAAGAATTTTCATCACAAGACTCTCAAAACTGACACCCTGTGTCTCATCACCCTCGTCATTTACCGCAAATTCAACCACTACCAAATCCGGCGTAATCTCTCCATTTTTTGTAACATCCAAATCATAACGCACCATACCAAGTTCGGATGGAGTTCCACCGACACCGGCCTTTACATAGTGCACATTTTTTCCATCGCAAGGTGAAAACAACTTGCAAAATGCGTCATAAGAACGGTAAGCATAACACATCGTGTTGATTGGCTTTCCGCCGGCTCCCTGTGTAATCGAGCCTCCAATATAAGCAATCGTCACATCCTCGCCGCGTTTACATTTTTCAATTACCTTTTTCAAACGATAATTGTTTCCTGTCGACACAAGCGAGTTTTCAATCATATCCTGATACTCCGGCGAATCAAAATTAACCGGCGGGTCAACTTGAATTTCCGGTACTTCATAGCCATCATTTACATAAAATTTGACTGTCAAATCCATATTTTTATTCTCTTCTGGGAAAATAAAATTAAAGGAGCCGAAGCAGTCATCATCCTCATTTACCGGGTAGGCATCTACCGGAAGAACCATTTCTTCTCCCGTACATGGAATTGTCGCTTCCATCACAGTTCCTGTCGTGTATTTATCCGTTTTTCCATAACACTGGAACTGGAACTCGACTTTCTTTTCTTTATCTGCCGGGTCTTCCGCCTTGATGCTGACACCAACACTGTGAACCAGTTTGCGGAATGTCTCCATCCTTGGGAGCATATCCAGCAATTCTTCATCAATATCTCCTGATGTAAATTTTACCTGATCTTTTAATCTTCCCTCTAAGTACACATAATCACGAATTACGCCCTCCGGGTCTTTCGAACCGGAAATCGTCTTATCTAAAACAACATATAAACATGGTCTTTTTTCAACCGGATCCTTCGGTGCTGCAGGTCCTCTCATGTTCTTACAACTCCTTTTTCTCAAATCATTTTCAAATGCAAAAGTCCCCTTTTGCACGACAATCGTTATTATTATAACGCAAAATCGTCAAAAGGGGAACCCCATTATTAGCTTATTTTACTTGTTTTAAATGCTGTCACACGATCAAGTTTTGCTTGACATTCATAAAAGGCCGGTGACTCATAAATCACATAGGTATAAGCTCCGTCAATCGCAATTCCTTCATTCATCGGAGGCATTTTAACGGTCTTTTTCTTTTTGTTTTTCTTAATCGACAGTTTGGTGTAATTCCATGTTGGCTGATACGTTTCTAACTGCGACATAAAACCTCTGCGACCCTTTTTCGTCTGACAGGAACGCGAAACAACCATCTTCCCCGATGTAGTAAATGCAACTCCCTGTGTCCGGTTCGGCATAAGAATCCGGTTTGTATAGGTAAGAGATGGCGCTGCGGATTTATTCTGAATGGTATAGCCGTACATATATTTCGAGGAGAATTCGCTGTACGCTGCTGCCCAGATTCGGTTATTGTAATAGGTAACATAAGACATCGTTTCCGGCATTTTTACAACAGAAGCAAATCGGTAAATCTCATAATACGACCTGCCGGATAAAACTGCCGCCTGAACCTGATTAAACTTAAAACTTTGCAAATTTTTACCGTATGTCACCCAGACATTCTCTCCATCAAAGGTGATGCCGCCCACATGCCCGGTATGTGGCAGAACAATGGTCGTAATATACTTTCTTGTTGTTTTGTTCATCACATAAATAACCGATTCCTGTTTTTTCGTGTAATCGTATGCAGAAATCAGCAGATAATTTCCGGCAAATGTCACACTCTGAGGGACCATACGTGTCGCATAAAAGCCCCCCACATTTGTTCCAACAAGTCCCGGAATCACATAACTCTTTGCATAAGAAACTCGTTTTTTGAAGGCTTTATATTTTTTATAAGCCGCTGATTTTTTAAACGCTTTTTTCGTTTTAAAAAACTTGGCTGATGTACTCGTCGCTTTCACTTTTTTAGAAGCAGTTTTAATACTTTTTACTGTTGAAACCGAACTCATCGTAATCCCGGACACGGTTCGCACTGCTTCGATTTTTACATAGTATTTTGTATTCTTCTTTAATCCGTCTATGCCACGAATTTTCGACTCGTCTGCCGGCACTTTGACCGCTGCCTTGTAACCGGAAGTCGATTTTTTTGAATAATAAATATTAAAATAATCTGCTCCGGTTCCTTTGCTCCATTTGACCTTAATCCGCTTATCGCCGCCTTTAATTTTTGAAATACTTGGTATCGATGGTGCCGTACCAAACAATACTTCCTCTGACGGTTCGCCCGGATTATCCACATCACCGGCATACGCAACAATCGTAAAATAATAGTTCTTTCCGGCGGAAAGTCCTGTCACATCAAATGTCGTCTCTATTGTATTGCCTGCCAAAACACTTTCTTTTGAAGTCGATTTACGGTAATAAATCTGATAACCGGTGGCTCCACTGACCGGCTCCCACGCAAGCGTTATCTTTGTCTTTACATTTTTTGTTGCAGTAATTTTTGTCACTTCACCAGGCTGCAGAGCCACAAGCAGGACTTCGGATTCTTTTCCATAATATCCATTTGCACCGGCACGAATTTTTACATATAAAATCTGTCCTTCTTTTAAATTTGTAAATTCGTAACTGGTTTTTGTCGTGCTTTTCAAGAGTGAAAAAGCACTCGTCTCTTTTGACGAAGTAAAAATTTCATACTCCGCACTTTCCGCCAGCGCATTCCACTCAATCACTGCTTTTTTCTTCGTTGTTTCTTTTCTTTTCAGTCCGGTCACCTGTCTCGGAACAATACGAACCGTATAGTTTATCGTCTTGTCCTGATAGGACAATTCTAATTGCTGCTCACCAATCTTCGTCGTATCGACAGCCGTCATCTTCTCCGGATGCACAAGCTGTTCTGTCGCATCCTCATAAGTCACTTTAATAACAACATTTTCCTTAGTAAATGTACTTTTATAAGGAAGTTCGATTTCCGTATCAACAACTTCTATCTTTGCAATTTCTTTCGTTTGTCCAGCCGGTGTACTATCCGCCGCCAAAGCCTTTTTTCCATCCACTCCCATTCCTGCAAGCAATCCCATAACAAGAATGAGCGCTATTATCCTACGTTTCATTTTGTACTGCCTCCTATTCTGCCAGTCTCATACTTTTTGTATGTCATCTTTTCGTCTGACACTCACTATAGCCGACAGGTTTGTCACAAAAAAGGCCACGCATCTCTGCGCAGCCTTCTCTATAAATAACAGGGGCACTAGGAATCGAACCCAGCTCTGGAGTTTTGGAGACTCTTATTCTACCGATGAACTATGCCCCTATAAGCAAGTGTTTTTCGCACTCACTCGATTATCATACCTCGTTTTGACCTTTTTGTCAAGCATTTTCTATTCACTAAAACCCTTTTCGCTTATAATTTTACGAATAGTATCTTCTGATTCTTCACACTCGTCCGCAATTTGCGAAATTGACTTTCCTTTATTTAATTTCTTCTGAATCTGTACACGCAGACCTTGACCAATTCCTAATTCGATTCCCTGCTCAATTCCCTGCTCGATTCCTTGCTCAATTCCCTGCTCGATTCCTTGCTCGATTCCCTTTGTAATCCCTTCTTTCAATCCTTGCTCACGCCCCTGCTCATACTTCTCATCCATCTTCATTTCCAGCGTCATATAGTCATCCCTCCATTCTGTATCTCTTCGGATTTCAACCACGCGCTGTTCCAGTCGCTCGGTAAACCCATCCGTCGGAGTCTTTGTTTTCAGGTAATCAAGAAGACTCGCAAGTTCCTTCGGCACACCTTCTCTGCTTCCGTTTATGTTAATAAAAATCGTTTTCCTTTTATCCTGCAAATGAATCTCTGTATCCTCACGACAAATCGATTCAAATGTATATACACTCCGATTTTTTGCAAACAAGTCAAAATTACACACAAAAATAACAATCGAATGTTTTAAGTTTCCATACTTTTCTCCCTCGGCAATCTGGTAACTGTCCATCTCACTGTGGTAATACCGGCTCCGCAGCGGCAGTTCCCTCATCTTCGTCGTCTGCATCTCAATGTCGTAGGCATTTCCCTTTTTGTCCTTTGCATAAACATCAAGCCGGACGCCTTTCGCATGAAAATTCGATTTCATACTCACCTGGGTCCCCACGACGACAATTTCCTCAATCTCGATACCGAGGATTCTCTGTAAAAATTCTCTGCAATCTTCAGAATTGCTTAAAACTGTGCAAAACATTACGTCATCGGTGATGCCGATTTTGTCAAAATCAATGTGTCTTCTCATGTAACATACCTCCCTCTCAGGGAGATGTCCCATATGCTAACCTCCCTGCTTTTTCAATTTTGTTTTTGTGATTTCGCAGTGAAGTTTTTTCTCGATTCTATACTATTTGACTTTTTCTGATAATGTTTGGACTTTCTGCTTGTACATATCTTAACACAGCTTAGTGGGGATTGCAAGAGGTAATAGACTTGAATTTCCGCAGTTTTATTCACAAGTGCATCATTTTCCATGTGCAGTTATTAACAACTTTCGAAGCCGGAACGCAAATTCACTGCTGATATGACTTACAGTATGTTTCCTCATACTTGAATCTGCAGAACCAGCGTGCACTCATGATATTATCTGCCCATCGGCTTTTGCCATCCATGCTTTGTCGGATTCCGTTATTACTAATTGATACAACGGCTGTACCAGTCGATAATAGCTGTCAGGCAAAGAAATCCGTGTTTCATTGGAATGTATGGTCCATGACCGCATTACGAATTAAATACGGACAAGCTTTTGCCTGCTTTACAGCGATCAACCAACCTGATATCCGCGCAGTTTAAGTTGAGCAGACATCTGACGGGCTCCCCAAATAGGATTATCCGTATGCAGATGGTCAATGCTTTAGTCGTCGAAAGGTTTCGGACTAAATTTACTCTCGTAGTCAGATCCGACAACTTCTTCAGATTTTTTTTGAGCCAGTCAACCTGCATAGTAAGTTGGCCGACCTTTTTGGCGTATTCGGCTTTTTCCTTGCGTTCTTCGGCAAGTTTTTCCCGAAGATTGTCTTCCCGCTTGTTATCAAAAGCAAGAGACGCATTTGTAAGGAATTCCTTTTTCCAGTTACGGAGGAGATTTGGTTGAATATCGTTTTCAACAGCAAGCACATTAAGTTCTTTTTCTCCTTTAAGCAGCTGGAGTACGAGGTTGGTTTTAAATTCAGCACTGAAATTTCTTCTTGATCCAGACATAATAAGTACCTTCTTTCATTTGTTGGTTATAGTACATCAGATTCATTAAGAAATATCGTGTTCAGTGGCTTAATTTATGAGACTATTATATATTAATTTTCTCTTTTAATAATTTATATAGTTTTACTATCCAAATGCACTTTAAATAATATATAATCTTCTTTTTTTTACTTACATTTGAGGACAAAATGTTAGCATGAAACAAATTGTTATTGGTTATTTCATATGCTAAATCATATTCATTTATAGCCACACTTCTTCCTAACAAAAAATATAAACCACGAAAGCAAAATGAATTATAATTTTCTATTCCAATTTTTGACTTTAATCCATTTTCCATAAAATCAATCACTTTTAATAATGAATTGTAGTTATCTCTGTACGAAACCGTTGATTTACTTACCGAATTAAAATGTTGAACATAATGATAGAAAGCTCTATTATCCACAAATATACTTTTTGCCATTGTAAAAATATTAACCATAGTAAGCCAATCCTCATAATCCTTTAACTTCCCTTTATACGTGGAATCCAACATTTTTATATATAACTCTCTCCTTACAACTTTTGTTGCTTTTGAATACGGAACCTTTGCTCCAAGTAATTTACTTTTTATAAGATTTAATTTTTCATCCTCATATAATCCATCATCCAATCCAATTTCACACACTGTTTTTTCGCCATTTTCTTTTTCTATAAAATATGAAGTAAACAATATATCAGCCCCAATAGTATTGATAAAATCCATGATGATATCTATATAATCATCATCTATGTAATCATCTGAATCCAGAATAACAATATAATCACCACTTGATTGTCTTAGACCATATTGCCATGCTTTATAGGCTCCCTCATTTCTTTTGGAAAAAACTTTAACTCTGCCATCATTATGCTCTTGTATAATAGAAACACTATTATCTGTAGAACCATCATCAACACAAATGACTTCTAAATCATAATTTGTAGATAATATAGGTGCTAATAATGCACAAATATATTTTTCCGCATTATATACTGGAATAATTATACTTAATTTCATTTTTATCCCCTTTTTTTTATAATTCTTTTAAGTAACAAAATCGTATTATCAAAATATTCTTCCTTATGGTATAAAAGTATTATCAGTGCTATTGCCATTATTGTACACACAACAAATTTAACAACAATATCAATAATTCCTTGCAACACAATCAATGAAGTACCCTCATAAGCTATTGCCACAATGATCGTAGAAAAAAACAAATATTTTAGCTGTATTAAGATATATCTTTTAGCAGAGGATTTAAAATAGCACTTAAAAATAATAATACATTGCCAAAATGTACCAGAAATAATACAAGTCACAAGACTAGCAATTAAAACACCTGTTATACCAATCAATTTTCCAAGTAAAAAATTTAATAATAAATTAAAACATGTGTTAAATATATACGAGTATCTTAGTTCATTCCACAATCCCGAACCGGTTATATATAGAAAATGTGCCTGTTGGACAATATCAATTGAAAACCAAACCACAATTAATATAACATCTGTTAATGGCAATAATAAATCTTTCCCCATCCACATTTTCATGAATGGCTGATACAAACACATCATACAAGTTGCACACCAAGTAGCTATTATTGAAAACAAAAACTGCCATTGATATACATCATACAAGTTTTTACTAAGTGATTCTTTTGCTACACTATTACCAACACTTGCTTGCATTGCAGAACGAATCATTACAACAAGTTGATTTACCGCTTTATATATAGTGATATAATTGCTATATATTGCAACCGCCGTTAAACCAATAAAGGAAGAAATCACTATATTATCTAACGTCGAATAAGTTACAATACTAATATTACATATTAATAACCCTTTAACTTTATTTAGAATTTCTTTCTTCTCATTAGCACTAATAGTACCCTTACATACAAATTGTGGAAACTTCCTGTTACTTATATATGCTGCAAATATATTTGTTAATGCAGTTCCCAAAATCATTGCAGTAACAAACATGTAATAATTATGAAAGAATATCAAGGCTATCAACTGAAGAATATACTGAACAACAGTAACAACACATCCTGCTAACTTAGTTAAATCAAGTCGCTGAACCGCAGTAAGCAAGGCTGTTTTATGCGCCGCCAAAAAATAACTTATAGCTGTATTTATTAAATACAATATATAGACAACATAAACATTTATATCCTTAGGAACATCCCCATGTATCCAAAACGGTAAAAATATGCCTGTAAAAATCCCTAAAGTTAAAATAGCTATACCAACATATCGATATACTTGTCTTAGATATGCCAAAAGTGCACAAACTCTATCATTATCATTATCAGCAATAGGTTTATACATAAAAAACACTACTGAAGTCGTAAACCCTAACTCTGCAACATTTAATACTGTTAAAACCGAATTGAACAAACTAGAAATTCCTAGATATTCACTTCCCAATGAATATATAATCGCAGATTTTGAAACAAAAGAAAAAACAACCTGCAATAACATTAATGCATACGAAGCAATAATATTTCTTTTTGTATTTTGTGTTCTTGATTCCATTTTTTCCCTTTCTTTTTCAATGAACCGAATTTTTTCTCCTTAATACCTAACTTTTCTTTTTTCTCTTTTTGCCATTAGATATGGGCAGATTGCAATGCAGAGATACATCAGCTTACTTTTTATTGGAATCTTTACTTTCATGGCTTGAAAAATATTTTTCCTCAATGACTTTGCACATTTCTTATACTCTTCTATATACTTACATTCTTGATTTGAGCGCGAAAGTCCGCCCATAATCGTCCAATTAAACGCATATCTATGAAATTCCCATGCATTTATTATTTTTTTATTGCTTTTTTTCCAATGAGATCTTTGTATGTATAAAGAATCAATCCCACAATAATTACTTTTCAAGTTGAAATTTCTCATTGCACTTCCAGGATTGGATATTTGATGATAAACACATTTTTCTCCAATCGCAACATTGTCAGCAAATTGTAGACAATCAATATTGAACAGCATACCTTCACCAAACCAAATTTTTTCATCAAATTTAATTTTATTTCTTTTTAAAAACTGCATATCATATATTTTGTTCCACACTGCAACAAATATTTTATCTAAATACAACCATTCCATTGCTTTTTCAGAACTTATTATATACGTATTATCATTTGATCTATTACTTATCGCAGTGTAATTGTTTACATTCATGCCGATTTCGCACTCATGATTTTGAAGCAGCTCAACAAAATATGAAACATAGTCAGAATCAACCCAATCATCCCCATCAACGAAAACCACATAGTCTCCTGATGCCAACTCCAATCCCCTATTTCTTGCAGCAGAAACGCCTTTATTTTTTTGATGTATTACTGTAATTCGATCATCCTTTTTTTCATATTCATCCAATATTTTTCCAGAAGAATCTTGGGAGCCATCATCTATCAATATAATCTCAATATTTTTATAGTTCTGCTCAATTACTGATGAAATACATTTTGAAATATATGTTTCAACATTATAAACAGGAATAATCACACTAACTTTAATTTCTCGTTCCATATTTTTTTCTCAACTATTAATTGCCAGTTCCAAATAAGCAATTGTTTGTTGCTTCCCTTCTTGTATTATTTTGTTCGTTTGATCAAAATCAACTTCTATGTTATATAACCTTTCAATATCCTCAATACCATATGCAATTCGATCCTGTCTTTCAAGTGTCCTCAACAAATCATTTAATTTATTTTTATTTGAATCTCTGATTATTGTACAAAACTTTGAGTTCATTTTAATCGAAAATATAGTACCATGAAAAGTATCGGTTATTATATAATCTGCATTCTTGAAATATCCAAATACTTCTAATGGGTTACAAACAATATTATAATCTGCAATATCAGAATAATAACCAATACTTACTATTTTTTTTTCATACTTTTTTGCAAATGTTTTAATACGTTTTCTTTCTGCCGTACTCAGTCTTCCAGTATATGCATATACAATAATATAATCTTTTATATCGATTGACGGATTTTTTGCATCTTTGCAGAAATCATATACCAACACAGGATCTAAATGTTTACACACTTCAAATCCCATTTCATTTAAAACGTTTTTTGAATTATTATCTCTAACAGAAATAAATGCAAACTTATTAAACATCGCTTTTATCTCATCAAATATCATATATTTTTTCAAATCATTTACTGTCGTATGTCCAAACGAACCTGCATATGAAATAGTTTTAACATCCTCGTAAGATTCCCCAAATAAGTTTTTCGAATATCCAACGGGATGCCCCTGCATACAATTAAAAACTTCGTCACTTCCAATTACCAACAAATCAATGGCATGATCATAATTCTTCTCAAAAACACCTAAATCCTGTAAATATAACTCATAGGATTTTTGATTGTTTCTTATAAACGCCTTCTTTTTTAAATAACTGGTGATCGTTCTGTTTTCATGAATTTTTTCAATAATACTCTTTTTACCTGCAGAATCCACTAATACTTCACCAAATTCATAGTCAATAAATTCAACTTTTGCATCCGAGATATTTTCAATTAATTTTTTTAGTGCATATGCCTGTAAATAGGAACCATAATTTATAATACGGTGCATTGTCATTATTCCTATTTTTTTCATTATAATAATCTCCTTCGTAATAAAATCATTTTATCCACCGACCATAAACTTCATTTATCATATATTTCCAATTTAACTCTTTATTGACATAAGAATATCCATTTTCTCCATATTTTTTTCGTAGTTCCGGCTCACGAATTAATTGTTCAATCAAATTAGCCATATCTTTAATAATTTTATCTTTACTTTGATTTACATCAATAAACAGGCCGCATTGTTTTTCGTTTAATATTCTTGCAAACGCCATATCTAACGCAACAATTGGCAATTTATGCGCCATAGCCTCTACTAATACACTTCCCCCACTTTCTCTCAATGATGGAAGTATAAAAACATCTGAATTTATATACGCTTCTTCTATTTCGTCATACGGTACGCTTCCTCTCATATGCACAACATTTTGAAGTTTTTTTTCATATATGCTTTTTTCAATTATGTTTTTTTGCTCACCATCCCCGAAAATATCAACAGAAAAATTCATACTTTTATCCAATTGTTCAATAACATCCAAAAAAAGCAAAACACCTTTTTTATTGATCAAACGTCCAACAAATAATAACCTAATGGTTTCATTTTTTTCTTTTTTCTCTTTAATATTCAAATTGAAAAATCGATCGTTTAAAGGCACATCTGGTAGGACAACTGCCTTTGGAATATTCCTTTGTGTTTCATAGTTACAAGCATAAATTTTGTTAAATCTATTCAAATGATTTATATAAAAAGGGTTATGGTTAATATAAAAATTAATCATCTCTCTTATCCATCCCTGTTTTGTATCATATTCCTTTAATGATTTTGGAGTTACTTGACCGCCGCCAACTGGACCAAATATTTTAAACGATTTTTTATGTTTATACCATATGCCCATTTGCCTATAATCCGACAAAGAATATATATGTATAACATCTATTTCTATTTTTTTCTTCCTTAACTCTTTGTATGCTTTGCATTGCCATATCCTGTAAAATATCGAATTGTAATTCAAAAATCCATACTTTTCTAGCCCCTTGATTTCCAGAAGAACTACATGTTTTAAATTATATTTAACAACATCCTCCTTCCTTAATGTCAATGAAGCTACATACAAAATATCTCCGTCATTTAATCTTTCATCTAAATGTCTAACCCACCCCCATGATACTGCATATTCTCCACCTTTATATGGAGAACATGCATACGCCTGTAATAGATAATTCATAAAATATCCTCCAAACAATTTTCTAGTGGCAACGTTTCTCACCAAGATCAACTCATTCTATATTCAGTTAATCATATTCAACGTTCTTATTAATTATTATACTTCTTTTTTTTCAAGCATCATAAATAAAGCTAGTAGAAAAATAAATCTTACATCAAAAGGTACTTCAACAATTGCTATAAGTATAAACGTAAAAATACCTGCATTTAGCGCCTTATAATAACCTTTACTTTTTAATGAACTAACATAACATAGAAGTAAAAAACCAATTATACCACAGTATCCATATGTTAATATTACTTCTGCTAAACCATTTTGGGCGTTATACCAGCCATGATATCCTAATTGAGCAGCAACATAACTACCAAATCCTCCACCCCATGCACCACTCTTTAATAGCAAAGGAGATAGCAATTTATATAATTCAATTCTTCCAGTTAAACTTAAGTCTTCATGTAAAATATTAATAATTAAGTTTTGAATAAATGGCTGCTTTAAAATAAAGGATATAAAAAAAACTATTACCATACTGGTAACTATAATTGTAACAAGCATAATTGGCTTATTTATCAATTTAAGAAATTCTTTTGGCATTACAACTAATATGTAAAAAAAAGAAATAGCCACTATCCCCGTAGATACATGAAGGATTTGACATATCATTATACTAAACAATGCTAGTACAAGAAAAATAATACTTTTCCATTTCCAGCTCAGGATTTTATTTCCATTCCAACTTGAATAAAACAATATCAAAAAAATAAGCATCAGATAGGCTGTATTAAACTTTCCTCCTAAAACTAAATACACATCATCTAAGTTTTCTGTCATTCGCATCGTTATACATAACACCAAAATCCAAGCTGAACTAAGTATAAAATAAACTTTTGAAAAAGCATACAAATTATGCAGCAATTCTTTTTCGCCTCTAACACGAATATATTTATGTATAAAAATATATAGATCTATAATCAAAAGTGCATAAATAAAACCTCTAAGTGTTTGTGTTAACAATATCGTGTTTCTATTAGTAACACACGATATAATTATTGTTAATGGGAACAAACTAACAAGCGGAAACATAGGTACTTTTCTAATTTCACCAAATGCATTAATAAAAATAATTATTGCAAAGATTGCTTGTATAAAATACACTATTTTTCCTGGTATCTCAATTGGAAATAAAGCAAACCATAAAAGTAACAATTGGATATCATATTTATTAATTCTTATTTTACTACTCATTCTTCTTACCTGCCAGTATGGTTTTTATTTTCAAAATAAAATATATAAAATGAAACCTACCATTATCAAGCAACCTCAATATAGTTCGTTCTTTTATGCTTAATTTATGCCATAAATCTGAGCGTACCAAAATATCAAAGTACTTAATAAACAATTTATCATTTTTTATTTCATGTAAATCAGCAAAATTAACATCATCACTATATTGAATTTGCGTCGTTGCTCCATAAGCTGCAACCATCAAATGATATGCAAGCATTTCTTCCAAATGAGGTATGTCTAAACTCGCCATTTGTTGAGCTATCGATTCGTTTACTAATTTATAAGACCTAAAATATTTGTCATTATATTTTCTCATCATTCCACTGCAAACACGATAATCATACAGTTCCTTGTTATGATAATATATAGTGGATGAAGAAATAATAAGTGGTATTGTCTGCAGCAAATCCTCGCCATAGTTATACCCATAATACATGGAATAATCTTTATAAACATCAACAATATCTCTTTTAACAGCTTTAATGCATAAAGAATTAATAGCATACTCTGTGAGTAATTTCACATATATTTCTTGTTTATCTCTTATTATACCCTCTTCAAAAACATCTTTAAAAAATGTTTCTTTTTTTTTGTTTTGATATAAATATGCATTATATATTATTAGGTCTGGATTCTTACTTGAAATAACATTGTGCAATTCTTCCAATGCATTTTTTTCAAGGAAATCATCAGAATCACAAAACACACAATAATCCCCAGATGACATTTCCAATGCAATTCGTCTAGCGGATATCAATCCTTCATTTTTCTTGTGAATAACCTTCATGTTACTATTTTCTTCACAAAACTTATCACATATTTTGCCACTATTATCTTTTGAACCATCATCAACTAGTATTACTTCAAAATCTTTAAAAGTTTGTCTTTCAAGACTAACTAAACATTTAGTCAAATATTTTTCAACATTATAAACTGGCACTAACACACTGAATTCCATATCTTCTACAACCTATTCATTTTAACTTTTAGCCAATACGTAATGTTTAACCCTCTTTTACAAAAATCAACATTATTACTGTCTAATAATTTTTTTTATATTTCGTATTTTCACGGTACTTGCATATCCACCGGCATACTTCTTTATATTCCGGAACAATTTGATTTTCATACCCACGAACTAATTCCTTGGTTACTTCTTCAACATGATAATCATATATATATTGTCTGACTTGCCTAACGGTAGCTCTGAAACTATGTCCTAACCCCAATGTATTACTCGAATGTTGTCTGTAATTCATTCTGGGTTTTGGGTCAACCACCACCGTTCCACCTAAAGCAATGCAAACTCTTAAAACCCATGTGTCGTGCATAAGCATATATTTAGGTTCAAATTTAACAACTTCATCAATTAGAGCCTTATTAAAAACGCCGGTGCATCCTGCAAAATCTGATAAAACAAATCTTGTTTTTAGTGTTCTATTGCTATTTAACTCATGATTTTCAATAAATTTCAGGTTTTCATCAACCAATCGTTGCCCTGAATAATATAAAGCCGGACCTTGCATCTCCTTTATGCTGTTCAAAGCTATTATAAGCTTATCCTTATCCCACACGTCGTCCTGATCACAAAAAGCAAAAAAATTGTAATTTTTTTCAACTCCTATTTTCATTAATTCAAAAAAGCCTTTTTGAACGTTTTTATGATCTCCTTGATACCATTTCAATCTATGATTCTGTGAGTTGTCCTCTAGTATTTTTTGTGTAGAATCAGTGGATCCGTCATCTCTCACTAAAATATCTACTTCTACATCTTCTTGTCCATATAAGCTATCTAATTGTTCCTGAAGAAACTTTTCTCCATTATATGTGGCCATTAACACTAATATTTTTTCCATCATTCTCTCCGTATCTAAATCAACTCTAATGCACAAAAATGAATGTACCTTGGCAACTGTACAATAACACTACCATCATCTTAGTCCATTTTTATAATCCTCATTAGTATAAAGCAGCTCACTTATTTTCTCCGTCAAACATTTCATCAACAATCGCATCAAGTTTTTTGCAAAAAAGTGTATTATTACTCTTTATTACATTTCCGACCCCTGAAATTGATTCATCATATTTCTTCATCATTTCACCTAGCTTTTCAACCTCTTCAACAACTATTATTGTTCCCATCCGTTTTTCAACTTCTTTGCAAAAATCCACTTGATGATCATTAACATGTTCATCATAACAATACTTCCTAGGTACTACTATAGGTGTTTTACCAATCTGAAGTGGCATAATAAAACTTGACGGTCCCCCATGTGTTATTACTATTCTCGCTTCTTCAACCATTCTTACCATCTCTTGGTATGGATACATCTTAGAGTACTCAGCATATTGGGGCTCATATGTACAGTATCCACTTTGAATAACAACCTTTTCCTCATGTTCCGAAGCCCATTTATCCATATATTGTACCAATCTGTTAAATTGTTGTTCATGTGTTCCAACCGTTACAAATATCATATATTCACCATCCTAAAAAATACTGCCTAAATTAACTGCCTTTGGATATACTTTTTTCATTTCATCCCACTCTACTATAAATACATCTGTTACCAGATAACACATTTTCCCAGATACAGTAGGCGCATCTATTCTATCAAACACTTCTATATATATTGTTTTTGCACCAAATATTTTTCCTAACCAAAAAAACGGAACCGCAACTGCTGCACCAGAAGAAATAATCAAATCCGGCTTTTCTTTACGCAACACTTTCCACGCAATAGCTGTATTCTTAATTAATGCTTTAACACTTCTGTTTGTTGGGTAATAACATGGATACATTTTTTCACCTTCTAATAGGCTTTTTGCATCTTCCTTGTCAAAAGTAACCCAAAATCTATCTTTCGATTTCCAAAATGGTTTCAACATATATAAATGCGTAAGATGTCCTCCTGATGATCCAACCAAACACACCTTTATTTTTTTATCCATCCTTATGTCTCCTTCCATTCAAAAAAAACACCGTGCTCCGCCACCCTCTGCTCCTGCAGAAGTTGACTACACAGTGTGTTCCATCTGTCCTGCAACGCGGCAAAGCGACGATTACACTTCAGATTTGCTTAAAAACTTCAGTTCCTCATAGCGAAAAGCAACTGTGGCGGGTGTTCCAAACACATCCACACTTGCTTTCACTGTTTTCTCTTTCTCGTGGTTTTCCAGAATGCGGCAGCGGCTTCCGGCAAATACACCGGAGATTACATCCGCATATTGGAAGCTGTCTGTGTCTGACTGCTCCTCGGCCTGACGTTCTTTATGCCTTTCTTCCCGCAATTCTTCATACTCCTCTTCGGAGTATTTCTGAATCACCTCGAGACCAACTTCCACCTTTGTCTGGCGGCCAAAAAGATTTACCATTAGCTGCGCCGTGCGCCGGTGTCTGTCAATTCGGTAAATGGAGCCCTGATAATTTTTTAAGGCCCCTTCCGTAATACATATTTTGTCGCCGATAAGATAACCAACTGATATTTGAACAATATAATGCTCGTCCATCATGGAAAGAAGGTAGGCTTTCTCCTCTTCCGTAATTGGTGCAATCTCATCCGCGTCGCGGAGCACCTTTTTAAAACCCGGCACTTTCGCTAAGTATTGGCAGAACAATTCGATGTCACTTGTATCAACAAAAATATAGCCGGGGAACAAGACCTTTTGCTCCTCGTGCCATCTTCCCTGATAGCGCTTTTTCCTGACGTACATCGGGACAAAAATTTTGTCGTAAGTTCTGCCATCTCTATTTAGAATCAGCTTTTTGAAAAGCTGCTCCTTTTCGTGCTCTTCCCCGGACATTACCTGAATCACATACCACATATCCTGCCGCACCACCTGCACATAAATTTAAACTATCTTCTATCTTGCCCCCTGACCTTTCACCACAGAGACAACCGTTTTCAATAGAATCTTGATATCAAGCCCGATACTCCATCTCGAGATATAATCTCTGTCAAGAGCAACAACCTCTTCAAAATCCATCACATCACTTCGCCCACTTACCTGCCACATTCCGGTTATCCCCGGACGAATTGACATGCGGCCTCTATGATGCGGTTCATATTTTTCCCACTCATCCAGAGTCGGGGGGCGAGTGCCCACTAAACTCATATCACCTTTCAGCACATTAAAAAACTGCGGAAATTCATCAAGGGATGTCTTTCTTATGAAATTACCAATTCCTTTTCCTGCGCCTTTTTCGCTGCCGATAATACGAGGATCATTTTCAATTTTAAACATGTATCCGTCTTCCACCTCATTCATCGCTAACAGTTCTTGTTTGCGCTCTTCGGCATCCGGATACATACTGCGAAATTTATACATCTTAAAAAGTTTGCCATTTCTGCCAACACGCATCTGTGAAAAAAAGATTGGTCCCGGTGATTTAATCCATATAAATGGTGCCAAAATAACCGTAAAAATTCCGGTTAAAAGACAACCAACAAAACCACCAACAATATCCATGAGGCGTTTGGCAAACGCTTCCCGAAGATTTAATATCGATGGTGTCATAGTCACCACAGTAAATTCACCAAATTTTTCCACAATCCGCTTCTGCATCGGAAAATCATACTGCGAACCAACACAAATATGAACAACAATACTCATATCTGCCATAGCATAAAGAATATCATGATATTTGTCATCCATCTGAGGAATTGCAAAAAAGACCTCATCTACCCAGTCGCGGCAAATATACTCAACCGCACCGGACATACCGGCTACAACCGGAACTCCACCAATTCTGGCATCCTTTTTCGGCTCACAATCAAGGTAAATAATACCTGTAACAGTAAATTCTCCTACATTTTTATTCTGAATACGTTTCAAAACATTTTTTGCATGATCTTTTGTTGTCATCAGTACTAAAGACTTAGACCCCTGCTTTTCGCGGCTGCTGTGACGTAAAAAGTATTTTCTGATACATCGCAGCATATACGCCAAAATCAGATAATACCCTGCCGTTCCTATCAGCACAAAACGGGAGAAGTTTGCCCCCTGCTGAATCAAAAACAGATAAAACACAAAAAGCAGCATGACATATAATACGGTTTTTACCGTACTTTTAAATTCATTATAATAGCCACGCCACAATACATCTTTAAATATATTTAAACTAATAATGACAAAGATTTGCAGAAGCAACACCACTACCGCTGTATTACGATATAAAACAACAGCATACGGAATGCTCCAGCCATGTCGTATAAAACATGCAATATAAAACGCAATTTGAAAGCAGAGTAACTCTTGGAGCATAAAATCTAAATGCTTCAACCATCCCTGCATTCTTCTACGGTACATGCCCATCCTCCTATCACTTTTTAATTACAAGGTAATCCCGGCCAATTATAAAAGGCTTATGGAAGAGGAAAAATCCTCTCCCATAACGCTTTTTTAGGCTTTTACCACTTTGCCCTTGAATCCGGCCTTTTTCAAAGCTTTCTTAAGTTTCTTGAACTCTTTCTTGGACATTTTTTTGTTAACTTTAATCGTTACTTTCTTTGTGTTAACACCCTTAAAAGCACCTTTCTTAACTGTGATTGACTTTTTGCCCTTAAGGACAATTGTCTTCACTTTCTTAGCACCTGTGAATGCACTCTTGTTGATTAATTTAATCGAAGCAGGAAGTGTAATCTTGGTTGCTTTTGTTGCTTTTGCAAACGCTTTAGCATTTACAGTTGTTACCTTGTATGTAACGCCATTTACCTTAACTGTAGCAGAAACAGTAACACTTTTGCTCTTAGTCGCTTTTACAGCTTTAACAGCAGCAGTACCGTTTTTGTTTACGTTTACTGTTGTACCATTAGAAGCCTTCACATTGCTCTTTGTTACAGGTGTAACAGAAGTTGTCGGGCTCTGTACAGCAGATGCAGATGCAGCGGAGCCTAATGTAAGAGCTGCTGCCATAGCGCATACAAGTACTTTTTTCATTGCCTTTACCATTTTTTCTATCCTCCTTTCCTAAAAGATTCTATGAGAACCGAAAAACCAAAATAAGCTTTTCGGATACTCGCTAATGATTTCCATAGTAGTAAGCATCATTATAATATTTGCCGCCATAATACTTACTTCCATAGCGTTTGGAATAATAACCGGATTTTGCCCCTTCCACGCGGTTTAGGACAATTCCTAACAGCGGGCAGCCCGCTCTCTCTAACTGGCGAATCGAATTCTTCACTAAATGCTTTGATGTCGCACCCCCACGTACAACCAAGATGGCACCATCGCAGAGATTTCCAATTCTCTCACCATCAGAAACCAGACTAAGCGGCGGAGAATCAATAAACACATATCGGTATTTTTCTTCCATATAAGCTAACATTTCTTCAAAGCGATTACTCTCCAATAACATCGACGGGTTAATAACATTATCAATGTTTGGTAAAATATCTCCATTTTCCCATTGGGTATGGAAAATTGCCTCCTCAATCGGGTAATCACTTGAAAGATAATGGGACAAACCTTTTATCTCTTCCTTTTTTTCAGATACAATTTCGTATTTATCAGCCATAACCGACTTACGCATGTCCGCATCTAAAAGAATGGACGGCGTGCCTGCTTCCGCAATCTGCTTCCAAAGCTGCATGGCAACAAAACTCTTACCCTCATTCGGCTCGGTACTGATAATCATTATTTTCTTGATTTTTGTTCCAAGAAAACTGATGTTAATTCGCAAACGGTTTACCGCCTCTTCCATCGCATACGGAAGGTCGGGCATATTGTTTATTTTGATTGATTTCATTTCTTTTTCTCCTTCCGTCTCTTTTTCTTATTTTTATATATCTCTTTTTCGCGCTCATCCGAAATTGAAGCAACATCGCCCTCTGGGATGACCGTAAGCGGCATAATACCAAATTCTTTCTCAACATCCTCTGCAGATTTCATCGTATCATCCGTCATAAAGAAGAATGTCAATACAGCGAGTACAATCACCAAACCAACGATTGCACCAAGCATCGTATTTTTAAACAAACTTGGCGAACTCTTTTTTTTCGGCATAATAGCATTTTCTGCAATGTTTGGCTTCGACGTATCCATTAATTTAGGAAGTTCTGTAACAGCAAGTGTCGCCAAACGATTTACAATGCGTTTTGCCTCATCCGGCTTTTTACTTTCTGCCGAAATCGAAAGAATTCGTGTATCGGAAACCGTCGATATCGTCAGCATATTAAGCAGCTGCTCATAAGTATAGGGAAGTTTCTCTTTCTTTATCACTTCTTCCAAAATCGGACGAACACGAAGCAGCTCTTCATAATCCGAAGATAGAGAAGTTCCCAAATCCAAATCCGATAAGTTTACAATGGAATCACTCGAGGATGAAACCATATATAACTTTGCTGTTGCCGTATACTTTGGTGCAACCAGATAAATTGTCACCAGCGCCATCAGTATGGCACCAATTAAAAATCCTCCAATTACAAACACCAGTCTGCTTTTGTAGTAAAGCATAAGTTCAAATAAATCAATTTCCATTTCTTCTTCATTCTTCTTTACCTGAACGATTTCTGTTTTTTCCTTTGTCTCCATTTCATTCCCTCTTCTTTAATCCATATATTTTTGTCATGACATCAATAATTGATTCTTTGTCAGGATAAAATTCAGCATGATCAATTCCATCCCCAAGGGCTTTCCCGATTTTACTCGTACCCTTTATTTCAAAAAATCCTTTTTGTGTCCCTTTTATCAGCCGGTTTGTAAGGCCGGAAATTTTTTTAGCTGTCAGATTTGTCGTGGCCGTCTGTTCGAATTCCCGGAACAATTGACCGACATAAGCCTTATCGCTTTTAGCCTTTTCCTTTGCCTTTGTAAAAAAAGCCTCCATATACTGCTGCTGGCGTTTCATACGAGATGTATTTTTTTCATCTCCCACACCATAGCGATCATGAATATAGCGATATGCCTGCTCGTCTGACAAAGCAAGCGTTTCACCCTTTTTCATTTGGCGGTCAATATCTTGAAAGTCCTCTAATAACGTAACCGTCACTCCGCCAACGGAATGATTTAATTTTGGAATTGCATCCATTGGAATTGCATAATAACCATTAATTTTAAGTCCGCCGAAAAGTTTGGATATGCTCTCCACTGTGTTAGCACAACTTTGCTCGGCATTTCCCCCATACCAATGTGCTGTACACAATTGCAGTTCTGCTGTTGCCACGCCGGTACCATCATCTTGTATCAGTCGTACTTCCGACATCGTATCTCTGTTAATCGGCAAAAAAGAATAATTGTTGTCTGTTTTATCCACAATAACAAGCATTAAAAAATCACTCATGCTTCCTTGGTATACTTTACTGTCAGCACCTGTTTTATCTGTCCCCATAATTAAATATGTTTCAAAATCGTGATAATAAGAATAAATATTCCCATTCAGTTTCAGACTCCCCAAAGCAGCCAACTCTTCCGACTGCTCATCCATCAAAAAACCATCTTCCGAAATTACCGGTTCCGGCATATGATTTTCAAAGATTTTGAGCCCAATTCCAAATACTATCATCGCCAATATAAGTGCGACAAAAAGAATAAGCATCTTTCTTCGCTCTTTCCTACGCATATTATTTCAGCAACCTTTCCTCCGTCTTATCAATTGTTGCTAATAATGTCTCCCCAAAGATGTCTCTTAAACTGTCACGTCCCTGTTTTAAATTTGGCAAACGTGTTTTCATGTTGTGACAGTCACTTCCCAGTACCAACGGCACCTGAAGTTTTAAGAATTTTTTGATAAAACGCTTTTTTTTATGTTTGTCGATTCCGCCCGTATTAATCTGAGCGTATAAGGGAAGTTTAAAAATTTGATTCCAAATTTTTCTGCTTTTTTGAAATGAATCATATCGCTCGACATGGGCTAGTAAGATTGTCAGCTTTTGTTTCTCAATTAATTTTTTGACATCCACATAAATCTCATCCGTCCACTGAGCAAATGGCATCTCAAGGAGCAAAATATCGGTTCCTTCAATCGTGAGTTCGCGAATTTGCTTCGCATCCCCAATTCCCGGAAAATAATAAACTTCCGCACCCTTCCGTAAAGAAAGGGAAGTCCCCATATCATGCTCATTCAGTGCTTTCGTTAATTTCCGAAAAGAGTGCTCTCTCCGCTCTAAAAAAGACGAAACTTTATCAATATGGGCATAAAAATGGGGAGTCAACAATATCTCTTGCACTCCCTGCTCATCCTCCAATGTCAACGCCTGAAGAGACTCATGAACATCTCGGCTTCCATCATCCATGCCAGGTAGTATGTGTGTATGAAAATCTATCATAAAGTATCAAATCCTCCGTCCACACAAACATTCAACTTTAACACCACGTTTACCAATATCAATAAATTTGTACTCTGTCAAGAAAAATATTTAACTGATTATAATTTTCTAATAATATTTTCGAAACCCGCGTACATCATCTGTATAGCCCACCGCCTCATAAAACCGGTGTGCCCCCTTTCGGAATCCGGAAGAAACCAAAAGTGCATATTCACACTGATTTTTAAGTGCAAATTCATCCAATGCCTCAAATATTTTTCTGCCAACGCCCTGCCCTCTGCATTCACCGGAGACAATCACATTCTCTACAACAAGGAATGGAGCATCCAATGCAATGCACACAATTCCCATCGTACTGCCAAACACCTTATCACCATCCGCTGCCACTGCGAGAAAATACTCCGGTCTGTCGACTGTACGATAATAATTGTTCTCTAATACTTCCATCGAAACTCCTTCCGGAATCAAATCCCGGTACATTTTCTGTAATTGTGGGAGGTCTGATTTTTTCATTTTTCGAATTTGAATTTCTTTTTTCATATCTATCACCTGATTTTCATTTTCCATTCGTCAATAATCTCACTATAGTATACGAAAATTTAATGAATTTGTCACTAAAAAAGAAGGAAAAATGGTCATAATAAAGAAAAACTCTTCCTAACAAAAAGAATGCAACATTTTACAAACAAATGTTATATCAATGCAAGACAGGGAGGTCTTAAAAATGCTTCGATTATCACTTAGTACTGAAGAATACTTAATGCTTGGCGATGATATCAAAATTGTTTTTTAGGCGGAAGCAATCATCATTTACGTATTATGATTGATGCTCCTAAGGAAGTTAATATTGTACGCAGTACCGTATTAAGAAAAAACAATCCGGAACTAAAGAAGAATTCTCCTTCTTATTATGCCGAGCCAAACTTACCGGAAAAGTACCGAAAAAAAAGAGGCACGAAACCCAGTAACACCAACCCGCAATAATAATCAGAGGATTGCAAGCTGCCGGGCCCGCAGCCTGCGCCTCTGGATATTATAGAGACTAAAACAAACGCAACGTCGCAAACGGATTTGTGACGGTAAAACAAGGAGGTAATTATTATGATCGTATAACACAACATTACATCAATGAACGCTAACAGACAGTTAGGAATCGTAGGAAACAACTTGGCTAAATCTACTGAGAAACTTTCCAGTGGTTACAGAATCAACCGTGCAGCGGATGATGCAGCAGGTCTTGCTATTTCTGAGAAAATGAGAGCTCAGGTTCGCGGCTTGAATCGTGCATCTGACAACGCACAGGATGGTATCTCTCTTATCCAGACGGCTGAAGGTGCTATGGATCAGCAGCATGCTATTTTGCAGAGAACGCGTGAGCTTCTTGTTCAGGCTTCTAACTCCGGCGTATTAGACGGAACAGCTGAGAATGACTTCCAGAAAATTCAGGACGAGATTGATACTTTGAAATCTGAATATGAAAGAATTAACACAGATACAGAGTTCAACCGTAAAAAATTGTTGGATGGTTCTTACAAAGATCAGTATTTGCAGTTAGGTGCAAACAATGCTCAGGGTATTAATGTTACCATTAAAACAACTGCTTGGGATCCTGAGTTGTATTTAAGTAAGACATCTACAGTTGCAAAAGGAACCACTGGTAGCGCAAGTGACAAAGCTGCAAAAACAAACGGAAAAGTAGTTGAAGATACAACCCAGTATGAATATAATAGCCAGATCTTTACAGTTGAAGAATCTTATGTGGCTGCAAAAGGTAACGGATCTACAATTACAAAAGCAGATGCAGATGCAGCTAACAAAAAGGTAGCTGTTATTGATGTTGATGGTGAAGCTATCTCCGGTCTTCTTGACAACATTGACACCATGATTAAGAGCGTTACTACAGAGCGTTCTAAACTTGGTGCTGTTCAGAACCGTCTGGAGTACACCGTTAAGGTTGATGACAACACATCTGAGAACCTGCAGTCTGCTGAGTCCCGTATCCGTGATACTGATATGGCAGATGAAATGACAAGATTCTCAAAAGAGAGCATCTTGCAGCAGGTAGCTACTTCTATGCTGGCTCAGGCAAATCAGTCCAACCAGGGCGTACTTTCCTTACTTCATTAAGAAATGTTGTTCGTTTCATAGAAAAAAACAGTCTTCGGACCAATGTCATTAAGTTAAGAATTTTGACATAATTATAAAACACATCATATTTGCAA
>ENA-ORSS01000235-ORSS01000235.1-human-gut-metagenome-genome-assembly--contig:-NODE-235-length-71199-cov-6.641881_pt1 | contig 71199 bp, 61 predicted proteins | sample MGYA00241899_ERZ509162 | MGnify/ENA primary metagenome ERZ509162 (study PRJEB26280, sample SAMEA2338641) | human gut metagenome | biome: human gut; feature: human-associated habitat; material: faeces... | reverse complement strand
AACATAGCAGCCATTTGTATTAGACTGCAAAGTTGCAAAATCAAGTCCGTTTCATCTCAAGAAACCACGTAATTGACTATATTTCAATAATTTCAAAGAACTATTTATCAACTTTTACGGGACAGTAGTGATATCAATTCAGTTATAGTGCTGATATGGGATTTTGGGGTAATGAGGGTGCAACTACAAGCAACTATTATCTGTCTGGAAACAATAATGCGAGCCATACAAGTGCCAGTGCATTCAAGGCGCAAAATGTTACATGGCAGATTGAAAATACACTTACTTACGATAAGACTATCGATAAACATAGCTTTGGTATAGTGTTAGGACAGTCTGCATTGAAATATAAAGGCGATCAGTTGGGAGGTAGCCGTTGGAATTTAGTTAATGTCAATAAGCCGTCTATCGATTATGCGACAGGTAATATCCAATATACTACGGATGCTAACGGCAATACTGTTGCTACTCCACAGTTCAGTGTGTACGGTGGTCCATATACTGAACATACCATGGCTTCTATGTTTGCCCGATTGAATTACAACTACGATGAACGCTACATGCTTCAGGCAACAGTCCGTCGTGATGGTTCCAGTCGTTTTGGAAGTAACAATAAATATGGTATTTTCCCTTCTTTCTCTGCGGGATGGAACATTGCAAACGAGATGTTTATGGAAGACACCCGTAATTGGTTATCAAACTTTAAGCTTCGTTTCAGTTGGGGTAAGAATGGTAACGATAATATTGGAGACTTCGCATATACCTCAATGACATCTATGGGGAATAATGTGCTATTTGGTAAGAATGCTATAAAATTCAATGGTTCGAAAGCTAATAGACTTCAGAACCCAGATCTGAAATGGGAAGAAAGTGAGCAGACTGATATAGGTATTGACCTTGGATTATTAGGAAACGCATTGACATTCAGCGCTGACTATTATATCAAGAAAACAAACGGTATGATTCTTGAAATGCCTATTCCAAGTTATGTTGGTGAAAGCAAGCCTTTAGGAAACGTTGGTGATATGCAGAACAGTGGTATTGAGCTGGAATTGGGTTACAGATGGAGTATCGCCGATGCAAATTTCTCAGTTAAAGGTAATGCAACTTACTTGAAAAATGAATTGAAGAATCTAGGAAATGAAACCGGATATATGGATTTGGATGGTATCCAGGGTTATAGTGGAGGTGGAACACGAGCTTCTAATGGACAACCTTTCCCTTACTTTTTCGGATATAAAACGGATGGAGTATTCCAGAATATGGATGAAGTGAGAGCATATACAGACAAAAAAGGTAATATGATTATGCCTAATGCCGTTCCCGGAGATACCCGATTTGTTGATGTCAATGGTGATGGGAAAATCACTCCCGATGACCGTACAAATATTGGTAACGGTACACCTGATTGGACATTTGGTCTGAATCTGAATGCAGACTGGAGGGGGATCGATTTCAATATCTTCTTCCAAGGAGTAGCCGGTGCTGATGTGTTTGACGGTACTTTCCGTAATGATGTGGCTTCTGGTAATTATCCGTCGTGGGTATTGGGAAGATGGACCGGTGAAGGAACCTCAAACAAATATCCTCGTCTGGCTGTGGGAAATGACACTAACTGGATGGTATCAGATTTGTACATTTGCGATGGTTCTTACCTGCGTTTGAAGAATATTACTTTAGGATATACTCTACCTAAATTTATTACTAGAAAAATAGCTATTGAACGTCTGCGTGTTTATGTGCAGGCTGAGAACTTGATGACTTGGACAAAATATTGGGGATTTGACCCTGAAATTTCTTCAAGCGCAACCTCATTGGGTGTTGACCGTGGTGTATATCCGCAAGCACGTATTTTTACTATCGGTGCTAATATCACTTTCTAATTAATCTATAAAAGAAGAATTTATGAAGACAAATAAAATATTTACTATTGGCTTGATAGCTGCTGCAACTCTTATAACAGGATGTAGAGATAGCTTTCTGGAAGTGGAAAATCCAAGTGGCGAACCATTGGAGGAATATTATACCACTGATGCCCATATTCAAGAGGCACTTATTGCGGCCTATGATCCGATACACTGGGCCGATTGGGGCTTAGGGCAGTATAATGCACTGAATATTGATGCTGAAGTAATGGGTGACAACTTTTGGGTTGGTGGCCAGAGTACTACCGATATGCAGAACTGGCATATGCTGTTTAATTTCGAGGCTAATGAAAACAATACTTTCGGTTCTCTGTGGACTGTAGACTATTCTGGTGTGAAACGTTGCAACGATTTGCTGCTATATCTCAATTGGGCAACGGATTTAACGGATGCTAACCGACAGAGTTACGAGATGCAGGCTCGTTTACTTAGAGTCTTCTATTATAATATGCTGTGGCATTACTTTGGAAATATACCTTTTTATCTCGAAAATCTTTCTGAACCACCCTATACAGCTCCTCAATATACTGCAGATCAGGTTTACAATGAGCTGATTACTGAACTTGAGGCTGTGATAAACTCTCACGTTCTGCCGATGAAATATTATAAGGATGCCAACGGTATGGATGATGAGGGACAACTAGGACGTGTTACTCAAGCAATGGCTTATATGATATATGCCGAGATGGTAATGTATCAGAACGATGAAAGCCGGTTCGCTACTGCACTTAATTATATGAAAGAGATTATTGCAGATCCGGGATATGATTTGAATCCTAGCTATGCCAATATTTGGGAAACTGAAGGAGAGTGGTGTATTGAGTCTATTTGGGAGATTAACTACGAGCAGGCTAACTCAGAGCGTGGATGGAGCAGTCCTCTGGCAGTAGGTGGTACTGTGTTGCCTACTCTTATTTCACCTAACTCTTTCGGAGGAGATGAAGGCTGGTCTCAAGGTGGTGATGGCTGGGGATTCCTTCCTGTACGAGTAGAAACTTACGATATGTTTGATAAGGCTGACGTACGTCGTGAAGCTACTTGTTGGGATTTGCGCCAATCAGACGTAACTTATACTGCACGTTATCAGGATACTCGTATTTGGTTGAATAAATACCGTCCTTATGATAAGAATTATAAGTCAGCTCCTTTCGACCAAAACTTAAACTATAATAATAACCTGCGCTATTACCGTTATGCCGAAACTTTACTTAACGCAGCCGAACTTTCACTTCGTACGGGAGGTTCTGGTACCGGTGATGCAAAGACTTGGTTAAATTTAGTACGTAATCGTGCAGGTTTGGCTGGTCTGGACAAGGTGACCATTGATGATGTGCTGACAGAACGCCATTTGGAGTTTGTTGGGGAAGGCAAACGATATTTTGACTTAGTTCGTGCGGAAGGTATTAGTGGTGTATCAAGCAAAAACAAGGCTTCTACAGCACTTGTTCCCGACTCTTACGGATATCGTACCAATTCATGGACTCCTCAGAAAAAATATATACCTATCGCTCAGAGCGAATTAGACTCTGATCCGGCTTTGGTTCAAAACAACTATTAATAACCTTATAATGACAAAAACATATGAAAAATCTATTTAAATATATTTCTGGGATGTTTCTGACTGTCGTTTCGCTGACTGCCTGTTCACCAGAAGATTATGTTGGAGCCAATGGCGATATTCCATTGACATCCGACTATGCTGAGAATGTTGTCATAACAGTTGACCAGGAAACCAACTATGCTTATTTTGAGTTTAAATCGGCTCCGGGTATTACACCTGTATGGATAATTGACGGTTCGTATTCCGCTTCATACACGATGTCGAAATATTACCGTAAAAAAGGTATTTATACTGTAGAGTGTAAGGTAAAAAATGCCAATGGTATCAGTGATGGATCCATCGTGAAAGAATTTGAGATAGAGAATACTCAAATGAATGGATTCCCTGGTTTCGTACCGGATAGTGAATTCAATCTGTTTAATGGAGTAACATTGCCTGAGCCGGGTTTCTATTATGCTCCGGGATGGACACAGCAGCCTAATCCAACATGGAATCTATCGGATGGTACTTATTCTGTTACTCTTCCAAATGCAACTTCAGAACGTTGGCAGGCTCAGATGTCGTTCTTCCCTACAGGTATTGCTGTTTCAGCAGGAAAAACATATGACTTCTCTGTCATTATGACTTCTACAGTTGCTCACGGTGGTGTGAAAGTAAAATTATGCGACGAGAGTGATAACATAGTATTAATGGATAAGGACTTTACTCTTGAGGCTAATGAGCCGAAAGCTTTGTGGGCTTCCGAGCTGGAAGGAAAAGATATCAGTGACCTGAAGATTGTGTTCGACTTTGGAGGCAATGCAGATAACACTTCTATTACATTTGAGAGCTTTGTACTGAAAGATCATGCAAATGATGATGGTACAGAAATCCCTGAACAGGCAGCTACTCCATTCAACTATAACGATCCCAATAATATCTGGAAGGCTGTTGACGATGCTAAGGCATTTACAGAAAGTCACTGGTTTGGAGATGCCAATTGGAGTGAAATTCCATGTACGGTAGAAACTACCCATGAAGGTAGCCGACATACGATAACTATTCCTGCTACAACTCCTAACGAAGCTTGGCACGCACAGTATAATATGGAAACAGAACTTTCTGCGAGTGCTGATGACTTGGTTGACTTTTCTTTGAAAGTACATGCTACTCTGAATGGTGATGCTGTGAAATTACCAGGCATGACAGTAAAGTTGACTGAAAACGGAAATGATGAGAACTATTTTTTTGAATCTCGCAGTGAAGTTCCAGTAGATGGCTATGTTTTCCGCTTTGACAATGCTAAGTTGGCAGGTGGTACTGATGCTGCAAAACTTAAATTGGTATTTGACTTTAGTGGTGCCGAGGAAGGAACTGTTGTTGTTATTGATGAAATTACGCTTATCAGGAAATAAATAATTCCTCATAAAAGAGGGTATGTCAATAGTATCTGCAGAGTACTTTCTGCGTAATATTTATGGCATTCCCTCTTTTTTAGTGATAGCAAAGATATTTTAATCAGATAGCCTGAATCTAATATTCAATTTTCATTTTTACCATGAACATAATATATCACATTTTACCGATACTCTTTTTGGTACTTACTGCCTGTGGCGACAGTGATAATGATTTGTCACTGACAGGTGGAAATGTAACTTTGGAGTGTAACCCAACATCCATCGAGGCAGAAGCTGTCGGAGATGAATATCCTCTTATTGTAAATTGCAGTAGTGGGGAATGGACTGCTTTTGCTAACGATAACTGTAGTAGTTGGGTCTCGACTAAAATCATTAATCCTTCTACCGATAACGGTCAGGTACTTATTACGGTAAAAGCCAATAATACTGCAAGTGTGCGTAATGGTTCTGTTATTGTAAAATCAGGACAGACTCGAGTAACTGTTGAAATAGCTCAGAAAGCCCCTATGCAACTCTCTGTACAGGAAATATTTTCAAATTCCAGTGGAGAAACATTTACCATTGCTGTCACAGCAAGTGGAAGCTGGAATGCACAGCCATCAGATAGCTGGATGACGGTGGATAAGGCTGATGAGAATACATTGACTGTTAGAACCTTACCCAATGATGCACAGAAGAGTAGAAGAGGTACAATCTGCATTAAGGCTGGAGCTGAAGAAGCTACAGTCAGCGTTTATCAAGAGTCTGCCGAAGACCGTGATATTATTACCCCCGAAGGCTACCGACTAGTTTGGCACGATGAATTTGATGAAGGTACAACTCTAAGCAGTGAGTGGACTCATGAGGTACAGGGACCGGGATGGGTGAATAATGAGTTGCAGACCTATGTTAATGGACAAGCCGATGGCAAACGAGTTACTGAACTGGTGGACGGTAAACTGAATATCCACTGCTTTAAAGGTAGTGACGGTAAAGTCTATTCTGGTCGCGTCTATGCGCACCTGAATACGGGTTGGCTGTACGGGTATTTCGAATCGCGTATCATGCTGCCCAAGGGGAAGGGTACATGGCCCGCTTTTTGGATGATGCCTGTAAACAACGACTACGGCGCTAATCCTTGGCCTCAATGTGGTGAAATAGATATTATGGAGGAAGTAGGGGCGGATGCTAACATTGTCAGTTCTTCTATTCATTGTGCGGCTTACAATCATCCGATGAACACTCAGAAAACAGCAAACCGTAATATCGGTACTGCAGAATCAGAATATCATGTATATGCCTGTGAATGGACAGAAGACTATATTCGTTTCTTTGTAGACGGTGAGGTGTTGATGACCTTTAACAATGAGGGGACGGGTCGGGAGGTATGGCCTTTCACTTATGCCTTCTATCCTATTCTCAACCTCGCTTGGGGTGGTGATTGGGGTGGTTATAAAGGCGTGGACGAATCTGCATTGCCTGTCACGATGAAAGTAGATTATGTGCGTGTCTTCCAAAAGAAATAAAGAATTCTTGTCTGATAAATTCTGGAATTATATAATCTTATCGACAGTTTTAATCATCCTATTACTAAAAACACACATACTAATATTTAATACTTATATGAAACATTTGTTTTGCCTTTTTTTCTTCCTTTCTCTTCTCACATCGTGCACACAGCAATCTGAGGAAGAGAAAGCTTTCACTTCTTCATTTATACGCATTGAAGGTGAAAATCTGATTCAGCCCAATGGAGATACCTTACATATTAAAGGTACAAATCTGGGCAACTGGCTGAATCCCGAAGGCTATATGTTTGGCTTTACAAAAACTAATTCAGCCAGAATGATAAACGATATGTTTTGTCAGCTGGTTGGTCCGGATTTTACGGCTGATTTCTGGAAACAGTTTAAAGACACTTATATTACCCGTCAGGACATTGAGTTTATTGCCTCTTCCGGTGCAAATACCATCCGGCTTCCGTTTCATTATAAATTGTTTACCGATGAGGATTATATGGGGCTTTCTGTCAGTCAGGATGGCTTCGCCCGTATAGATAGTGTCGTAAACTGGTGTCGTGACAATAAGCTATATCTTATTCTGGACATGCACGATGCCCCCGGAGGACAAACAGGCGATAATATAGACGATAGTTATGGTTACCCGTGGCTGTTTGAAAGTGAACGGAGCCAGCAGTTGTTCTGTGATATATGGAAGAAGATAGCCGGACGTTATCAGAATGAACCGGTCATATTGGGGTATGAGTTAATAAATGAGCCTATAGCTCATTATTTTGACAACAGGGATGAACTGAACAGCAAGCTCGAAGCATTGCATAAACGGGCGGTAAAGGCTATACGTGAGGTAGACAACAATCATATAATCTTGCTGGGAGGAGCACAATGGAACAGTAATTTCAAACCGTTCAGCGATGCCAGATATGATGATAAACTGATGTATACTTGTCACCGTTATGGAGGTGAACCTACAAAAGAAGCTATTCAGGATTTTATTCATTTTCGCGATAGCGTGAACCTGCCTATGTATATGGGGGAAATTGGTCACAACACGGACGAGTGGCAAGCCGCTTTCTGTAAGGTCATGACCGACAACAATATTGGCTATACGTTTTGGCCTTATAAGAAAAAAAACGACTCGTGTATGATGGGCATTAAGACGCCTGAGAACTGGGACAAGATAATTGCCTTTTCTGAAACGTTGCGTGATACTTATCAGCATATAAGAGAGGCACGTCCGGATCAGGACATGGTGAGCAAGGCAATGAATGATTTTATAAAGAGTTGCAGATTTGAGAATTGTGTTCCGCAAAAAGATTATATAACTTCAATAGGATTGACCTGCCATGAAAATTAAAGGTATACTTCGGATTATTTGCTTGATTTTCCTGCTTTTACCTTCTGGTCTGAAGGTCATGCAGGCTCAGCCTGTAAGTATCTTTTCGTTGAATAACAGTCTGATCGACTACAACAATCAGCCGGAGATATTTAATGAAATGGTCAAAAGTATGGGGAAGGAGGCGCGATGGCATGCACGGACCCAGTTAGGACGTACCTTGCTGTATCATTATAATGATGAAATTTCTCGGCAACTTGCATTGTCTAGTCACTGGAATTATATTATTTTGCAGGAGCAGAGTGCATTACCCAGGTTATGTCCTGAAATCTTGATGGAGAGTGTTAAGTTATGGAAGCTGGCTTTACTCAATGCATATCCGGAAAAACAGCCTGTTATAGTCCTTCCCATGAACTGGGCATATAGCAGCGACTGGTCCCGGTTTAAGGAATCTTCGGAGGAACTGGTACGCAGCTATTTGAATGTTTGTCGGGAAATCCCTGGTGTTGTGGTGTGTCCTGTAGGAATGGCATATAAGATTTTATTTGAAACACAGGGAGAAAAGGGATGTGCTGCTTTATATACCGACAATCGGCATCCTTCACTTAAAGCCTCTTATCTGGCTGCGTGTATGGAGTATGCTGTTATATTTGAAGAAAGTCCTTCTGTGATAACTTATGTACCCGATGGCTTATCTGTAAAGGAGGCGCAAGATATGCGTTTACTGGCAGATGAGGCTTTGAATAAATGGTATGGTGAACTGAAGTCATCGCGTTAGTATAGTTGAAAATTTATAACTGAAAATATTATGAAAAACGAATTTATGAAAAAAATGGCGCTGGCATGTGTTGCCGGACTTGCTTTATTCTCTGTGCAAGCACAGCAGCTGCCCGTTTATCTTGATGGTAATCAACCTATAGAATCACGTGTGGAGGATGCTCTCTCACGTATGACTCTGCAAGAAAAAATAGCTATGATTCATGCTCAGTCTAAGTTCAGCAGTCCGGGAGTACCCCGTTTGGGTATTCCGGAAGTCTGGTGTACGGACGGCCCTCACGGTATCCGGCCCGAAGTGCTGTGGGATGAATGGGATCAGGCAGGATGGACCAACGACTCTTGTGTGGCTTTCCCTGCCTTGACTTGTCTGGCAGCAACGTGGAATCCGGATATGGCGCTGCTTTATGGCAAAAGCATCGGTGAAGAGGCCCGCTATCGTAATAAGTCTATCTTGCTGGGACCGGGTGTGAACATCTATCGTACGCCGCTGAACGGACGTAACTTCGAGTATATGGGCGAAGATCCTTATCTGTCGAGTAAGATGGTGGTACCTTATGTACGTGGGGTCCAGAGCAATGGAGTAGCTGCTTGCGTAAAACATTTTGCATTGAACAACAACGAAATAAATCGTCATACATCGAATGTTATAGTCGACGACCGTGCGCTTTACGAGATTTATCTTCCTGCCTTTAAGGCGGCTGTTCAGGAAGGACATGCCTGGAGCATCATGGGATCTTATAATTTGTACAAGAACCAGCATTGCTGTCACAATGAATATTTGTTGAACGATATCCTGAAAGGCGAATGGGGATTCGACGGTGTCGTGGTGAGCGACTGGGGTGGAGCTCATGATACCGATGAGGCAATCTCCAACGGACTTGATCTGGAGTTCGGCAGTTGGACGAACGGACTTTCCAGTGGTACCAGCAATGCTTACGACAATTATTATCTTGCATATCCTTATCTTCAGCGTATCAAATCGGGTAAGGTAGGTACTGCCGAACTGGATGACAAGGTTCGCCGGGTACTTCGTCTTATTTTCCGTACGACAATGGACCGTAATCGTCCGTTCGGTTCTATCGGTAGTCCGGAACATTTTGATGCTTCCCGCCACATTGCGGAAGAGGGTATCGTACTGCTCCAGAACCGTAACAATGTGCTTCCGCTCGACTTGAACAAGGTGAAGAAGGTAGCTGTGATTGGTGAGAATGCCATCAAGATGATGACTGTAGGAGGTGGAAGTTCTTCACTGAAAGTAAAATACGAAATTTCTCCTCTCGACGGACTCCGTCATCGTCTTGCCGGTCAGGCCGAAGTGGTATATGCCCGTGGTTATGTAGGAGATGCCAGTGGTGAATACAATGGAGTCGTAACAGGTCAGGATCTTTCCGACAATCGTTCTGCCGAGGAACTGCTGGCAGAAGCTGTCGATGTAGCTCGTTCTTGCGATTATGTCATCTTCTTTGGAGGCTTGAATAAGAGTGCGGGTCAGGATTGTGAGGATTCCGACCGTCAGGCTTTAGGTCTGCCTTACGGACAGGATAAGGTGATTGAAGCCCTTGCGAAGGCCAATAAGAACTTGGTTGTGGTCAATATTTCAGGAAATGCGGTAGCCATGCCGTGGGTTGATGAGGTTCCGGGTATCATTCAGGGATGGTTCCTTGGCAGCGAAGCAGGCAATGCACTGGCAGCCGTTATCGTAGGCGATGTAAATCCGTCGGGCCGTCTGCCGTTTACTTTCCCCACTTCTCTGGAGAATGTAGGCAGTCATCGTCTGGATGCTTATCCCGGTGTGAAACGTGCTTCTGAGAATATTTGGGATATCACTTACAAGGAAGGTATTTTCGTCGGTTACCGTTGGAGCGACAAGGAAAAGCTCCAGCCGCTGTTCCCGTTTGGACATGGACTGAGCTATACCAGTTTCTCGTATGGTAAGGCTACTTTAGATCGTAACGAACTGTCCGCGTCGGATAGTATCCATGTAACCGTTCCGGTAACAAATACAGGTTCTGTGGCAGGTGCTGAAGTCGTTCAGCTGTATGTACGCGATGTCAAAAGTTCTGTAGCTCGTCCGGTAAAAGAACTGAAAGGTTTCCGTAAGATTCAGCTGGCTCCGGGTGAAACGAAGTTGGTTACGTTTACCATCGATAAGTCCAGCCTGAGTTATTTCGACGATAAGCAGCATGCGTGGGTTGCCGAGCCCGGTAAATTCGAAGCTCTTGTAGCTGCTTCGGCTACCGATATCAAATCGAAGGTGGCTTTTCAGCTGAAGTAAGTTTCAGGTAGTTTAGCGTTTGTCAAAAGAAAGAGTCAGTATTACAATGCTCTTTCTGAAACATGATGGACGATAACGAAAAGAATTGAAAGGGAACTCTGTCAAACCTCACATTCAGGAAAGAATGAGTTTTGAATTGGAAACTTGATTGTTTTAACTGCAAGCAAATGAGCTGTGCCATGACTTAATAAAGTTTGGTGCAGCTCATATTATGTCTGCTGGTTGCTGTTTGTCGTTTTTTAGAGGAGTTGAAACGATTGGATGTACTTCTATTTCTTTTGTATTTGGAAATGGGTAAACTTCAGATTGACGTTCATGTCACCGAATATGGCACCTTGTTTTTGTGGATAATTATACAAAGTGCCTTTAGGACAATAAAAAAACCGGCTAAACTTACCGTTTAAGCCGGGTTTTATCGTTAATGTCTTGAAAGATGTGCGCCTGATAGGACTCGAACCTACACGCCTCGCGGCACCAGATCCTAAGTCTGGCGCGGCTACCAATTACGCCACAGGCGCAAGCAGAACATACGGAATGTTCCCTTTTTGCGTGTGCAAAGATATACTATTTTTTTGAAAAAGCAAAATATCAGACCTATTTCTTTAGGATTTCGCAAGCTGTTTCGATAATGGTATCCTTTCCTCGCTGCATATCCTCGCTTTTCATGTCCACCTTCACATCAGGGTCGATGCCGAATTCCAGCTGGTTCATGTTTGGGTCGAACATCGGACTGGCGGAGAAACGGATAGACCAGCCGTTGGGAATTTCGGAACTGAATGGAAGTCCCGAACCGCCTCCCGTCTTGTCGCCTACGATTGTGACATTCGGAAACTGGTTCATGCTGTTCACAAAGTCGTTTGTCGCGCTGTACGAACGACGGTTGGTGAGAACCACAACCTTTTTCTGCCAGCGTATACCGTTCGAGGGTTCCACATACACTGGTTTCGGGTCCGAAAAGTCATTGTGTCCGGGACCAGTCTTGTGACACATGTAGCCCACGAGGACTTTCTCATTGGTAAACCGTGCCGCTAGCTTCTGTGCCGTGGTCAGGTTGCCGCCGCCGTTGTTGCGCACGTCGATAATCAGGCCGTCGCAGATAGCTAGCTTGTTCAGGGTCTGGTCCAGATTGCCGTCGCCTATCCCGTTGGAGAAGCTGGAGCAGTAGATGTAGCCGATGTTGTTCTCCAGAATGCTGTATGTCAGTCCTGAAGAGTTGGTATAATCCTTTCCCAAATAAATGCTCTGGATGCTGTCGCTGAAGTTGCGCGGGTAACTGTCGAACCATTCGCGGTACTGCGAGGTAGCCAGCGAACTGGAAAGATTCACATGTCCGTCGTGCAGTTCGTTGACCATATCCGAAAGGACCTCGAAGAGATTCTCCCACGTCATGTCCGGCGTGATGCGGCGTGCATAGCGCTCGTGCACCTCGTTCCAGTCGAGTCCGTATTCCTGATTTTTATAGTCGAGGAAACAATACTGTTCGTCGATGATTTTCCACAGTGCCTCGAAATTATCTTCGGGCGTATTGCCGGAGATGTCCTCCCGTATGCAGGAAGAGAAAACCAGCAGTCCGGTCAGCACCGTATATAATATGCGTGCAAGTCGTTTCATAAGCTAAAAGGGAGTTACTTTAAGTGGCATGCTGATGCGGTTCTTTCCGCGGAGCAGATACAGGTTGCGTACGAAGCCTATCATGAAGTCGTGCGAGTAGGCGTGGCTTTTCAGGTTGTTTACCTTCGACTGCTGGATGTCGCATACATAGCCCACGCGCATCGTTACGTTGCGTATTGGGAAGTCCAGAGTCACCATCTGTCGCAGCGATGGGTTGTTGTGCAGCGAAGTGAACACCACGTTCCGTCCGCCGTTGCCTAAAGAAAAAATCTCGTAGTACGATTCACCGTATTCGGGTGAGAACATGACGCCCAGCAGCGGGAGATTGGCCTGATAGCGTACCGTAAGCGGATAGCGTGCAATGCGGAACTTATAAATAAGCATACCCGATGCTCCCAGTCCGCCGTAGGCCTTTGCCTGAGCGGGATTGTTGGAGTTTCGCCGGTTGTAAACCACCCCTCCGTTCAGGTCGAGCATCGGTCCGACAAGGATTTTCAGCTTGTCGTCGTTCATGCGGAACTGATAGTGCAGGGCATAGCTCCAGTTCACCAGCCCGGCATACATCTCGGCCGTCTGAGAGATATTCTTGTTATACGAAGCATTCACCTGAATCAGGCTCTGTCCGGAAACCTTGCCTCCCAGCAGGCGTGTCATGCGCATGCTTTCGTGCAGGAAGCGTACCTCGGTTCCCGTATATTCCAGCGGAGAAAGATACGTTTCGAATACGTTACTGTGTCCTACGCCGAACAGGGTAGACCGCATGACGTACCGTGTGGCACGCAGACTGTCTTCCTGTGCGCCGACAGACAAGAAAGTCCCCAGGGCGATGAGCAGCATGATAAACTTCTGTTTCATGGTTCCGGTTTTAGAATAAAGTCATTTGTTCGTTGTCTTCGTCCGTCGTATCGTTTTCCGTTTCCGGAGCATTCGTTTCGACGGTTTCCTCCTGCGGTTCCGGCTTTCGGGTAGGTTCCAGTTCCTCTATGTGGTCTACGGTAAAGGTTGTCAGACGCTTGCCTTTGGCCTTGAAGCTCTTCACACCCACAAAGTCGCTGGCTTCCACAATCAGTGCTTCCCTGAAGCTGTCGTGACCGCCGAATACAACTTGCAGACGCGGATAAGCCTCGCTCGACAGCAGGACAAGCTGATTATGCTTGTTTTCGCCCAGATAATTCTGTCGTTTCGAAGTCTGTTCGAAGGTAAACCGTTTCAGGTACGGATAGTTCTGCTGGTCGGCATCGTAGAGTACCGCCGTCCATACCTTGTCGGCATTGAATTTCTCGATGAACTGGATGTCGGCATCGTAATGGTTGTTCAGGTCGAAGTCGGTCGTATAGAATTCTCCGTTCTTGTGTACCACCAGAATGCTTTCTCCGCTCTGGAATTCACCCAGATACTGTCCGCGTCCGTCGTAGTTCAGACGCAGTACATCGTGGTCGAACCATACCTTTCTGCCACCCAGTGTAGAGCCGCCGCGCTGTTTCAGGCTGATTTTGTGTACCTCGTACTTGGTCAGCAGGTTACCCATCGACTGGCGTCCCTTGATGTTGATGGTACTGAAATCTTTCTCGAATATCAGTTTTTTGATGCGCGGATTCGGACGGAGCGTCACCTTGATGACCTCTGCTTCTCCGTTCGGGTTGGCAGTGAAATACACGATTTTCGAGCCGGGAGTACCCTGCGTCACGTCGTATTCACGGTCGCGGATCATCGAAGTCACGTTGAAACGCTTGATGTAGTGGAATCCCTCTTTTCCGTCGCGGTAAATCACGTTGTAGATGGTACGCTTGTCGTTCTTCTTGAAGATGTTCACGTAGAGGATGTTCTTGCCCACAAACAGCTTGTCGGACACACGCACAATCTTATATTTTCCATCCTTGTAGAAGATAATCACATCGTCGATGTCAGAACAGTTGCAGATATATTCGTCCTTCTTCAGTCCCGTACCGATGAATCCTTCCTCGCGGTTGATATACAGTTTTTCGTTGGCTTCCGCCACCTTGGTTGCCACAATGGTATCGAAGTTGCGTATCTCCGTACGTCGCGGGAAATTCTTGCCGTACTTCTCCTTGAGCCGCATGTACCAGTCGATGGTATATTCGGTGATGTGTGCCAGATGGTTGTCTATCTCTTCTATGTCTGCTTTCAGCTTGGCGATGAACTCGTCCGCCTTGTCCTTGTTAAACTTCAGGATGCGCGCCATCTTGATCTCCATGAGCTTGAGAATATCCTCCTTGGTCACTTCACGTACAAACTGCGGGTAGAAAGGAGTCAGTCGCTCGTCGATGTGTTCACAGGCAGCATCCATGTTCTCCGCCTGCTCAAACTGCTTGTCCTTGTAGATACGTTCCTCGATGAAAATCTTCTCCAGCGAGGCGAAGTGCAGCGTTTCCAGTGTTTCGTTGCGCTGGATGTTCAGCTCCTGACGCAGTAGCGACAGCGTATTGTCTACCGACTTGCGGAGCACCGCGCTGACCGAAAGGAAATGCGGTTTCTTGTTGTCGATGACACAGCAGTTGGGCGAGATGTTCACTTCGCAGTCGGTAAAGGCATATAGCGCATCCAGCGTCTTGTCCGATGAAACGCCCGGGGCCAGATGTACTAGAATCTCCACTTTGTCGGCGGTATTGTCATCCACCTTCCGCACTTTGATTTTGCCCTTCTCGATAGCTTTCAGAATAGATTCTATCAGCGAGGATGTTGTTTTCCCGTACGGAATTTCACTGATACAGAGCGTCTTGTTGTCTATCTTCGAAATCTTGGCACGCACCCGTACCACACCGCCGCGTTCGCCGTCGTTGTAGCGCGATACGTCGATGGAGCCTCCCGTCTGAAAATCGGGATAGAGATGGAACGCCTCCCCGTGCAGGTAGGCGATGGCAGCGTCGCACAGCTCGTTGAAGTTGTGCGGCAATATCTTGGATGAAAGACCTACGGCGATACCTTCCACACCCTGAGCCAGCAGGAGCGGGAACTTGACGGGCAGCGTCACCGGTTCACGGTTTCGTCCGTCGTAAGAAGCCTGCCATTCGGTCGTTTTCGGGTTGAACACCACGTCGAGGGCGAACTTGGAAAGACGTGCCTCGATGTATCGGGGAGCCGCGGCATCGTCGCCGGTAAGGATATTACCCCAGTTACCCTGGCAGTCGATGAGCAGGTCCTTCTGTCCCAGCTGCACCAGTGCGTCGCCGATGGAGGCGTCGCCGTGCGGGTGGAACTGCATGGTATGTCCTACAATGTTTGCAACCTTGTTGTACCGTCCGTCGTCCAGCCGCTTCATGGAGTGCAGGATGCGTCGCTGTACGGGTTTCAGTCCATCGTTGATGTGAGGAACCGCACGTTCCAGTATCACATACGAGGCATAGTCCAGAAACCAGTTCTGGTACATGCCGCTCAACTGATGCTTCACGGCCTCGTTGTCCTGATCGACGGGCTTATAGTCAGAATGTGCTTCTTTATCGCTTGATTGGATATCGTCTTTTTCGAAAGTATCTTCGCTCATATAAGTGATTTAGTGGAAAAACAACAGACAAAAATACGAAAAAAAATGTTCCTATTTACTATATTATTGAAAATAAACCCGCATCCGAGTGTCCGAAAAGCGGGATTGAACCTATGGATAAGCCGGTTTTTCTTGCCTGTCCGTCCGCTTTTTGTAGAAATTATTGGGGAAACGCTTCCCGGTAAAGGACGGTCTAAGGAGATTTTTCCGGCATCATTTAGTGATCGTTCGGGCACGCTTTCCCCGGAATTTGTACAAATCTTTTTTTGTTTTGTACAAACGTGATTTTCTTTTGTACAAATTTCCGTTTCTTCTCCGGCATCTTTTTCCGGAAAAAGGCTTATTTTTTCATTTCATTCAGCACGGGAACTGTCAGCGGAATGGCAAGCAGGAACGAACAGAGGTCGGACACTGCCTGACACATCTCCACACCCTGCAATCCTAAGAAATGGGGGAGAATCAGAATGAACGGGATGAAGAACAGCCCTTGTCGTGCCGACGACAGGGTAACGGCGCGTACCGGCTTGCGGATGGTCTGAAGCATCATGTTGCACAAGATGACCCAGGCTCCCAGCGGCAGGGTAATGAGCTGCCAGCGCAGGGCGCGTGTTCCGGTTTCGATGACGTGCGGGTCGTCGCGGAACCACGATACGATTTCGGGCGAGAAGATGTAACCGATGACGGCACAGACGAACAAAAAGACGGCTCCCGTCTTTACGCAGAACCAGAATCCCTCACGCACACGGTGGAACAGTCCGGCGCCGTAGTTGAAGCCGCATACCGGCTGGAATCCTTGTCCGAAACCGATGAGGAAGGAGTTGATGAACATGCAGATACGGGTTACGATAGACATACCCGCAATGGCTGCGTCGCCGTAGGCTCCGGCTGCTACGTTCAGCAGGATGGTCGACAGGCTGGCCAGTCCCTGACGGCAGAGCGAGGGACTTCCGCCGAAGACGATTTCCTTTAGGAAGGAAGCCTTCGGAGTAAAATTCTTGAAACGGATGCGGATGTTCGTACCCCGGCTGTCCATGATGAGCAGTACCGTGAAACTGCATATCTGGCTGGTCAATGTGGCCCACGCGGCTCCCGATATGCCCATGTCGAACACAAAGATGAGCAACGGGTCGAGCCCGATGTTCAGCACCGCCCCGATGATGATGCCTACCATGGCATACACCGCGTTTCCCTGAAAACGCATCTGGTTGTTCAGTACGAGCGAGGAGGCCATGAACGGAGCTCCCAGCAGAACGATGCCCAGGTATTTCTCCGCATAGGGCAGGATGGTGGGGGTAGACCCCAGGGCGATACAGATTTCCGTAAGGAACAGATGCCCGAAGAGGGCTATCAGCGCGCCTGCCATGAAGGCGTAGAAGAATCCGGTTGAGGCCATCTTTTCTGCATTCTCGTAGTCCTGGGCACCCAGCTTGCGCGAGATGTAGTTGCCTGAGCCGTGGCCAAAGAAGAACCCGAATGCCTGTATGATGGCCATGATGGAGAACGAAATGCCGACCGCGGCAGTAGACTGCGTATTGATTTTTCCTACGAAGTAAGTATCTGCCATAACGTAAAACGAAGTTACCAGCATGCTGATGATGGTAGGTATGGCGAGTGATCCGATAAGTCTGGGTATCGGAGCGGTAGTCATTAACGTAAATTTGTCTTTCGTGTTCATTGCTTTTCGTTCAATCTGATGCAAAAGTAGAAAAAAATAACCATCTTTCCTTACAGATTCCACCTATTCATAAGATAAATTAATACAGCGATTCTTCTTTTTTGCTTATAAATATCTATCTTTGTGCCCTACTATGTAAGAGAATGTAAAATAAGAAATATCAAAATAAGAAAGAAAAATGGCACAAGAAGACGTTTTCAAAAAAATTGTTTCACACTGTAAAGAGTATGGTTTCGTATTTCCCTCAAGTGAAATTTACGATGGACTGGGAGCTGTATACGATTACGGTCAGATGGGTGTGGAACTGAAAAACAATATCAAACAGTACTGGTGGCAGAGCATGGTGTTGCTCCATGAAAATATCGTGGGACTTGACTCGGCTATCTTCATGCATCCTACCATCTGGAAGGCTTCGGGACATGTTGATGCGTTCAATGATCCGTTGATTGATAACCGCGACTCGAAGAAACGTTACCGTGCCGATGTGCTGATTGAAGATCAGATTGCCAAATACGACGAGAAAATCAACAAGGAAGTAGCCAAGGCTGCCAAGAAATTCGGCGATGCTTTTGATGAGGCTCAGTTCCGCAGCACAAACCCGCGTGTACTGGAACATCAGGCTAAACGCGACGCATTGCACGAACGCTATACAAAGGCTATGAATGCCGGACCGGACTTGAACGAACTGCGTCAGATTATCCTCGACGAGGAAATCGTTTGTCCGATTTCGGGTACCAAGAACTGGACCGAAGTCCGTCAGTTCAATCTGATGTTCTCTACCGAAATGGGTTCTACTGCCGAAGGTTCCATGAAGGTATACCTCCGTCCGGAAACAGCTCAGGGTATTTTCGTTAACTACCTGAACGTACAGAAGACCGGTCGTATGAAGATTCCTTTCGGTATCGCACAGATCGGTAAGGCTTTCCGTAACGAAATCGTTGCCCGTCAGTTCATCTTCCGTATGCGTGAGTTCGAACAGATGGAAATGCAGTTCTTCGTAAAACCGGGTACCGAACTCGAATGGTTCAAGAAATGGAAAGAGACTCGTCTGAAATGGCACAAGGCACTGGGCTTTGGCGACGATCACTATCGTTTCCACGATCACGAAAAACTGGCTCACTACGCTAACGCCGCTACCGACATCGAGTTCCTGATGCCATTCGGATTCAAGGAAGTGGAAGGTATCCACAGCCGTACAAACTTCGACTTGAGCCAGCACGAGAAATTCTCTGGCAAGAGCATTAAGTACTTCGATCCGGAAATCAACGAATCGTATACTCCGTACGTTATCGAAACATCTATCGGTGTAGATCGTATGTTCCTGAGCGTGATGTGTGCTTCTTACTGCGAAGAAAAATTGGAAAATGGCGAAAGTCGTGTTGTACTGAAATTGCCTGCTGCACTGGCTCCGGTGAAACTGGCTATCATGCCTCTGGTAAAGAAAGACGGGCTGCCTGAAAAGGCTCGTGAAATCATGAACGACCTGAAGTTCCATTTCCACTGCCAGTACGACGAAAAAGACAGCATCGGTAAACGTTACCGTCGTCAGGATGCCATCGGTACTCCGTACTGTATCACTATCGACCATCAGACTTTGGAAGATAACTGCGTAACACTGCGTAACCGTGATACCATGGAACAGGAACGTGTGGCTATTGCCGACTTGAATAATATCATTGCCGACAAGGTTAGCATTACTAGTCTGCTGAAAACATTAGAATAATCTAATATAGCATGTACATGAATAAGAACATCTTATATTTGTTGGGTATCTTCTTCTCGCTGAGTATGGGGCTGGCTTCTTGCAGTAAAGATACGCAGGTAGCCGATCCGTACAGTGACTGGGCGGTGCGCAACGATGCGTATATCGATTCCATCGCTGCTGTCTGCGAAAATCCTCCTGCCGGAGAAAGCTGGCAGAAGGTGCTTAACTATAAGTTGCAGAGCGAGAGTGAGGCAGGACTGGGCTATCAGGATTATACACCGGGAAAGAATGACTATGTGTATATGAAGCTTTTCCCGCAAGATGATATCGAACCGCTGGGCATTTCTCCTCTGAGTACCGATACGGTGTCTGTACACTATCGTGGAAAGCTGATCAACGGAACGGTATTCGACCAGAGTTTTTCCGGCAACTGGAATGCTGATGTCAGTGAACCGAGAAAGTTTTGTACTGTGGGTAATAGCATAACAGGCTGGTCTACTGCCCTGATGCAGATGAAAGAAGGACAGCACGTAGAACTGTATATTCCTGCAGCACTAGGATACAAATCGGTAGCTCGTGATGAGATTCCCGCATACTCAGCGCTGGTGTTCGATGTACGTCTGGAAGAGGTTATTCATCCGAAAGGACCGGACGACCGTTCCCTGAAGCTGAAAGCTGAATAAGCGTTATCTGTATAGATAGAAAGCTACAGATATCACTATAAAGACATGGAGAAGAGTCGTATCAAGCTCTGTTTGGGAGCGATGATACGGCTCTTCTCTTTGTTTTTACGCCCCCTTCTGATTTCAAACTGGACATAAAATGGAGTGTTTATATAGTCCCTTTGTTTTTTATATTGCCTCATCAGGGAGTTAGTCCTGTTTGGTATCTATGAGGTTGTGACTTCAATACCGTTGGCTTTCGTATTGTTGCGTTCTAACAGCTTTGGGGCCTTCATATTCTCTGTTTATACAAAGAAGTTTTCTCATAATACCGTTTATGTTCGTGCCCCCTGACAATCGTTCGTGATTGGGTATGCACGCGAGCAGGCTCGTTTTGCAGAATAAAAAATCCCCCGAAAGTCCCTTTTCAAAAGACTTTCGGGGGATATATTGGTATCCGTTATCAGGAGATTAGAGAGCTATTATTCTTCGTCCTCGTCTACCTTGGCAGCCTTGATTATTTCCTCAGGTACCTCGTCTACGCGTACATATTTCGAAACCTCATCGCCGTCTTTTACGGTCCATATCATTGAACCGGATTCCAGCAGATCGGTTACGACATATTTGTTGTTCCAGTCGCCGTTTTCGTAGTCGTATTCTCCGCTAAGGATGTATCCGTAGTGGGCATCCTTTTCGATAGAATAAGTACCGGTGATGTAGCGCGGATACATGCTGTCGTGCTTCTGGTACATTTCAAAGTTTCCTTTGCGGTCGAACACCACGTAGATATAGAAATCTTCCGGCAACTGTTCGCCGTTCAGTTCTGCCAGTTTCCATGTTCCCTGCATCGTGATGGGATTCACTTCGAGCGGCTGTTCGGTCACCACTTCGTCTTCGCTACAAGAGAAAGTCATCAGCGAAATGACCAGCAACATCAATATGTTTACTATTTTCTTTTTCATCATGCTATCTGTTGTTTTTTACTATTTACTTATCGGTTAAATTAACTTCCAGGGTGAGGGTACGGTCACTTGGCCGTCCTGTCACTCCGTCGAGAATCAGGGGAGCTTTGAAACTTTTGGTCTTTCCGGTCATCTTCGAAGCGTCGATGCTTATCACGATGTCGGCTTCCTGTCCCGGCTTGATGACTTCGGGTTCCGTCTTGAATGTCGCATAGCGGGGCAGGTTCATGACGGATAGCTTCAGGTCTGTCGTGCCGCTGTTGCCGCACAAGATTCTTTCCGTCTGTCTGCCGTTTCCTCCGGCGGCGATCCGGAATGTCACCTTGTTCTGTTTCAGTCTCAGTTTGCCCATGGCGTACGGATAGCGGCTCCATTCGTCACCGCCCAGCTGTACATTGCCCAGCAGCACCAGTTTTGCCAGCGGCTGTTTGTCTGAGAGAGAAGAGTATACAAACGTGTTGGCATCGATGGTTCCCGGGTGGTTCTTGGGCGTATAGGTTACGTTGATGGAACCTTTTTCTCCCGGCTGTATCTGCAACTTGTCTGTCTGGGCAGCGGTACATCCGCAGTCGGTATGTATCTTGGTAATGACTACTGGCTGTGTACCGGCATTCCGGAAAGCAAACTTCACCGTAACGGGCGCATCGTCTTCCGTCATTTCGCCAAGATTGATTACCGTTCGTTCAAACTCCAGCAGCTTATCCGCTCCCTTCAGCAGCGAGGGATTGAGCAGCGAGTCTATCTCCTGACGGGTAAGCGGATGCGCGCCCTGGGCCATCAGCAGCCCGGGGCAGCACATCAGTGCACTCAGTATCGTTAATCTGATCGATTCGAATAGTTTCATTAATGAATTACCTTATAATTACATCCAACCGTTATCGTTTGCTCCCTTGCGAACGGTAACCGTTACAGTCTGCGATTTTCCGTTGCTTGTGCTTACTGTCAGCTTGGTGATACCTGCCTTGACACCGGTTACAGTCAGAACCGTACCGTTTACGCTTGCCGTAGCGATGGAAGTGTCGGCCATGGTGCAAGTGTAAGTCAGCGATTCACCGTTTACGAAATAGCGTGCCAGGTCGATTGCCTCAGCCTTCTCAAGACCTACGTATACGTTCGGTACGATCATTTCCGAGCCGTTTCCTTCGATTTCGTTCAACAAGTTGCCTGCATTTACCAGTCCGGCACCCATCTTGTCCTTGTATGAAGGCAAAGACATCTTGGTGATGGCTGTTCCGGCAATGTTGTGATTCATGTGGTAAATCTTGTTGCCTGTGTAGCCGGTGTACATTTCCTGCGATGATTCCTTCAGCAGTTCGATGTACTCATGCGCCTTGAAGTGCTTTCTCAGTTTTACGGCATACGACAGTCCCAGAGCCGCTACGCCCGATACGTGCGGACAAGCCATGGAAGTACCGTCCATGTATCCGTAGGCAGGCTGTCCGTTGCGGATGAGGGTAGACAGGATAGAACCCTGCGCATCGGCAAGCGTGAAAGAAGAGTCGAAATATTCTTCATCGCTTTCGCCGATTCTACCGTAATATTCTAGGTCGCCGCCCGGAGCACTGATAGCTACTTCCGGACCGTAGTTGGTATAAGATGCGGGAGTGAAGTCGGCAGCCGTACCTGCTACGCTGATACACTTGGAGTAAGCACCCGGATAACCCGGAACAGCAGCATACTCGTTGCCGGCAGCAAAGATAGCCAGACCTCCGTCGATTACACCGTTAGGCGAACCGGCATTGTTGATAAAGTAGTCGAGTGCTTCCTTTTCCAGCGGATAGGCTTCTTCCCATTCCTTTTCGGTTGCCGGGCCCGGAGTATATCCGTCCATCGGGTTTGCCAGACCAGAGTTGTAACCCCAGCTGCACTGGATGATGACAGCACCGTTGTCGGCTGCATACTTGATGGCTTTAGCCTCCATGTCGAGTGTTACACCCGAGTTTCCGGCAAATACCTGTAGTGACATGATTTTCACACCATCCTGCTTGCCCGAACCACCTGCGATACCGCAGACACCCTGTCCGTTGTTGTTTACGGCTGCAATGATTCCGGCAACGTGCGTACCGTGTCCGGTATCATTTACGTCGTTCCAGGTGATATCACCAGAATCGGTTACGAAGTTGTAGCCGTACTTGTCGCCCTTGTAGCCGTTTCCGTCGGCATCTTTCTTGCTGCCCAACGTTTCACTTTCGTTTACCCAGATATTGTCTTTCAGGTCGGGATGTGTATACATCACACCTTCATCGAGCACAGCCACGATGATGGAAGGATCGCCTGTACATTTCTCCCATGCATTCAGGCAGTTCACGTCGCATCCCGGAGTAGCTTCTGCCGTATACAGCGGGTTGATGTCTACGTTCTGGTTTTCGAAAGCATAGTCGCCGGTATTGTTGTAGTTCCACTGGAAGGGAAAACCCGGATCGTTGGGAGTACCCTGCATTGCAGCGAAGGTTGCCGGTGTATGGTTCAGCGCATTCTCGCTGACAAATACACGCTTCTCATCCGAGTTGTATGCCTTCTTGATACGATGGTTGCACTGAACGTGGCTGATGTCGCCCAGTTTCGATAACTGGCGTGCAGCTTCGTGCAGGTCGACCTTCTCGTCGAATTTTACCAGGTACCACAGGTGCAATCCTGCGGCACGGGTACGAGCTTCGTTCTTGCTGTCTACCGGGAAGACACGTTCGAAATGGTATCCGCCCAATATGTCGAGCACTTCGTCGGTAGAGGGGATGCCGGAGCGGGTCATTGCCGCTCCGCTTCTTGACGCACGACTCATGGTCTGGTCAAGAATCTCTTCCATCTCCGGTTTGAATTTGATAATGAGTTCTCCGGGCTGAGCATCAGCCGGTATATATATTTCCGTATTTTGTTCCGGAGCAGAAGTCTGTTCCAGCTCGTTGTCCGAACATGCTGCCAGAAACAAAGCGAGTGTAGCAATATATATATATCTTTTCTTCATTCTTGTTTAAGTATTAAAATTACGTGTTATTCTCCAGATATCTCTTCCTCAGGTATGTATTTTCCGTAATATTTCGGGAATGCGGCATTCGGGTCGTTAGTCTGCTTTCCGTAGAAATAATCAAAATCCATAGGAACTTCGTCAAATCCGGCATCTTTGCCGTCGGAGTTCTTTCCTACTTCCTGCTGGAATATCATCGATTCCGGGTACCAGTCTATCAGGTACGGGTGGAAGATGATCCAGTTAGGCAGCTTACCTGTCATGAAGTTCAGGTTGAGTGACAGCACCTTGGTATTAGGAAGGACGCACGGTACGTCGGTACCCTTTACAGAGAACTGGCCGCCATCGTATTTTACGGTTACAGGCTTGTCGGATGTTTTGAGCCACTGGCAAGTATCGGCCAACAGTGTGCATACGTCAGCATCGGGATGCTGGCTGGCATACTGGCTGTAGTTACCGAATTTAGCCATCATTTCCTCGTCGGTAGGCAGCTCGCCTTCGATGAATTCGTAAGACAGTTCCAGCTGGTCGAGCGTATCCCATTCCATCAGCTTCATGAACTCGTTCTTGTCGCTTGACTTGGTGAGGTCGGCATACAAACCGACATGTTTGCCTTTCCATTTATATCCGCTTTCCATCTGCGACATGTCGAGCATGGTATCGTTACGTCTGCATCCCGACAGCTTCAGCACTTTCAGTTTCGGGAAGTTTTCCTTGTTGACGATACTGGTCACCTTGCTCAGTGAAGCGAAGTTGTTACTTTTCAGTCCGAGCTGTTCCAGACCCACATAGCTCTTGTCGGTTGCTCCTCCCAGTTTGACAAATTCTTCCGGCAATTCTACCAGACCGTACGATGTGATAGAAAGTTTCTTGAGGTGTTTCAGCTCACAGATTTCCGGTCCCAGTACGATTTCACGATCTTGACGGTTGGTGTTGCTCTGGATATTGAACGATTCCAGATACTTCAGGTTCTTGATTTCCTGCGGCAATGTTTCCTTGGTATCGATCATGGCGATAGAAAGAGAACGGACACGTCCTACAGCAGCAGCTTCGGGCAGGTCTTCGTCGGTCTCTTCCCACAAGGTTACATCAGCCCAGTTACGCATGTTCTCGCTCACGTCGAGCGCATACATGCACTGTACCTTCTGCGTGATGAGGACAATAGAGATAGAGTCGCCTGCACGGTTGTCTTCGATGCGGACAGCCGGTTTCTGAGTTACGGTGAGGTATACTGCATCAATCTCATTACCGTCGCTGTCTACCAGCTGGTCTTCGCTGTTCTTGGCTACCAGCTTGACTTTAGCCACACGAGTATAAGGTACGGCGTTCATGTTCCATTTGAATCTTGCTTTTACTGAGCGCGGACGTGAACCACGGTCGAGGTTCACGTTCAAGTCTTCTTCTTTCGGCAATGTCAGCCAGTCGGCTTTATCGGAAGCACTCATGCTTGCTTCCTCGTCGGCCGGAACTTCTTCTTCGAACGAATATTCTACACTTTCGATAGCAAACTGCACGTTGGTAGAAATGTTCACGTCGAAGTAACGATTGTCTTCGATGTCAGAGTTTTCCAGTTCTACTTCCGGCTTGTCGAGAAGAATCTGCTTTCCGAAACCAAACTGAGTTACCTTCAGGATTTTCGGCTCATTGCCTGCCGGGCTGAAACGTACCTGTGCGGTACGTGCCGTATAGGTCAGTGTAGAGTCGATGTTCAGCTCACAGGTTGCGCTTCCTGTTCCGTTGGCGGGCGATACAGATATCCACGGTGTAGAGCTACTGGCCTGCCAGTTGACATCTGCCTTGACCAAAATTTCTTTGAATGACTTTTCGGGTCCCACCGTGATTTCCTCCACGTCGAGCGAAAGACCGCCCGGGATGTTCACGTCATCGTCTTCCTTACACGATGTGGTGATTCCAGCGAAAACAGCCAGTCCAAGTATCAATCGATTTATAATTTTCATAATCAGTTATATTTCCTTTGTTCTTTAATTATCGTTCTATTCCTAAAATGTCGCATCCGCGGATATCCTGAGTCTTGTCGTAGAACAGGTAATACATACCGGCCTGGATAGCCGAGCAGACACCCGACAAGTCGATAGAGATATTCGGATTGTCCTTGATGTCGAGAATCCAGATATACGGTGTCATGGTTTCGTTCACTTTACGAATATCGTTCGAACCAATCTGCAACTGTACCAGACTCGGGCACTGAGTAATGCCTTCCGGCCAGGTGCGCAGAGTACGTTCACCTTTTTCGTTGCGCTGGTAGCGGATAGCGAAAGCCTTCAGTTCGCTACAGTTCAACGGCTGAGGAGGTACCTGTGAGAACGAGTTATAGCTCAGGTCGATACCGCTCAGGTAAGGAATGTTTGTGGCACGGAAGTCATCGCACAACTTGGTCAGCTTGTTGAAACGCAAGTCGATCGTTTCCAGCAGGTAAGCATTCGGGCCCTGCATGTCGCCTTCCTTCACTTCGGTCAGCTCGTTGGCTGTCAGGTCCAGAGTCTGGATAGGAGAGCCCGACTTGAACAGTGCTTTCGGGAAGTTCTTCAGCTTGTTGTACGACAGTGAAACCGTGTATGCGTTGATACCCTTGAAGTTATCGTCGCCTCCGGCAAATCCGGTAATCTTGTTGTGCGAGAAGTCTACGCTGCTCATGATGTAGATAGACTTCGCGTTGAAGATGTTCGGAACCTCAGTCAGTTCGTTGTAAGAGAAACCTAATGTTTCTACCTCGTTAGTAAATGCACAGAAGTCATCGGGGATAGAAGTAATCTTGTTGTTATCCAGATACAGGGTAGACAACTTGATGTCCGTTCCGAATGAGTGCAGGGTGTGTACCTTGTTGGTAGTACAGTCCAGCATCTTGAACTTAACCATCTTGTGCAGCTGTGCGTCATCCGGGAACTCTTCGAGGTTGTTGTATCCCATGTAGAGAATCTGAAGTCTTGGTCCGGCAGGCATGTCGCACAGTTTCGACCAGTCCTCTCTGAGCTGTGCACCAGTGATACCCTGGTTGCAGGCTACGTTCAGCAACTGCAATTCGGGCAGATTGCCTATCATGTCGAGCGGCAGGCGAGTCAGGTTCGCACAGTTATACAATTCCAAGTCGGTCAAGTTGGTCATGTCGGCCCAGCTCAGGTTTTCCTTTGCATACTGCTGTGCATACGTTGAGTGAGGATCTGTCCAGTCGGTACAGATCTTATCGTAAGTGATAGGAGCATTAGCAATATAGAACTGCTGCAAGTTCTTCAGGCGCATGATAGCCTTCGATACACCAGTAATGCCGTTGGTCAAGATACCAATCTGAGTATCCTTCTTCGAGATACGGCTGTCTTTCTTGATCTTGTTGTTAGGAGAAGCATAGTTATCGATGCTCCACTGCAACATTTCCGACAAGTTGGCACGTATGTCTCTGTCGAGGAAGTGCTTCTTATAGTCCATACGCATTTCGTTGCGTTTAGCTTCGCTCATATCCGGCTGAATACCGTTAGGACCAAACAATGAGCTGCCGTATGTTTCGTCGTGTGAACCCAAGGCAAGCACACGCAGTTCTGTCAGCTGACCGATTGCATCGGGCAGTGCACCCGTTGCTCCGAATCCGGCCAATGTCAGAGAAGTGACACGTCCGTTGCTGTTGAGCGTTACACCCGGCTGGTCGCCCCACATATCAATATCTTTATTGAAGTTCCAGTTGGTACCCTGCGGATAAGTCTCTCCGTAGTAGCTCCAGTTCTTTCCACCCATACTGTCCCAGATTGCTTTCAGGGCCAGATAATCCTTGATGTTTTCGGCAGTTTCCGAAACCAGTACCGGTACGATAGCATATTCAGTCAGCTGGTTATCTTTTACGGTAAATGTTTCACCGCTGACAGCCTGTGTTTCGAGTTCGGTTTCTGTGACACCCTGTTTGGTGTATACAGTATACGAAATCACCTTATAGTCACCAGCAGGCAACCATACGGCAGAGTCGCAGTAAGCTACCCCGTGATCTTTGTACTTGTCGTTTTCGCTATCAGGGTTAGTCAGCTCATATTCTTCTTCGTATCTGGCTTTCAGCTTCTCGAACGAGTAAGTCACCTGGCTGAAAGTATTCTGTACCTGAATATCAGCCAGCTGGATGTCGCTGAACAAATAACCTTCGCTGTTGGCACGTGTCTGAGGCAACTGCTTTTCCAGCTTAAACTTGACAGAACCTCTGGCCTGTGCGTCGATGGTCAGGTCTTTAACCGTCAACCCAGAAGGAACGACCGTAAACATCTCGTCGGCATCGGCCGATACACCAGTGATAACCTGGTCCAGCTTGTCGTAGATTCTGTAGCCTACTACTTTGTAGTCGCCCACCAGCAATTGCAGCTTGTCACTGCGCAAACCATATTCCGCATTGTCATCACTGTATGCATTCAGCACCAAAGTCTGTGTAATACTGGTACCGTTGTACAGCATTTCCACCTCAATTTTCTTTGCGTCGCCCAGCTTGTCGACCGAAGCGCGGGTTGCAGCGCCCTGAGCGGTACCGTTTGTTCCGTCAGTATACGATGCCTCCTTGTAGAGCTTGAACTGAACGTAGCCGTACTGGCTCTGGCTCACTTCTTCATCGTCAGAGCATCCGCTCATAGCCATGCCCGAGAACACGGCTATGAGTGATACAAACAATAGTTTTACTATATTAAATTGTAGTTTATTCATTATCACCAAACTGTTATTCCACATTCAATTAAAAAGTCTCCCATATCGAAGTTACCTACTCCTACAGTTATGACAGGCTGATTTGCGATTTCTTTATCAGTAGGAGCACCAGATATTACGATATATGTCTTACCATCAATGGTGTCGCTTGAAGTGTGCGTATTGGGCCATCCTATAGCGTTGAATGCTCCAATACTGTAGCCTGAAGGAATATCGCCTACTACTTCCAGATAAATCTTGTTTCCGTTCTGAAGTAAAGATTTATTGGCCGATACATACCAGAAGTTTTGACTCATCTTGTCGGCATATTCAAACATTGGGTCGCTTGAGTCACTGATCATGGCTGCATCGTCGGGAACACTTTCGAACGGAGTCAGTGTACCGTTCATCATTACGTAACCCTTGAGCTGGAGGCCGGTCACTTTCTTTTCAGGAACCTGTGTGAAGCTAACCATTACATTGTTCTGGTAAGTTGAGCTGAAGTATCCTTCTTCGTCCAACAGCATATCGTTGTAGTGTCCTTTGTACTTATCGCAGAAATCTTTAGAAATCAGCAATACGATGGCACCTCTTTCTGTATCTCCTGTCAGCTTGTCAACATCCAGAGAAACATTCTTATCGTTGATGCTTACCTTAACCCAGCTATCCAGACCAGTTGCATCGAAGTCGTAAGTATATGAATAGTAGTTAGGATAAGTTTCTTCTCTTTTTACGCTACCGATGATGCAACCGAACTCACCGTTTCTTACCTGATCTACCGTCAGTGTGAGCGGGAGAGAGAAAGTTGTTTCTTCACCAGTCATGGCGTTGGCTACAGAGAAGTAAGTAGAATTGTGATCCAGTGTCATGTGATTCTGAGTGAACGACAGATCTGTTTCCTTGAAAGTAATTACATCTTCTCTCAATCCTTCGTAAGAAACCGGAATTTCTACTTGCTGTTTCTTATCTTGTGTAGCAATTACCAGCTTGTCATCTGCATTGCTGAAAGAGTAGATTTCAGAAATACCCGACTTCTTGTAGAATGTCAGCTGGAATACACCCGGAGTTTCGGTAGAAGCCTGAGCCTTGATCCAGTCCGGTTTTTCAGGGATACCGACCGTCTTTTCCGATTCCACTTTGATAGTCGTGTACACGATGTCGTATGCATTGTCTGTCAGTCCGCTACCCTTGATAACCAGCGGATGTTCTGCATCGTATACATTTCCTTCTTCATCTGTTACTACCAGGTCGGCATATTGCTTTTCCTGACAAGTAACCTTGCAGATAACCTGTGACTTTCCAACCATAGTCAGTGTCAGTTCGGCAACTTCGCTGGTGAGCTGTGATTCAGAAATCACGATCTGTACCGTCTGTGAACCGGCTTTTCCAGAGAGAGTCGTTTCTGTAAATTCGCCATCTTTGAATTTACACCATCCCTTGTTGCTGCTCAGTGTCCAGTCTGTTCCGGCAGAGAATGACAGTTCCAGGGTTTCTCCGGCCTTTCCCGAAAGTTCTTTCAGAGCCGGAAATTCAACAGTTGTTGATGTTCCTTCAGGATCGTCACTGCTACATGCAGTAAATGTAAAAACCATCATCATGGTCAGTACCATGAACAGGTAAATCGGTTTTATATAAAGTGTTTTCATAATGAATTGCGTTTGTTTTGATTAATATCCTTCTTCCATTAATTTTTCAGCTTCTGCGTCACTGATCCATTCCAAGATGTTGGCGTATGTACCTACTGTACCTACTCCGTCTACACGCAGTGTGACATACTGGAATACGAACTTCTCGCATGTGCTGTAGTAGGACGTATACATCGTAGGCTGAGACATCAGCAAGTTGCCATCGCCATAAATCGTACCGAAGGCCTCGCTGGTCGTTCCGCAGGTCTGTTCTTCCATGCTTACCAGTGGTTCGAGCGGGTCTTTGAGGTCGAAATCCAGCACGATATCATGTCCTTTGTAATACAGGTCGTGCAGAATGACAGAGTTTTCCTTTTCCGGATTTACTTCTGTCTTGATCAGACGCATGGTTACATTCTGCATATAATCTTCGAAGTAGCTGGAAGTAACCTTGCAATATCCCGTAAAGGTGTGGATGTCGAACGGACAAGCCTTTTGAAGAATGACTTTTGTATCGATACCATATAAGCTCCACTGTTCTTCCTTCGGGATGACCAGTCGGAGTCCGAGAGTGAGATACTCATTGATGTCAATGTTATCGTAAATACCCTGAACCTGCACGTTGGCTGCACATTCGCCGGCCTTGATCGTAACAGTGTTCGACAACAGTTTGTAGTGCTTTCCTTCCACTGCATCGCTGATGCTGTCTACCACCTCAACGGCAAACGTACGGTCGTAGTCGGCAGGAACAGTAGCAGAGACAGGTACATTGAATACCTCTCCGGTTTCCTGTACGGCATAGCGGTAAAGCGTATCGGAAAACATAAGATAATTGGGACCTTCATAAGTAGTTCTTTCCGAATTACATCCGGCGAGCCCCATCAAAACAGCAATAACTGCGATACAACCAATAAACAGTTTTTTCATTATCGTATGTTTTTAACTTATTTATTACTTTCATTCGGTGTGATGTCGGCTCCCGGTGCTTCTATTTCGTGCTGCGGGATAGGCCATACAAAGAGCGGATCGTCTTTTTCTACCTTCAGGCTGCTGCCGTTGCTCAGCGACTGGTCCTGCGGCTTGCGCTGGAAGCCTTTGTGCCAGCGTTTCAGGTCGTTCAGACGGAAGCCTTCCATGTACAGTTCCTTCACACGTTCCTGTTCGATGACATCCATGGCATTGTCTTTCGACAAGGCTGTAGAACCTCCGTAAGAAGAGTAACGTGCCATACGCAGGGTGGTGATGTCGCTTCCTGCCTTGGCATAGTCGCCTTTCTGTACGTATGCTTCGGCACGGATCAGGTACTGTTCCGACAGGCGGAATACCTTCGGCATGCAGACGTGGCGGATGCTTGCGTTCATGAATTCTTCGTTTCCGAAATACTTGATCAGCAGCGGCCAGGTCAGTCCGTGGTCGTAGCCGGTGGTAAACGACTGGAAGAAAGTAGTGGCACGCAAGTCATTTGCGTCGTACAGGTTCAGTACCCACAAAGCCGGTACATAATCAGGTTTCAGTGTCTGATAGTCGTAGTTGGCGAAGATAGTACCTAGTGCACCTCCATAAGAGTTGATGGTGAATCCTACTTTCCAGATGATTTCGGTAGCGTGGTCGTTGGTCCACATGTATTTATAGTAGCTTACGCCCGACGAGATATTCTGATTGCAGCTTGACAGAGCATAATATCCGTCGTCTATCACCTTCGATGAATATTTGATGGCATCATCCCAGCGCTTCATGTACAGCGAGATACGTGCGCGCAGGGCATGTACGGTATATTCGCTGAAGTAAGGAGAGTCGTACAGCGCTCCGTCGGTAGCCGAGCTGTAGTCATCTTCCAGTTTCAGGAGTTCGGCTGCTCTGTCCAGGTCGTCCAGAATGAACTGGTACGAATCCTTCAGATTGGCACGTACGATCGGTTCGTTGCCTTTGTAGTGTTCGGTGATGACCACACCCAGCTGGTTGGCTGCGTCCTCATCGCTTTCGTAAGGCTTGCAGTACATCTTTACCAGTTCCGAGTAAGCCAGTGCACGTGCGAAGTAAGCCTCTCCGCAGTACTGGTCCAGACGGTCGTAATCGGCATCGGTCTTGATAGACTTCTTAACTTTCTCTACGTTGTCGAGCAGGAAGTTACAGCGGTTGATCACGCCATACAGTGCGCCGTATACAGCTTCCACCTGTTCGTTGGTAGGATGGATGTCTTTCCAGCGCCAGATATCACCGTAGGTATTCGAATATCCGTTTACGGCATACACAAAATCGGCCTGCAAGTCGGGTAGCAGAGTCAGGTATCCGGAGTACAGATAAGAGCTCTTGAAGGCATCGTATATACCGATTACAGCCAGGTTGGCATCGTCTACAGTATTGATGGCCTTGTCCTGCTGGATAGCATCTTCCGGATATTTGTCGAGGCAGGAAGTAGCAAGCAGGGCTATAGCAGACAATATGAAATATTTCTTTATTTTTTTGATCATTTTTCTTTTCTATATTAATTAAAATGAAACCTCTACACCAAGTGTAAACTGTCTTGACATAGGATACTGTGCCTTGTATACGTTTGAAGAAGATTCAGGGTCAAGACCTGTAAATCCGGTAAACGTCAGCAGGTTCTGTCCCTGCAGGTAGATTCTTGCCGAGCTGAAGAAATTGGTCTTGCTCAGCAGGCGCTGCGGGAAGGCATAAGCCAGCGTAACGTTCTTCAGACGCAGGAAGGAAGCATTTTCCAGGAAACGGTCGTCGAACTGAGGAGTGACTCCGTGACGAGGAATGTCGGTGATGTCGCCCGGCTGTTTCCAGCGGTCGTACAGCAGACGTTTAGACTGGTTGTATGCGGCATACAGTCCGTTGCTTTCTTCAAAGTAGCGGTCGTTGTTGAACATCCAGCGGTCGGCTACCCAGCTGAACTGAGCGGCGAGCGAGAAACCCTTCCATGCCAGCGATGTTCCGAAACCGCCCTGCCAGGGAGCGTCGAAAGTCTTTCCGGTCATCACCTTGTCGCCTTCGTTGTATTCGTTGGTAATCTGTCCGTCCTTGGTATACCACAGGGCGTCACCGTTGGCAGGATTTACTCCGGCATAGCGGTTTATATAGAATTCACTTACAGAGTGTCCTACAACCAGCTTGGTGGCAGTAGTAGAAACTTCGTATTCCTGTACTCCGTTGTAGAGTTCCAGCAGCTTGTTCTTGTTGTACGATGCATTGGCGTTTACGCTCCATACAAAGTCTTTCGTACGGATCACGTCGGCGCTTACGTTGAATTCCACACCACGGTTCAGCATGGCACCGATGTTGTCCCAGTGTTCTCCTTCACCGGTCAGTGCGTAAGAGTCGGGCACGAGCATCAGCATGTTGGTTGTTTTCTTGTTATAGAATTCGATGTCGAGGTTGATGCGGTCGATGAATCCCAGGCGCAGAGCTACGTTGCTCGACCAGAGTTTTTCCCAGCTCAAATCCTCGTTTCCGCTCTGCGACGGATAGATACCAGCCTGATCTTCGTAATTGGCTTTACCCGAAACCAGTGCCAGATGATCGTAGTCGGGGATAGAAGAGTTACCCGAAGTACCTGTACTCAGTGCGATCTGTGCGCTGCTCAACCATTCGATGTCTTTCAGGAACGGTTCGCTCTTCAGGTTCCACATGAAGCCCAGCGACCAGAATCCTGCCCAGCGGTTGCCGGTACCGAAACGTGAAGAAGCATCCGCACGTACGGAGAAGTCGGCGTAATACAGATCCTTGTAGTTATATTCGCCACGTCCGAAGAAAGACAAGTACGAATAAGAGGTCGTAGAGTCGGCCCATGATGAAGCACGTGTACCCGAACTGATGTTTGTCAGGAAGTCATTCGACTGTCCGGAGGTGATAACCTGAAAACCTTCCGAGCGATAATCAACGCCTTCCTGTCCCAGCAGGAAGTTGAACGAGTGGTCGCTGTTCAGTTCCCAGCGGTAGTTTACGGTAGTTGTTTCGGTCAAGTTCAGCATGTCCGAAGAGTTACGTCCTGCCGTACCCGTTTCGTTGTTGATGATGTAGCTCGGGAACGACTGCATGAATGCGGTAGAGTGCGAGTAATCTGCACCGAACTGTGCGCGGATAGTCAGGTTCTTTATCGGAGTGATTTCGGCAAACACGGTAGACAGCACCTTGTACTTCTTGTTGGTTACCGGATTGTTTGCCATCCATTCGATCGGGTTCGAACCTGTTCCGGTCCATGTGCCGTCGTTTTCCGAAGCCAGCGAGCCGTCTTCGTTGTACGGATTCCAGTAAGGAAGCATGAAGCGGCAAGCCGAGATAGGAGTGTACAGCGCATACGAACCGTCGTCGGCCTGTTCCACTTCTTCGTAAGCCACCATCGAGTTGGTACCCACCTTCAGCCAGTCGCTAGCCTTTACTTCGGCGTTGGCGCGCATGTTGTAACGGCGGAAAGTAGAGCTCTGTGCGATACCGTCCTGATCGTAGAAGCCTCCCGATACGAAGTAGTTCAGGCGGTCGGTAGCACGGTTCACCGAAACTTCATAGTTCTGCAGCGGTGCACGGTCGTTGAACACCATGTCCAGCCAGTTTATGTCCGTGCGCGAGAGCACGTCGTAATCCTTTCCCGTATCGATTCCGATTTCCTTTTCGTACTGGATACGTTCGGCAGTGTTCATCATGTTCCAGTTGTTCTGTGCCAGCTGAGAGAAACCATATTGTGCACGGAAAGTCACCTTGGCCTTGTCCATCGACAGACCACGCTTGGTAGTGATTACAACCACACCGTTTGCGGCACGTGCACCATAGATAGAGGTAGAAGATGCGTCTTTCAATACAGAAATTGACTCGATGTCGCTAGGACTTATCGTATTGAAGTCTGAGCTTGAGATAGGCACACCGTCAAGAATGAAAAGCGGTGCGGTACCCGAGTTGATAGAGTTGGTACCACGGATCTGGAAAGTGGCAGCCTTGCTGGGCTCACCTGAGTTTGAGATGACCGACAGACCGGTAGTCTGTCCCTGCAATGCCTGGTCGAAGCTCGGAGCAGGCACGTTTTCCAGCTTGTCATTTTTCACGGTCGATACAGAACCGGCGATTGTTCCTTTCTTGCGGACACCGTACGCCACGACTACCACGTCGTCCATCAGGTGTGAGTCGTCTTCCATGGCGACATTCAGCACACCGGTTCGTGCGTTTACTTTCAATTCCTGCGTTTGCAGACCGATATAAGAGAAAACCAACGTGGTTTCACCACCCTGGATCTGCAGCTCATAGTTACCATCGATGTCGGTAACCACCCCATTAGTAGTTCCTTTCTGCAAGATAGATACACCAATCAGCGGCTCGTTGTCGGATTTCGACACGACATTACCCTTGACCTTGTACGTCTGGGCCAATGCTGACTGGATACCTAACACTGCAAAAAAGAGTAACCAAAGACTTAATCTTTTCATCTTTTGCCTGTTAATATAAAATTAATGATTAATAAATAGTTGTTTATTTGTTTCTCTATCTGGTATGTTTCCTCTGGTACCCTTGAGCGGCTTGCCTGCGTTTCTTCAGTGTCTTTTCCGGATTGCCATTATAATAAGGTGTAGGCACTGTCCGGTTATGGAAATAAGAAACCTGGCTGTTATGACTCTGATAACGCCAATATAAACCGCTCCAGCATCTTCACCAAAGATTTTGGAGGGCAGACCAAAGGAAACAAAAGTTATAAAAATAGTTCCGGAATCCGTGCGCTTGCAGGACTTTCACTTGCCGAGGATACGCATATCCTGTGAGGCAGGTCGATGAAAGTGCAAGGTGGTTTCTGGATGAATAAAGGGAATCGCGTCAGAAGCCATCTCTCGACTTCAGGTTGCGAAAAAGCAGTTTAGGTTCGTATAAAAATTGATTTGTTGAATAAAAATTTGTAGTCATTTTCCTCTCTTTAAAAATAATATCTGTCTTAAAATATCATTGCCTCGCAAAGTTACTACAAAAAATGGCAATAAGATGAAAAAATAATTTATTTTATTTCATTTTGGTGAAGAAAATGTAACCAAAAAGGAGAAAAAACGAGAAAATGTATTTATAGTGTATTTTTATGAAGTTTTCCGGCTCTTTTATACCGGAAAAAGAAAAGTCTGTAACTTTATGATACCGGCATGAATGGAAAAATCTATCTAATCCGCTCTTTTTGAGGAATGTATTCCCCTTCTTTTTTTCTTGATTTTTTACTTTTATAGTTCAACCGCTGAGGCGTGGCTTCAGGCATTTTGTTTTCGGATTCCGGAAGATACGAAGCGTTTTAGGAAATGGCCTAGCATATCTATTTATAATCTATATACTTATTTTGGGGCAATAAGAAGTGGTGGAAAGCACGTCCGGCAGAGCTGGAAAATTCGTGCCGGTCTTTTTTTATTTTTTGTACAAAAAATAAAAAAACATCGGGAGAAATACCCGAAAACATGCTGAGGCTTTTGGATTGGCTGGGGCGTGGTCTTTATTTCATGTCTGGATAAAGACAGGTAATATAGGAAACGACGTTTCTACGTACGTGATGGATTATGAAAAACCTTATAGGCTCATTTAAAATTGATGGATAAGAAGTTCGTAAATGTGTACTTATATTTGTTTGACAGCCAATATGTTGTAAATAAATGCTTGGGTGCATTGAGTGCGTAGCTATGGGCCAGATACTAACGCTGCTTGTTTAGTCCTTTTTTCTAAGCAAGATTTTGGTATCATGACAGGTGATAAGACAATCTTTAGGTTTCGGGTCAAGTCGTGGACTGTCAATAATTATCAGGACCTTCTGTTCTAGCTACAAAAATTTATGCGTGATTTGAGAATTCCTCAGGCTTTTACGTTGATCCCCGTTTTACGTTGATCCGCAAGAATCCGGAATAGTATAAAGAGAATTGAATCCTCAAAAGGAGTCACATCAAATACCCTTTGTGGGGAATGCTTCCGTAAGGACTGGATTGAAGAATGGATTGCGTGGCTGAAAGAAGTAAGAAAATGCAGCCCGCAAACATGCAATCATCGCCTCTCCATATTGAAAAATTTCCTCCGTTTCCTTGCGCACAAGAAAATCCAATTCATAAAATATGATTGTGATGCCGCTGAAATAAAAAGAATGCAGCAACCTAAAAAACAAGTGGAAGTAATCACAAAAGATACAATCAAATGGATTTTTGCAAGCATCAATACACGTACATTGATAGGTAAGAGGGATTTTGCCTTGTTCAATCTTCTATATAGTACCGGAACAAGAATAGATGAAATATTATCATTGAGGCTGTCGGCACTGCACCTGGATGAAACGAAAGGTTACATTCTTGTTTTGGGTAAAGGGAATAAACAACGTACCATTTATTTGTTGAACAGCATGGTAAGAATACTGAGACATTATGTGAAGTTGTTCCATCCGGCAAATCCGTTACCTTCTGATTTTGTATTTTTCCCCATATATGGCCATGCAAACAAAAAAATCACTTCAGAAGCGATTAGCAAGCGGTTGAAAATGTATGTTAGGATTGCGTCTCAGGGGCTACTTGAAATTCCTGTAGATTTTCATTGCCATAGTTTTCGGCATGCACGGGCTACCCATTGGTTGGAAGACGGTGTAAACTTGGCGCAGATACAAAAACTATTGGGGCATGAGAGCATTGAAACGACAATGAAATACGTAGGAGTTTCATCAGAACAAATGATACAAGCTTTATGCTCTATGGAAGACAATCTGACTTTAGGCGTTGAAAAGAAATATAAGAAAATCAGAAATAAAGATTCATTAGCAACAGTTCTTGGATTGAGATAATACTTAGTAATAAATGAGTGACTGTTCTTGAATAATGGAACAATCACTCTTTATTATCTGCTACCAAAATATAACAATTTACTGATATTCAATATAGTAAAAAGTCAAGTTGGGATAATATTTGGGTTTGGATAACTTTTGGTTGCGTGTCTGGCATACCAAGTGGGACCATATAAGTTGCTCGGTTATGGCAGGATGCCTAAAAGCACGTTGATAAGGAAACTGGAAGCCGGTAACCGGAACATTTATGTGGACTTCATACGATATTGTCACTATAAGGGAAAGAAAATTCCGTCAATAGAAAGGAGAAGAAAAGAAGAATACAGATTACTGTTTGTGCCATAGAAACAAGACAGCCGTGAATTTATCATGATTCACGGCTGTCTTGTTATAATATCCTGTCTAAAAAAAGTGACAGGGGATAAATGAACCGGTTATACTGTTTCAGAGCATCCATATCCAGCTTCTTGTTTTTGTAAGGATTTGAATCGTCCGTATAGAAATAGATGTCTGTTGTCCGGTTACCATTTTTTATAATTTTCCCGTTCAATGGTATCGCGTCCACATCCTCGAACTTTTCAAGGGGAAGTCCTTCAATAGAACCGGTTTCCTGTTTGCCGAGACTGTTTGTATAGTGATTGAACAGTACAAATCCTTTTCGGGCATAATCAATGTGAATGCCGTATGGACGGTTGCGGTAAAAGTTTTCTCTGGCTTTTTCCTGATAATTTTCCATTATAATACCGGTTTGACAATTTCAATCTTCAATCCGAGTGCATCAATGATACGGCAGAACGTACTGATACCCGGATCTACAATACCTTTTTCTATTCTGGAGATATAGGACTTGTTGGTCCCGATTTTTTCAGCCAGTTCGGACTGGGTCATCTTTTCCTTCTTTCTGGCATCACATATAATCTGTCCCATGCAGTAGGCATATGCCTCCTTACGGAACTCCTCACGTTCAGGTGTTCCCGGCTTGCCGAATTCCGCATCCATGATAGCATCGATGCTGGTCAGGTTTTCATTTCTTACTTTCATAATACTCCTCCTTTATCTTTAATGCTTTTTCTATTTCAGAAGGCGGTGTCTTCTGTGTCTTTTTCTGAAATCCGTTGAACAGGATTACGATGTTCCCGTCATCAAATATGAAGAATACCCTGAAGATGTTGCCTCCATATTCAGCACGGATTTCATAAAGTTCTTCACGCAGATACTTCACGAACTTGCTGCTTACCCTTTCCTGTACTTTCAGCATATCAAGAATGTAGTATATCTTACGGGCTTCCTCTTTTCTGAGAGATGAGATAAAGTCCATGAAATAATTCTTGTAGGCTGATATGGTCCGTTCCTGTTTCATGCTGCAAATATATAAAAAGTTTACATATCAGGCAACTTTGAAAAGATAAAAATAAATTATTCCTCATTTCCCAAGTTGGTAAAGTTAAAACATTCCGTAACTATGAAGTCTTCTCCTCCGTATTCTGCCAACGCCATGAAATCGGACAGGCTGTCGCAATAGAAGAAGATGGTATTGTCATGCTCTTCCGGAATGTTTTCGAGTGCTATGGAAACTTCCGTTTCTTTCATATCATCTTTCCAGATGATACGACATAAAGCCTGTTGCGGTTCGGTATTGTAAATCTCTTTAAACTCCTTATATTTCTGCGATATTCCCTTCTTTACTTCAGATGTGTCGCTTATGACTGTTCCGATTTTACAGTTGTCGCACCACCCATACTGAAAAGAGTCGTCTGTATAGTGGTCAAAGTCCTTTGTATTGGGATTTATCATCGCTTCACAGGTTACGTTCGTACTTCCGCATTTGCAGCATATAACATCATCTTCTTTTATATGGAAGATATTTGTTATGGCTTCCAGAATATCGTTAAGCCATATCGGATTGGCCAAAGCCGCCTCATGGCGGCTTGTGACCTTATAATTTTCTCCGGTTATCTTATCATGAACTTCAAGTGTGATTCTTTCTCCGACGACCGTTACCTTGTGTACGGAGCATTCGCACGGATCACCCATCTTGTCAAACCAGATTACGTAGACCGGATTGTCGTTGTCTGTCAGTATTACTTCGGAAACCGAGTTCACCTGCATCAGTGCAAGTATCCTGCCGATGATCTCATCGCACAGGTTTTCAATTCTTTTTTGGAAAATATTCATATTCAAATAAGATTTAGATGTTGGACTTCTTTTTTGTATTTCTCCAGTGAAGGCTTGTATCCCTGTTCATGGATAACGTCCTTCAGTTCTTTCAGAGTATAGGTCCGGGTTACGTCCAGTCCGTAGTCTTCCGCAAAAGCTTCTATTCCGGTTAGACAATACCCCATATTGCGGTGTACCGTTTCTGCGTTGATTTCCATAGAGTCATCAGTATCTTTGGGGAGTACAGCCTGCTCCTTCAACTGACTGATCTTGTATTGCAGGCCGGAGGCGAGCCTTTCCATGTTCCTGTCATGGTAGGTCAGCCCGTCCTTGCGGATACAGTATTCCACTGTTTGCCCCATGAAAGAGTTGCGGTATATTTCACAACCCAGTATGGTACGGATATGTTCCACCTCATAATACCGCATGGCCTGTACATCCTTCAAATTCTTTTGAATCTTCGGAATCTGGAATTGCGGATCGTTGTCACATATTGTCTTTTCCAGCCATGTCCGGTGGAATGTGGTAATCTGTTTTCTGAACACTGTTTCGGCAGGCATATATCGGTTGGGATGGCGTGTCATGATAAGATAGTATTCACTTTCATGCCATCCGCGTTTACATTTTTGCAGGGCAATGTAAGTGAATCCTATACGGCAGTATCGGCGGCTGTCATTACGGTCCCTGATATGCTCGAAATCCGTTTCACATCCATAGAATTCGGCTGGAAGTCCTGTATATTTCTGGAACTCCATGACACGCTCCTTGAAATGACGGATATTATCCTGGTCTTTTTGACATAAAAGCCTGGACATTTCAGGTGTGATGAATTCCATCCGCAGATAATGGAAGTATTGCGGCTTCTCCTTGAGAACCTTCTCGGCAAGTTTTCTGGTCTGTAGTTTCTTCGGCAGTTGAGGGAGCCAGTATAGACTATGGCCGTATTCGGTGAAATATTCCACAAGTTCCTTGTTCCAGCGTTCCGATGGAATATCTGGATAGAACGAATCTCTTCTGGCCAGTGCCATACAGACCTCTTTCGTCATCAGCTCCGGCCCGATATGGAATCTGTAACTGCTGATTTCCTTTTTCACGCTCAGGGTATAGCTCAGTCTTTCCGGTGTCCGAAATTGTTTTGGAAGTCTGTCAAACAGATTGGGATCAAGTTCCATAGCCTTGTCAGCCATGTAATCATCCGCATGGTTTGAAAACCATTCGTAATGCCCGTATGAATTGAAAATGTCGTGCAGGTTACCTGTCTTGTGACAAATGGCCTTCCATACGGTGTCATAGTCAAGCCAGCGTGTATCCACTTCCTTGATACAGCGTATGGCCCATTCTTTGTAGTATGCAGCCTGTTTGAAACATTTAGGCATCATTTTGTCGATTGTCAGGGTTTCGATATGACCGTCACAGACCAGCCTTTTCCAAAGCCGGAAGCTCTTTGCCTGTCGAGGAACAAAAGAAAGCAGGATTTTTGTTGAGCATAAGAACTGCTCTTCATACCTGTCTGACCTATACCGGTAACCGTTGTTCTGCCATACGTCATGGTAAAGGGAGTATATGGCGTTACGGACTGTTTCGTTGTTCCATGAGGAAGAAGGGATCAGATGCAGGTAAATCATGAAATTCCTGTGTGTGAATAGCGATTCAAGTATGTCACCGTTCCTGTACTTTTCCGGTATGTCAGGAAAATTATTCTTTTCGGCCTTTATGGCCTTGAGACAAATCTGGCGGTTCCTTTTTTCTTCAGGTATCCTTGAAAGCTGCCAGGAGCGCCATCCGTATTTTTCAGTTTTAAATATGCTGTCAAGTATTTCAGAAGTAATATATTTCTCTGGCAGATAGTTGATAAGTTCGGGGCGGTGTTCGGTTGCGGCCAGTTCAACCATTTCCATTGTAATGAATTTGTCCGGCATACATGATATGGCCGTTGTCATATTGATTTCTTTCATGATTCCAGTTTTTTAGGTTTGATGACTTTTATAAGTTGTGTTTTGCGGAATACATATACCGTTTTTCCTCTTTCACTGACTCTTTTGGGAAGGCTTTTCCAGGTATCCCATCCGTTGACAATTTCCGGAGTGAATTCCAGTTTTCCCGTTTCGCCGATTACGGCAAAGGAAAGCCCGTTGTCCAAAGGGGAAGATGTATGGTCCTTGTCGGGAACAAAGACAGAAAATTCAGGATTGCTGATTTCATAGATTTTTCCTCCATAGCCCAGAAACCATCTGCCATTTTCATACAGGTAAGTCCAGTCACCGAGCAGGAAGAACTTTTCCTTGCCTGATATCTCCTTTGCTTCGTGAATGGGATTCCCATTATTCAAAGGCCAGCAGCTAGTCTTGTTTCCATTTGATGAGAGGCTGCCTCCCAGATGGAGCAGGTTTCCCAAAGCGAGCAGTTTTTTCACCCTGTCTTCCGTACGGTAGAATGTCCTGAGTATTCTTCCGCAGTTTTCAAAATTCCCTTTTTCAAAAACGGTGATGTACCGTATTCCTTCCGGCAGGGACATTCCGATGTAAGTGTTTTCATCATTTGTCATAGTCGTATATTTTTATATGATTGTTTATGAATGGGATTCTTTGTCATTCCAAGTCTCTTGTACGGACTGGATTGTAGGGACAGGACTGTACCAGGTAATTGGTATTTCTGCCCTGAGTCTGACTGTGCTGTCTGAAACATTCGATGTCATCTTCCTCCAGTTTCAGTTTTCTTCTGTTCTTCTGCAGGAAATCTGCTGCCTTTTCTATGGAAGAGAAGACCGCCTTTGGCTCGAATGAACTGTATTCGTGCCATGCGTTGCAGCTGAAAAGGATATACATTTCAGCCTTTATTCTGTTACTTGCTGCCATATCTTATTATTATGGTTGATAAACGACAAAGCCCGATTCCGCTGGTGACGGAACCGGGCCTGTCGTATTCGGTTTCAGGTTCTAATTCTGGTTATATGAAAGCAGGAAATCGGCCATTGCTCCGTTCTGTGGAATCATGGCAGGAAAATCAGTCTTTCCAGGCTTGTAGATTTCTGTCGCTACATTGTATACATCCCATGCTGTAATGCGTGGCTGTTCAAGTAAGAGTTTGAGCAGTTCTTCCGTAAACACGGAAATCTGTCCCTGGTTAAGCGGATAGGTATCCACCTGTGATGCCAGTCTTTTGTCTGCACTGTCATGGGATACACGCAGAGCCGTCAGCATACCGATGATCATGTACAATTCACCGGGTGTCAACACCTTTTCCTTGAGCCTTTGGATTCGGCTTCTGTCCGCATCCATGTCACGTTCAAAATTTCGCATCCAGTCATCCACCTTCCCGAACAGTTCCTCGGTAGTCACCTTGTCCTTGCCGTAGTTGGCAACGCTTCGTTCGGGTGAAAGGATACACTGGTTGTGGCAGATACGTACGCAGGGACCTATTGCCGCCTGAATACCGTCCTGATGGTAGGCTACCACGAGTGTGGTTGTCAGTTCATCTGTATCCCCGTTCAGAATACGGATGGTGGTGAAGATTCTGCGCAGTACATGTGCCTCTACCGCCTTCTCTCCATAGGTCTGTTCCACCTGCGGCAGGATGGCCACTCCGGGCTGTGTACGGTTCTTGTTCTGGGCGGCGAAGATTTCCTCCACCTCGTAGTTCAGGTTGTGACGGCGGCAGATGTCCGTCATGCGCTGGATGACCTGATAGTGGTAGATTCCCCTTACCGGATTGCCGTAGATGTCGTTCTCCTTGTAGGTACGCTGGAGTGTTTCAAGGTCCATTACTTCGATTCCGTTGTTCTGGAAATCAAACTGTCTCTGATTGTTCAATGTTGCTAAAGCTTCCATAATTATATTTTTTAAAAGGTTGGTAATTATTTGTCCAATAGGTTGATGATACGGACTGCCTCTTTGAAGCGTCCGATATTTTCCGGAAGAGGATTCCTGTATTCCTCTTCCTTCATGCGTCTTATAGAAGGTATTCCCGTTAAGGGCAGAGCCTGGTTGACTTTCCATCCGTCGGTAAATGCCTTCGGCTGGAGACTGTCATGACAGATCACTTCCCCGACACATCCGTGGACGAGCATGTTGCATACGGTCATCATACAGCAGGTCCGGCTGATGTCTTCTCCGACCAGATAGTTTCCCGGATTGTGCGCATGGTATGCCAGCAGGAGCCTTCCGCTGCCGCATGTGGGGTCTCCCATCCTCTGTCCGGTCTCTTTTTTACCTGCCGCGCACATGACCATGAGTTCACAGATATGTGACGGCGTGAAGAACTGTCCGTTTGCCTGCTGTCCCGGTTTTGAGCAGTAAGCCATGTGGAGTTCACCGAAAGCGTCGAACCAGCCCGACCTGCCGATTTGTTTCTGCATGATACGTGTCCATTCGGCTGTCATTTCCATGAACGAGGCGTTTTGCTGACGCTTGTATTTCCAGTTGCTTATTGGCGGTGCTCCCGGAGAGAAGCCGTGGATGATGAAACGCAGCAGGTCGTTGAATACGGTCTGTATTTCATAGCCGCATGAGGAGGCAAAGCCTGTGATGAGCCTGTCGAGCGGCCTGACTTCGTTGGAGATTTCATATCGTGCCATATTCCTTTATTTTATAAATGGTTATAGACTGTCGTTGATTCTGTATACTGTTACGGTATGGTTTTCATTGTCCGTGTGGATTCTGACCGGACCGTATCCCATGAATTTCATGCGGATTTGTCCGTGCTGTCCCATACCGTTCCACTGCTCACGTGATATTTCCCTTATATCCATGCGGTAACCCCACTTTCCGTAACTCTTTTTCTGAGATGAGATGTATAGCGTTCAGCCTGTCGGGTGATCATATCACAGAATTTCTGGCCGTTTTCTTCCTCACCCCTGAAATAGGCGACCATCATCAGCAGGTTCTTGTTGTAATAATGCACCCATTTGTCATGGAAATGTGCGCCGGGAACCTGTCCGAATGTTTCCTGAAACAGTTCCAGTGTCAGATCCTCGTCCTGTCTCCTGTTGTATTCCCATATTGCCAGAAGCAACATATCATTGTAATTCAGTCTCATATTGCGTTGGTATTTGAAGTGGCCATTATGATGTTGCAGCAACCGATTTCCCCGACATTCTCCTTCAGCTTTCCGTTGTTTACCAGTCTGTCGTATGCTTCATGCACAAACCTGTATGCAGGCGAATCATATCCGATACCGTGCAGATGTGATGTCGTCGCCACATTTATCCGTGATGCCATCATGGAAAGTATGTCCTCTTTCCCTGCGGTTGCTGAAGGCATCCAGTATATTCCGGTGGATGCACGTTCCGTATCTGGCACGGTAATATTCCATTTCTTCTTCATCGGTGAAGGAATACACTTCTTCCGCTATCGTATTCTTTACAAGACGGAATGTGCTGCCTCCTTTTTTCAGTATGGCTGTAACCTTTGGAATATGCAATGTCTCACAGTAGCCGCTTATTTCCATAGGATGCACGTGCAGGCGTGTCTTTCCTTTTACAAGATACATGGCCAGTGACGTACAGCCGGTTCTGACCGTATCGAATTCTTCTTCATGAAATTTCTCTTTTATTTCCTTGTAGAATGCGTCCGTTTTCTCATGGGAAAGATCTTTTTCCCATTCATATCCGGTTTCCAGACTGAAAAGCAGATGGAAGAGGGTTGTCCGTCCGGTCTTGCTTTCCCAGTATCCGTAAAGGTCGGCCGTACTGGATTTCGGTCCGAACCTGTATCCGTCTGGAGTATAGCTTTCCATCACTTCCATGAGTGAATTCATGAAATTTTCCGATTCTTCGGAATTCCACCATTCTGACGTATCGTCATCCATGGCATAAGCCGGTATATGGTTCATAACCTGCAGATATTCCGGAGTCTCTTTCAGAATGTCCAGCATCCTTGTGACGGCTTCCTTCCTTTTTCTGATGGAGAACAGTGCCGTTCCGGTATCCGCGTGAAGCCTGTTCTGTGTCTTCTGGTCTGTAATCATGACTTCTGATATTTATTGTTATATATCGTCTGCCTGTAAGGTACAGGCATTCTTATTTCTTGTTGTCCCTGTTGTCTGTTTGCCCGCATCCTTGCAAGGCTTGGCGGGAAAAAATACCGGAGCGAAGCGAGGATGATTTTTTCCCGCCAACCAGCCCGGCAGGGCCGCCTTGCGGGAGTTGCGCGGCAAACAGCTATTTTTGCAGCAAGAAATGAGGATGCAGTCATTTTATCCTTGTAAAAACTGGGAATTTAATGATTATGATTATAGTAATAACATGCACATATGCCGAATTATGAAGCCTGCAAATATGGCTAAAATGATGTTGTAGGCTTTGTCTACATATAACACTGAAGACTTATAAACTAACGCCTTAGATTTTCCCGATAAATGTATCTTTGCTAAGATTAGCTTTGCTTACATATATTAATTTATGTACCTATAAACTCTTATAAATAATCATATTAGGACTATAAAACACATGAAGTCTTTATACAAAAACTGAAACAATTAGAAACTTAAAGATGATTGTTGCCTTTTGGCAAATGTTCATTATCGTAAAAAACAAAAGATTGCCTTGTGAAAAACTTCAAATTTTATAGGGTGAAAAAAAACAATATTAGCTATAATAAAAAAATCCTATCAGTTCCTCAATAGGGAGTCTGATAGGATACTTTTCATATTCACCCTTTTATAATTTGGATGAAATATTCAATATAGTTTTAACTTTTACTTTATTAGAATTTAGTGTTGATGTTTCAGTAAGATCAAGTTATTAATAATATAAGACTATAAACAGTTGCAGCGAGTATCGCACTTATTGGAATCGTAAGGGTCCAAGCCGTCATTAAGCTTTTGGTAATTCCCCAACGAACAGCTGATAAACGACGGGTAGCACCTACTCCTATAATGGCTCCTGATATGGTATGGGTAGTACTTACCGGAATCTTTAGGTATTCTGTGAGATAAAGAGTGAATGCACCCGCAGTCTCAGCAATGACACCTTCTAAAGGGGTAACTTTGGTAATTCGATTTCCCATGGTGCGCACTATTTTCCATCCTCCCGACATGGTTCCCAGTGAGATTGCGGTAAAGCAGGAAAAAGCGACCCAGTCGGGTAAATCGCCTACGTTGTTTACCCCCATGCCAATGCCTTGCGAATGGGCTGCTATCAGGGCAGCTGCAATGATACCCATTACCTTTTGCGAGTCGTTAAGTCCATGCCCGATGCTGAACAGGGCGGATGAGAGCAACTGTAGTCTTTTAAACCATTTCTCTGCGGTGTGGGGATGGGCCTTACGGCACAGATTCAGCACTATCAGAGTGAAGAGGAAGGCTACAAGCATACCTATGACTGGAGCCAGAAAAATGAAAAGCACGATTTTCAGGATAACCGAACTTTGAATGGCACCAAATCCATAAGCTGCAATGGCGGCTCCCGCAAACCCGCCGATAAGTGTATGGGATGAAGAAGAAGGAATTCCTCTCCACCAGGTCCACAGGTTCCAGATGATGGCTGCAATCACTCCAGACAAGATGACTGGCAAAGTAATGTATTGCTCATAAACTGTTTTTGACACAGTGTTGGCAATGCCGAAATCACCGATAAGGTATTTAGCGATGAAAAACGCCAGAAAATTGAAAAAGGCAGCCCAGATTACAGCCTGGAGCGGAGTCAGCACCTTGGTAGAAACAATGGTAGCTATTGCGTTAGCTGCATCATGAAAACCGTTGATATAGTCAAAAATCAGGGCCAGTACAATGATGGTGATGAGTAATTCCATGTGCAATTCTTTTTTTCAGGCATATTTTACGATAATGTTTCTCAGGAGCTTTCCTACATGGTCGGCGGCATCTGTCGTCTTTTCCAGTTCCTGCATGATTTCTTTTGTCTTGATCAGTTCAATGCAGTCTGTTTCTTCATTAAACAGTTGCATGATGAAAAGGTCATAGACCTCATCCGCATGGTTTTCTATCTCATGGAGCTTCTGACAGTAATCTTTCAGTCTGGACGGATTTTTGCTGAAGGTTTCCAGCTCATCCATGGCCTTGCAGATGATGGAGGCTCCTTGTTGTATGAGGACAGCCAGCTCTTTTCCGCTGTCTGAAATGGCGTGCGGCTTGTAGATGGCAATTCGCTTCGAGGCACTGTGAATGCGGTCGGTCACGTCATCGATGGAAAAGGCCAGGTCATGTATGTCTTCTCGGTCAAAGGGGGTGATAAAGGTCTGGCCTAGCTCCATGAAAATCTGCTGGGTTATCTGGTCGCCTTTTCTTTCAGCCTCCTTCACTTTGTGATAATACTCCTGCCATGTCTCTGGTGTGTCATGGTTCATGCTGTCAATCAGAAGTTCAGAAGCATTGAGTACGGTTTGTGACAATTGGTTTAATAAAGGAAAGAATTTGCTTTCTTTGGGTACAAATCGGTTTAACAGGGAATTTTTCATACTGTTGTTCGTTTATTTTTTATTCGTATATATTCAATGAGGGCAGGGCAGAGTGAAACCAGTACGATGCCCATCAAAAGTATTTTGAGGTTTTGCTGCACAAAAGGGATGTTTCCAAAGAAATAGCCTGTCATGCAAAAAAGTAAGACCCAGACAGCTGCCCCGACAAGGTTGTAAATCATAAACAAGTAATAATTCATGTGTCCCATTCCGGCGACAAACGGTGCAAAAGTGCGGACAATGGGGACAAAACGGGCAATGATTATGGTTTTTCCGCCATATTTCTGGAAGAAATGATGGGTTTTCTCCAAATGACTTTGCTTGAAGATCTTTGAGTCTGGTTGGGAGAACAGTTTTTTCCCGAAATAATGTCCAATCAGGTAGTTGCAGGAATCACCAAGCACGGCTGCGATGAAAATAACCATCATCAGCAGGCTTATTTCCAGTGGCATCCCCGGAAGGGATGCCACTGCACCGGAGACAAACAGAAGGGAGTCTCCGGGCAGAAAGGGGGTGACTACAAGTCCGGTTTCACAGAAAATGATTAAAAACAACAAGGCATATGTCCATTCATGGTATTCCTGCACGAGTGTAATCAGATGCTGGTCTATATGTAGGAAAATATCAATGAAGAAATCCATGTGACGTATGCAGGTTTTTTATGAATGTACTGGCTTTTTCTCCTTTCAGGCAGCACAGTTCTGTGACTGGTTTATACAAGAAAGAACTATAGGTCAGCAGTTGAAATGCGGCATATTGGTTGTCTTTTGAGTGAACAATCAGCAAATACAGCTGCGGCTCTTCTCTTGACATGGCAGGCAGGTCACAATAATCTGCCAGGTATTTTTTCAAGCCTTGGAACTGTTCTTTGCTGAATGTCAGGTTTTTTTTGCATACCATGCTGCCTGTTCCTGCATAGGCCTGATAGCGGGCACGGAAAATCAGAAAATAGAATGAAATGACTGCCAGCAAGCTTCCGGCAGCGATTTTCAGGGCATTAATATTGGATTCTGAGGTGCTTTCCGGTAAGAAAAACAGACTGATACCGGCAGCCAGCAAACAAATTGAAAGGCCTATGGTGAGGAAACTGGTGCGTTTCCGTATATCCTGTGTGGGATATGACTGTGATAGATTAAATGTTTCCATGAATTTCTTGTTTTTGTAGTTGAAAATTAAAGAGAACTATTGGGTAGCCTGAAGCCCTTGCAGGGCCTGTCTGGCCGTAGCGTTTTCCGGATCAAGTTCCAGAATTTTGTTCCAGTATGCTTTAGACTTTTCATAGTCCTTTTGCAGGAAATAATAGTATCCCAGGTAACTTTCACATTCGATGAGGAGTGATTTGGACGCGTCTGCTTTCTTTTCCAGCAAGGCCAGAGCCGATTCGTAATAAGGCTTGGCCAGTCCTTCCGTACTTTCAGGGTCGGCCATGGCATTGGTGCGGGCTCTCCAGAAATAGCCCAGGTAATTGTCGGGTACACGTTGAGATACTTCTGCAAAGATTTCGTCGGCTTTCTTCAAATAAGCTTCTTTTTCGGTTTCATTGGCGGTACTGCTTCCGGCCGCTATGTAATACAGTCTTCCCATCAAGAACATGTCGCTCACCTCGGCCTTTCCTTTCAGCCCGTCCAGATACACTTGGTACAGGCGGATGGCTTCAGGGTAATTTTGCAATTTTTCGTGGGCGGCAGACGCTTCCTTGGCTATTTCCGGATGCTCATGTGCCGCATCCGCTTCGAGGGCTTTTTCAAACCATTGCATTGCCTCGTCGTTCCTCTGGTCTGCCAATGACAGACGTCCACGGTATAGAAAGTCCAGGTAGACGTAGTCGCTTCCGTCCGGACGGTCAAAAAAAGCGTCAGCAGCTTCAAGCCCTTCTTTATAGGCGGCAATTTCATACAAATCGTACATACGCAGACGTTTCAGGAGATGGTTGTCCTTGTCTGTAGCAAGCCCTTTCTCTACGGCCTTCAGTGATTGCGCATAGTCTTTGTTCAAATATAGCAGCATGGCGTAATACCCGTAGTCTTGCGCATCAGGAGTTCCTTGTTGCATGAATTCGTCGTAAGCAGATTTTGCTTTGCCATAGTACCCTGCCTGATAGTACGCATTGGCTAATTCACGGTTTACTTCCAGCAGTTCAGGATGGTTTGCCTTCAATTTTGTCAGCATGTCAATAGAGAGCTGAGGGTTCACCCCGATGTAGGCACGTGCGTATTTGTAATAGGCATCGTAGCAATCTGCATCGAACAAAATGGCCTGTTCGTAATATCCGCATGCCGTGCCTACATTTTTCTGTGCCAGGGCAATGTCACCTGCCAGCATATATACCGGAGCCGATTTGGAGTCTGTTTTCATGGCACGGTCAGCATAAACTTGTGCTTCAGCCAGGCGGTTATGATCCAGATAGGCGTTGCCTATGGCAACCAGCAAGGAGATGTTTTTCTTGTTTTTCCCCTTTAGTAACTCGCTGAATTCTTTGGCGGCTGTTTCCGGTGTTTCATTGATACCGGAAGCTATCTGTGTAATTAGCCTGTGGGTTTCAGCTGTAAGAGTTTCCTGGGCATAGCAGTATGAGGCAGAAAATATCATTCCGCTGCATACAAAGCATAAAATTTTATTTTTCATCATAAATTGCTCATTAAATTAGAAATCATCTTTTACGTTTACAATCCGGACTGGCTGTGTAGCCGGTATCAGTCCTGACTTGAGGATAATCCGTTGTCCGCGCTCTCCTGTCAGAAACGTCATCAGTCCGGTAGGGAGTGCTCCTTTGGGGTCATTGATAAGGATGTACACCTCATTCGTCAGCGGATATTGTTTTAACGCCAGATAAGCCTGATAAGGTCTGTAACTGTTTTCTGGAGTAGCTTCACTGCTTTCCGAAACCGACATGACCCTGACTCTTTGGTTGAAGGAGAGCCGTGTCGTATCTGCCTTGTTGCCTATCCAGTTGGCACCGATAATGCCAATGGCATCCGGTGTGGCAGCTACATAATCAATTACTTCTTCATTGCTTTTCCGTGCTTTTAATGAGGAAGAAAGAGGTTTCCCTTGGCAGATGGAGTCGATGACATAATGTACGGTTCCTGAGTTCGGATTGTCGAACACTACTTGCATGCGTCCCAGCCTTGACTTTGGGTTTAACTCTTTCCATTCCGTGATTTCTCCGGTGGCGATGCGCCGGAAGTCTTCCACTGTAATGAGTGAGTCGGGATTGCAATGGTGGGTAATCAGTGCGATTCCGCTGGAAGCCATTTGAATGGATTCCGGAAAGAATTTGCGTGTATGAAAAGAAATTAATTCCTTTTCTGTCAGCCGGCGGTTGGTGATTGCCAGACGTACGCTGTCTTTCAGCAACAGGTTGACAGCTTCTACCTCACTGCAATAAACCGGGGTGATTGAAGCCTCGGGAGTCAGTGCCTGATATACTTGCAGCTCTTCTTCCATGATAGGCTTGAACGATTCGTCTACGGCAATGCGGATTTCTCCCGAATACAAGGTTTCCTCTTTACCGTTTTTCCCGGAGGAATTACAAGCCGAGAACGTGAGCATGCACAACAGATATAGCATTAATTTCTTTTTCATACACTTGGTGATTACTGTAATTTAAAAACAATAGGGCAGGTATAATAAACCGGTACGTTACGGCCGTTCTGTTTCCCGGGAATCCATTGTGGCAGCGATTTTACCACGCGTATCGCTTCTTTGTCGCAATAAGGATCCAGTGAACGGAGCACCTTGACATTTTCCACATGGCCTTGTGCATTGACAACAAAACGCAGAATGACTTTTCCTTGTATGCCATTCTCTTGTGCAATGACCGGATACTTCAGGTTTTTGGCTATGTATTTAAGAAGCTCTGCAGGCCCTCCCGGAAATTGTGGCATCTGTTCTACCATCATGTAAGGCTCTTCTTCTTGAGCTTCTGGTGCCTGGGTAATGACTTCCTGCAAGTCGGCAATGTCTTTTCCGTTCAGTTCGTCATTGCCTTTCACGTCGGCGATGGATATTTGTACCTTGGTCTCTGTCAGCTCATCCTGGCTCTTGAGCTCATCGTCATCGTGCACTTCCTCGTCTTTCTTGATGACCGGTGCCGTGAATTTGATGGTACTCTTGAGAGCCGGAGGGGGTGGGGCAATGGGTTCTACCTTTTTCAATGTTTCTTCTTTCACTTCCGGCTCCTCCAGGGCAGAAAGCTGTGTCACTTCCACCATTTCTTCTTTCTGTTCCGGCATAGCCATTTTGACAAGACGGGGTAAGGTGAATCCGGCAAATGCCACAACTGTGACAATAACCAGAGAGGCCGTCTGCCGTCTTCCCAGGTCACGGCGCATTTTATAGGCACCGTAATTTTTATTTCTGTCTTTGAAAATGAGTTCGCACCATTCCAAAGAAGTTAAATCAACCTTTGACATTTTTCCCTTTTTTGAAGTTATACATTCCTATCTGTCGCTTTTTGACTTAACTCACCATGAGAGAGGTAGTTGTCTATCAGGAAACGGTCGCCGTCCGTAATGTCGACAATTACGTATTTCCCTATGCTGCAAATCTGCATTTCGTCCAGCGCATCTATCAGATTCTTATAAGTCGACTTGTCCATTGCCTTAATGATGACGGTAGGAGTGTTTTTTCCCGATTTCACGCTGGCAATTTCCTTCTTACATTCCTCTTCGGTGATTTCAAGCCTTGCTTTCTTATCCTTAAGCTCACGTACTTTCTTGACTGCTTCGTAGTTTTTGCTGAGCAATAGTTTACGCAATCCGCTGGCTTCGTAGGTGGTTTCTTTTAGTGAAGCATAGTTCTTGTAGTCCGGTTCGCCTTCGTAATAATAGAGTTTTCCGTCCTCGCCCAGCAATAAAGTCAGTGCCTGAGAGGCCTTGACTTTATTCTGTTGCTCTTCGGTGATGTTTTTATCATTGGATGGCATGCTGATTTCCATTGTTTGCGGCTTGCTCAATGAAGTACACAGCATGAAAAAAGTAATCAGCAGCATATTCATGTCGACCATGGGAGTGAAATCCACGCGGATATTCATTTTTTTCTGCTTGTTACCTTTCTTTTCTTTATTGTTGTTTTCTTGAATTTCAGCCATATTTCTTTTTCTTTATTCTTCCGGACCCGATTTTAAGGAGGTAATCAGATTGTATCTGTTTTCCTTGAGGTCTTGAAGAGAGTTCATCACTTTTTTTATGACCGCGTAGGGTGTTTGCTGGTCGGCCTTGATGGCAATGCGCAAGTCATGGTTCGTGGCACGTGCATTGCGCACCCATGCTTTGAACTGGTTGTCGATACTGTCACAAGGGATTCCCTGGTTTTTTAAGGTGCGGTCCTGCTGTTCTGTGCTAAGGGCCAGGAAAGATTTCATGTGGCTTATTGGTACTCCGAAAGTCTGGCACAAAGAAAATTTCTTTATTTCTTGCGGGGTAAATGAAAGCCCGTATTCCTTTCCCATTGCTTCTAATGTGGCTGCCATGTCACTTTGCTTGTCAAGACTCATAAAGATTTTTCCATCAGGGCCTACCAGGATGGACATGATGTTTGTTTCGGGTATCTTTATTTCAGAAATTGATGCGGGAGTGACAACCTGCACAGGCTCTTTTTTCACAAAACTGGCTGTCAGCATGAAAAAAGTAAGCAGCAGTACGGTTACATCGCTCATGGCTGTCATGTCGATGAACATGCTTTTCTTCTGAATTTTAGCTCTACTCATAATTGAAAATTTTAAATCAAACTTCTGTTTCTGTCTGCATGAGGAAAACCTCGGCTGGCAGAATTAATGAGTAGCTGCGAAAGTCTGTACAATGGAGAAGCCCACTTCGTCAAGGCTGTACGTCAGCTTGTCTATCTTGTTGGTGTAATAGTTATAGGAAATAACGGCCAGTGCACCGGTCAAGATACCAAATGCGGTGTTAATCAAGGCTTCAGAGATACCTGTAGACAATGCAACTGAGTCAGTACCTCCTCCGGCAGAAAGCGCGGCAAATGAACGGATCATACCGATTACGGTTCCCAGCAATCCCATCAAGGTGCCTAAGGTAGTGATGGTAGCGATGATAGGCAAGTTCTGCTGCATCATGGGAAGCTCAAGTGCGGTGGCTTCTTCCAGCTCTTTTTGTATGGCAAGAATTTTCTGGTCTTTCGCCAGTTCATTGTTCTGCTCCATTTCGCGGTATTTACGGAGAGTGGAGCTCACTACATTGGCCACTGAGCCGCGCTGCTTGTCACATAATTCTTGTGCTTTCTCCATGTCTCCTTTATTCAAGGCATCTTTAATCTGCGCCACGAATTTGGAGAGCTTGCTTCTTCCGAAAGAGGCGCGAAGGGTAAAATAACGTTCTACGCTTAAGGTGAGCACAGTCAACAAAAGAGTTTGGATAACAGGCACAATGATACCTCCTTTATAGATAGTTCCCAACATGTTTCCTGGAAGCGGATGATTGTTAGGGTCATTGTTCATGAAGTTGGCCGGGTTTCCAAACACAAAATGATAAATGCAAATGGCTACGATGAAACATGCGATGATGATTAAACCTGCGGCTTCTATTCCTTTGAAAGATTGTTTTGAGTTATTCGTTTTCATAATTTAATCGTTTTATAGAGTTTTGTTTTTTTGAAAAGTTTAGACAATAAGTAACTGGCTTGCGTCAAGCATGTGAAGCAAGAAATCCATATCCACTCCGACACTTTGCAAGGGTGCCGGAGCAGTGAAAAACAACTAACCTATAAAACGGCTAAATAATGATTTTCCTCATGGCAAATACATAGTATTCGCATGAAGGAATCACACAATGAATGTTTGTTGAAGGGTAAAGGCTCTCCTTGTCCTTCAATAAACCTACCTCACGTAGGGAATGATAGAATAATAATAAACGTAAGGAAAACTTGATGTTTTGTTCATCATTGCGCATCACACGTTTATCTAGCAATCTGTTGAATGAATGGTCGTGGGTAAGCGTGCTGAACAAATCATGCGTTTTATCCAGAGTCGCATAGATAAAATGGAAGGTTTCGTCTGCATCCGTCTGGTTTGATACCGCAGATGAGGTCTGGGCATCATGGAACGCATGGTTACATGAAACAGCCCCTGCCATCTCTACTCTCATAAAGATGACCGCCAGTAACAGCATTATTTTAAATATGGTCTGTTTCATATATTCAATTTCTATTTTTACTAAAACTCCGGCAAATATAGATAATATTCTTAATCTGGGCAAAATATTAATGAACTATTTTCCGTTTCTTCTAATTTTAAACTGTAATTAGCATAAAAATATCGGGTTTGTAATAATAGCATCGTAAGTTTTTCCGGACTTTTACTTTGTAAGTAATAAAAGGAATAATATAATACGATTCCTTGGAATTGTTATACTTCATTTTATAAGGTATATCTGCCTAATTCCTGCATAAAATATTTGTAGTTTAAATATATCAATATTCTAATTGATTTTGAAGTGAGTTTATCGATGTAATTACATGGATGAAGTATTTATAGGATGGAAAAACGTGAAAGTTTTATATACAAAAGACTATAATCTTGAAAAATTCCTGTCGTTGACAATGTAAGCATACTAGATTCAGTGATGCCTATATTTCCAAGGTTTTGTTTTCTTTATAAATTTCTAGACTTTAAGGTACATTATCGGATTGATATCAGTTATTGTAAAACTTAGGATCTATGTATGTATGCTCCATCCGTGGAAACGTTCCATGATGACGGCAAAGGACTCGTCCGGATTTCCATGATACAACAGTCCTCCGACAATGCCTGTATTTCCGTCCGGATAGCGTTCGCAGAATCCGAACGAATATGGTGCATGGTCGTAATAAAGTTCGATTTCGCATGGACGGTTCTCGTTCTTCTCCCATTGTTTGAGACGTTCAAGACAGTTTTCTAGGGTCTTGTCATTGATGGATTTTGCATACTGTACGACCTTGTCGTAATACTCTTGTGAACAGCAGATTTTCATATAATTTGAATTTATTGGTTAGTAAATGTTTTTTTAGTCAATCCAGAAAGTACCGCAATGAGGGCATCTGCATCCGGCAGGATACTCATTCGAATATCGCACGTCACGGTGGCGTTTGTAGTTCATGTCACCGAAGGTGCATTTCCCGCTTCGGAATGTCTGCTCGTAAGCGGCTTCCTGTTTCTTGTATTCAGCCATCCGGCTTTTTCGGACTGATCCGGTAAAAGGTTTCATGCCCGTTGCCCATTTTGTGGAATCACACCAATCATTGGTCATACCGCAGACTTCATTGGCATAAGAATAATGTACCTGTGAATCGACAAACAGGTTCTCCCTTCGGAAAGGGAAAGTGATGTCCAATGGAATCCGTACATGATGTCCGGAACCGTTCCGGCTGTCGGCAATGGCCACCACTACATTCCCGTGGAAACGGATGCTCTTGAAATCCTTCTCAGGGTCTTCACTGATGAGCCTGTCAAACATGGCGTTGAAGTAGATGCGCAGTTCTCCACCGTACGTGGCATTCTCTACCAGTTCTTCAATCTTCTCGTCAAACTGCCCCTTTTTCAGATGCAGTGTGCGGCGTACCTTATGGCAAGCCATGGCGACCGATTCTCCCCGCAGTGAACAACCAGTCAGATATCCGATGATTTCCACTCCAAGCGAATAGAAAAAATTAGTAACGGACGAGTTGCGTATCAGGTCCTTTACCGGGTCGGAATCGTTCCGGTCGTAGATAAGTTCCCTGATTTCATCCTCATGCTCTTCAAACTCTCCGGCAAGATTGTCCGCTTCCATATTCTTTCTTGTCTCCTCCAAATAGTCGTGCATGTTTGAGCTTTCCTGTTCCTCATACCATTCGTATGCCTTTTCATAGAGTTTTTCCATATTGTTGGAACGGATGCATTCCTCCTGGATGTTTTCATGCTCATCAAGATCATCCCGGTAGTCCACGTAGTAGAGGCTTACATACTGTGGAATATAGTCTGTAAGTTGTAATGTCTGGTTCATGATTCCTGATTTTAAGAGTTATACAAACGAAAAAGCCCTGCTTGTCGTGCAGGGCCTGATTCTTGTGGAACTGAAACCTTTGGAATGTCTGTTTGTATGGTATCTCCATGTCTCAAGCAGATAATCCTTGGTTCCCTTGATACTTCCGTGTACCATACATCCCTTTTCATCGTACAGGTAGCAGGTGTTAAGGAGAACCGGTATGCCGTCATGCACCTTGTACATGTGCAGCTCAATATCATTCTTTATGGCGGCAGACTTTTCCTTTTCCACTTTTCTGTGTATGGCTTTTCTGACCTCGCCGATATGAGGAGAGGTATAGCCGATTATTTCCGAATGGAATGCAAACTGATATTTTTCCATAACACTTTATCCGTATTAAAATTCTGATATAAGTTCATCTTCATATACCTCCAGTTCAAGACCGCTCTCGACAATCCTAACCAGCCAGCGGCATTCCAGTCTTTCCATCAGTTCAACGGCACGGTATCTCTTATAGGGACGTTTCAGAAATACAATGTCTCCGGTTTTCATATTTGTTCCTCCTTTTTATTGTGCGTAGATTGTTTCTATAAGTTCTGCATCCGTAAGATAGCGCAGTTCCTGTGTGGAGCAGAACAGGCAGATGCCATCCAGCAATTCATTTGCCGCGACATCCTGCTTTCGTACTCCTTCGATTAAAGATTCTTCCAGTTCCTTGCTCGAAACAAGATATATTCCGTGATTGTCCTGAACAGTTCTCAAAGGGAAACGTCTTTCCTGGTAGATGATGTCCTTTATCATGTCATCCTGTGGTGGCAGTTTGGCGCTGATTGTCTTGAACTGTTCGGGTACGAGTTCCTTCAACCTGTCAGGATTGAAGCGGAACATTCTGAATCCCTGATATTCAAATCCGGCAGGCTCTGCTATTCTGTTACTGGTCAGGAAATCATGTACATGTCTGTTGCTGTCCCGGTTGTCCACATAGGCATGGAACGGGGGAAGGGAATTGAGGTTGACGGTGATGTCCGTGTAGGATTCCCAGCATTCCGGATTCTCCTTAGACCGGGATTCAAGTCCTACATACAGATTGTCATTGTCGATATAACTGTTCAGGATGAGTCTGACCTCAATGCGTTCAGCCGGATCTGTGGCTGTTTTCCAGTATAGAGTGTTCGATTTGTTCATACTTGTATTGTCTTTATGAGAGAATACGGTAGTCATTATACCGCATTCCCCCCGAATGTTATGATTTGATATTTATTTGTTCCTGTGCGGACTCCTTTTTCACAATCCTCAATCTTTTTAGGAGATACAGGAAATATTCACGGTCATAGATCCGGAAAAGAAATTCCTCTGATGTCTCCTTGATATGTCCAATGAAAGTTACTGATTCCCGGTTGGGAGGATATTGAAGGAAGTGTCCGTCTGAAATAAGAGTGAGTTTCTTACGAGATACATAGTCTATCAGTTCGTCCGGAGTTTCGTACCGTCCTTTTCCTTTATAGAACTGGAAATGGTTACTGCGAAGACTTCTCAGAATATTCGCCATGTCCATCCTTGTCTGTTTGGAGTCTGACTGGATGACAAGATTACAGATGAATGCAGGCTGTTTTCCATCCACAGAAAAGTAATAAGGAATAAGTTTAAGGCAATCCGATTTACTTGAAACAGAATGTAAAGGATTGACTTTTAGAATTGTTGCTTTTCTATTCATGATTTTCATGCATCGGTCAATTTGTCTGTCTAATTCATTTTTCGGAGTTTTTATAGAGCGCAGTCCATGAAAATAGCGCCCGTCTCGCTCAAAGTGGGAAGGATATATATTTACATAGTGCGGTTCATCAACAAAAAATGAACCGTCCCTTAAATATAACAAAGGTGTATCATCTGTAAAGTAAAAGAAGTCTTCTTCAGTGATTTCCTTGAATGGCCTCTCCAAAGATTCACGATAAATACGTAACATCTTTTCAATTCTAAATCGGGGAATGGCAATCAGAAAAGGGTTATTCTCCCGTATTCGCAGCTCCTCAAGAGTTTCACCGCCATGGTCATTGTAGATTCCATCGGCCATGCGAGTCAGGCATTTTCCGTTGAAGTAGCGGGAATCGATTACATATTTCAATTGGTCTTTCATGTCTTATAGGTTTTGAAGGTTCAACACTCTTTTGACGGCATATACAGCATTCTGCGTAAGCTGCCGTTGCCATGCCTGGTATCTCGGTGACCATTTGAAACCGTATGATTTCAGTTCTTTTCGCTTCTGGTCATCCGGAATACTGTCAAACAGGATTTGCAGGCGGTCTGCCTCATAGTTCCATACCAGCGTTCCGCCTTCAAATTTCAATTCACGGTTTTCCCGTTCTCTGATTTCCTGAAGTTTCAGTCTGGCCTGCCGTGCCATTTCCGGCAGTTGAAAGAAACGGTTCCGTGGAGTGATAACCGGTTTTTTGCATTGCGTATTGAAGTCTGTAATGAAGTCCACCGCTTTCTGTACGATTTCCACTTCTCCTTTTCCTGCATAGGTGCTTACCTTATTAAGGATGCTGCTGACGAACAGGGCACGGCTGTATCCTCTTGCTTTACCGGTATCAATATCATGAATGGTCTGTGCGCTACTTGCAATGTCACGCTTCAGGCGGTTCCATGCCTCCTCCTGCTTCTGTTCTTCCGGTTTGGCAGCCTCTTTTATCCTTTTCATGGCAGCCTTGAAGCGGTTACGCCAGTCATGAAATTCATCAAATCTGTTCTGGTATGCGTCCAAGGCCTTGTTGTTGCGCTGGCAGTTGAACTTGGCAGGCCCTGTCACCATCGGACTGGCACATCGTGAGAGACTGCCCAAAAGGGCGGAGAACTTACTGTGGTATGCACTGACATACTCGTTCTGCTTTTCTTCCGGAATCTGTTTCAGATCCTCTACAAGTTGTTTTTCATATTGCATGATGTCTGTTTCCGCCCTTGCTTCAGGTTCGAAGGAACTCCATCTGTATGCGTTGTATGCAGCATCAAGCAGGTCTTCCAGATAGCCGGGATACAGGAATTCCACAGCTTCCCATTTTTCAAATTCAGACGGATGAAGTTCTGTTTCTCCGTCTGCCGCTTCGATTGTGTGTACATAGGAGCCCATTCCCGTACAGCGTTTACGGAAATGAAAAAGGACGGCTTCGTCATCCGTCCCTTGTTTCCTGATTTTCTTCACTCGGTAAGCATTCTTTCTTGTCAACGTGATAACCGTCTGTTTTCCGGTCTTGTCCTTCATGAGGTCTGCTACTGTACCTTCACATACCTTCTTTCCAACTTCTTCAGTCATATTCTTTTATTTAAATTAGACATGACCGGCTCCGTGGAGCCAGTATTTCAATTTCTTACTGGCCCGGCTGTTCTTTGCCAATGACCGGTGCAAGGCTTGGCGGAAAAAAATACCGGAGCGAAGCGAGGATGATTTTTTTCCAGCCAACCAGCCCGACAGGGCCGCCTTGCACAGTCAGTGGCAAAGGGCGATATTTGCTGTAAGAAATGAAATAATGGTTGAAAATTATATCGCGAACTTGTTTTGCAATACTTTCATTTCATTGGCAATGGTAGAATTCATGATTTTGGCATAAATACGAGTTGTACGAATGTCCGTATGTCCTAACATTTTGGCAATGGATTCCAATGACACCTTATTTGCAATAGCCAGTGATGCAAATGTATGTCTTGCGAGGTGTGTGGAAAGATTCTTTTGAATGCCACATACATCAGCTATTTCTTTCAAATAACTGTTCATTCGTTGGTTGCTGGGAACAGGAAGTAATAATCCTTTTTCATTGCAGATTGGATTTGACTGATATTTTTCTAAAATAAGTCTTGGTATATCCAACAATGGAATGTCGCACATATTATCGGTCTTTTCCCTTGCTTTTCTTATCCACCACTCACCATTATCTGCCTGTACAAGGTGTTCCTTTTTCAGATTCTTTACGTCTGTGAAGGCCAAGCCTGTGAAACAGCAGAAGATAAAAATGTCCCTTACCGTTTGTAACCGCTGAATATCAAAATCTTTGTTGATAATCTTACGTAGTTCAGTCTCGTTTAAAAATTCACGGTTACATTTAGTTTGTTTGAAATGTATTTCAGCAAACGGATCATCAGTTATCCACTTTTTAATCAATGCAGTTTTGATGATTTTCTTTAAATTCTTCAGATACTTCACTGTCGCATTTTGCGCACAGTTTTTCTGTATCTTAATGAAATGTTCAAACTTGGTTATAAATTCATAATTGATTGATTTTAATGGAATATCAGTCAAGTTATACTGTTCACTGATAAATTCCTTCAAATATCTTGCAGTACGTTCATATCTGAGTACAGTTCCCTCGGCATATTCCTTGTTCATTAATTCCCGGTACTCCAGATTGTGTTCCTGGAATACTTCAAGTAACATTTTGGGAGTAGAGTGTCCTCCATAGTAGATATTTTTTATAATATCTGCTGTAATTGGTTTACCATCCTGCTCAAGTTCACGGTGTATTTGAAGGATTTTAGTTCTTATTGTATCAAGATAATGGTTTATTTCTTGATACTTTCTTTCCTTGCCAATCGCACATTCCTTTTGCGCATTCCACTTCGCGACATCTATGCCTCTCTTGATTTGGATCTCCGCACGTTTCCCGTTTATTGTAATACGCATACAGATTGGTGCTTCTCCATTTTTAAGTAACTTTGATTTTTTCAGGAAAAACAATACCGTAAAATAGTTTCTTTGCATTGCCATACTCTTTGTTTTTTAGTTGGTGTAAAATTACATGTTTTGAAAAGAGTTTGCATCATGCAAAACACAGAGAATCAGTGAAATATGATACATATAGGTGGACTTTTTTTTAAGTGAAAATCAAGTCCACCTATTTCACCTCCTTTGGGATGGCGTATTCTGCCTCAATTTGCAGTATGGATAAAAAGAAAAACCGCTAATAATGATTGATTATCAGCGGTTTTCATTGTTTTGCTTTTTGTTTGAGTGATCCGCTTGGGGCTCGAACCCAAGACCCCAACATTAAAAGTGTTGTGCTCTACCTGCTGAGCTAGCGAATCAAACCTGTTTTGCAGTCATTTCCTGATTGCGAGTGCAAAGGTAGATGTTTTGTATCAATCTGCCAAATATTCTGGCATATTTTTTTGAAATAATTTTCAGCTGTTCTTACATATTGCTGATTTTCAACGGCGCACGCTTTGTAAAAATACATTGTACTTACGGGCGCGTTCTCCTGAACCGGACGGCTACGCCCGAATCGGGAAGATCAGATTTTCCCTTCCTCCTCCAGTACCTTGCGGTAACAGCACCTGCACAGCGGCTCGTATTCCTCCTTTTCACCCAGCAGCACCCGCTTGTCGTTGGCAACGGTACGGTGGGAGATGTACGCCAGGTCACCGCATTTCACACAGATGGCATGCACCTTCGTCACTTCGTCGGCGATGGCACACAAGGCAGGTATCGGTCCGAAAGGCACACCTTTAAAGTCCATGTCCAGTCCGGCAATGATGACTCTCACCCCGCGGTCGGCCAGTTCGTTGCACACGTTTATCAGCCCTTCGTCGAAGAACTGGGCCTCGTCTATGCCCACCACGTCTATTCCCGAACTGAACAGCAAGATGCTTGCCGACGAGTCTACCGGAGTAGAGGGGATGGAATTATTGTCGTGCGACACCACTTCCTCTTCCGAATAGCGTGTGTCGATGGCCGGCTTGAATATCTCCACTCGCTGACGGGCGAAGGTGGCGCGTTTCAGGCGGCGGATCAGTTCTTCGGTCTTGCCCGAAAACATGGAACCGCAGATGACTTCTATTCTTCCTCTGCGGCAGGTTTCATGAGTATGATCTTCTGAAAAAACAACCATTGGTCTAAAATTTTGTGCAAAAATACAATTTGTGATGCTAATAAGCTTTATCTTCTGTCCGAATTTTCCGTTTTTCGCTATTTTAATATACAACAACTGTTAAATATTGGGGCAAATTAACTAGTGAGATTAAAAACTTCCTATCTTTGCTCAATTAACAATTGAAACATTGTATGGGAAGATTATACGTTGTTCCTACTCCTGTAGGCAATTTGGAGGATATGACCTTTCGCGCGATCCGTATATTGAAGGAGGCCGATCTGGTGCTGGCCGAGGATACACGCACGTCGGGCATTCTGCTCAAGCATTTCGAGATAAAGAATGCCATGCAGTCGTATCATAAGTTCAATGAGCACAAGACTGTGGAAGGAATCATCAACCGCCTCAAGGCAGGAGAAACAATCGCGCTGGTATCGGACGCGGGGACACCGGGCATATCCGATCCGGGCTTCCTCGTAGTACGTGAATGTGTGAAAAACGACATCGAGGTACAGTGCCTTCCGGGAGCGACTGCTTTCGTGCCGGCGCTGGTGGCTTCGGGACTGCCCGACGAACGTTTCTGCTTCGAAGGCTTCCTGCCGCAGAAGAAGGGACGGATGACGCGGCTGAACGCACTGACGGAAGAAACACGCACGATGATTTTCTACGAGTCGCCTTACCGGCTGGTGAAAACACTGACACAGTTTGCCGAGCTGTTCGGCCCCGAACGGAAGGTTTCCGTATGCCGCGAAATCTCCAAGATACACGAAGAAAGTGTACGGGGAACCTTGCAGGAGGTGGTGACACACTTCACGGCCAACGAGCCGAGAGGGGAAATCGTTATCGTACTGGCGGGAAAAGAAGAATAATTTATAAATTCTAAACAGATAGAAACTATGAAGAAAGTTGTTTTATTTTCGTTATGTGCTGCGGCCGTACTTGCTTCGTGCAACAATTCCGGTCAGAGTAAAGACGCGTTGAAGCTCCAGAACGATTCACTGATGGTCGAGCTGTCAAACCGTGATGCCGAACTGGATGAAATAATGGGTTCATTCAATGAAATCCAGGAAGGTTTCCGCGAAATCAACGAAGCTGAAAACCGTGTCGACCTTACAGGCGATGCCATCGAAAACAAATCGAGCGCAGACAAGATTAAGGAAGATATCCGTTTCATCAGCGAGAAACTGAAATCGAACCGCGAAGAGATTGCCAAACTGGAGAAGCAGCTCAAGAATAGCAACTACCAGTCGGCACAGCTCAAGAAGGCTATCAAGAACCTGACTGCACAGCTGGAAGAAAAACAGCGTCAGATTGAAACCCTGCAGGCTGAACTGGCTTCTAAGAACATCCGTATCGCCGAACTCGATGAGGCTGTTTCCGACCTGAACAAGAACGTTGACCAGCTGACTGCCGAAAACGAGGCGAAGGCTCAGACCGTTGCCGCTCAGGACAAGGCGCTCAACACTGCATGGTATGTATTCGGTACCAAGTCTGAATTAAAGGACCAGAAGATTCTGAACCGTGGCGATGTGCTGAAGGACAACGAGTTCAACAAGGATTACTTTACAGAAATCGATATCCGCAAGGATAAGGAAATCAAGCTGTACTCTAAACGTGCTACCTTGCTGACTACTCATCCTGCCGGTTCGTACGAACTTGCCAAAGACGACAAAGGACAGATTATTCTGAAGATTACCAATCCTAACCAGTTCTGGAGTGTATCTCGCTACCTGGTTATTCAGGTTCGGTAATGTTATATAACTGAATTTAAATTAAATCTGTTGTTCATTCTCCGCCGTGGGGATGGATAACAGATTTTTTTTGTTTATCTTGCGCCTGTTCAATCTACAGATTTTTTTCAGAAAGGAGATTCGTATATGAAAACATTCCGATTTGTTTGGATGGCCGCGCTCTTCCTGCTGTGGGCAGGTACGTCGGTGGCGCAGACCCGTGAGGAGAAGAAGGAGGAGCTCAAGGCTTACGTCGACGAGCAGGTGGAAGCCCGTACCTTCAAGATTGATGCCGACATGGCATACCCCATGAGCGGAAGGAGCATTCCGCTGTCTACCCCCTACGGACTTCAGATGAAGAAGGATTCCGTGGATGTCTGTCTGCCGTACTTCGGCAGGGCTTACCAGATTCCTTACGGGGGAGGAGAGGGACTGCGCTTCAAGGCTCCGGTAGAGAATTATTCCTGCGAGTTCAAGAAAGACCGTTACCGGATTCACTTCGAGGCCACTACCAGCGAGGACAATTTCGAGTTTTCGGTCGATGTCTACGACGACGGCTCGTCGAACATCCATGTGTCGATGCGCAACCGCCAGCCTATCCATTATACGGGCGACCTGGATGCAACCGGGTTGCAATAGGAAATGTGTATCTTTGCCGCAAAGACCCGCAGAAAAATACTAAAAACGTCATGGAAACAAATGAAATTTATGCCGAGAGGCTGGAAAAGAAGGGCGTGAAGCCTACCGCCGTGCGCATCCTGGTGCTGAAGGCGATGATGGAGGCCTCGTGTGCCGTGTCGCTCATCGAGCTGGAAACGATGCTTGCCACCGTCGACCGCTCTACCATCTTCCGCACGCTGAACCTGTTCCTGGCTCATCACCTGGTGCACGACATCGAGGACGGCAGCGGCTCGCTCAAGTACGAGGTCTGTCCCGACGAAGATACATGCAGCGTAGACGACATGCACACGCATTTCTACTGCGAGGTGTGTCACCGCACGTTCTGCTTCCGCTCCATCCATATCCCCGTCATCGACCTGCCCGAGGGGTTCCGCCTGAACAGCATCAACTACATGGTGAAAGGGGTGTGCCGCGAGTGTGCCGCCCGCATGAAGTGAGCGCGTAGCGTTCGTACTTGTACTAGAAGCGGAAACTGATACCCGCATAGGGCAGGCAGTTGCTCTTCCAGTGTACGGAGTAGAAGTTCAGCACATCCTCTTCGGGCGGATTTCCCAGTACGTTATACAGCCCGAAACGCAGCGACAGGAGTTTTTCGCCGAACGCTTTCCGGTAAGAATAGCCCACGTCTATCCGGTAGTTCATCGGCAGGCGGTGCTGTCTGAACTCCGAGGCGGGCAGCGGGTCGAAGTTCTCGTCGAGGTCGATGACCTTGCCCGAGCGCATCATGCCTCCCACGGAGAAGAGCGAACGGGCATTCAACTGGTACGACAGGGCGGCATTCAGCTGGTGCGGTATGTCGTACAGCGAAGGCATCTTGCCGTTGGCCGCCAGTTCGGGAAACCATTCCCGCGTCCGTGCGTACGTGTACGACAGTTGCAGCTTCCATCGCTTCCAGTCCTTGTAGAAGTACATCCTCGCTCCGTAGCTGTCGCCTTTTCCCACCATGATATACTCTCCCCACTGTCCGTCTTCCACGAACACCTCCGGACGCAGGGCAACCACGTTGCGCCGTGTCTTGTAGTAGGCCGATACCTCCAGCATTCCGTTGTTCAGGAAATGTTTCCATCCCGCCTCGTAATGTTCCGATGTGCGCGGCTTGTACCCGTCGATGCTGGGCATGCGGAAATCGGTAGGCATGTCCCAGCTGAACAGCCTCAGGCAATGGTAGAACTGCTCCATCTTCGAGAAGTTGAGGTACAGCAGGTCTTTTTCGCCCGGGAAGTATTTCAGCGACATGCGTGGCTGGATGCTGTAATACGAGCGGTGGTTGCGTGGCAGGTAGGCTACGCCGTGAACGCCTATCTGTACCGAGAGGCGGGGCGTGATGCGCACATGGTTGTCGTAGAAGAGCGATGCCTGAGTCACCGGTTCGTGGCGAAGGGCCTCCTGTCCGTCGAACGAGGCAAGGTCGTACACCTCGTGCGAGTATTTGGCTCCCCACTGCGCACGGTAGATATTCTCGAACGTATAGTCGAACTCCGTCGATACGTTGACCGAGCGGATGCCGCTGCGGATGTATCCGTCGCCCTCCACTCCCAGCATCTCACTCCGTGCCCGGTTGGAATGCGACGAGTAGAATAGCGAGGTACGGTTGCCCAGTTTTCCCGCCTGCGTCTGGTACGTCAGCTGATAAACCTGATTCTCCCAGCGCAGCACCGACGTGTTCTCGTCTTCACTGAGCAGCGGCAAGTGATAGTCGTCGCGTGCTCCGTAGGCCAGGAAGCTGAGCGAGCTGACTGGCGAAAGGGAATAAGACAGCTTGGCATTGTAGTCGTACGAAGCATGGTTCAGGCGGTTGTCTTCCGAGAACAGCCGGTCGAAGAAATCCAGCCAGCTCCTTCGGGCACTGAACATGTACGACAGCTTGTCCTTGATGATAGGTCCCTCCAGCGTAGCCGAGGCAGCCGGCATGTCCAGCGTAAGCGTACCCACATGCTTCTGCTTGTTGCCTTCCTTCAGGTTCACCTCCGTCACCGACGAAAGTCTTCCCTCCAGATGCGTATCGAAGAATCCCTTGTGAAACACCATGTTCTTCACCGCGTCGCCGTTGAATACCGGCAGTAGCGAGTTGATATGTCCCGGATGAAACACCGGCACCCCGTCCAGCAGGAACTGGTTCTCGTCGGAGCTTCCGCCGTCCACCTGAAAGTTGCTTCCCGCCATCGATGAAGTCACCCCCGGCAGAATCCATATCTGGGCGAAGAGGTCATTCCCGCTGAAGGCAAGCATGTTCGAAGGCGTCAGTTCTCCCAGCTCTTCGCTCCGCTTTTCCGATTCCACCGTTACTTCCTCCATCTCGAACGACAGCGGTTGCAGCTGTGCGGTGACAAAGCGGTCCTTGTCCACCCTGACCTGCCGGTTGTACGGGCTGTAGCCCATGTACGATACCGTAAGCCTGTACGTACCCTCCGGTGCATACAGCTTGAACACCCCGTTTCCGTCGGAGATACAGTTCCACTGCTTTCCCTTGCCGTCTTCCAGCGACACCACGGCCCCGTAGAGCCGTTCCTTGCTGCCCTCCTCGAACACCGTTCCGCTCACGTAGAAGTTCTCCTTCTCGCGCACCTGAATCACCAGCTTGCGCGGCGGGATGAAGTCCGTCTTGAACACATATCCGTCGAGCACCACCTCCAGCAGTTCGGCCACCGTCATCCGCCGTGCCTTCTCAACTCTGATCACCCTGTTCAGATCGATGAGTGACGCGTTGTACGACAGCACGATACGCTTCTCGCGCTCTATCCGGTGAAACCATTGAAGCACAGTAGCAGAAGAAGCGTCGACTTGCAACGTTTCTTCTGCTACCGTGTGCGCCGGTCCGGACTCTTGTCCGTATACTCCGGTCATTCCGCATAAAGCAATAGTTACCGCCAGTATGAGGCACAGTTTCAGTTTACCCATTACTCATTGTACAGTCTGTAGTGTGTTCCTTCTTCCACCATTTCGTAGCTGCATCCGCAGAGGAAAGCCAGTTCACGGACTATTTCCATACCGTTGTCACTGTCTATCCGGGTAGTGATCAGGTTCTTTTCCAGTCCTTTGTCCAGATCGATCCGTATACCCGTTTTCTGTTCAATCTCCTTTACCACTTGCTGTATCGGAGCATTATCAAATATCATCATTAATTTATCTTGTCCGAAGAGCTGCTGCGGATTGTCTATCACGCCCACCTTCAGTTTTCCCTGTTCCAGTTCCACCTTTTCGTTGGCCACAATCACCACATTGTCCTCGTTGTCGCTTACCCGTACCCTTCCGGTCTTGACGAATACGCCGTTCTGTTCCGTATCCGTAGCATTTACCAGAAACGATGTACCCAGTACTTCCACGTCCAGCCTTTCGGTTTCCACCTTGAAAGGAATGCCGTGCAGTCTCTTCACGCGGAAGAAAGCCTTTCCCTTCAGCCGTGCAATGCGTCCCTGCTCCTTGTCCGCTTGGTTGAATGCCAGCGTCGCGTTGGGGTAGAGAATCACCTCCGAGCTGTCGGGCAGCATGAACTGCTTCAGCCGCAGTCCCACGTTGGCATACTTGATGAAGTCCTTCTCCTCCTGCTTGTGCAGGAAATACGTCGTTGTCATGGCCACGGCAAATAGCACGCAGGCAGCCACCGAGATCACCGTAACGATATGAGGCCTTACTCCCAGCCAGAACGACTTGTTTTCCAGCTTGGCTTCCACCTTCCTCCACGCCTGTTCCGCGTCGAAATCCGTCTTGTCGGGCACCTTTACCGGTGCTTCCATCAACTTCCGCATGCGTTCAAACTCCTCTGCATTGGCCGAAATCCATTCATCCAGAACCTTCTGCTGAGTTCCGGTCAGCTCCTCCTTGGCAAAATACCTGGCAAGCAATTCATTTATATCCTCTTTGCAATTCATATCCTACTCACAATTTACGATGATTGATAAAATGATGACCACAACCGTAGCCAGTGCCAGTCCATGTTTGGCCACGTACGCCCGCAGCATCTTGATGGCCTTTGTCATCTGGTTCTCGATGGTTTTTTCCGATAGGTTCAGGTTTTCGGCTATTTCGCGATACTTCATTCCCTGAAGTTTAGCCATTAGGAAAATATCCTTGCATCGGGGCGGCAGTGTGGCCAGTGCCGATTCCAGCACCTCTTCCGGCGACTTTTCATCCTGTTCGTCGTCGTCATCCGCCATGCAGCTTGCCGGCTGATGATAATCCTCTATCGACACCACGTCGTCCCGGCGTTTTCTCAGAAACGAGATACAGCTGTTCCTTACGGCAGTCGTCATGTAGGCGGCGAACTCCTGGTCGGACAAGCTGTCCAGCCCCTTGTTCCACACGCTGATAAACAGCTCCTGCACGATATCTTCCGCATCCTCCTTGTCAGAAACATATCCGCAGGCTATACAGCACAGCCTCGGATAATGCTCCTGAAATCTGGATTTGAATATTTCCTTTCTATAGGCTTTCATTTTATCGCGTCTGCGTTCTAGTTTAAGGGTTAATTAAAATTTCACGCTTACACCTGCTGTCAGGAATCCCTTGTGACCCATTCCGGCTTCTACGAAACCACCGATACGGTCGTTACCTACTCTTAAACCGATAGGGTTTACCTGATAAGCAAATGCTGCATTTAAGTCTGTTTTTTGTGCCGCCTTCTTGCCTGCATCTGTCAGTCCTGTTTCCGAGTGACGTTTCAGGCTCACACCTGCCGAAGCACTACCGTACAGTTCCACCAGTCTACGCTTGAAGTATGTAAATTCCGCTGTGGGCAATACCAGGAAGTTCAGTTCCTTTTCCTTGATAGACGGAGCCGTTTCTCCTGCCAGCATCAGCTTGCTGCTAGTCTGCGAGAATCCCAGGTCGGCACCTACCTTGAAGCGGTTCAGTGCATAGCGGTAACCCAGTCCGTATACCATGGTCGACTTCTGGTCGCTGCGCTTGCTTCCGGTAATCGCGTCACCTAGTCCGATACCCAGTACGTCGACTGTGCTCTGAGTCAGTCCGTCACTAACCGAAAGGCGGAACTCATGCTTGTTTTCCGAAGGAGTAAAGTTCTTACTTGTTTCCTGAGCCTTTGCCAAATTAACACCAGCGAATAAACACAAAGATAATGTAATAAGTTTAATTTTCATAATGTCTAGTTTTTTAATTGGTTGATACTGTTTCTTTTCAAATCACTTTGTTTTTTCAAGTCACTTAGCTAGGTGATTTTGACTAGATAACGCAGCCCCCCGGAAAAACCCCTATGCCTGAATGAAATTTTTTTCGAAAAAAACGATATTTCCCTTTCCCAGACACGAAAGAAGCCGATCCCTTTTCAAGAATAGGCTTCTGTAACTATCTGTAAAACAGTGTGCTTTTGGATGGTCTATATCCCCCTTCGTAAAAAAACGCTTCTGAAAAAAATTTTTTTCTCACACCCGTGAAAAAAAGATTTTTCTCCGCATTAAAGCTTGAAGATACGCTCCATCAGTTTCCATTTTTCCTGCGAAGTCTGTCCCGGAAGCACCTTCTGGTACTTGGACATGTGCTCT
>ENA-ORSS01000227-ORSS01000227.1-human-gut-metagenome-genome-assembly--contig:-NODE-227-length-73041-cov-7.405996_pt1 | contig 73041 bp, 61 predicted proteins | sample MGYA00241899_ERZ509162 | MGnify/ENA primary metagenome ERZ509162 (study PRJEB26280, sample SAMEA2338641) | human gut metagenome | biome: human gut; feature: human-associated habitat; material: faeces... | reverse complement strand
TGGCTGATATAACCAAGCTCCGCAAAATGACCGGTGCTGGTATGATGGACTGCAAGAATGCCTTGAATGATGCTGAAGGCGATTTCGACAAGGCTATGAAGATTATCCGCGAAAAGGGTCAAGCTGTAGCTGCTAAACGTTCCGATCGTGAAGCTTCAGAAGGTTGCGTTTTGGCTAAGACTACTGGCGACTTTGCTGTAGTTATCGCTTTGAAATGCGAGACTGACTTCGTTGCACAGAATGCTGACTTCGTTAAACTGACTCAGGATATTCTGGATCTTGCTGTTGCCAACAAGTGCAAGACTTTGGATGAAGTAAAAGCTCTGCAACTGGGTGACGTAACTGTAGCTCAAGCTGTAACAGATCGAAGTGGTATCACAGGCGAGAAAATGGAACTTGACGGTTACATGACAGTAGAAGGTGCTGATACTGTTGTTTACAACCACATGAATAAGAACGGTCTTTGCACTATCGTTGCTTTCAATAAGAAAGTAGACGAACAACTGGGTAAGCAGGTTGCCATGCAGATTGCAGCTATGAACCCGATTGCGATCGACGAAGACGGCGTATCTGAAGAAATCAAGCAGAAAGAAATCGAAGTGGCTATTGAGAAGACAAAGGCTGAGCAAGTACAGAAGGCTGTTGAAGCAGCTCTGAAGAAAGCCGGTATCAATCCTGCTCACGTAGATAGCGAAGATCACATGGAAAGCAACATGTCTAAGGGCTGGATTACAGCAGAAGATGTTGCTAAGGCAAAGGAAATCATCGCTACTGTATCTGCTGAGAAGGCTGCTAACCTGCCCGAGCAGATGATTCAGAACATCGCTAAAGGTCGTCTGGGCAAGTTCCTGAAGGAAGTTTGTCTGTTGAACCAGGAGGATGTAATGGATCCTAAGAAGACAGTAAGAGAAGTGTTGAAAGAAGCTGATCCTGAACTGAAGGTTATCGACTTCAAGCGTTTCACTTTGCGTGCTGAATAATTATTTCCTTTAATATATTTATGAAGGCGGCAACTACGGTTTATTCTGTAGTTGCCGCTCTTTTTTATCCTACTGGCTTTGTCTGGGTATATCCTTCCTTTTTCAGCAGTTCGATGATCTTCTGTTTGAAATCACCTTGTACTATGATTTCGCCGTCTTTGGCACTACCTCCTACACCGCATTTGCTTTTCAGCATCCGTCCCAGTTCTTTTAGGTCGTCTTCTGTACCGGTAAATCCAGTTATCAGGGTCACCACTTTTCCTCCCCGGTTCTTGCGGTCCAGTTGCACGCGCAGGCGTTGTTGTGCGGGTGGCAAGGTTTGCTCTTCGATGTTTTCTTCCATTTCGTATTGGAAGTCAGGGTTAGTGGAGTATACTACATTGAGTCGGTCTTTCCAATCGTTCTTTTTCATAATATGCTTGGTATATAGGATATGTGTATGTCTGTTTCTTGATTTCGACAGGCAAAAATAATGTTTTGCATGGAGTCTTGCAATGCAGTCAAAAGTTTTGTAGAAATTATGTTAACTATCGCCAAGCGTTTACAGAAAAAAGACTACTTTTGTCTATTGTAACCTAAATAAATGAAGAGAATGACCACGAACCGGGCAATTCAACATAAGAGTAGCATGAAAGTGCCGGAGCCAACCTTGCGCCGTCTCCCGTGGTATCTTTCTAATGTCAAGCTGTTGAAAAAGAAAGGAGAACGTTTTGTTTCTTCTACGCAAATATCCAAAGAAATCAATATCGATGCATCTCAGATAGCCAAGGACTTGTCGTATGTCAATATCTCTGGCCGCACACGGGTAGGCTACGACATTGATACTTTGATTGCTGTATTGGAAGATTTTCTGGGGTTTACCAATCTGCATAAGGCTTTTCTGTTTGGTGTAGGTAGCTTGGGAGGAGCCTTGCTGCACGATTCCGGTTTGAACCATTTCGGATTGGAGATTGTGGCGGCATTCGATGTGAATCCTGATCTGGTAGGAACGCAGCTGAACGGTATCCCTATTTATCATACCGATGAGTTTGAACAGAAGATGTCGGAGTACGATGTCAATATCGGTGTGCTGACTGTTCCCATTGAGATAGCTCAACAGATTACCGACAAAATGGTGGAGGGAGGCATCAAGGCTGTGTGGAACTTTACTCCGTTCCGTATCCGGGTGCCCGAGCATATTGTGGTGCAGAATACTTCACTGTACGCCCATCTGGCGGTAATGTTTAACCGATTGAATTTTGAACATATTTAGTCATGAAGATTTTGGCTGTGGGCATGAATTATGCCCGTCATAACGAGGAATTGGGACATACGGCTGTGAATAATGAGCCGGTTATCTTCCTGAAACCTGATTCGGCGATACTGAAGGACGGCAAGCCTTTCTTTTTGCCTGACTTTTCGAACGAGGTGCATTATGAAACGGAAGTTGTAGTACGTATCTGCCGATTGGGCAAGCATATTGCTCCACGTTTTGCCCGTCGTTATTACGACGCAGTGACGGTCGGTATCGATTTTACGGCCCGCGACCTTCAGCGTAAGTTCCGTGAGGCGGGCAATCCTTGGGAACTGTGTAAGGGATTTGATAATTCGGCTGCAATAGGCGACTTTATCTCCTTGGAGCAGGCAGGTGGGGATGTGCAGAATCTGGACTTTCATCTTGATATAGATGGCAAGGAGGTACAGCGTGGAAATACGGCCGATATGTTATTCCGCGTGGACGATATTATTGCTTATGTCAGTCGTTTCATGACGCTTAAAATTGGTGATCTGCTCTTTACGGGTACGCCTGCGGGAGTGGGACCGGTAAGCATCGGACAACATTTGCAAGGATATCTGGGCGAAGAAAAACTGCTTGATTTCCACATCCGATAACTGTGAAAGTGGCAGGAAGAACAGTTGTAGTTTATATTGTTTTATAAGAAAGCTTATGAAGATACGTGTAGGTTTTGGTTTCGATGTCCATCGGCTGGTCGAGGGACGCGAGCTTTGGCTGGGAGGCATCCGGCTGGAACATGAGAAAGGGCTGCTGGGACATAGCGATGCCGATGTGCTGATTCATGCCATTTGTGATGCCTTGTTGGGGGCGGCCAATATGCGTGATATCGGTTATCATTTCCCTGATACAGCAGGCGAGTTTGCGGGTATCGACAGCAAAATCCTTTTGAAGAAAACCGTTGAACTGATTGCTACCAAAGGCTATACTGTCGGTAACATTGATGCTACGGTTTGCGCCGAACGGCCTAAGTTAAAGGCACATATTCCCGAGATGCAGCGTACGCTTGCATCGGTGATGGGGGTAGATGAAGATGATGTATCTATCAAGGCTACAACCACAGAAAAACTTGGTTTCACCGGGCGTGAAGAAGGCATCTCGGCTTATGCTACGGTGCTGATTGAGAAAGTGTGAAAGCATCTGCAAGCTTCTATCGCAGCTTTACATAATTGAGCCTCGTACATTTTATGTTCCCTATCAGGTAAGTACGGGCTATCCGTGCCGAGGCGATTTCTACAGTTTCGCCCGGCTGATAGGCGTGTTCCAAGGCAGGGAGCAGACACGACTGTGTACTGGCTGTCCGTGCATTGATACGCAGGGTAACGAGGTTGCCGGCAGCATCTTTCAGCTTTAGCATTTGTCTGACGTAGAAGTGTGGAATGCCCTTTATGACTTGCGTCTTGTAGGGATTGTCTTCGATGTGTACACTCTGGACAGTCAGTTTCAGATTTCCTACTTTGTCCCCTTCTTTTCCTAGAAAACTGCTTCTGCTTTGTTGCTGGCTTTTTCGCCGTTGCACATCGAGGTGGACTGAATGATATATGCGGGCTATCTGTACAAAGCGTTCCTGCTTGGGGATGCGTGGTTCGAACTTGAAAGCAATCCACGACAGGTAAGCCGGGTCGATGCGTAGTACCTCGTGCAGAAAGTGTCCCCGATATTTTCCGAAAAAGACAAGGTCGTCGCCTTTGCTTTGCATCCTTTTGGCATTGTATTCTACGACGTAGAGCGGTCGCTGGGAATAGAAACAGAGCGTACTGGCTATGCGCAGCGAATCGTGTACATCTTCGGAGAGGTCGCAGATGTAGAAGATGGATTGATGTTCGGGAAGTGGCGAATAAATCCACAGTGAGTATGCAGGGTGTTCGTAACGGGGCAATGCCACAAGATAGGCTCCTGCCTCTTTGTAAGAAGTTCTTCCGCTGTTGTAAACGCTTAGTTTCTGATACAGCAGGTCTTGTTCGGTCCGGGGAATGCCCGGAATGTTCGGGTTAGCCATAACCGTTGCTTCGTTTCCTCAAATATACGGATTTTTCGGCTATTATGCAATACCTTTTGGAAAATACCCTTTATCTTTGTATTCCCCTTGCCAAAGGGTTAAATTGGTGAAAGTTGCAATACTGAAAATAGAAAAGAATTCTGCAATGAAAGATCAAGTACGTTTACTAAGAGACTGCATACATCATGACATCCCCGCAGTGGTTTTCCAAGGGGATGACAGTTGCGCTCCCGAAATTCTGGAGGCAGCCAAAGAGATATACCGCCGTCATGGCTGTTCGGAAGAATTCCTGTACGACTGGCAACTGCTTATCGACGAAGTGAAAGCTTACCAGCAGGAGAGTCCGCAGACGGTAAAGCTGCCCAAACTGTCGCCTACGGAGGCGGAACTGGTGCGGGAGGACATGCGGAAAAGGAAGAATATCTGGTAAGTTCTTTTTAGGATAGATATTAACCTTCAAACATACGACTTCGAGCCAACATACAGGCTCCCACAATTCCGGCCTTGTCTTTTAGCTTGGAAGTCAGTATTATGGAATCTTTGTTTACTAAGTTTAGTGAATATTTTCGTACGGCTGTTTTTATTGGTTGTGCAATGTAGTCTCCTGTTAACGAAAGCGTTCCTCCTATGATGACTAGTTCTGGATTGAAGATATTTATCAGGCCAGCTATTTGTTTACCTAGTTTTTGGCCTATTTCTTCCACTATTTCGATGCACAGGGGATCTTCTTTGTTGGCTGCTACTATCAAATCGTCTAAAGTGAGTGGGTTACCTTTATCTTTTAATCTGTTGGATAAAATAGATGTTTCGCCTCTGCTTACTCTTTCTAGGAAAATGCGATGTAGTGCATTACCGGAAGCTTCTGTTTCTAAGCAGCCTTTTTTCCCGCAATGGCAGATGATTTCGTTGTCGAAAGCATTGACATGTCCGAATTCGCCAGAGAATCCGGACTTTCCGGTATATATCTTTCCGTCAATGATAATACCTATGCCAAGTCCCCAACTAATATTGATAAAGATGATATTTTTTTCTCCTGTTACACATCCTTTCATATATTCTCCGTAGGTCATAGCTCGTGTATCGTTGTCGATACAGACTGGTTTGCCAATCTTTTCTGTCAGTACTTCAGCTAGTGGCTTCTCCGAGAAATTGAACATACTGAAACTGTAACCTGATTCAGGATTGACCCGTCCGGAAATATTAATGCAGATATTCATGATTTTCTCTGCATTGATCTCTGCTTTCCTAATGAAATTTTTGACAAGTTTACATAGTTCTTCTAATGCTTCCGGAGTGTTATTAAATTTGTAGGGAATATTCATTTTCAGCTCCAGCATATCACCTTTAAAATTGATTAAGGCTATATTGATAGCAAACTTTTTGATGTCTACTCCAATAAAATAGCCGGATTCGGGGTTGAGCCCATAGAGGCTGGGATGCCTTCCACCACTGGTTTCCAATTTACCATAATCATTGATGTATCCTTCTTCACACATCTCTGTTATGAATTTGGTTACGGTCGGCACGCTCAAATCGAGTTCTTTAGAGAGATCTGTAATAGTAGAACTTCCATTATATATATAATGTGTAATTATTCTCTTTTTTAATAGGGCATTTTTGCTCCCTATCTCTATTTCTTTGAGTAATGCTTGTGCCATATTATCATTTCTTATTAGTATGCACAAAGATAATAAAATATTTCATTAATTATTCATTAATTAATAACATAATAATTTCATTTATGTGATATATTTAATTATTTTGCTGATATATAATAAAATATTTTATTAATTAATTGGATATAATTAAAATGATTAGTATATTTGCGGCGTTATATAATAAAATACTAATAATCTAATGCAGATGGAAGCGAGTAGTAGAAGAGAGTTCATAAAAAAATCAGTTTTTGCGGGTGTGTCGTTACTGGCGGCTCCATCTTTATCGTATGCGTCATTATCTGAAAGAGAAGGGCAACAGCTTTTACAGGGGTCGGCTGTCAATTCTCAATTGATTGTACCTAAGTGTGGAGGATTGAAAATAACAGGGACTTTTTTGGATGAGATTTCACATGATATTCCTCATCAGAATTGGGGACCAAAAGAATGGGAACTTGATTTCCGTTATATGAAATCTATTGGTATAGATACTGTTATTATGATCCGTTCTGGTTATCGAAAGTTTGTTACTTATCCGTCGAAGTATTTGCTTGGTAAGGGTTGCTATATGCCTTCGGTTGATTTACTTGAAATGTATTTGAAGTTGGCGGAGAAGTATGGCATGAAGTTCTATTTCGGTTTGTACGATTCTGGGCGTTATTGGGATACTGGCGACTTGAGTTGTGAGATAGAGGATAACAAGTATGTGATAGATGAAGTGTGGGAGGAGTATGGTAGTCGTTTCGATAGTTTTGGAGGATGGTATATCAGTGGTGAAATCAGTCGGGCTACAAAAGGAGCTATTACGGCTTTTCATGCTTTAGGCAAACAGTGTAAGGATGTCTCAGGTGGCTTGCCGACTTTTATTTCGCCTTGGATTGATGGTAAGAAGGCTATTATGGGAACAAGTAAGTTGACCAAAAAGGAAACGGTATCTGTACGACAGCATGAACAAGAATGGAATGAGATATTCGATGGTATTCATGATGTTGTTGACGCTTGTGCATTTCAGGATGGGCATATTGATTATGATGAACTGGATGCATTTTTTGAAGTAAATAAGAAGTTGGCTGATAAATATAGTATGAAGTGTTGGACAAATGCAGAAACTTTCGATCGTGATATGCCTATCCATTTTCTGCCGATTAAGTTTGATAAGCTCCGCTTGAAGTTGGAAGCGGCCAAGCGTGCCGGATATGACAAGGCTATTACTTTCGAGTTTTCTCATTTCATGAGTCCGCAGTCGGCTTATATTCAGGCCGGACATTTGTATGACAGATACAAAGAATATTTCGAGATGGATTAATTTGCTCCGTTAGAGAATTTGACCGTTATTGATGAGATAAACCGATAGCTTCAAAGTATGGAACCAGCGGTTTCATCAGTTCTTGAATGGTTAGAGATAATGCATTGATTTTCTTATAGATTAACTTTAATAGGTATGAAAACAGATATAAATTTTTCTTATTTGGTATTCCTTTCTGTCGTAGCGGCTTTGGGAGGATTCTTGTTCGGATATGATGCGGCGGTTATTTCGGGCACCATATCGCTGGTGACGACGCAATTTAGGCTTGACCAGATTCAGACGGGATGGTTTGTCGGTTGTGCTTTGGTAGGTTCTATCATCGGGGTGTTGTTTGCCGGCAAATTGAGCGACCGTTATGGACGTAAGATTACGATGCTGATAGCTGCTTTGTTCTTTTCGGTGTCAGGCATAGGATGTGCATTTGCCGGCGGATTCGATCAATTGGTGGTAGCTCGTGTGTTGGGTGGGGTAGGAATCGGAGTAGTGTCTATTGTGTCACCACTCTATATATCCGAGGTTTCTATTGCGCGTTATCGGGGGCGATTGGTGTCACTTTATCAATTGGCGGTAACTTTGGGTTTTCTTGGTGCTTATTTGGCCAATTATCAACTCCTGCATTTCTCACAGAGTGGTGCTTCGCTTGGTAGTGGTTGGATGAATACAATTTTGGTGTCCGAAGTTTGGCGGGGTATGTTGGGCTTTTCTTGTGTTCCTTCGTTGTTGTTCTTCCTTGTGGTGTTGTTTATTCCCGAAAGTCCCCGCTGGCTTGTGCTCAAGTGTCGTGACGACAAGGCGCTTGGTGTTTTTCGCAAGATATATCTTTTATCTCGGGATGCAGTTGTGCAGCTTAGCGAGACAAAGTCTGTGGTTCAATCTGAAAGCAAATCCGATTGGAAATTCTTGTTGCAACCCGGCATCCTGAAGGCGGTATTGATTGGTGCGGCTATTGCTATTTTGGGACAGTTCATGGGTGTGAATGCTGTACTTTATTACGGTCCTTCCATTTTTGAAGAAGCGGGTCTGTCTGGCGGTGATGCTTTGTTTAGTCAGGTATTGGTGGGTATCGTTAATGCAGTGACAACTGTGATTGCAGTCTTTATTATTGACCGCGTCGGTCGTAAGAAACTTGTTTATTATGGGGTTTCGGGTATGGTGTTGTCATTACTGTTGATTGGTTTCTATTTTCGTTTTTCAGAAGTATTAGGCTTATCTAACAGCTTTTTGTTGTTTTTCTTTCTGTTTTATGTGTTTTGCTGTGCTATTTCCATTTCGGCCGTCATTTTTGTACTGTTGTCCGAGATGTATCCTACTCGTATCCGTGGTATAGCTATGTCTATTGCAGGTTTTGCTCTTTGGGTAGGTACGTATTTGGTGGGTCAGCTTACTCCTTGGATGTTACAAAATCTGACTCCTGCTGGCACTTTCTTATTATTCGCATTTATGTGTGTTCCATATATATTGATAGTTTGGAAATTAGTTCCTGAAACAACAGGTAAATCGCTGGAAGAAATTGAGCGTTATTGGATGAAAAAATGAAGAATGACCTTAAATTATAAAATATAAAATGAAGATTAAGAATTGTTTGCTAATTGGTTGCATGATAGCAACTTTATGCTCTTGTAATGCTAATCAGAATGGAATGATGAACGTTACTTTATCAAAAGACATATTATTTGATAAAGTGAAAGGCGCTTGGGCTGGACAGATAATAGGCTGTACATATGGTGGACCAACAGAGTTTAAGTATTTGTCACAGATGATTCCTGATTCGGTCAGAATTCCTTGGGGATCTGGCGAAATTAAGAAGTGGTATGATGCTGGTGGAGGATTGTATGATGATATTTACGTTGATTTGACTTTTGTGGAAACTATTGAAAAATGTGGTTTGGATGCACCGACCGACTCATTTGCTGTAGCGTTCTTGGGCAAGGACTATCCTTTGTGTCATGCTAATCAGATGGCTCGTTACAATCTTTTAAGGGGGATAGAACCTTCGAAATGTGGGCATTGGCATAATAATCCTCATGCAAATTGCCTGGATTTTCAAATAGAAGCGGATTTTGCAGGAATTATGTCGCCTGGTATGGTGAATAGTGCTACAGAAATTTGTGATCGTGTAGGGCATATTATGGCTTATGGAGATGGATGGTATGGAGGAGTATATGTCGCGGCTATGTATTCTTTGGCATATGTAAGTGATGATGTTGAGTATGTTGTGACAGAAGCATTGAAAGTCGTTCCTGAAAGAAGCCGTTTTTATGAATGTATGTCAGATGTGATTAGATGGAGTAAACTGTATCCAGATAATTGGAAAGAATGTTGGGAGAGAATTGAGAAGAAATGGGGTGACAATGATATTGCCTGTCCTGATGGAGTAGAAATGCCGTTTAACATTGAAACTTATGTCAATGGTGCATATATTGTTTTGGGCTTACTTTATGGAAAAGGTGATTTTGAAAGAACGATTGATATATCTACACGAGCAGGACAAGATTCAGATTGTAATCCTGCTTCTTCCGGAGGAATATTGGGGGCAATGATAGGTTATGATCATCTTCCGGAGAAATATAAACAGGAGTTGTCTGTGGTAGAGGATCTCCCTTTTAACAATACAGTAAGTTTTAAAAAAGGTTGTGAATTAAGTTTTAATCATGCTTTGCAGATGGTAGAAAGAGAAGGAGGAAAAGTAGATGGTGGCAATGTCAAAATAGCGTATCAATCTCCCCAACCAGTACCGTTAGAAGTTTCTTTTGAAGGCTTGAAATTGGATCGGAAATTTATTGTAGAAAATTGGGTGAAGGATTTTCGGTCGGTTGAATTTAATGGTGTTGGCGCTGTTATTCGTGGCGAACTTAAAGGTGAGAATATTCCTGAAAATTATGTCGCTGAGTTGGATATATATTTTAATGCAAAATTGGTGGAAAGATGTTTGCTCCCATCGAAATATAATCATCGTAAACATGAATTGTTTTTTAATTATACACAACCTTATGGAAACTATAAAATAACGTGTAAATGGATGAATCCGATAAAAGGTGCTGATATTTGGATAAGGGATGTGATTACTTATACAGTAGATGAATAATAAAAAATATGAAGAGATTAACGAATATTAGTTTGATAGAGGCTCTTGACTATCTAATTTAAAAACGGAAAAAATGATGGATTTTGAAAGACTGGCAAATCAGTACAGAGATGAACTTTTAGATAAGGTTCTTCCTTTTTGGTTGGATCATTCGCAGGATCGTGAATTTGGAGGATATTTCACTTGTCTGAAGCGTAATGGTGATGTGTTTGATACAGATAAGTTTATTTGGTTGCAGGGGCGTGAAGTGTGGATGTTCTCCATGCTTTACAATAAAGTGGAACAAAAGCAAGAGTGGCTGGATTGTGCCGTTCAAGGTGGTGAATTCCTGAAGAAGTATGGGCATGACGGAAACTATAATTGGTATTTCTCTCTCGATCGTGAGGGGCATCCTTTAGTAGAACCTTACAACATCTTCTCTTATACGTTTGCTACGATGGCATTTGGACAGTTGAGTTTGGCTACCGGAAAACAGGAGTATGCAGAGATTGCCAAGAAGACGTTTGATATTATTCTTTCAAAGGTGGACAATCCGAAAGGAAAGTGGAACAAGCTGCATCCAGGCACCCGCAATCTGAAAGGATTTGCATTACCTATGATTCTTTGTAATCTCGCATTGGAAATAGAGCATTTGCTTGACGAAGAGTTTTTAGTGAAGACGATGGATACTTGTATTCACGAAGTAATGGATGTTTTCTATCGTCCTGAACTAGGAGGAATAATCGTAGAAAATGTTTTATCTGACGGTTCTCTGTCTGATTCTTTCGAAGGTAGACAGGTAACCCCCGGTCATGCTATTGAAGCCATGTGGTTCATTATGGATTTGGGCAGACGTCTTGGACGCCCGGAACTGATTGAGAAGGCTAAAAACATCACTTTGACCATGCTCAATTATGGGTGGGATAAACAATATGGTGGAATCTTTTATTTTATGGATCGTTTGGGTAATCCTCCTCAGCAGCTTGAATGGGATCAAAAACTGTGGTGGGTACATATTGAGACTTTGATTTCGCTTTTGAAGGGTTATTATCTGACAGGAGACAAGCAATGTTTGGAGTGGTTTGAGGAAGTGCACGATTATGTGTGGTCGCACTTTAGAGATGAAAAATATCCTGAGTGGTATGGTTATCTGAACCGTCGTGGTGAGGTACTTCTTCCTCTGAAAGGTGGTAAATGGAAAGGATGTTTTCATGTACCTCGTGGACTTTATCAGTGTTGGAAGGTGCTGGAAGAAATAGGTTCTCAGAATAAGAATGGAATGGTATAGTTTTAACTTTAAATTTGAATGATAATGAAAAACAGATGTTTTATTTTACTGCTCTTTTTATCTGCTCTTATGAGTATAAAGGCTATTGCTCAGATTAGAGTGGAAGGAAATGTTTTTGATGAAGCAGATAATCCTTTAATTGGAGTTTCTGTTTTTACGGAAGATCGTAAGGTTGGTACTGTGACAAATGCAGATGGACATTTTGTTATTATGGTGCCTCATGCTAAAGCTAACCTGACATTCTCTTACATCGGATACACAACGCGGAAGGTATCTCTGAATGGTGAGAGGATTCTGAAAGTGGTAATGAAGGAAGATTCTGAATTATTGGATGAAGTGGTGGTTGTAGGATATGGTACGCAGAAGAAAATAAATGTGACTGGTGCTATTGCTCAGGTTGATAATAAAGAACTAAAGATGGCACCAAGTGGAAATTTGTCTTCAATGTTGGCAGGTCGTCTTCCTGGTTTGATAACAAAACAAAGTAGTGGTCAACCTGGTCATGATGGTTCTAGTTTGTATATTCGTGGAAATGGCGCAGGCGATGGTAGTCCTCTTATTGTCATAGATGGTGTTGTAACTGATTATTTCCCATCTTTTACGCAAGATGAAGTAGAGTCCATTACAATATTGAAAGATGCAACTGCAGCAGCGGTTTATGGGGTACGTGCAGCAGCAGGTGTAATATTGGTTACGACAAAGCGTGGAGAAATACAGAAACCTACAGTAACGGTTAATTCGGCTGTTACATTAAGCCAAAATACTAATTTCCCTAAATTTCTGAACGGTTCAGATTATGCATATTGGTATAATATGGCTCAACGTATGGATGGGGTAGCTGAAGAGAATTTGCGCTTTACAGCTGGTGAAATTGACCGTATAAATAATCCTGGTCCGGAAGAAAGTGTTTATGGAAATACGGACTGGTTCGATTTATTATTTAAAGATATTGCTCCTACTTATACAAATAATGTTTCTATTTCGGGAGGTACAGAGAAACTAAAATTCTTTGCTTCGGTGGGGGCATATAATCAGCAGGGTATTATAGATAGAACTTCTTATGATAAATATAATTTTCGTTCTAATATGGACGCTAAGGTGACGGATAATTTTGATTTATCGTTTGATTTGTCAGGTTATGTGTCGAATGAAAATGAGCCGGGAGCTTCTGCAGGTGTAGGATCATATGCTTCTATTTTTCAGCAAGCAATGTTGTCTTATCCTTATTTGCAACCTTATACAGCAAGTGGTATGCCAGTAGGCAGTATCAATTTAGATGGTAATGGCAATAATAATCCGATTGCAGCACGAGACCTTTCTGGAAAAAATAATATTAAAAAGACCTATTTTCAAGGTAATGTATCCATGCGTTATAAATTGCCGTTTGTCAAAGGATTAAGTTTAAAATTGAATGCATCGTATGTGAAAAATTATACAATGCAGAAAAAATATCTATTGACGTATGATTTAGCATGTTGGAATCAGTCTACTCGTTCTTGGGATGTTCAGAATGGACGTGTTGCTAATAAGGTACAGTTAAATCAATGGTTTACGGATAATCAAGGTTATACAATTCAACCAGCAGTTGAATATTCGAATAAATTTGGTAAACATGCTGTTTCGGGACTGTTCTTGTATGAATTTTCAAGAGCTGATGAATCAAGTCTTTCGGTGGGAAGGGAAGATTTTCCTATTACAGATATTATGGATATGAGTTATGGTTTGACAGTAAATGAAAATTTGGTTAAAGGCGGGCACGGATTGGATAAAAGGGCTGGTTATGTAATGCGTCTTAACTATGCATATGATGACAAATATTTGTTGGAGATAACAAGCCGAATAGATGCTTCTACAGCTTTGCCGAAAAAATATAGGTGGGGAGTATTTCCCGGTATTTCTGTTGGTTGGAGAATTTCTCAGGAAGATTTTTTCAGAGAATCTGTTCCTTTCGTTGAGAATCTGAAGCTGCGTGCTTCTATTGGACGTTTAGGAAGTGATCGGGCCATTAGTAATACAATGACCTATTTTTCTACGGCAACTTTGTCTGCTGATCCCATAGTAATATTTGGCTCAGAACCTCAAAAATATTTAGGTACAAGTCGTCCTGTTAATCCTTTGTTAAAATGGGAATTGACAGATACATATAATGTGGGTATTGAATCAAGTATGTGGAATGGACTTTTGGGTGTTGAACTGGATGTCTTTTATATGAAAACAACACGTTCGCTCGAATCACAATCAGGAAGTTTCCCTCCTTCTTTAGGAAATTATTATCCTGCATATATAAATTATGGTTCGCATGATAACCGTGGTTTTGAATTGGTATTGACACATCGTAATCGCATTAAGGACTTTAATTATAGTGTTAGGGGAAATATTTCGTGGGCACGGAATAAAATATTGAAAATGACAGAGGATCCTAATGTCCCTAATTATCGTCGTAGTACGGGACGTCCTATGGGTGAGTATTGGGGATTTGTAGCAGAAGGATTGTTTCAGTCAGAAGAGGAAATAGCTCAAAGTGCAATTTATGGTCCGACTTTACCGGGAGATATAAAATTGAAGGATATAAATGGTGATGGGAAAATTACGATGGATCAGGATATGGTTCCCATAGGCCGTAGCAGTACACCGGAAATGATGTACGGTTTAAATATTGCTGCTGATTGGAAAGGAATAGACTTCTCTATGTTGCTCCAGGGTGCGGCCTTGTTCGATGTAAACTTGTGCGGAATATATTCTGGTGTTGGCTATGATAATACTTTTTATACTAAACCTTTTTATTGTGATGGGAATTCACCCTATTATTTGGTGGAAGGTGCTTGGAGACCTGATCATACGGATGCGGAATATCCTCGTTTAGGTATCGTTTCTCGGGATAATGGTGGTAAAATGTCGTCTTGGTGGGTTGAAAACGGTGCATATGTACGTTTGAAAAGTCTTCAATTAGGTTATACTATCCCCAGTAGGTGGGCTGAAACTGCGGGTTTGAAGAAAGTTCGTATATATTTTGCGGGTGGAAACTTGTTTACATTGTCCCATTTGAAGCATCTAGACCCGGAAATGCCAAGTGTCAATCAAGGTTATTATCCGCAGCAGAGAACTTATGAATTTGGTTTAAATCTTTCTTTCTAAAATACTATTGCAATGAAATACTTTTATAGATTCTTTAAAATATTTGTCTTCTCAACAAGTCTGTCAGTGGTGAGTTGTAATATAGATCCGGTGTTGACGGATAGTTATCCGGAAGATATCGCTTGGTCTAATGAAGATAATTTAAGGTTAAATTTGAATGGATTTTATTCTCTTATTGGGGGATATTATGGTGATGCAATTAGCAATGATGCTTGTACAGACATTCTGAAAATGAATGGTCCTAGGGATGAAGAAAACCTTTTTGTTTTTGGCTCTGTTCCTATTACTCCTGCGTCTAATCGTTTTGATTTGTGGGAGAATCGACATACTTGGCAGTTATCATGTTGTCGTTTTCTGCGTGATTTAGCCGAGCATAAGGACAATTTTTCAGAATCTGTTGCATTAGAGGCTGAGGCGGAAGTACGTTTTTTTCGTGCTTTAGCTAATTTTGATTTGGCTAAGCGCTACGGAGCCAGTTTTATCCTTTATAAAGAGTTGCCGGAATTGGGACAGAAAGAACATGCGCGTTGTACTCCAGAGGAATGTTGGGATTTTATTGCAGAAGATTTGGATTTTGCAGCTCTTTATTTACCAGATGCGGATAAAGTTCCTTCCGGAAGGTTGACAAAAGGTGCTGCTTATGGAATGAAAGCGCGTGCGATGCTTTATGCAGAACGCTGGAAAGAAGCCTCAGATGCAGCGTTGGAAGTAAAAAAATTGGGATACACTTTATATAAGAATCCTCTTAGAGAAGATAAAGGGTACGGTGAATTGTTTATGAATAGAAGAAGTTCTCCTCTGTCAAATTCAGAGAGTATTATTGAATTTGGTTATTCTTATGATAATAAAATGGACTATTCATTTGATTATTTTTATTGTCCTCCCAGCGATGGAGGCTATGCAGAGGTGAGTCCTACAGAAGATTTGGTTTCTGCATATCAGTTGGTTGATGGGCGTGATTTCGATTGGAGTGATCCAGAGATGGTAGCAGATCCGTATAAAGGACGCGATCCTCGTTTTTATGCTTCTATACTATATAATGGATGCCAGTGGAAGGGTGAGACACTGTATACTTATGAAGGGAGTAAAGATGGTTATGCAATGGGAGGTGGTACTACTTGTACGGGCTATTATATGCGTAAACTGTTTGATGAAACACTGCCTAAGGATGGAATGCGTTCTACTGATTTGACTTTTTATTATATGCGTTATGCCGAGGTGTTATTGATTTATGCCGAAGCTATGGCTCAACAGAATAATCTGGATGAAGCATTAAAGGCGTTAAACGAAGTTCGTGCACGTGTTGATATGCCTGAGGTGCATGCTACGACTAAGACTGAATTTATGAGATTGTTACGTCGTGAAAGAATGATTGAACTGGCTTTCGAAGGTCATCGTTTTTGGGACATCCGCCGTTGGGGGTTGGGAACGACATTATTGAATGGAACCCATATGAAAGGAGTAAAACCTGTTCAAGTTTCAGATGGGTTTGAATATGAAATTGTTGATTGTGATGCAGGGCAAACGCGTGTCTATCTTGAAAAATATAATCGTTTTCCTATTCCACTTTCAGAAATACAGCAAAATATATTATGTGAACAGTTTGATGAATGGAAATAAAAAATATAGCGTATGAAGATCTTTAGTGAAATAGCAATAATAATTGTTTGTGTATTTATTCTTCCTTTGGCTTCTTGTGAGTCTCCGGATTTATCAGAAGGAAGGAATGATCAGGTTAATGGTCTGTTGAATGTTACTATTCGTATACCAGGAAATGCAATAGAATATAATGCTGAAAAAAAAGGTCCATATAATGAAGGAGAAGAAATTGTTGTCAAAGTTCCAACCAGTGATGAAGCTCCTCTGGATCTGACCCGACTTATTTGTACAGTTAGCGTGGAACATAATTGTTATGTTGATCCTCCTTTAGGTGGAGAACTGGACTTTACAGAGCCTCGTAAAATAACGGTTATAGATGTAAATGGTACACTACATCATAATACAATTCGTGTTGAACCTGTGTATCCTAAAACTAGATTTATTAATTTGTGGAAGAAGTCATGCTTGGATTTAGGGCTTGCTACTCGTAATAATACAGGTGTTGCGATGAATGAGAAGTATTTGGCTGTGCAAGAATATGATGGACCTATATATTTGTTCGATAAGGATAGTGGCGAATTTATCAAGAAAATTGATGCTGCAAGGACTTTTATGATGAAGATTGATGTAGATGCGGCAGGACATTTTGTTACGGCACGTGAGAATATTTATGGTGCAGGTTTCATGGTCTATTATTATTCTGAAACAGAAAACGAGCATAAACTTTTGCTTGATTATACAGATGCTGATGGTTGTCCAGCTGATATGGGATATGAGATGAGTGTTATTGGAGATGTGACAAAAGGAAGGGCATTTATTTATGGAATGGCTCCTGATGATATGTATATTTATTACTGGGAATTACAAGATGGTACGTTGCTTACTCCTGCAAATCAGCCTAATAAACTACGTTATGGTGCTGCGAAAGGAAATTGGTCTCGCGCTCAAATTCAACGTGCTACTTTAGATGATTCTTCAGAACATTATATTTCTTATTATCGTCCTTCAGCAGATGATGCTGAGAATGAGAATTCATCAGTAAAGCAAGGCAGTCGTTTTAATATTTTCTCTACCGCTATGGAAGTTGTTGAATTGGAACCGTCGAACCATGCTTATAAGATCCTTGATTTTAAAGTATTCAATGTAGAGCAAGATCAGTTCTTGGTATTGAATGAACAAAACTACTCTGCTTGGGGAAATTCTAAGGTGCAGGTATTTGAAATAACAGATCGTTCAATGATGGAATTGAAACCTGGTGAGAATGGATATGACAAGTTTAATTTGTTCTCAGGAGAAGAAATAGCTCCTACAAATTATAATGTGTGGGGAGATGTCGCTGTATATTCAAAATCTACCTCTTCTGGATATGATGTATATATCGCAGCTGCAACGGTTGGATTTGATACAAATGAGTCTGTCATTAGAATGTATAAGATGAGTTATAATCCTCAATAAGATCTTAATTTAATCAATGGGGATGTATCACAGTGGTACATCCTCATATAAACATTTTTAGTGTTATGAGAGTATCTATGATGTATATTTTTTCATTAGTGTTTTTCTTTTTTTCATGTTCTGACGATAAAAAAGAGAATAAACTTGAGAATGATGTAAATTTGGCAGAAGAAATTCAGAAGGTTCTTAATGAAACTAAAGCGACTAAAATTATTAATCCTTTCGATGAACTAAATTGTGAGATTTATCATACAACGTTGACAGATCCGGAACCAGCTGAGCCGACCAATGCTACAATAAATTACGAGTTGGGAGATGATAAGATGGAAGGAAATGGAAGTTTCCGCTTGAAGTATATGTTTACAGGCAGTTCTTTAACTGCTGCACCTGAAAAAGTTTATTTTGAGCAGACGTGGGGAGATTGGCGTTTTGATTTATCTTTTTATCCGTTAGGTTTATCAATCTGGGTAAAAGGCAATAAGGATAATAAAGGAGTTTTCCGTTTTGTTCTTTTAGAAGATAAAATGCAATTTTCGGCAGAGGCTCCTCATGACAATACTCGTAAACGTTGGTCTTATTATGTTTTTGAGGATAAAGATATTTTGTCAAAGGATGGATGGAACCGATTAATAATGCCCTATAGCGCTTTTAAACTTTACAAAAAAGGTGAAGGGGAGGTTTCGGAGAAACTGGAATTAAACCGATGTGAGGGTTATAGAATAGAGATTGTTAATACAAAACATGAGACAGGAAATGGAGAGGTTGGCATTGATAATTTGGAACAGTTGACTTCATATGAATTAAAGCCGGGGCTTCCTAAATTCTCCAGTATCTTTATTCAATTAAATAAAGATGCTTATGAAAATGAAAATTGGGATCAACAATTTAAGGATAGCAAAGCTATTGGATTGGATACTTGGATTATTCAATATGCTCAACAGTTTACGGGGGCAGATGAAACGACCAATATCTCTTTCTATAAGAACACAAACCTACCATGGGTTACTGTAAAATGTGATATTATTGATAAAATGTTTGAGGCGGCGGAGCGTAATGGAATGAAACTCATTTTGGGGTTATATCCAGGAGATTACAGCAAAACGAATACGAATGATCCAACAAAGTATGATAGTAATTTGCAACGTAATAAAATGCTTTTTGATGAAGTTTATGAGCAATTTGGTAATCATCCTTGTTTAGCCGGATGGTATATTACAGAGGAATTTCATGATGGATCATATCCTGTCGGTTGGCAACAAGAACCTGCTCTTTCTTTATTAGCACAGTATCTTGAAGGGGTAGCTTCCTATATTAAAACTAAGTCAAATAAATCTGTTTCGATAGCTCCAGCTTTGTGGCGTGGTATGCCTGCAGATATTTGTGGAGAATGGTTTGGACGTATATTTGCTCAAACACCTAATATTGATTATTTATATCTTCAAGATTGTGGAGGACGTTGTCTTGTCGATTTTGATGTTGATTTGCCTAATTGGTATGCAGAAATAAAGAAAGCATGTGATGCCAATGGAGTAACATTTGGAGTGGATATTGAGTCTTTTAAGAGTTGTGGTTGCCCAGATGTTCCTTATCATGCAAAAGATTGGGAAGAATTGAAAGAGCAACTTTTTGTTGCAGGGCTTTTTACTGAGTATATAACAAACTTCAGTTGGGTAACATTTAAAAAAGGAACAGATAATTATGATGGTTATAAAAAATATTTGGAAGAAAATGGACTGCTATAAAGATATTTGATATGAAAATAGGAAAAGTAAATTTTTTATTAATTCTTTTGATTTGTAGTAATTGTCTGCAACTTTGGGGCATTTCAGCATATACATTAGACAACTATCTGATCCCTGTCAATAAGCCAGGAGTAACAATTGGAAGAATTTATCCGCTTCCGTCAGATGTTTGTTTGATATCTGATACGTCTTCTCTTTTTAGAATAGATACGGAAAGTAAGTCTATTTGTTTAAAGAAGAACAAAGCTTTATCACAGGGACAGAGTGCATACAGATTTGGTATTAGTCTACAGATTGATGGCCAGATTTACGAATTTGAATTGTTGAAAGATGATTTTAGCAGAAACAGAATCGTAGCTCATCGTGGAGCATGGAAACAGAGTGGAGTATTACAAAATTCTATTCGTTCTTTTCAGAATGCTGTTGCATTAGGTTGCCAAGGCTCGGAGTTGGATGTTTGGCTGACGGCAGACAATAGAGTTGTGCTTTCACATGACCCTCATGTGTATGGTATGGAAGTTGAGAACACAAATCTGGCCGAATTATTTCAGAATACGGTTCATAAGGATGATCCAGTTCCATCTTTGCAAGAATTGCTGCTGGTTGCAAGAAGACAAAATACGACTCGTCCGATAATAGAAATAAAAGATTCCCAGAAAGGATTGTTTCGTACATTGCAATTGACGGACTCTGTTGTTAGCATTGTACATCGTATGAAGATGCAGGGATATGTAGAATATATCAGTTTCAATTATGATGTTCTAAAACGTATTCGGCAATTGGATCCGACAGCCAAAATCCTTTATCTGATGGAAGGAAAGAAAGAATTACAGGATTTGGTTAATGATTCTATTTCTGGCATTGACTATTCCTATTATGCATATCGGCAAGACAAGAACTTGTTTCAGAAGGCTAAAGAAAAGGGGTTGCTGACAAATGTATGGACTGTAAACAATGCGGAAGAATTGTTCTTGTATTATCAGTTGGGACTTGATTATATTACGACGGATGAACCGGAATTATTATTGAAGATTATAAAAAGTTTGAAATAAAGAAAATATGTATAGGAAATTACTATTATGTATCATCCTGTTATCTACAGCTTTTATAAGCTATGCGCAGGAAAAGAAATTGGTGTTTAATAAAGACGGTTATTTTAAAATTGTCCAATTTACCGATGTTCATTATAAATACGATGATCAGGCGAATTCTCAGATTGCTTTAGACCGGATAAACGAGGTGTTAGATGCAGAACATCCTGATTTTGTAATATTTACCGGAGATGTTGTGGTTTCTAATGAAGCTTATAAAGGATTAGATATCGTTTTGGAACCATGTATGAAGCGTGGCGTACCTTTTGCTGTTGTGTTTGGAAATCATGATGATGAGTATGATCGGACTCGTGTGGAACTTTACGATTATATTGCCGGGAAACAGGGCTGCATGATGCCGGCTCGTACAGGGAACCATGTTCCCGATTATACTTTGACAGTTATGTCTTCGAAAGAACAGGATAAGAGAGCAGCTTTATTATATTGCATGGATTCTCATTCGTACACAAAACTGAAATCGGTACCCGGATATGACTGGATAAAGTTTAATCAGATAGTTTGGTATAGGGCTCAAAGTATGGAGTTTACAAAACAAAATGATGGTGCTCCTCTTCCTGCGTTGGCTTTTTTTCATATCCCGTTACCCGAGTATAAAGATGCTGTTACGGAAGACAAAAACAGATTGTTTGGGATCAGAGGCGAGGCTGTATGCTGTCCTACGATGAATTCCGGTCTGTTTGCTTCGATGAAAGAATGTGGAGATGTGATGGGGATTTTTGTGGGGCATGATCATGATAACGATTATGCTGTAGCTTATCGGGAAGTTGTATTGGCATACGGACGATACACCGGTGGAAATACGGTATACAATAATCTGCCTAATGGAGCTCGTATCATTATTTTGAAAGACGGCGAGCGTACATTTGAATCTTATATTCGTTCTGCTGGCGGAAAAGTAGAATCGCACATTATTTATCCAGGTAGTTTTTACTAAAGAAGGAAATTGATATGAAACGTATTTTGTTATTAGTTATTTCTATTTTGTTTTTTACAGGCTTATGGGCTGATGAGAATAATGTCAGTCTGACACTGATTCCTCCAGGAAAAATCACAAATAAAGTTGACTTAGACATCCGGGGAGGTATTATTAATAAAAGTGATCAGCAACGGACTTTTGAGGTTTCCATATACTGGGGGAGAGAAAAAAGGAATACTTTGTTGTACGAGTCATCTGTAACAGTTCCGGCTGGAAAATCGGAAACTGTGAAGATTGTGGTACCTACCAAGCAGCGGTTAGGAAAGCACAAGGTTATTCTGAAAGTTACTGATGGAAATAGAACATACCGTAAAACGAAGGATATTGAAGTGGTGGAGTCGGATATCCGTTCAATCCAACAAATATCCGGAGCTTGGGCTGGCATTTATCATTGGAGTGAAATTGAAGGCAAGCATTGGAACAAAGATATAAAGAAAATGACCGACGAGCAATGGAAGGAATTGGTACGTTCAATGCATAAGGTTGAAATGGATATGATTGTCATTCAAGAGGTCTTTCGTAACGAACAGTATGTGGGCAAGCATAATACGACAGTAGATAGTTATGCAGGAAAAGCTTTTTATCCTTCAGAATTATATCCGGGGCGTATGGATATTACGGCTGAAGACCCTATAGAAGCCATCTTCTCCGAAGCCGACAGATTGGGAATGAATGTTTTAGTTGGTGTGGGCATATTTGCATGGTTTGATTTTACTCCGGAATCTTTGGAGTGGCATAAACGGGTAGCTAAAGAATTGTGGGATATGTATGGCCATCACGAATCGTTTTATGCTTTTTATGTTTCCGAGGAAAGCGGAGGAGGATTGGATAATTGGGAACAACAACCGGACATGCGTAAAAAGAGGAAGGCAGACATTGTGAACTTCTTTAAGGAATTTAAGTCTTATTGCAACAGCTTTGCACCGGGGAAACCTATCATGCTGGCTACTAATAGTTTTGAAGTTCCCAATGGAATGGATACTTATCCTGCATTATTGGAGTATTTGGATATTCTTTGTCCGTTTGGCTTTGCCCGTATGCCGGCTGGTGATTTGACGGGGAAAGAGGCGGCAGATATGCTTCAGGAAGCATGTAACAAAGCAAAGTCTCATTTGTGGTTTGATTTGGAAGCTTTCCTGTTTAATCCTGATAATTCGTTGTATCCTCGTCCGATAGAAGAAATCATTCATGATCTGAATCTATTCTCTAATTTTGAAAAGATTCTTTGTTATCAGTTCCCAGGCGTCTTCAATGACCCGGATATGTCCATTCGTGTAGGCGAGGAACGTACGATTGACTTGTTCAATGGATATATGAAGTATTTGAAAGAGTTGAAGGCCAAAGCTAAAAATAAATAGAAGAAAAAGATGAAGTGCTATTATCTATACCTGTTGTTTTTGCTGTTGGTTGGTGGGATTCCGGCACTGGATGCCAAAGGTTCCGATAATGTTTTCAATGGGGATAATCCTGCTGTGAGGTATATTGGCCGGACCTGGGTTGCGCATGATGGTTCGGTAGCTTTCGATTGGGTAGGGACATATTTTGAAACCCGTTTTACAGGTGGACATGTTTCAATCAAGGTCTCTGAAACAGGAGAGAGTTATTATAATGTGTTTGTTGATGACCGGTTGCATAGGGTTGTTAAAATAAGTGGAACGGACACACTGGTCAATTTGGTATCGGGGATAGATAAAAGCCTTCATCGTCTGAGAGTTCAGAAGCGGACGGAAGGAGAATTCGGACGGACTACTGTTCATCAGTTTCTCCTTTCCGATTCGGGCTATTTGAAAGAAGAACCGGTGAAGCGTTCCCGCCACATTGAGTTTATCGGAAACTCTTTGACGTGTGGATACGGGGTGGAGGGAAAGGACCGTAATGAACCGTTCTTGTTGGAAACAGAAAACTGTAATATGGCTTTTGCTGCTATGGTTGCACGCTATTTCAATGCGGATTACACATTAATAGCGCATTCTGGCAGAGGGGTTGTACGCAATTATGGAGATTCTGTACGGGTGTCGGAAGTGACGATGAAAGACCGGATGTTGAATACATTTGATGAAGATCTTACGATTAAGTGGAACTTTACGGATTATCATCCCGATCTGGTTGTGGTCAATTTAGGTTCAAACGATTTTTCGACGGAACCTCATCCTTACAAATCAGAGTTTGTAAAGGGATATACGCAACTGGTTATGCAATTGCGGAAGTATTACGGAGATATTCCCATCATCTGTGTTTATCCGGTGGCTATGCAAGCACCTGTCTTTGAACATTATCAGGCTGTTATCGATGAGCTTAATGATTCGAATGTTTTCTTATTGAGACTGGATAAGAACCTTTATAATAGAACTACGGATATGGGAGCTGCATGGCATCCGGGCTATTCTGCTCATAAAAAAATGGCAATGTGGCTTATTCCTTATATTGCTACGGTTATGGGCTGGGATTTGACGGACGAACCTGTTGTTTAGTATCGTGCATGAGGAAAAGACGAGGTTGATGAGATAATGCTTTTTAATGAATAGACTATAAAACTATGAAACGACTTTTTTTGATTTTGACTATATGTCTGTATGTTTTGTTTGGACTATCTCCATTGGGTTGCCATGGGCAGAATAAGGCAATAATGGGAGTCAAACCTATTACTGGAACATGGATAAATCTGGCTTATCAGGATGTGCGTAATAAGTATACCAATCCACAGCATTTTGACCATACCGACCCTGCGTTGTGGCGTCAGAAGGTAAAAGAGCTTTCGGAAATGGGTATCGAATATCTTGTATTCATGGCTGTAGCCAATGAAGGGAAAGCCTATTATCCTTCCAAGTTGATGCCTCATGTATATCCTTCTGGGAAAGAAAGTCCCGTAGATGCTATTATGGATATGGCGGGTGAATTGGGGCTTAAGGTATTTATGAGTACGGGTTGGGCCAAAAATCAGGATGATAATCTACAGGATCCGGCTATCAAGCAGCGTCAGCTTCAGATGATGGAGGAACTGGCTGTTTTGTATAAGAATCATACTGCTTTTTATGGTTGGTATTTGCCGGTAGAAGATTGTCTTTGTCCGATTTTTGCCGAACATGCCGTACAGGCTGTCAATACGTTGGTCGAAAAAGCTAAAGCATTGACTCCGGGGAAGAAGACGCTGATTTCTCCTTATGGCATTGTGGATTCAGCCTTTGACGATCCGGCTTATGAGAAACAGCTGGCCAAGTTGAAGGTCGACATCATAGCTTATCAGGATGAGGTAGGCTGTGTGCGTGAGCAGTTCCCCCTTCCACGTTTAAAACGTAATTGGAAGAAGTTGCGTGCCATTCATGATAAACTGGACATCGCATTATGGGCCAATTGTGAGACTTTTACTTGGGAGAACCATACAAACGACCGTTCTTCGGCCTTGATACCGGCTGCTTATCCGCGTCTTTTGTCACAACAGGCTGCTGCTTCTGCCGCAGAGGTTGAGACTATCATTTCTTTTATGATGTATAGTCTGTTTGACAAGCCGTCCTCTTCGTTTCAGTTAGGTCAACCAGGATGTTCCAATAAAGCTTATATGAATTATATGGATTGGAGCCGGGGAGAAACATATTGGGGATTGTTAGGCGCTTCTTTCATGGGTACACTGAAAAGCAAGAATTCGGTCTGCACCGAGAGTAAAGAATGCGGGATGCTGGTAGACAGTAGGCTGTCCGAAGAAAATCCCAAAGATCCCTGTTGGGCTGTTTTTACCCCTGGCTATCATGAATTGTTGTTCGATTTGGGGACAGATGATTCTCCTTTGGATAAAGTTATGCTACGAGGATTGAATTATGTTCCGGAAAATATCGGTTTGCCGGAAACTGTCAGTCTGTCTGTTTCCGATGATGGGAAACAGTATCATCTGATATCAATGAAAACGGTAGAACATTGGCCAAATGCAAAGCATGACGCTTGGATCGAAGGCGTCTTGTTTGATAAGCTGAACTTAAAATCCCGTTATGTAAAAGTTGCATTTGAATCATCGTATCAAGTATATCTGGATGAAATATTTTTTAATCCGACGGTTATAAAAGAGTGAAGGTAATTTTTTTAAGAATAGGTAAAATGGCTGTAATGGAAGTCGTATTATTGAGAAAATGGTATATTTTGTGTTTTCTGTTGTGTCTTTGTGGGCATGTGGATGCACAAAACAAGGAATACTGGCTTGATGAAGTATATCAGGCTTCTTATTGTGTACAGGATTGGGGGATGCCACAAAAAAATCAAGCGGTAGTTTGGACTCCTTCTCCCTTGACTGTAAATGGAGTTACGTATGAGCGTGGAGTGGGGGTACATTCTATTAGTAGAATGTTGTTTGAATTGGAAGGTGATGCTTTAACCGTCTCGGGATTGGTAGGCGCTGACGATAACAATCCGTTTGCAGGCAAACACCAATTTAAAATAATAGGTGACAAAAAACTGCTTTGGTCGAGTGGTGTGATGAAAAAAGGAATGCCTGCCAAAACATTTGAGGTGAGTTTGGAAGGCATTGATAAAGTGTTACTGTTGGTCGAGGAATGTGGTGATGGAATAATGTATGATCATGCCGATTGGCTGAACGTTAAGTTCACCACGACTGGGGAAGTAAAAGCAATACCTGTATGGCCCAAACCCATAAAGAAAGAGAAATATCTGTTGACGCCTGCTGCTCCTGAAACTCCATGTATTAATAATCCGCAGGTTTATGGTGCCCGTCCCGGCAATCCTTTTTTGATGAGTGTCATGGCTACCGGTATACGTCCGATGAAATTTATGGCATACGGACTTCCTGAAGGATTGCGCATTGACGCTTCTACGGGTATTATTTCGGGCTGCACAGATCAGAAAGGCCGTTTCAAAGTGCGTTTGGTTGCAGAAAACTCTAAAGGACGTGATGAGAAAGACATATGGTTAGAAATGGGTGATAAAATTGCGTTGACACCTCCTATGGGATGGAATAGCTGGAATTGCTGGGGATTGGATGTCGATGATAGAAAAGTCCGGGATGCAGCTTTAACGATGCATCAAAAACTTCAGCCATATGGTTGGACTTATGTCAATATTGATGATGGCTAGCAGGCGGCTGATCGTTTGGCGGACGGTGTGCTTCCGGCAAATGAGAAGTTTTCGGATATTGAGGAACTGTCTGCATATATCCATTCATTGGGACTGAAGTTTGGTATCTATTCCTTTCCCGGTCCAACTACTTGCGGCAGTTATTTGGGAAGTTATCGTTTTGAACGGCTTGATGCAAAAACGTGGGCTAAGTGAGGAGTTGATTATTTGAAGTATGACCACTGTGGATATATGGATGTTCAGAAGAATACGGAAGAAAAAAACATCCAGGAACCTTATATTGTCATGCGTAATGCCTTGGATGAGGTTAAGCGGGATATTGTCTACTGTGTAGGCTATGGTGCTCCCAATGTTTGGAATTGGGGTAAAGAAGCAGGAGGTGATTTGTGGCGTACGACACGCGACATTACTGATGAGTGGAATGTAGTTACGGCTATCGGGTGCTTCCAGGATGTTTGTGCTCGGGCTACGGCTCCGGGATATTACAATGATCCGGACATGCTGGTAGTGGGTAAATTGGGGAAAGCATGGAGAAACGAGGTGCAAGAGTCTGCTCTTACTCCGGACGAACAATATGCTCATATATCATTGTGGTGCCTTCTGTCGGCTCCGTTATTAATCGGTTGCGATATGGCTTCTTTGGATGACTTTACATTGAATTTGCTGACTAACAGTGAGGTGATTGCTGTTAACCAGGATCCTTTAGTCAGTCCGGCTGTGAAGATCCCGGTAGAGAACGGGCAGATCTGGTATAAGAAACTTTGTGATGGCTCTTGGGCAATAGGTCTGTTCCAGATGGATCCTTATTTTGTATTATGGAATCAAGATGAAGCAGAGAAAATCCAAACCGTTAACTATGACTTGAAATTGAATTTGAAGCAAATGGGACTGAGTGGAAAGGTCTTGATCAGGGACTTGTGGAGGCAGAAAGACATCGGTATATATGATGGGGAATACACTGCCGAGGTCCCTTATCATGGAGTACAACTGATAAAGGTAATTCCCTTACCATAATCCGGGCCGGGTGATAATATGACTGGTATTATACATGATTCCACTTTTTACGCAAAATTATAATTTAATATCCTGAAAGTGAAAGTCGTAGATCGAGAGTTTTTTGTAAAAAAATGAGTGGGGTGGCGTACCGGCGTCCGACGGCGGCACTGCAGAAGATGGTGGCGGCACCGGCGAGCCGGGCGAAGATCCGTTGGGCTGATGCCGAAACGGGTGGCAGGAATGGCGGTGTGGGACCAGATGTCCCGCACTGCCTTCTGTGTGTTTAAAAGCGTACCATCAGTTCCAGCACCACCTTGTCCTGTTCCGACTCCTTGGCGATGCTGTGCTTGGCGTAGAAGTATTTTTCGAAGTTCAGCCGCAGGTCGGTACGGAAGGCCTTGCTGAGGCTCAGGGTGATACCGCCGGTCAGGCGTTGGCGCTTGTAGTCGGTCGTAATCAGGGCGCCGGTAGTCTCGTCGGTGGTTTTGGCGTCGCTCTGGTCGGTCATCATGTCGTAGCGTGCCAGGAAGGACATCTTGGTGAAGGGGCCGTTTTTCAGCGGAAGGTCGTAGTTGATAAAGGCATCTACCGACTGCACATCGTCAAAGGCATTCTTCGAGTAGGTTTTGTACAGGTACTCGCCTTCGATGTGGAAGCGTCCGGCCTCGTAGTACGCGCCGATGTCGTACGATTGCATCCGGATGTCCTCCGGCTGGATGGCTTGTACGCTCAGTGTCAGGTTCAGCCCTTTGGTCAGGAACATTTCGGCCTTGGCCGAGTAGTTCACTTCCTTGTGCCACACTTTCTGGTTGGTCAGTCCCGAACCGTTGTACAGGCCGGCCTCGATGCTGACGGGCATGTCGGTAGGCAGCTTGTAACCTAACGTCAGACCGACGTCGCGCACGTTTCCCACCTGCTTGGCGATGAACGAACGGTTGGCAAAGTATTGCTGGTGGGGCGAGCGGTGGGCATCGATGGTGAAAGGCACACGCATCTGTCCGGCCGTCACGGTCAGCCCCTCGAGCGGGAAGATTCGGGCATAGGCATCCAGCATTTTGATTTCTCCTTCATCGGACAGGTCTATCTCGGCTTTGTAGGCCACGCTGGGCAGGATGTTGCCCGTCAGGCTGATGCGGGCATTGCGTACCTCGAAGCGTCCGGCCCCCATTTCGGTCTGGTATTCGTATTTCGAGCGGATGGTACCGTGTACTTCGGGCAGGTAATCCTTGCCTTCTAATTTTTCCTTATCGATTTTCTTTCCGTCTTCGTTGATGGCTTTTTCCTGAGCCTGGGTGGCCAGTGGCAGCAGGGCTATGAGCAGCAGCAGGAGGTTTTTCTTCATTGTTTCTTGTTGTCTGTTGGTTTTCAGCGGCAAAGGTCGGAAACAGGTGTTATGTCCGTGTGTCATACTTGTTTCATTTGTGTTACACGGCCCGGCTTCCGTTGTCGGTGGGTAGCCGTTCCCCCGATGTCATAAAAAGGAATAAACGCTGTGCAGTTTCCTGGAAAACACGTATTTTTGCATTTCGAACTTTAAGGTCCGGCCTTGCGGGCAGAAGCATAGCAGACGGCCGGAAGATGGGAAACTGCAGACGGAAGTCCTTTTTCTGCACCGTGACTGAACATACGGGGCAGATATTTCATTATTGATGTACTGTTTACACAGATTTATTTCAAGAATATAGGACTAACGCATGCAATTTTATGATGGATAGAAGTATGGACGGAACGCAGAAGAAAGTGCTGGTAGGCATGAGCGGAGGCATCGACAGTACCGCCACCTGCCTGATGTTGAAAGAACAGGGTTATGACATAGTAGGCCTGACCATGTGGGTATGGGGCGACGAACCGGTAGAGGCCCGTCGGCTGGCCGAAAGTATGGGCATCGAGCATCACGTGGCCGACGAGCGCGAATCTTTCCGGCAGATCATCGTGCAGAACTTTATCGACGAATACCGTCAGGGACGTACGCCGAACCCTTGCGTGATGTGCAATCCCCTGTTCAAGTTCCGCATCCTTACGGAGTGGGCCGACCGTCTGGGGTGCGCTTACATAGCCACGGGGCACTATACCCGTCTGGAAGAACGCAACGGAAAGATATATATCGTGGCGGGCGACGACGACAAGAAAGACCAGTCGTACTTCCTCTGGCGGCTGGGGCAGGACGTGTTGCGCCGCTGCATCTTCCCCTTGGGCGAATATACCAAACTGAAGGTGCGCGATTATCTGCGCGACAAGGGCTATACGCTGAAGGCCGACGAAGGTGAAAGTATGGAAGTCTGCTTCATTCAGGGCGACTATCGCGACTTCCTGCGCCGGCACTGTCCCGAGATAGACACCGAGGTGGGCAAAGGATGGTTTGTCAACTCCGAAGGCGTGAAGCTGGGCGAACACAAGGGCTTCCCATACTACACCATCGGGCAGCGCAAGGGGCTGGAGATAGCCCTCGGCAAGCCTGCCTATGTGCTGAAGATCAATCCGCAGAAGAACACCGTGATGCTGGGCGATGCCGAACAGTTGCGTACCCGCTACATGCTGGTCGAGAAGGAGCAACTGACCGATGAGGCCGAGGTGATGGGCAGCGACGCTCTGACGGTGCGCATCCGCTACCGCAGCCGTCCCATTCCCTGTTCGCTGCGCCGGCTCGACGACGGCCGCCTGCTGGTACACTTCCACGAAGAGGCATCGGCCATTGCGCCGGGGCAGTCGGCAGTGTTCTACATCGGCCGCCGGGTAGTGGGCGGTTCGTTTATCGCCTCGCAGCGGGGGATAGGCATGTATGTGACCGAGGGGTGAATGGTGAGTTTTTAAGTTCGTGAGTTTTTGAGTTTATAAGTTTATAATGCTTTCGCTTACCGACTCACTAACTTAAAAACTCGCTAACTCAAAAACTCATGAACTCAAAAACTCAACAACTTATAAACTTATAAACTTAAAAACTGATACTTATTTATAATGAAACGAATGATTTTGTTGCTGACCTGTGCTTTTGCCGTACTCACGGCAGGGGCACAGCAAGATACGCTGAAGTATCGCATCAGTCTGAAAGACAAGGCTGCCACGGAGTATAGCCTGGACAGACCCGAAGAATTCCTTTCGCCGAAGGCCATCGAACGCCGGAGCAAACAGCATTTACCCATCGACTCGACCGACCTGCCCGTTTGCCGCAAATATGTCGACGAAATACGCCGGCAGGGCGTGAACGTGGTAGTGACGGGTAAGTGGGATAACTTTGTCACCGTCTCGTGCAACGACACAGCACTTATCGGGCGCATTCTTTCGCTCCCCTTTGTCCGCACGGCCGAGAAGGTATGGACGGCTCCCAAAGGCCCTTCCTTCTCCGAACGGCGCGACTCGCTGGTGAATCGTCCTACCGTCTATCGCGACAGCATCTATGGGGCAGCCGTCACGCAGATACAGATGAGCCGGGGCGACAAGCTGCACCAGGCAGGCTTCCGCGGGCAAGGCATGACGATAGCCGTGATAGACGCCGGCTATCATAACGTCGACAGTATAACGGCCATGCAGAATATCCGCATTTTGGGGGTAAAGGACTTTGTGAACCCCGCGGCCGACATCTATGCCGAGAGCAGCCACGGCCTGAGCGTACTGTCGTGCATCGGAATGAACCGTCCCAACGTGATGATAGGTACCGCACCCGAAGCCTCCTTCTGGTTGCTGCGCAGCGAAGACGAGTATTCCGAGCACTTGGTAGAGCAGGACTATTGGGCAGCGGCGGTCGAGTTTGCCGACAGTGTGGGCGTGGACGTCATCAACACCTCGCTGGGTTACTATTCCTTCGACGACCCGTCGAAGAATTACCGCTTCCGAGACCTCGACGGACACTACTCCCTGATGTCGCGTCAGGCATCGCGCGTGGCCGACAAGGGCATGATACTGGTGTGCAGCGCCGGCAATTCGGGACAAGGCTCGTGGAAGAAGATTACCCCTCCGGGCGATGCCGACAATGTCCTGACCGTGGGTGCCATCGATAAGAAAGCCCTGCTGGCACCGTTCTCCTCCATCGGTAATACGGCCGACGGTCGTGTGAAGCCCGATGTCATGGCGGTGGGGCTGGGAGCCGACGTCATCCGTACCGATGGCAATCAGGGTAGAGCCAACGGAACCTCCTTCTCTTCACCCATCATGTGTGGCATGGTCACCTGCCTGTGGCAGGCCTGTCCCACGCTGACGGCCAAGGAAGTCATCGAACTGGTTCGCCGTTCGGGCGACCGCGTCGACTTCCCCGACAACATTTACGGTTATGGCGTGCCCGACATGTGGAAGGCTTATCAGGAATATCAGGCTACAGTCAGCCGCTGATTCTGCCCACTCGTCTGCCGGAAATTCCCGTCGTTTGAAACGATTTGTTTGTCTTACTTAAAATCAGAATCCGTAAAGATGGATGCATTATCCTTATACGACCTCAATGCCTTGGTGCGACGCAGCCTAGAGCAGTGTCTGCCCGACGAGTATTGGGTACAGGCCGAACTGAGCGAAGTGCGCGTGCACCCCGCTACAGGCCATTGCTATGTGGAGTTCGTGCAGAAGGACCCGCATAGCAACAACCTCGTGGCTAAGGCACGTGGCGTCATCTGGAACAACGTCTTCCGTTTGCTCCGTCCCTACTTCGAAGAGAGTACGGGGCAGGTTTTCACGGCAGGCATCAAGGTGCTGGTGCAGGTCTCTGTGGGCTTCCACGAACTCTACGGCTTCAGCCTGACCGTGCACGACATCGACCCCACCTATACGCTGGGCGACATGGCCCGTCGCCGTCGCGAGATTCTGAAGCAGTTGGAGGAGGAAGGCGTGCTGACTCTGAACAAGGAACTGCCCATGCCCGAACTGCCCCGACGCATAGCCGTCATCTCCTCGGCCACGGCTGCCGGCTACGGGGACTTCTGTCATCAGCTGACGAACAATCCGCGCGGATATTACTTCCATACCGAACTCTTCGCCGCCGCCATGCAGGGCGATCGTGTGGAGGAATCGATGCTTGCCGCGCTCGACAGCATCAACAGCCGTGCCGACGACTTCGACGTGGTAGTCATCATCCGTGGCGGAGGAGCCACGTCCGACCTTTCCTGCTTCGACACCTACCTGCTGGCCGCCGCCTGTGCCCAGTTCCCGCTGCCCATCATCATCGGCATCGGGCACGAGCGCGACGATACGGTGCTCGACTCCGTGGCACACGCCCGTGTGAAGACGCCTACTGCCGCCGCCGAATACCTCATTGCCCGTATGGACGAAGCTGCCGACCGCCTGAACGACCTCGCTGTCCGCCTGTACGAAGGTGTCACTGCCCGCCTGAAGTGGGAACGCAACCGCCTGCAACAGTGTCGCAACCGCATTCCTACAGCGTCCGTTCGCCGGGTATCGTCTGCCAGGTTGGAACTGCTCACCGCCCGTAAGGACTTGCACCGTTCGGTGGAGGCTGTGCTTGCCCGCCACCGCCACAAACTGGAGCTGTTGAAGCAACGCCTTGCCGATGCCTCGCCCGATAAGCTGCTGGCCCGTGGCTACAGCATCACGCTGAAGGATGGCAAGGCCGTTAAAGACGCCGCTTTGCTAAGCCCGGGCGACAGGCTCGTAACCCGGCTCTATCGGGGCGAAGTGCAGTCGGTAGTGAATCAAGAATCTGCTGAACGAAGAATAGAGAATGGATAATTGATAATTGAGAACAGAGAATGAAGTTGCGTGTATTCATTATCCATTATCCATTCTCCATTACAAGACTATCGGCTTAACTCCTTAATTTCTTAACTCGTATAAACTGAATCATATGCCGTCAACCAAGAAAAAAGAAACCTACAGCCAGGCCATGAACCGCCTGGAGAAGATAGTCAGCCAGATTGACAACAACGAACTGGAGATTGATGAACTGGCCGAGAAAATAAAGGAAGCCAATGAAATCATCGCTTTCTGCGAGAGCAAACTGACCAAAGCTGACCAGGAAATCGAAAAAATACTGGCTGAAAAGCAAGAAAGTGAAGAATAAAGATTATTTTTGTTGCAATTAGCAAAGCAGGAATATTCAAAACTTTAAAGATATGAAAGAAATTGATTGGTCAAATCTGTCCTTCGGATACATGAAGACAGACTACAACGTGAGAATTTATCATCGTAACGGTCAGTGGGGCGAGCTGGAGGTATGCAGCGAGGAAACCATCCCCATGCACATGGCGGCTACCTGTCTGCACTACGGACAGGAAGCTTTCGAAGGTTTGAAGGCTTTCAAGGGTAAGGACGGCAAGGTGCGTATCTTCCGTCTGGAGGAGAACGCTGCCCGTCTGCAATCCACCTGCCGTGGCATTCTGATGCCCGAACTCCCGACAGAACGTTTCCGCGAGGCTGTGCTGAAGGTGGTGAAACTGAACGAACGCTTCATTCCGCCTTACGAGAGTGGTGCATCACTCTACATCCGTCCGTTGTTGGTAGGTACGGGTGCACAGGTTGGTGTGAAACCCTCCAATGAGTATCTTTTCCTGATATTCGTTACGCCTGTAGGTCCGTACTTCAAGGGCGGATTTGCCACTACTCCTTACGTCATCACCCGCAAGTACGACCGTGCGGCTCCACTCGGCACCGGTACGTTCAAGGTGGGCGGTAACTATGCGGCCAGCCTGCGTGCCAGCAAGGAAGCTCACGACGCCGGCTATTCGGCAGAGTTCTACCTCGATGCCAAGGAGAAGAAATACATGGACGAGTGTGGTGCCGCCAACTTCTTCGGCATCAAGGACAATACGTACATCACGCCGTTGTCTACTTCCATCCTTCCGTCCATCACCAACAAGAGTTTGATGCAACTGGCCGAAGACATGGGTATGAAGGTAGAGCGTCGTCCCATCCCCGAAGAAGAACTGGCTACATTCGAGGAAGCCGGTGCTTGCGGTACGGCAGCTGTTATCAGCCCCATTCAGCGCATCGACGACCCCGAGAACAACCGTTCGTACGTCATCTCGAAAGACGGCAAGCCGGGTGAGGTCTGCTCTAAACTTTATCACAAGTTGCGTGCCATCCAGTACGGCGACGAACCCGACGTGCACGGATGGGTAACCGTTGTGGAATGACCGGCGTGAACAGAGACATAAAGATAACCACCCTTGTCGAGAACACGGTCTATGGCAAGGGCTTGCAGGGAGAGCATGGGCTTTCCCTGCTTGTTGATGTGGCAGGGCATAAGGTACTGTTCGATACCGGTGCGTCCGACCTTTTCATCCGCAATGCCCGTCAGCTGGGCATCGATCTGCGCGAAGTGGATTGCCTTGTCCTGTCTCACGGGCATCGTGACCATACGGGCGGTCTGCATCACTTTCTTCGGTTGAACGACCGCGCCACGGTGGTGTGCAAGCGTGAGGCTCTTCGTCCCAAATACAAGGACGAGCGCGAAAACGGCCTGATGCACCCCGATGACCTTGATCTTGCCCGCTTCCGTTTTGTCGGGCAGACCGAAGAGATTCTGCCGGGTGTCTTTGTCTTCCCTCAATTGCCTGTAGCCGATGAGGCCGACACGCATTTCGAACATTTCTACACGCTGACCGACGGACAGAAACGTCCCGACCGTTTCGACGACGAACTGGCGCTGGTGTTGAAGCGCGACCTCGACTTGGCTGTGCTGAGTGCCTGCTCGCACCGGGGCATCACCAATATTCTCCGTACGGTGCGCGAGGCATTTCCGGAGGGAGTGTTGAAGCTGGTGCTGGGTGGTTTTCATATCCGCACGGCAGGAACCGAAAAATACAACGTAATAGCCCGTTACTTGTCAGATTGCCTGCCACAACGGTTAGGGGTGTGCCACTGTACGGGCGTCGACCAATATGCATTGTTTCACCAATCCTTCGCCGACCGGTCGTTTTATTGCCATACCGGTTGGGTGGAGACTTTCTAAATTATGGGAAAAGGAAAATTAGCGAAATTTGCAGATATGCGGGAGTACCCGCACGTGTTTGAATACCCCTATTCGGTAGTCGATGACGTGCCTTTCGACATGAAAGGCCACTGGGGAGAAACGTTTTTCAAGAACGACCGTCCCATCGTGCTCGAACTGGGTTGTGGCCGGGGAGAATACACCGTCGGCCTGGGTCGTCTCTTCCCCGAGAAGAACTTCATCGGCGTCGATATCAAAGGAGCCCGTATGTGGACAGGGGCTACCGAATCGCTTCAGGCGGGCATGACGAACGTCGCCTTCCTGCGTACCAACATCGAAATCATCGACCGCTTCTTTGCTCCGGGCGAGGTGAGCGAAATCTGGCTTACCTTCTCCGACCCACAGATGAAGAAGGCTACGAAGCGGCTTACTTCCACCTACTTCATGGAGCGTTATCGCCGTTTTCTGGTAGATGGTGGGCTGGTACATCTGAAGACGGACAGCAACTTCATGTTCACCTACACCAAGTACATGGTGGAGCACAACCACCTGCCCGTCGAAGTGATGACCGAAGACTTGTATCACTCGGGACTGGCCGACGAGATACTCAGCATCCGCACCTATTACGAGCAGCAATGGCTGGATCGCGGGCTGAACATCAAGTACATCCGTTTCCGCCTGCCTCACGAAGGTGTGCTCGCCGAGCCCGATGTGGAGATAGAACTCGATGAATACCGAAGCTACAACCGCAGCAAGCGGAGCGGGCTTCAGACAAGCAAATAATATGAATTGGAAGTTAAAGAAGTTAGAAGGGGTTATCGCCCTCTATTCCTTCTAACTTCCTCTAACTTCTTAACGCCTTATAAATAACAATTATGACTCTTTATCCGAAACTCATTCTCGACGCACTGGCCACCGTGCGTTATCCGGGCAACGGCAAGAACCTTGTCGAAGCCGAAATGGTGGCCGACAACCTGCGCATCGACGGCATGAAGGTCAGCTTCTCACTCATCTTCGAGAAGCCCACCGACCCTTTCATGAAATCCATATTGAAGTCGGCCGAAACGGCCATCCATACCTATGTGTCGCCCGATGTGGAGGTGACCATCACTACCGAAAGCCGTCAGGCAGCCCGTCCCGAGCCGGGCAAGATGCTGCCCCGTGTGAAGAACGTTATTGCCGTATCGAGCGGTAAGGGTGGGGTAGGCAAGAGTACCGTAGCTGCCAATCTGGCCGTAGCCTTGGTGAAGCTGGGGTACAAGGTTGGTCTGCTCGATGCCGATATTTTCGGTCCCTCCGTTCCTAAAATGTTCCAGGTGGAGGACGCCCGTCCGTATGCCGAGCGTATCGATGGCCGTGACCTCATCATCCCCATCGAGAAGTACGGTTTGAAACTGCTGTCTATCGGCTTCTTTGTCAATCCAGAACAGGCTACCCTGTGGCGTGGCGGTATGGCCAGCAACGCCCTGAAGCAGCTGGTGGGTGATGCTGACTGGGGCGACCTCGACTACTTCATCCTCGACACTCCTCCGGGCACGAGCGACATCCATCTGACACTGCTCCAGACGCTTGCCATCACGGGTGCCGTTATTGTCAGCACACCGCAGCAGGTGGCTCTGGCCGATGCACGCAAGGGTGTGGATATGTATACCAACGACAAGGTGAACGTGCCTATTCTGGGATTGGTAGAGAACATGGCGTGGTTTACTCCAGCCGAACTGCCGGAGAATAAGTACTACATTTTTGGTAAGGACGGTTGCAAACAGCTTGCCGAGGAATTGAAGGTGCCTTTGCTGGGACAAATCCCCATCGTGCAGAGCATTTGCGAGAGCGGCGACAAGGGTACACCTGTGGCTCTCGACTCTGATACCCTCACTGGTCGCGCCTTCCTTCAGCTGGCCGCTGCTGTGGTACGCCAAGTGGATAAGCGCAACATCGAGATGGAGCCGACACGGATTGTGCAGGTGAAGAAATAAGTATTCACCACAGAGTGACACAGAGTCCCACAGAGTTCAAGAAATATAAACTCCGTGTTACGCTGTGTCCTCTGTAGTGAATCAATTATGTAAAGAGAGAATTATCTATTGCAGGCGGAAGGTCACCGGGAAGGTGTATTTCACGTTCACGGGTTTTCCGTCCTTGGTGCCGGGTACCCAGTCGGGCATGGTGCTGGCCACGCGCAGAGCTTCTGCATCCAGGCTGGGGTCGACGCTTCGGACAATGCTGGCGTTGACAGCCTTACCTTCGGTGTTGATGATGACCGCTACTGTCACTCTTCCTTGTATACCTTTGGTCTGGGCTTCGGCCGGATAGCGGATGTTCTTACTGAGGTATTGCATCAGGCCGGTCATGCCGCCGGGGAATTCGGGCATCTTGTCCACGACGTCATATACTTCGCCTGCTACGGGTGTGTGGTAGCCTACCACAGTAGTTTCGTCTATTTTCTCCACCGGTTCAGGAGCCAGGCGGAACATGACGGGGACGGTGTATTTCACTTTGACCGGTTCGCCTTTCTGTGTGCCCGGTTTCCACTTGGGCATACTGCTGATGACGCGGATGGCTTCGGCATCCAAATCAGCGTTGACACCTCTCAGGATGCTTACGTTTCCGATGCTTCCGTCCTTGCCAACCACAAACTGCACGGTGACACGTCCCTGTATGCCGGCCTTATGAGCAGCTTCGGGATAGCGGATGTTGTCGGATAAGTACTTCATTAAAGCCGTCATGCCTCCGTTGGGGAATTCCGGCATGTTTTCTACGACTTCATATACGTCGGCTTCGGTTGCTGCTGTTTTGATATCTATATAAGGTATCAGCTCAATGACCATGTTGTCGGGATTCATTTGTGCCAATACTTTGGGTGTACAGAATCGCACCAGTTTGCTGCTGTCACTTTTGGTATGTTCAAACAGAATACTTGCTTCGGGTGACGTCTCTATACGGAATTCTCCTTGGGCGTTGACTGTACTTTGGGTAATTGACTGATACTTATGGTCGACGATGATTTTTACATCGCTAATCGGATTACCCGCTTCGTCGTCCACAATCTTTCCTTTGTAAGTCACCTTCTTGCTCTTTTCCTGCTGGGGGATAGGAGCAACATTCATTTCTGGTTGAGACGATGGGGCGATGTTATCAGGCTCTTGCTTGGGCAGTGTAGCGATGTTTTCTGGTTGAGGCTGTACTTCGGGTGTTTCGGCGGGAGTGACAGCTTCCATAACTTCAGCAGTAATCTTCTGTGTGGCGCGTGCCACGGCCTCGATGTTGCTGACTATCATCAGCAGGGCGGCCAGCGGGAGGAACATCAGGTATTTGGTTCTCCCTATTGCTCGGGTTCTTCTTTTGTTCATCATAGTGATGCGCTTTTTTAGGGGTAAAACATTGAAACTGTTATAGATGGTTGCTGCAGCCTTATGATGTGACAAACCCAACAGGTGGTATTGGTAAGTGCGCGAGTCGTGGCCGGTCTCCAGTACCTTTTCGTCGGCCATGTACTCTAAGTTCGTACGTATTTCCCGCTTCATGAGCCAGGCAAAGGGATTGAACCAGCAGACGATGCACGCCAGTTCGCCTATCATCACGTCGATGGAGTGCCATTGGCGGGCATGGGTGCGCTCGTGCGTCAGTATCTCGTGCAGTTCTTCGCCGGTGTGTGCGTCGGGATAGACAAATATCCAGCGGAAGAACGAGAACGGACCTTCCGGTCGTGGAAGCAGATGTACGGTGGTATCGTCTATTTTCTGTGTGGGGCAGCGTCGGCCCAGGCGGATAATGCCTGTCAGCTGCACCAGGAAGCGTGCCGTCAGCAGGGCTACTACCAGCCAGTAGGCGATCCCGATGCCGTCGGCCAGCAGTTGCTTCCAGTCCGTTTCGGGCTGTGGTGTCAGCGTCAGTTCGGGCAGCACCACGGTGGCATACAGGTCGGCCATAGCTGCCATCGGTTCCTGCTGCTCAATCCAGGTCTGGATGTTGAACAGCGGCACAATAGCCGATACGGCAAAGAAGCACAGCAGAGCCGTCCGCCTCCAGGTGAAGAACGTGTCCTTGTAGAAGAACAGCCGGTAAAAGGCATAGAACAAGGCTATCGCTACATTGATTTTCAAAAAATAGACCATATCTTTCAATTAAAAATGAAGAATTAAGAATGAAGAATTAAAAATGGCGGATGAAGAACTTTTCTTGTGCGATGGAGAAATTCTTCATTTGTCCGCAAGGCGGACATTCTTCATTCTTCGTTGAAAAGGAATTTTTCACTTCTCCTTTCCTTTCTCAATCATATCAATTATATCTTTCAAGTCGTTGGCCGAGATCTTCTGTTCCTTGGCGAAGAACGAGACCATCTCCTTGTACGAATTGGCAAAGTAGTTGCGGACAAAGCCGCTCATGAACGTCCGTTTGTATTCGCTTTCGCGGATCAACGGTGTGTAGCGGTATGTGTTTCCCATGCGTGTGGGTTTCACATACTGCTTCCGTTCCAGGTTTTTCACGATCGAGGCCACGGTGGTGTAGGGGGGCTTCGGTTCGGGGAATTTGGAGAGGATGTCTTTTACAAAGCATTCTTTCAGTTCCCAGATGTACAACATGACTTCTTCTTCTTGCATTGTTAACTTTTCCATGGAATACAGTTTTAGTTTGAATTCATTGCAAATCTACGAATATTTCGTAATATAGCAAATAACAACGGGTTAATTATTGTAAAAGCTTGTCTCTTTTGAGGAAAGAAGGCGGACGGAGCAGTGCCGGAATGCGGGCTTTGAGTGAGGCGATTGCAGAACACTTGCACGGCTCGTGCAGAACACAAGTGCGGCTCGCGAGCCGTGCAAGTGTGGTTCGCGAGCCGTACTTGTGTTCCATAAAGGGGGGATATAATATATAGGATGTCGGAACAGGCCGAAGCCTGCGGGGCATCAGTCGGTCACCTTCAGTAGTTCTTCCTTCATCTTGTCCACGCCGGGGAATCCGGTTTGCTTGAACTTGATGTTGCCTTCGCGGTCGATGATGAAGTACGTCGGTACGCCTTTTATCTGGAAGTGTTCGTTCAGGTAAGCCCACTGTTCGTTGGTCAGTCGGATGTGTTCGCCGTGTATGTCGGGAATCATGTTCTTCCAGGTTTCCAGCGGCGAGGTTTCACCGGTGATGTAGAGGTAAACGATGTCCTTGTCCTTCAGTTGCTCCTTCATCGGCTTCATGGCTTTGTTGGCCATGCGGCACGGTCCGCACCACGTAGCCCAGAAGTCCACGAGCAGCGGCTTGCCGCGGAATTTGCTGATGATGGAGGCAAACAGGTCTTCGTTGCTCACTTCGCCCACTTCGTTGATGTTGAAGCCTGTTTTCTTTTTGTTGGCTTCGATGGTCTGCAGCAGGTGGTTGTTGGCTTCGGTCAGTAGTTGCTTGTAAGCGGCAGGCAGCGAGTCGAGTGCGGCGGTCTGTTCGGCTGTGAGCGGAACAAATTCGTTGATGCTACGGTAGAGTTTTGCTGCACGTCCTGTGTCGAAGAATACACCTTTATCCGTTCCCCATTCCTTGGCAAGCAGGTCTTTGATAGCCGATGCGTAGATGATGCCGAGGCAGTATGAGGGAGCTAGCGTCAGTCGGGCATTGTTCAGCGACTTCAGGAGGTTGGTCGGGGCATAGTCGGCCGGTTTCGATTGCATCAGTTTCTCGAAATATTTATAACCGGCTTCTCTGTCCAGCTTGTTCTTTTCTACGTATTGTTGGGTCAACATGCTGGAAGCCTGCATCAGTGCGTTGTAACAGTTGAAGTCCAGTTCGAAGTGCAGCAGTTCCCGTGTAGCACGACAGATGGGCAGAGCCTCCAGCTGCTTTTCCTTTTGGGCGAAGGTTTCCAGTACCGCGGTCTTGAATGATGCCAGATCTTCTTTCTCCATTGCCGTTTCTGTCAGGTTCGTGTGGAAGGAATATGTGGAGAGTTCCTGTGCTATCTCCTGCAAGGGGCCGTTGATGTAGACCCGCGGGCCGTAAGGCTTTGCGTTCTGATGGAACTTGGATTGCAGGCGCGAGAGTTCGCGCTGGTTGATGAACAGTTCGCTCGTCTTGCCCGGCTCGGCGTAGAAATAGATGGGCGATCCGAAGGAGGCGCAGATGGCAGGCGTAGTGCCACAGACAGGAAGGGTGGTACTGAAGCTGCCATCTTCTCCAACGTTGGCTTCGAATTCTGTATAAGACTTGATAGGGTCGAGCAGGATGAACCTGATTTTCTTCGTCATTCCCGGATGGTAGTCCAGTAGCTTGCCTTTCACCGTGGCTGTGCCGTATTGGGAGACGGGTTGCGGCAGTTCGAGGTTTTTGTCTACCGGATGTACGGTTGCCCCTTCGGGCAATTCAAGTTCGGGCAGTTTCTTGCTTTTCAGCTGAATACCCCAGATGCTGAATCCCTGTTCCACTTCGCTTCCTTCGCTGAAGTCGATGGAAGTAGCGTTTGCCAGCAGGGGCGGAAACACTAACTGAAACTCGGCTTCGCCCGATTCGGGCATCCAGAATTCCCGGTCGGGTGTGATGCCGATACCCGAACGCAGCGGATAGGTTTCGCCATTGTTGTCTTTCAGATAGCTACTCGATGCAATCTTTATCCAGAATTTGGGGTGGTACTTGGCGTAGATGTGCAGTACGGTAGCTGTGTCGTTCAGTACTACTTTGCTGACTTCGATGGAGGTAGTGTTACGCACGCAGAACGGAGGCCGGTCTATTACTTTTTCTTTGGCTTTCAGCGGAGCGCAAAGGCAGAGCAGCATACATGCGATAGAAATAAGAGTGTGTTTCATAAGATGTTGTTTTTGACAAAAGTACGAATGTTTCCGAGATTTCGGTTGTATGGATAGTTAAAGTAACTGAAATCCCGGAAAAGCATTACAGGCCTCGCTTTTGTCTCATCTTTTTGTAAGCCTCTATCATGTGTCTGCGGCTCAGGATGATCTGCCGGCGATATACCAGGCAGGCGGTGATGAAATAGAAACCCGCCTGCAACCACAAGGCACGGTATTCGAAAGCCACCTCGTTCAGTGTCGCCCCCATGCTGTTGATGCGTACATAGCCGTTGATGCCGAACGTCGACGGGAAGATGTACGAAAAGTACTTCCAGAACGGAGGAATGGCAGCCGCCGGCCACGAGATGCCCGAAAGGAACAGCAGCGGCACGGAGGTAAAGACAAACAGCAGCATACACGTCTCGCGATTGCGGATGGCGATGGATGCCGTCATCGAGAAGAAGATGCAGGCAGCCAGGTAGGGCAGGATGAACAGGGCCAGTTCGCCCGGTATGGCGATACGGTTCAGTTTGAAAATCCAGGGTACCACACAGAGGATGTAGACCGACACCAGCGAGTAGACCATGAAGTAGCTCAGCCCCTTGCCCATGACGATGCGCAGCGTACCGTTGTAGTGGCGGTTGATGGGAACCAGGTCGCGGAACTGGTTGTGCTCGCGTGCTGTTCCGGCGGACAGTCCGATGCCCAATAGCAGTGTCTGTTGGATAATCAGCATCAGCACCACCGGAATCAGGAAGGCAGCAAAGCCGTTGGTCGGGTTATACAGTGCCACGTCCTCGTACTCGATGGGATAGGCGGTGATTTCGTCCTGACGTTCGGTGCTGTTGCCGGCACGTTCTACCTTGATGTCGGCGTTCATGGCCAGTGATACGTTGGTGTTGGCCAGCAGCAGGGCTTTGTAGTACAGCAGTCCGCTCATGTCGCAGTACAGGCTGACCTGTGTCTGCTTGCCCCGTGCGATGTTGTCGCTGAAGTCGGCGGGGATGTAGATCACACCGTATGCCTTGCGGTCCTTCATCATCAGTTTGGCTTCTTCCATGTCGGCGCAGTAGGTCACGATGTTCACGTCGGGGGTAGCGTCTACCTTGCGCAGGTATTCGCGGCTCAGCGACGAGCGCGAGTTGTCCACAGCCACGGCAGGCACTTCGCGTATGGTTTCGTTAGTATAGATAAAGGCATATATCAGCGGATACACCAGCGGCACCAGTATGAAGAAGATGAGCACGCCCTGATCGCGGAAGGTCGTGCGGAACTCCTGTTTCCATATATAGAACATGTCGTAAATGCCTTGTACGACTCTTTGTTTGAACGTCAGCTGTTTCATCAGGGAATGTATTTATAGTAAATCAATGCAGCCTTCAGCCGGTGTGCTATCAGGAAGGGCAGCATCATGAAAATGAGCAGTGCCACGTAGTTGGTCCACGAATAGATCATGGGATAACCGTTCAGTGCCTGGTCTACATAGATCAGGAAGTAGTGGCGCAGCGGGAACAGGTTGGCCAGTGCCTGTAGCGTAGGGTGCATGGCCATGGCCGGGAACGACAGACCGCACATCGAGAACGAAAGCACTCCCCACAGCGAGGCAAAGCTCAGCCCTAAGCGGATGGTAGGCAGTGTGCCTATCATCAGGATGCCCATGCCTTGCGATGCCAGTACCAGGCAGAGGGTAGCCAGCAGCATGGGCAGGATGCCGTTGTTGCACGGGAAGTGCAGGAATCCGTAGAGGTATACATTATATAATATACCCATCAGGAAGAAGATGGCTGTATGCGGAAGCAACTTCCCCGCCAGTGAAATCCAGATGGAGTTGTTGCCCATGTGCAGCCATTCGCGGGCGGTACGGTCCTTTATCTCCACACCGATGGAGTAGACAGTCACCATGAAGATGAGCAGCATCAGCACTCCCGGTGCAAACGTGTTGCACAGGTAGACGGAGTAGTTCAGCCAGGGATTGTTCAGCGGGTGCGTGTCGATGACGATGGGTTGCAGGAAGGCCATGGCCTGGTCTTCGGTAGCGCCTTTGGCATAGAGGGCAGTGCGTGCGGCGGCGCCCGATGCCAGCTCGCTCATCATCTTCATGTCCCTGAACAACAGGGAGCCGGCTATCAGCATGGTGTTGTTGGTGTAGAACGACACTTTGGGCTGGCGTTGCGCCTGTGCCTTGGCCGACAGTCCTTCGGGAATGTAGTAGAATCCGTAGATCTCGCCCCGCTGCATGGCTGTCCGTGCTTCGTTGAAGGTAGGATAGTGGGCCACGATGGCCGTCTGCTCGAAAGCGTCCAGATTGCGTACCAGCTGGCGCGAGGTGCTGCTCATGTCCTGGTCCACGACACCGGCGGGCAGATTGATGGGCAGACCCGAGTCCATCAGCGTGGTGAAGAACACGTAGCAGAACAGCGGTGCCACTACCATGCAGAACAGGTACAGCGGCCGTGCGACGAGGCGGCGACATTCGCGCTTCATCACGGCCAACAGGGCTTTATGTTTGGACTGGCTGTTGATCATCGTCGTTATTCTCTATCCAGTATCACACTCATGCCCGGTCGCAGACCTTCCACCTTGTCGGTCGGCAGGGCTCTTACTTCGAAGGTTTTCAGGTCGAACTGTCCGGTTGTCTTGGTAGCTTTCCAGGCAGCATACGTACCCAGGTCCTTCATGTAGTTCACTTTCAGTCGGATGTTTTTGTCCAGTGCAGGTACAAAGGCTTCGAACTCCGTACCCACGGTCAGGCTTTGCAGCAAGTCTTCGCGTACGTTGAAGGTCACCCACATGTCGTCCATTACGGCAACGTTCATGATGGGTGCGCCGGTACCTACCAGTTCGCCCTGTTTGGGGAAGATTTCAGACACCTCTCCGTCTTTCTGTGCGATGAGGTACGTTTCGTTGATGTACGATTCCACTTCGGCTACAGCTCCTTTGGCTCGATTCACCAGTGCGGCGGCGGCAGCCTTGTCCTCACGTTCGGCACCGTTCTTGGCCATGGTGTATTGTGCCTTGGCAGCCTTTTCGGTAGCCAGTGCAGCGTCTCTCTGGGCAGTGATTTCGTCCAGCTTCTGTGCCGATACCACTCCCTGGTCGTACAGGTTCTTGATGCGTTTGTACGACTTCTCGGCGATGGTCACTCCTGCCTGTGCCTTCTGCCACATTTCGTAGGCAGCCTGAATCTGTTCCTGGCGGGCACCTTTCAGCGCCTTTTCGTTCTGTGCCTGTGCGGCAGCTTCGGCAGCACGTGCCTGTTCCAGTTTGGCCTGCACGTCGGGTGCTTCGAGTATGGCCAGTGTGTCTCCTGCACGGACGGTTTGTCCTTCCTTGACACGGAATTCCAGGATACGTCCGGGTACCTTGCTCGACACGCGGTATTCGGTTACTTCTGCCTGTCCCTGTACGATTTCAGGACCTTTGCGCAGCATAAAGAAGCCAATGACGGCAACAATGGCAATCACTCCGGTCAGCGTGAGGAATGCCAACAGCATATTGCTGTTTTGTGATTTTGTATCCATTAGAGTTTATAAGTTTTTGAGTTTTTAAGTTCTTTAGTTTTTTAGTTTTTAGTTGACGAGTTGACAAGTTGAAGAGTTGACGAGGGGGATTTAAGTTCTTAAGTTTTTAAGTTTATGAGTTTTTGAGTTCTTAAGTATCCATTCCCTTCCCCCCCCTCTCCTTGGGAGAGGGGCCGGGGGTGAGGCTCCCCTTACTGCAACACTCCCGTCGCCTTCTTCAGATAGATTTCGGTCAGCTTCACGTCGATTTGTGCGTCAATCTTTTCCGACTGTGCCGAAAGCCATGCCGTGTGTGCTTCGAGCACGTTGCTGGCGGGTATCACTCCTTCTTCAAAGCCCAGATTGGCGTAACGCAGGTTTTCGTTGGCTTTTTCCAGGTTCTTCTCGGCCATGGCCAGCTTTTTGGTCGCTTCGCGCACCTTGAAGGCCGACTGGCTGACTTGCAGTTCTATCTTCTCCTTGGCTTCTTCCAGTTGGTAGCGGGCGATGCGGGCTTCCGCCTTGGCAGCTTTCACTTTGTAGATGCCTTCACCCCAGTGCCATATCGGCATCGATACGACTACGCCTACGTTCCACATGCCTTTGAACTTCTTTTCAAAGCTGTTGAAGACGGACGGATTGGTAGCGATGTAGTTTCCCATCAGGGCGATGGAGGGCATGTAGGCCGAGCGTTCTACGTTTACCTTCTGCTTGTATATCTTTGCCGCAAGCTCCAGACTGCGTACTTCGGGGCGCAGACTGTACACCTGCTCCAGGTCGATTCCGTTGGCAGCTATGGAGGATAGGGGCAGGTCTTCTTCCTGTTCGTCGGCCAGGGTGATGGGGCTGCTCAAGTCCAGACCGCACAACTGACACAGCAGCATGCGTGCCAGGCTCAGTCCGTCGTCTACCTTGGTCATGGTCATTTCGGCTTCGTTCACCTTTACCTTTACCGACAGTCCGTCGGCTTTGGTAGCCACTCCTTCGGCTATCATCTTTTGCATGTCGCCGTCCAGCTTCAGCAACAGTTGCAGGTAGCTTTCGGCCAGCCTTTTCTTGTTGGCCAGCGACACCACCTGCCAGTAGGCCTGGTCGGTGCTCAGTATGACGTCCTGCATGCCGCTGTTGTGTTGCTGGCGTGCCAGCTCTTCGGCATATCGGGTAATCTTGTTGTAGGCTCGTATCTTTCCACCCATATAGAGGGGTTGTGTCAGGGTCAGTGCTCCGCCATACATGTTGCGGGTGTCGGTGCGGAAGGCATCAACGAGCGCGTTGCCCAGATTGTTGAGCGGGGTGGCGATGTCGGCACTTCCCAATGCTTGCAGCAATGCCATGAATTGCGGATTCTGTATCAGTTCGGGGTGCTGTGTCAGCAATCCCTGTATGCCGCTCTGCATGGCGCCGCTGACCTGTGTACCTACCGATCCGAGTGCGCCTTTCTGTGCATCGCTCAGCAGGGAGAATTCTTTCTGGTTGCGCATATATCCGCCTGTTGCCGACAGCTTGGGAAGGTAGTTGGTGAATGCCGCTTTCTTCTGGTAGTGCGCGGCATTGATTTTTTCCTGGCTTATCAGCAGGTCCTTGTTGTTAGCGATGGCCAGTGCACGGCAACTATCCAGACTCAGTACCCGCTGTGCGCCCGCCGGCAGGGTGATCAGTGCCAAGTAGATGATACAGAATACTTTTTTCATTTTGTACATACCTTTATGTAAGTGATAGAATAAAGCTTTTTATAGCAACAATTATTGCATAGGCAACGATGCAAATGTATGTGCTTTCGTTGATACGGCAAAATTCTTTAAACTTTTTTATATGGGGATGGTTTTGGGGGTTTAGGGTTTAGGGATGAGGGTTTAGGGTTTAGGGTTTGAAATCTATCGGCCTTTAACTTCTTTAACTTCTCTAACTTCTTTAACTTCTCTTCTCTCCCGTCCCCCTTTCCACTTCTTACTTCAACGTAAATTCCTTCGACCCTATCATGGTGCCGTCGGTGAAGATGTAGACCTGATAAGTACCTGCGTAGAGGTATTCTTCCACATTCCAGTAGACGGTCACGTTCTGTTCCTCTCCGTTGTATTCGATGTATTTCTTGATGGAGTAGGGCAGCTGGCGGTTTTCGTAAGTGAAGGTGTCCGATGAATTTTGTGTCAGCACGGAGTTGTCAGGCTTGGCAATGCGTACGTACAGGGTCCGTTCGCCCGTTTCGGCCGTGATGTTCTTGGCGATAGTGAAGTCTATTTTCAGTTTTACGGCATCTTTTATCTTCCGTGCCTTCTTTCCACGCTTGTTCTGGGCTTCGAGGGTGATGCCGGTTGCGTCCAGCTGGGCGGCAAGGGTCACCTTCTCGTTCAGGTTTTTCTTTTCTTCCGACAGGCTGCTGATCTGCTGCGAGGCGGCATGATACTTCTGCGTCACCTCGGCTATCACTTCTTTCTGGTGAGCCGTGAGGCGGTTCAGTGAGTCAATCTGGTTGATGTATCCTATCATGACTTTGCGCAGGGTAGCCAGTTCTTTTTTCAACCGGCGTATTTCGCTGGCGTTGCTGCTCTTTACGGTGCGCAGTTCTTCCAGCAGCCGTTGTGTTTTCAGCTGTTCCTGTTCCAGCAGGTAAGCCAGCGAGTCGTTCGAGACGGTCAGCTTCAGTTCGTCGTATTGCTGTGCAAATCGGGTGTATTCGTTTTCCAGGTCTTCCTTTTCCAGCTGGAATTCCTGTACGAGTTCGCTATTGGTCTTTTTCTCTGTAAACAGCAGGATGGTTACTCCTACCAGCAGCACTAATAGTGCTACAACCATGATGACAAGCGCATTCTTTTTGTTCGCCATATAGAATAATGATTAATGGTAAATGATTAATGGTTAATGGTTAATGATTAATGGTTAATGATTAATGGTGAATGATGAATGGTTAATGATGAATGGTTAATGATGAATGATTAATGGTAAATGATAACTAATTCTTCATTCCTCATTCTTCATTTTCTTGTTCTTCATTCTTCATTTTTTTATTAACAGCCTGAGGCCGTAAAGGTTTTATCCGGTTGCAAAAATAATCATTATAAGTGAATCGGCATGTTTTGCGGACAGATTTAATTCATTAAAGTTTCTGTGTTTTCGGTTGGCAAACAGGTTGGGGCTGCAGATGCCTGTTCTTTATCACTTGCAGGGCTCCTGAGAGACACTTGCACGGCTCGCGAGCAACACTTGTACGGCTCGCGAGCCGTGCAAGCAATACTCGTGGGGATTGCAAGCAATACTCGGCAGGTTTGCAGGCAATACTCGTGGGCTTTGTGGGCAGAACCTGGCGGCATTGCTTGCTATATGCGGCGGGATTGCTTGTTGCTTGGCCGGGCATTGCTTGTTGAGGCGGCTTACTATGGATGTTACGCGGCTAAAGTGGATGGTTACGTCCGCCAAGTGGCACTTTGCGGGTGAAGGATGGATACGCGGAATACACGGATGAGGCGGATTTACACGGATGAAGAGTGGGAAAGATAGAAATTGCCTTCACGCCTTCACTCGTATTCCATGCTGTTATCAATCAGGCAGATAGGGTGAAACATCCGGCTTCACTGAAGTTTCATCTTTTGCTTTCACCTTTCCGGATTTTTCTATTTCTTCGGGATTTGATCCTGTTTGATGGCTGCTTATTAATCTGTTGATAAACAGGATGATGCGGTGAAAGATGTAACGTACGGAAAAGTCTGATGTAACGTACGTGCAAATCCGATGTAACATTTGTGTAACTTTTGCAATCCGTTGCAAGGATGAAACCTGAATTTTTAACACGCGATGTTACGCCATCGAAGGTATTTGATACAAATTGTTTTGGGTGTGTAGTCGATAAGTCGGATATTTGCATACAGACCTTATACGTACAAACGAACATGAATACAATCGAAAAAACACACCCGGGCACGTCGCTTAAAAGCCTGCCCGTTCTGTTTGCCGCCCTGTGCATGCTGCTGTGCCTGTCCGCCTGCCGCCCTAAGCCCTATCCGTCGCTATTGCTTGCGGCGGACAGTCTGGCGTCCGTGCAGCCGGACAGTGCCTGTGCCCTGCTTGCCTCCTATGCTGCCGACACGGCGGACGAACCGCTGTACGTCCGCATGTACTACCGCCTGCTTTGCATCAAGGCGAAGGACAAGGCCTACATCGTGCATACGTCGGACAGCGCCATCCTGCCCGTAGTGACCTACTACGAGCATCACAGGCGCCTTCCCCACCTGCCCGAAGCCTACTATTATGCCGGCCGCGTGTATCGCGACTTGGGCGATGCGCCACAGGCGTTGGCCTATTTTCAGCGGGCACTCGACGCGATGCGCGAGGATAAGGATCGGGTGGATATGACGGTGAAAAAGCTGGTCCTTTCGCAGATGGGGACGTTGTTCAAAGGGCAGGACCTTGATCTTGAAGCATTGGATGCGTACAGGCAAAGCTTGCAATGTTCGGAACTTATGGGAGACAGCTTGAGTATGATATATACTAACAGGGACATCGGTCAGATATTTATGTTTCTGGAGCAGCGGGACAGCGCTTTATATTATTATCAGCGTGCCTATCAGCTAAGTCTTTTGTTGGGAAAGAAACAGTTAGGAAATGGTATTCAGGCTTTGATGACTCGTTTATATATGCAAGAAGAGAATTATGAAGCTGCTCATCGTTCGTTGCAAATCGCTTTGCAGGATGTTTCAAAAAATAGCCGGAGTGGAACTTATTGCATCGCAGCCCGGTATTATCACTTTACTAATAACATAGATTCTGCGGAATGGTATTACCATAAGTCGTTATTGTATGGATCGTTAGATGTTAAGGAGATAGTAAATCGGGGTCTAGTTTCTATCGCTTTATCGCAGGGAAAAACGGTCTCTGCTGCTCAATATCTGTATCAGGCATTATTGCTGGGCGATTCCATCCATAAGTTGACTAAAACAGATGAAGTCCGCAACGCTCATTCACATTACAATTACCAGCTCCGTGAACAGGAAAACCAGCGTTTGAAGCTTCAGAACCTGCGTCAGCGTCAGACGAATGCCGCCATCTTGGTGGTGTTTATCCTGTTTGCGTGTGGCGGTACACTCTATTATCTGCATCGGCGCAAAGTTATGCGCTTGCGTCTGCAGGTGGCCGAGCAGTTGCAGGCCGAGGCCTATCGCAACAGCCGGCAGTTTGTAGAAGACAATCGCGAACATATTCATCGGTTGGAAAACCGCATCCAAGAGCTGAACACTCAGTTGCAGGGCAGCAGCTTGCAATGCGAGCAGCTGCAGCAGCAAATCGACATTCTGTCCCACATGAACCGGCAGGTGGAATTGGAGCAAAATAAGCGTATGTTGGATCAGGACCTGTTTTCCCAGTCGGAAATCTATGCCTTGTTCAGGCAGAAGTTGGCAACCGGTCAGGCCGTCACCTCTGCCGAGTGGGACCGGTTTGCCGAACAGCTCGATGGCTCCTTCGACGGTTTTACTCAAAAGCTGGGCCGCTTAGGGCAGTTGAAGGAAAAAGAATGGCGTGCCAGCCTGCTCATTAAGGCTCGGTTTAAAAACAAAGAGATTGCCGCTCTGTTGTTTCTTTCGCCCGAAGGCGTCAGTTCCCTTCGGCGGAGGCTTTGTGCCAAGTTTTTCCAAAACGGTTCGGAAGCCAAAGAGTGGGATAAGTTTATTCTCTCATTATAAGCCTCTTGCATAGTTCGTGCACAGTTTTTTGCACAGTTTTTCTTCTCGCTCAACGCCAAATGCACAGTTTTTGCACAGTCGATTTGTTGCTTATCCCTTGCTTTTTGCGGAATTTTGAAACACGAACTTAAAAATAATATTTATGAGACATGCTTTTGTGATGCTGGTCGTTCTGCTTTGCAGTGCAAGCGGATGGGGGCAGAAATACGTCTTTGACGTGTATAGCCATGTGGTTGAAAAGATGTATGATATTAAGGTGACGAGACCTGAGGGATTCGAAGAGCTGGTTGAAGATTCTTATCCCATTCAATTTTATGTGGGAGAAAATGGAGGTTTTGTTTATCCTGTTTCTATGGTTTCCGAGGATAAGAATTGTCTATTGCTGTATCCCTTCTTCAATTATTGGCCGGGCATAAAAGGAAATGCATATAGTGACTTGAAGGCTTCGTTGGGGATGGATACGTGGGATATTACGATTCCTTTGGACACGGCCCGTTATGTGAAAATATTTACTCAGGGAGAACTGGTGGACTGTTGCAATGCCGATACGTTGACAGTTTATAGGATGAAGCTGCCGAAAGGATTCGAATACAAGGAAAAGTATTCGGCTTATGTTGGAATCCTTATCTGGAAGAGCGGTCATGCTTCGGGCATCATGAAGATGGTACTGACCGAAGAAGGCTGCAAACATGCGGACGACTATCTGAAACGTTTCCTTGGAAGCATGCGCTATTCGGACGAAGCGCCGGCGCTTCCCAGTCTAAAGAAGATCAAAAAGTTACGTAAACGGATAGATTCGCGCATCCGTCGGTTGGATCAGGCTGATAAGGATAAGATACGCGGTTCGCTTGACTTCATCTTTCCTGTAGGTATGTTCAGAGATACGTTCGAACGGCATTGCCTGGAATGAACTGCTTGCATCTGCGTGGTTAGGCATGCTTTTTAACTCTCTCTGATTAGAAAAATTGCGTGTTTACAGAGTTTGCACGTTTTTGCACGCTCGATTTCTTGATGATTTGAATTGATTTGGTGAACTTTGAGACATCTACTGAAAAGATAATACTTATGAAACAGGCTTTTATGATGCTGGTCGTTCTGCTTTGCAGTATAAGCGGATGGAGCCAGAAACGCATTTTTAGCTTGTACAATTCTCAGGTTGAAAAGTTGATGGCATTGGTGTGACTTATTAAAGTGTATATTGGAAGAGAATGATGCTACGAGGGAAATATAAAATAATCTGGATCTTATTTGCTGCCATTTTACTGGATATGGTAGTGGCTACATTTCGTATGATTTCTATATCATTATGGCTATGGATAGTTCCGGTGCTTTATTTTATCCTGACTGTTTGGACGTTGGTATATGTGAAGACAATTAAACCATTGTATCTGTTTCTTACCATTCTTGTTGGATTGAATCTGTCAAATTTATATATCAGAATTGTAAATTTTGAGAGTACATTATTTACAATTTGGTGTCCAATTATGGGAAGTGTGGGAGTCTTGGCGGGCTATCTTTATGTCAAATATAGGTTGAAAGCATGGTTGGCTTTGGGTATGAGTGCTTTTATGTGGATATATACTGCGTCAGTAGGGCAAGACCAATGGGTGGAGTATCTGTCTTTTGGTAGATATCCGGTTAAAGAGGGTATTGGGGATGATGCTATTTATTCTACGGTCAAGGACAGCATATTTATAAGGGATTTGGAATATCGATATGTGGTACTGGAATTTTGGAATTCTTCTTGTGGTGTATGTTTTGAGAAATTTCCAATGTTGCAACAGTTGTATGATAACTACCGTAGCCGGAATGATGTGTTGGTGGCTGGTATATTTGTGCGATTTAGAGATAACGAAGAATTGGAAATGGGGAAGGAAATGATGCGGAAAGAGGGATATACTTTTCCTGTTTATGCTGTCAATCGGAATTCTTCTCTCATGTTGCATGCTGATATCAGAGTATTTCCTACCGTTCTAATATTGGATAGAAACAAAACGGTGCTTTTTAAAGGCAGCCTTGATGAAGCTGTAGAAAAAATGAAAACATTGGAATGACAGTTGGATTTATTCCGCTTCATTGCAAGTATCCGCTATGCGGACGAAGTTCCGGTCACCAGTCCTAAACGGACTGAACAGGTGCGTAAACAGATGAATGCACGTACCTGGTGGCTTGGAAGGGCTGCCAAAAAGAGGGTACGCAGCGCGCTTGGATTGAATTATCCTTTTGAGTTATAAAAGGATCGGGAAGTGGGTGCCCGGAATGACTGTTTGCATTTGCTTGGTTAGGTGTACTTTTTTTCCCAGTTAGAGAAAAATTTTTCTCTAACTGGGAAATTATTTTTTCCTAACTGGGAAAAAATCGGTGTATTTTCCGGTTTTGCACGTTTTTGCACGCTCGTTTTCTTGGCTATCCGGATAGGTTTTCGGAACTTTGAGGCTGTTAAACCTAAAAATAAAACATATGAATTTCATTAACACGACTACTTTTGTAAAGAGACTTTTTACAGTGCTGTGGGTGATGGGCCTTTTGCTTGTCACAGCTTGCAGGGACAAACAGGTGAGTGACGGTCAGGTGACGAATATTGATTTGACGAGTCCGGCACAAAAGAAGCTGAATATGTCGGAATTTGTAAGCGGAATACAATACATCCCGCTGGAGACGTCGGACGACAATCTGATGGGTAACGTTGACCAGCTTCTGTTTGCGCACAATAAAATAATCATTGTGGACAACAAGACCGCTTCCATCTTTTTCTTTGACGATCAGGGGAAATACCTGTATAAGATTGCCAAGCAAGGCGTCGGACCTGAAGAATATTCTGAAATAGACAAGGTTGCCGTGAACTCGCAAGAGGGGGTATTGTATGTTCTGGATCGGAAGAAAGTTCTGGTGTATAGTCTGGAAGGGGAGTTTAAGGAAATAATCAAACTGGACTTCTTGGCGGGTGATTTTATTTATATGGATCATACTCTTGTCTTCTATTGCGACTATGGACAAAAACCGGCTTTGGAGAAAGACGGCCAGTTGCCCTTGTTGGCCATTTATCATATAGATACGGCAGAAACCCGTTATTCTCTTTATGCGGATGCGTCGATAGGCATGACGGAGGTGATAGACAATCACATGCTCAGAGGATATGGCGGACGGGATGAAGGGACGCTTACGTTCCCGTTCTCGGACTATGTGTACCGTCTTGGGACGGAAGGAGCTTCGCCGGCGTATTTCGTTGATTTCGGAGAAAAGAACAGAACGAGGCTGGAAAATCATCTGGCAATGCTGAAAAGCGAACAGTTAAGCGCAGAGGATTGTATGGAAGGCAGAAAGGGATATCCGGCTTTCAGGGCGGTGTCGGGATGTCAGGAAAGCGACAGCCTGTTGTTTGTCGGGTTTAATAATTATTCGGAACATGAAACCGGGGTGTATCTGTGGGATAAAAGAAGTGGTAAAACCCTGAACGGATGTTCTTCGGAAGGCTGGGCAATCAAGAATGATATTGACGGTGGATATCCTTTGTTGCCTATGGCTTTGAGTGGTGATAAATTCTATACGGTTGTTCCGCCTTTCTATTTGCTGGATATGGAAATCGAGGATCCGGAGCTGAAAAGTATTGTGGAAAAGATGACCGGAGAAGAAAATCCCATACTGATGGTATCGACTGTGAAAATCGGCAAGGCTGATTCGAACCGTTAAAAGCGGGAAAGGTGCTTTACTACCGTACATCCGCCCCCCACATCATCTTGTTGCGGAGCGTGTCGAAGAAAATGTGGTTGTAGCGTTTGACGACTTTTATGCTGTAGTCGGCTCGTGCGATGTGCAGCCTTGTTCCTTCCTTGCACGATTCGCTACGGCCGTCGATGGCTACCAGAAAGTTGTGGCTACGGCTTTCGACTTCGAGGGTGATTTCCCAGTCGTCGCAGATGACGATGGGACGCACGTTCAGGCTGTGGGGTGCCACGGGGGTGATGGCGATGGTCTGACTGTGGGGCACCATGACAGGGCCGCCCACGCTGAGCGAGTAGGCTGTGGAACCGGTAGGTGTGGCGATGACCAGTCCGTCGGCCTGGTAAGTAGTGAGGTGAGCACCGTTAATATAAGTATGTATGCTGATCATGGACGAGCTGTCGTGTTTCAGTACGGCAATCTCGTTGAGGGCATAAGGCTCTTGAAACACATGCCCGCCGTCGCAGCGCAGCTGAAGTACGCTGCGTTCTTCTACTTTATAGTGATGATTGTAGATTTCGTCGAAAGTTTCTTCCATCTCGACCGGCGAAATGTCGGCCAGAAAGCCCAGCCGGCCGGTGTTGATACCCAGTATCGGAATGTTTTTCTTGCCTACCCGGCTGGCTGCTTTCAGAAAAGTACCGTCGCCGCCGATGCTGATGACCATGTCGGCTTGAAAGTTGTCACCGTCGAACAATTCGGCAGGAGGAACGTTCAGATGAAGGTCGTCGGACAGAAAACGATGGAACTCCCGGCTGATACAAAGTTCTGCTTTCCGCTCGTGAAGGATGTGCAGAAGGGTTTCGGCATGAGATGATTTGCTTGCCTGATAGGTGTTTCCGATAATGGCGAATTTCATATTCAGTCTGTTATTATACGTTGCAAAGATGCCATTTTTTTCTCAGATTGCTGACAACTTATCGCTATTATTTGTATTTTTGCCGCAAACTATCGAACGTATTATGACAAGATTAAGCGTGAATATAAACAAGGTTGCTACGTTGCGTAATGCCCGCGGTGGCAATGTACCGAATGTGGTGAAAGTGGCATTGGATTGCGAAAACTTTGGGGCTGACGGCATTACCGTTCATCCCCGTCCGGACGAACGGCATATACGCCGGAGCGACGTTTATGATTTGCGCCCCCTGCTCCGTACCGAATTCAATATCGAAGGTTATCCTGCTCCTGAGTTCATTGACCTGGTGCTGAAAGTGAAACCCCATCAGGTGACACTGGTGCCCGACAGCCCTACGCAGCTGACCTCGAATGCCGGATGGGATACGAAAGCTAATCAGAGTTTCCTGTCGGAAGTGCTGGATACGTTCAACGGTGCGGGCATCCGTACATCGGTCTTCGTGTCGACCGACCCGGAAATGATAGAATACGCGGCCAAGGCAGGTGCCGACCGTGTGGAACTCTATACGGAGCCTTATGCCAGTGCCTATCCGAAGGACCGGGAGGCTGCCGTGGCTCCTTTTGTAGAGGCTGCCAAGGTGGCACGCAGTCTGGGACTGGGACTGAATGCCGGACACGACCTGAGTTTGGTGAACTTGAACTATTTTTATAAAAACATTCCCTGGCTGGACGAAGTCTCCATTGGTCATGCGCTGATATGCGATGCGTTGTACCTGGGACTGGAACGTACTATTCAGGAATATAAAAACTGTCTACGCTGATGAATCTGATGCTTTTATGGGCCCAAGTGGCTCCGTCGCTTGCCGATTCGATTGCCGGTGCCAATCCGGTATTGACACCTGTCAACACACCCGACGAGATGAACCTGTGGAGTATGGCCATGAAAGGTGGCTGGATTATGGTACTGCTGGGCCTGATGTCCCTGCTGTGCTTCTACATTCTGTTCGAGCGCAACTACGTTATCCGGAAAGCCGGCAAGGAAGATCCGCAGTTTATGGACAAGATAAAGGACTACATTCTGAGCGGTGAACTGAAGGCTGCCATAGCCTATTGCCGCAGTGTAGATACACCTTCGGCACGTATGATTGAAAAAGGAATCAGCCGTCTGGGACGCCCGGTGAACGATGTGCAGGCTGCCATCGAGAATGTGGGTAACTTCGAAGTGGCCAAACTGGAAAAAGGCATGACGATCATGGCAACCATTTCGGGTGGTGCGCCGATGCTGGGATTCCTTGGTACGGTGACCGGTATGGTACGTGCTTTCTGGCAGATGGCCAACGCCGGTAACAATATCGACATCACGCTGCTTTCGAGCGGTATCTATGAGGCCATGATTACAACCGTGGGTGGTCTGATTGTAGGTATCATAGCCATGTTTGCCTATAACTATCTGGTGACGCTGATTGACGGCGTAGTGAATAAGATGGAAGCCAAGACAATGGCCTTTATGGACTTATTGAATCAACCTTCATGTTAAAGCGCAGAGTCAAAATATCACCCAATTTCAGCATGGCGTCCATGACGGACCTCATCTTTCTGTTGCTGATATTCTTTATGATCACCTCGACCATGGTGTCGCCCAATGCCATCAAGGTGTTGCTGCCGCAAGGCAAACAGCAGACATCGGCCAAGCCCCTGGCGCGGGTGATTATCGACAAGGATCTGAATATGTATGCGGCATTCGGCAACGACAAGGAACGTAACCTGTCGGTCGAGGAGCTGACACCTTTCCTGAAGGAATGTGCAGCCCGTGAGCCGGAGATGTATGTGGCTCTTTATGCTGACGAGTCGGTGCCTTACCGCGAAATCGTAAAGGTGCTGAACATTGCCAACGAGAACCATTTCAAGATGGTGCTTGCTACCCGTCCGCCTGAAAACAGATGAACGGAGGGGCGTATGTCCGCCATTGTTTATTATGAACAGTTAAAACAACAAATAGACCGATGCTCTCTTCCAAGAAAAAAGCAAAATATGTAGGACTGACAGGCGCGTTGCTGGTGCATGTGGCTATTGTAGCCCTTCTGTTGCTGGTCGGTTTCAGTCTGCCCGAGAAGGTGGAAGAAGACGGTATGCCCGTGATGCTGGGTGAAGTGCCCGATGCATGGGGGGCAGCCGATCCGTCGCTGGTAGAGGTAGACGTGGTGCCTGAACAGACTGCTCCCGAAGTGCAGGAGGCAGCCGAACAGGAGATGATTACCCAGGAAGAGGAAGAGACCGTAGCCATCAAACCAAAGACTGAGGTAAAGAAGAAAACGGAAAAACCGAAGAAACCGGAGAAAACGGAAGCCGAAAAGGCAGAAGAAGCCCGTAAGCTGGCCGAAGCGAAAGCCGAGAGAGAACGCAAGGAAGCCGAAGAAGCAGCCCGTAAGCGTGTAGCCGGAGCGTTTGGCAAAGGTGCGCAGATGGGCAGCAAGGGAAATACCGAAGGAAAGGGTATACAAGGCAGTCCGACGGGAAATGCACCGACCGGAGCGACCTCGGGTGTAGGCGGTTATGGTACGTTCAGTCTGGGAGGCCGTTCGTTGGGTGAAGGTGGCCTGCCGAAGCCTGTATACAATGTGCAGGATGAAGGCCGGGTAGTGGTGGACATTACGGTGAATCCGGCCGGACGTGTGATAGCAACCAGTATCAACAGGCAAACCAATACCGTAAACTCTGCTTTGCGCAAAGCTGCCGAAGACGCGGCCCGGAAAGCACGTTTCAATGCTGTGGGCGGAGTGGATAATCAGACGGGAACAATAACATATTACTTTAATTTAAAATAAAAGGAGATAAAAGTTATGGGTACAGTTTATGTATTTTTTGCCGATGGATTTGAAGAAATGGAAGCCTTTTCTGCTGTAGACGTCATGAAGCGTGCCGGTCTTCAGGTAGAAATGGTGAGTGTAACTCCTAATGAGATAGTAACAGGTTCGCACGGCATTCCGGTGCTTTGCGACAAGAATATAGTCAATTGTGATTTCTTTGATGCCGAACTTATTCTGATGCCTGGCGGACTGCCTGGTGCGACTACATTGGATGCTTGCGAGGACTTGCACAGACTGATACAGCGGTTTGCCGATGAAAACAAGCCGATTGCTGCCATTTGTGCCGCTCCGATGATTCTGGGTAAGATGGGATTGCTGAAAGGACGCAAGGCTACTTGCTATCCAGGATTTGACAAGTATCTGGAAGGTGCCCAATATACCGGTGCTTTGGTTGAGAAAGACGGTAACTACATTACCGGAAAAGGCCCTGCTGCTGCATTGCCGTTTGCTTTGGCAGTGGTTGAACATCTGCTGGGAGCCGAGAAAGTGGCCGAATTGAAGCAGGCCATGTGTGTGCCCGATTGAGAATAGGATAATCGAATAATCATCCGTTAATACATTTTATCTGTGAAATACGCTCTGATTGTAGCCGGTGGAAAAGGATTGCGCATGGGCAGCGAGTTGCCCAAGCAATTTCTTCCGATAGGAGGAAAGCCTGTGCTGATGCACACGCTGCAGGCTTTCTATGACTACGATCGGGAAATGCGGATTATATTGGTGCTTCCGGCCAGCCAACAGGCGTATTGGGCACAACTGTGCCGGGAGCACCATTTTACTGTGCCTCACGAAGTGGCCGATGGCGGAGAAACCCGTTTTCATTCCGTAAAGAATGCGCTGGAAAGGGTAAACACGTCTGGTCTGGTTGGTGTGCACGACGGAGTTCGTCCGTTTGTGTCGCAAGAGGTGATTGCCCGCTGTTACGAACAGGCTGCTGAAAAGAAAGCGGTTGTTCCGGTGGTCAATGTGGTAGAGACTGTCCGTCACCTGTGTCAGGGAGGAAGAAGCGAGACAGTGCCCCGTGACGAGTATCGGCTGGTGCAGACTCCTCAGGTGTTTGACGCAGAATTGCTGCTGCGGGCTTATCGTCAGCCTTATACGCCCGACTTTACCGACGATGCTTCTGTAGTAGAGGCTTTGGGTGAACCTGTCTGGCTGACAGAAGGCAACCGCGAGAATATCAAGATAACTACTCCTTTTGACTTGAAGATTGCCGAAGCTTTGTTATGTTCGATTTAGCTTCGCGTGACATAAAATATCTGTCGGGCGTGGGACCCCAGCGGGCTGCTGTGCTCAACAAGGAGCTGGGTATATATTCCTTGCACGACTTATTGTATTATTTCCCTTATAAATATGTAGACCGGAGCCGTATATACAGTATATACGAGCTGGATGGCAACATGCCTTACATACAGCTGAAGGGTGAGATCCTGAGTTTCGAGGATGTGGGCGAAGGACGCAACCGAAGACTGGTGGCTCATTTTTCCGACGGAACGGGAGTGGTGGACCTGGTCTGGTTTCAGGGGGTGAAATATATTATAGGAAAATATAAGATCCGTCAGGAATACATCATCTTTGGAAAGCCTACGGTTTTCAACGGACGCATCAACATAGCCCATCCCGATGTGGATGCTGTGGCCGATCTGAAACTTGAAACGATGGGGCTGCGTCCTTATTATAATACGACGGAGAAAATGAAGCGCAGTTCGCTTAACTCCCATGCTATCGAGAAAATGATGGCTACGGTGGTGAAACTGCTTTCTGATCCTCTGCCCGAGACGCTGTCGCCGGCCATACTGCGCGAACATCATCTGATGCCGTTGACCGAAGCGCTGGTAAACATACACTTCCCGACCAGTGCCGAACTGCTGCGTAAGGCGCAATACCGGTTGAAGTTTGAAGAACTGTTCTATGTACAGCTCAACATTTTGCGTTATGCACGCGACAGGCAACGCAAGTATCGGGGATATGTGTTCAGTAAAATAGGCGATATATTCAATACGTTTTATTCCAAAAATCTTCCTTTCGAACTGACCAATGCCCAAAAGCGGGTGTTGAAGGAAATCCGTCGCGACATGGGGATGGGCAGGCAGATGAACCGCCTGTTGCAGGGCGATGTGGGTAGCGGAAAGACGCTTGTGGCGCTGATGAGTATGCTTATAGCACTTGACAACGGTTATCAGGCATGTATGATGGCGCCTACCGAAATTCTGGCCAATCAGCATTACGATACAATCCGGGAGTTTCTGCATGGTATGGATGTACGGGTGGAGCTGCTCACCGGTTCGGTGAAGGGAAAGCGCCGGGAAGCGATTCTGGCAGGGCTGCTTAGCGGCGAGGTACAGATTCTGATAGGTACACATGCCGTTATCGAAGATACGGTGAACTTTGCTTCGTTGGGCTTTGTGGTCATCGACGAACAGCATCGTTTTGGTGTTGCCCAACGGGCCAGACTGTGGACAAAGAGTGCGCAGCCCCCTCATGTGCTGGTAATGACGGCTACCCCTATTCCGCGTACATTGGCCATGACGCTGTATGGCGATCTGGACGTGTCGGTGATTGACGAATTACCGCCGGGACGGAAACCGATCGCTACGATTCATCAGTTCGACAATCGGCGTGAGAGTCTGTATCGTTCGGTGCGGAAGCAGATTGAGGAAGGACGTCAGGTGTACATTGTCTATCCGCTGATAAAGGAGAGTGAGAAGATAGACCTGAAGAATCTGGAGGAAGGATATCTGCATGTATGTGAAGCATTCCCTGACTGTAAGGTATGCAAGGTGCACGGCAAGATGAAGCCGGCCGAAAAAGACCGGGAAATGCAACTCTTTGTGTCGGGTGAGGCACAGATTATGGTGGCTACCACTGTGATCGAGGTAGGGGTGAATGTGCCTAATGCATCGGTGATGATTATTGAAAATGCCGAACGTTTCGGCTTGTCCCAGCTTCACCAGTTGCGCGGACGCGTAGGGCGTGGAGCCGACCAGTCTTATTGTATTTTGGTGACCGGTTACAAGTTGGCAGAAGATACCCGCAAACGGTTGGAGATTATGGTGCGGACCAATGATGGCTTTGAGATAGCCGAAGCCGACCTGAAACTGCGTGGACCGGGCGATCTGGAGGGAACGCAGCAAAGCGGCATTGCCTTCGATCTGAAGATAGCCGATATAGCCCGTGACGGTCAGTTGCTGCAATATGTGCGCGAAGTGGCACAAAAAATCGTAGATGCTGATCCGAACGGAGTTCTTCCTGAAAATGAAATACTCTGGAGACAATTGAAGGCTTTGCGGAAGACGAACGTTAACTGGGCGGCCATTAGTTGAAAAAACGGTTAAATATACACTTTATTTCCGCTTTTATGTTGTATAACATATTTAGCCTTATTCCCCCTATTTATAGGGGGTTAGAGCCTGTTTCCTTTTGTTTTTAGATTGTTACTCTTGAAAAAATAGTTAATAAAGGGTACTCTTTTTCAGCGAGAAGTTTTATCTTTGGGGAAATTTTTAAAAATAATCTGGATATTCGCGTTGAACAAGCCTCTGATTCTCTAATTACATACTTGCCACGGGTATCAAAAATGAAAGACAACAGACAGAATGAGTTTTAAAGGAATAAAAACAGTTTTGATAGCCGCGGCGGCTATGGTCAGCCTGAATTCTTTTTCTCAAGACCTTATTGCCCGTCAGGCTCCGATTGATAGAAAATTAAAAAGTGTAGATTCGCTGGCTTTACAGAAACAGATACGTGCCGAACAGGCTTTGTATCCGGGGCTTGATCTCTATCCCAATTGGAATAATGAACTTGTACAGGCTTACGGAAATGCCATTGTACCTGAAAAATATACGTTTGATTTGACGGGTTTCTGTATGCCTACCGAGCACACCCGCATTACCGATGTGTTTGGTTATCGTCCCCGTCGGCGTCGTGCTCACTACGGATTGGATATTAAAGTATATGTAGGCGACACGATCCGTGCAGCTTTCGATGGTAAAGTTCGTATTGTGAAGAATCAGGGACGGCGCGGCTATGGAAAGTATGTAGTGATCCGTCATGATAATGGTCTGGAGACAGTGTATGGCCACTTGTCTAAGCAGTTGGTCGATGTGAATCAGCGTGTAAAGGCCGGTGAACCGATTGCCTTGGGTGGAAATACAGGTCGCTCGACAGGTTCGCATCTTCATTTCGAAACCCGTTTCTTGGGAATTCCTATTAATCCTGCTTTGATGTTTGATTTTGAAAAACAGGATATCGTAGCAGACTCCTATACTTTCCAGAAGACGAAAGGATCTTCGGACAAAGCCAAGAGCATGGCTTCGGGCGAAGGTTTGTTCTATAAGGTTAAAAGAGGAGATACATTGTCTAAAATCGCTGCCCGTCAGGGTGTTTCCATTGATAAACTTTGCAAGCTGAACCGTATCACGCGCAGAACAATCTTGCGTCCGGGGCAGGTATTGCGTTGTTCATAACAAAAACGTAAACAATCTTTATAGCAAGAGGGCACTTTAAATAGATTTTAGAGTGTCCTCTTTTCATTTCTCTCCAATTATCACTATCTTTGTGGCCTATTAGTAAGGAAATGAAAGATACTAAACAACAATTTGAGCATGTCATTGCGGTATGTCGTGAGTTGTTCTCGAAGAAACTGCACGATTACGGTCCGGCGTGGCGCATTCTCCGTCCCTCTTCTGTTACCGACCAGATATTCATTAAAGCCAATCGCATACGTAGTATTGAGACTAAAGGAGTGGCATTGGTGGATGAAGGAATCCGTTCGGAGTTTATTGCCATTGTAAATTATGGAATTGTAGGCCTGATACAGCTGGAACTGGGATATGCCGAGTCGGCCGATATATCGAATGAGGAGGCTTTGGCCTTGTATGACAAGTATGCCAAGCAGTCTCTTGACCTGATGCTTGCCAAAAATCACGATTACGATGAGGCCTGGCGTAGTATGCGTATCAGTTCGTATACAGATCTGATTCTGATGAAAATTTACCGTACCAAACAGATAGAGAGTCTGGCTGGGCAGACGTTGGTGTCGGAAGGAGTGGATGCCAACTATATGGATATGATTAATTATTCTGTATTCGGTTTGATAAAGATAGAATTTGGAGACTGATAAGAAACATATTATCATGAAAGTGTGGGTGAACATCTGCCGTTTCGTTTTGGCTGTAGTGTTCATCTTTTCCGGATTTGTAAAAGCGATAGATCCTTTTGGCTCGTTTTATAAAATTCAGGATTATCTGACTGCATTCAATCTGATTTCGTGGTTTCCGGGATATTGGCCGTTACTATTCGCCGTATTGCTTGCAGCAATCGAGTTCTGTGCTGGTATTTATCTTTTCTTAGGTATTCGGCGGAAGATTTCTTCGACGCTGGCATTTCTGCTGATGCTTGTGATGACTCCGTTGACGCTCTATCTGGCTTTAGCCGATCCGGTGTCGGATTGTGGTTGCTTCGGAGATGCACTGGTGCTGACTAACTGGCAGACTTTTGGCAAGAATGTGGTGCTGTTGGTTGCAGCTGTTACTGTATTCCGTCAGTGGCGGGAGATAACAAGGTTCATTACCCTGAAAATGGAATGGATTTTTTCCATGTATACCATTCTTTTTGTGTTTGCTTTGTCGGCCTATTGCTTGCGCAACCTGCCTTTGCTTGATTTCCGTCCTTATAAGATAGGAACGAATATCAAGGCCGGGATGGAGATTCCCGAAGGGGCTAAGCTCAGTGTACTCGAAACGACGTTTGTGATGGAGAAAGATGGTAAGCGGAAAGAGTTTACGCTGGATAACTATCCGGACAGCACCTGGACGTTTGTTGAAACCCGTACGATTGTCAAGGAGAAGGGGTACGAACCGCCTATTCATGATTTTGCGATGCAGAGTCTGACGAGTGGGACAGATATTACAGACAGTGTACTGACCAGTCGCGGATACACTTTCCTGTTGGTGGCCCATCGCATAGAGGAGGCTGATGACAGCAATATCGATCTTATTAATGAAATCTACGATTATAGTGTAGAACACGGATATGGATTTTATGCCCTGACTTCTTCGCCTGAAGACGCCATTGCTTTGTGGTGCGACCGTACGGGTGCCGAATATCCGTTCTGCCAGATGGACGACATTACGTTGAAGACTATCATACGTTCCAATCCAGGATTGTTGCTGATTAAGGACGGTACTATTCTGAACAAGTGGAGTGACAGCCAGTTGCCCGATGAGTATGTGCTGACCGATAGTCTGGACAAGCTGGAACTGGGCCGTCAGAAATATGTAAACGATTGGTACACGATGGGCTATGTGCTCTTGTGGTTTATTGTTCCATTGGCTTTTGTCATTGGAGCCGATCAGCTGTTTGTGGTCAGATTGCAGAAGAAAGCGGAACGCAGCAAGCCGCAGCGTGATGAAGAGCAGCAGTAAAGTTACAGAAATTATTAACCCTTTTTAAATATAAACAAAATGAGAAAAAACATTGTTGCAGGAAACTGGAAAATGAACAAAACCCTTCAGGAGGGTATTGCTCTTGCAAAAGAACTGAATGAAGTATTGGCTAACGAAAAGCCTAACTGTGATGTAATCATCTGTACACCGTTTATTCACCTGGCATCGGTTACTCCGTTAGTAGACCCTGCCAAGATTGGTGTAGGTGCAGAAAACTGCGCTGATAAGGAATCGGGTGCTTATACCGGTGAAGTTTCAGCTGCTATGGTTGCTTCTACAGGTGCAAAATATGTAATTCTGGGTCACTCAGAGCGTCGTGCTTACTATCACGAGACAGTAGAAATCCTGGAAGAGAAAGTAAAACTGGCTTTGGCCAATGGTCTGACTCCTATCTTCTGTATCGGTGAGGTACTGGAAGAGCGTGAGGCTAACAAGCAGAACGAAGTAGTTGCCGCACAGCTGGCTTCTGTATTCTCTCTGTCTGCTGAGGACTTCTCGAAAGTTATCCTGGCTTATGAACCGGTATGGGCTATCGGTACAGGCAAGACTGCTACTCCGGAGCAAGCTGAAGAAATCCACGCTTTCATTCGCTCTACTGTAGCTGAGAAGTATGGCAAGGAAATCGCTGACAACTGCTCTATCCTTTACGGTGGCAGCTGCAAGCCCTCGAATGCCAAGGAATTGTTTGCAAAACCCGATGTTGACGGTGGTCTGATTGGTGGCGCTGCTTTGAAGGCTGCTGACTTCAAGGGCATCATCGACGCATTCAATGAATAATTGATAACGGGCAATTGATAACGGGCAACGGGGCGCGGATGCAACATTCCGACAAGTCGCTTTCGCTTGTTATCAATTGCCTTTTCTTCCACTTTCCGAGGGTCGGTGAACTGAACCTGGCGGTGTGTCGGAAACATGAATCGGTTTGTAGCCTTCGGGCGAGGCCGTTGTCCGGACACGGATTATAAGTGAAGAACGTTTATGTATGACGTATAGTCCGTATCTGAAAAAGCCGCATGTCTGTCGGGGCTTTCTGCCTGGCCGGCAAGAAGTGAGAGGATGCAATATTTAATCATCACATATCGATATACATATTATATATGAAAAGACTTGGTTTGTTTTTAGTGGTATGTTTCGCTTTCGTAACCTTTTCGGTGGCGCAGAACAACATAGTGAAAAGTCTGGAGCGCGATGTGCCCGGACAAGGCAAGGTGCGTGTCCATCAGGATGCGCGTATCACGACTCTGATCGGTTCGGAGTATGTATCTACCGGAAGCGATGACACCAGAACCATTAAAACTTCGGGCTATCGCATTCAGGTGTATGCCGGAAACAATACCCGCCAGGCCAAGAACGAGGCGCATGCGGTGGCTTCGCGCATCAAGGAATATTTTCCGGAGCTGGCCGTTTACACTTCTTTCAATCCGCCCCGCTGGCTGTGTCGGGCGGGCGATTACCGCAGCATTGAAGAAGCCGATGCGATGATGCGAAAACTGCGTGCTACGGGCGTTTTCAAAGAAGTTTCGATTGTGAGAGAACAGATTAATATACCATTATAAAGTCTCAAATATAAAAAAGCTATGTTAGGAAAAGAAGAAATAGAGTCTCCTGCATTGGATGAGTTGAAGGAACACTACCAGCGTATCCTTACCTTGCTGGGTGAAGATGTGGAGCGTGAAGGATTGCTGAAAACACCGGAACGTGTGGCCAAGGCCATGCTGACCCTGACTAAGGGTTATACGATGGACCCTCATGAAGTGTTGCGTTCGGCCAAGTTCAAGGAAGAATACAGTCAGATGGTGATTGTGAAGGATATTGATTTCTTCTCCCTGTGCGAGCACCACATGCTGCCTTTCTATGGCAAAGCGCACGTGGCTTATATTCCTAACGGCTACATCACGGGGTTGAGCAAGATTGCCCGTGTGGTAGACATCTTCTCGCACCGGCTTCAGGTGCAGGAGCGCATGACGCTGCAGATTAAGGAATGCATTCAGGAGACGCTCAATCCGCTGGGTGTAATGGTGGTGGTCGAGGCCAAGCACATGTGCATGCAGATGCGGGGCGTAGAGAAACAGAATGCCATCACCACAACTTCCGATTTCACCGGTGCTTTCAATCAGGCAAAGACGAGAGAGGAGTTCATGAATCTTATCAAGCATCACTCTACTTCCCTGTGATCTGTCTATAACTTATAGCAGACGTATTTCTATAGCCAGCTTCCCTTGGGCTGGCGCGTAAAGTCCATAGTCAGTAATGTAATACTCTTCTTTAGGGTTGCTGACTATGGACTTTGTTTTTTCAATATGCCTGTAGTGTGTTGTTGCAACTTCTGTGCACTGTCGGTGCAAAAGCGATGCACTGCCACTGCAAAGGCGTTGCACCGTTGCTGCAAAGGCGTTGCAGCATCAGTGCAAAGGCAGTGCACTGATGCTTTGCTGGCTTTTCCTGATTTACCCGGCCGTTTCTTTGTTTTATAAACTACCGTAGTGGGCAGCTTCCGGAAATCTTTTCTGTTTAACTGGAGTCTTTGTATTTGATATAAAAAACGTTACCTTTGTGTCAGGTGGATGTTCCGCCGTTTTTTCTAATAGCCTAATCAATAATGAAACACATGAAACGAAATGTATGGAGAGCTGTCCTCGGGGCTGTATGTCTGGGCAGCTTGTGTGCTGCATGTACTACACGTCAGGAAATCCGTATCACAGGTTCCCTGCGCAATGCCGACGGGGCGACTCTTATCTGTTACCATTCGGTCGGCGGGATGTTCAATTCGGAAACTTACGATACACTGGCCTTACAGGCCGACAGTACCTTCGCGCTGACGTTGCCCGGGGGCGAATATGAATGTTTCAACCTCGCTCTGTATGGGAAAAAGAAGCTGGGTACGCTGCTGACAAAAGGCGGAAATATCCGGGTGCAGCTGGACGGACAGTCCGAGCAGCCGATGACTATCCTGGAAGGTCAGGACGAAAAAATAACTCATGTGGCAGAAGTGATGTCACAGCTGTACGATGACGTGTTCGACATCCGGACCCGTCAGGGCGACCGTTGGGAAATAGCCGATGATACCATCGCTGCATCGGTACGCCGCAAGCTGACGGACTATGCCCTGTCGCTGGACAAGGAGGTGGAAGGTGTGGACGAGGAACTCCGTGACAAAGCCCGTCAGGACATACGCATGCTGTTGCTGCTGGCGTTCCAGAATCAGTTGTTGGCCACCACCTTCCGGTCGTCCGAAGCTACGAAACAGGAATGGCTGGCCGAGCTGGACAGCATGACGACTTTCTGCTCCATCAATCATCCGTACAGTCCTTTCTCCAGGGCTTTCTATTCGGTGGTGAGCTATGACACCGGCATCCGCTATTACACCAAAGGCGAGCCGAAGCCCGAAGGGGTGGAAAAGGGAGTCGAACTGGCCTTTTACGATTTCGAACATCGGCTGACAGGCAAGGCGCAAGAGGCCGCTATGGCACAACTTTTCCTTGAAGATGAAGGGCAGCAACGCTACGACCCGGCGCTGCTTCCGCTGGCCGACGAGTTCTGCAAACTGCATCCCGAAAGCCCTTGGATGCCGTGGGTGAGCCGTGCTGTGGGCAAGAACCGTGCCTTCAACGAAACCGCTATTCCGGCCGACCTCCACTTCCCCGACGTCAGCTCGGCCCAGACAATAAAAGATGTGACCGACCTGTACAAAGGCAAGGTTATCTTTATGGACATCTGGGCTACATGGTGCGGCCCCTGCCGTGCGGCATTTGCCCACATCAGTCCGTTGCAGGAGTATGCCGCAGCCAATGATGTGGTATTGCTTTATCTCTCCATCGATCGTCCGGAGAACGATGAGAAGTGGCGGAAGATGGCTGCCTATTATGGATTGAAAGGCGAGCACGTTCGCGTGCAGAAGGCTTTTCATCAGGAAGTGTACGACACCTTTGGCCGTCAGGGTGCCTTGAGCATTCCCCGTTACGTCATTTTCGACAAGCAGGGGAAGATTCGTTTCACTTCGGCTGCCTCGCCCGAACAGTGGGATAAGTTGAAGGAACAGTTGCAGGAGGCTGACAGGTAAAGGATTCGGGAACAAGTCTGTGTGCTGTCTGTTTGCAAAAATGATCCCCGTTTTTCATGCGTCCGAACAACACTTGCACGGCTCGTGAGCGACACTTGTACGGCTCGCGAGCCACACAAGTGTTTCAGAAATGTAATGCAAGTGTCGCTCGTACGGGTGGGGAGCGGCGGTTTTTTCTTGCGATGTCTGACTGTTGTTTGCGAGAAAAATGTATATTTGCGTAACTTATTATTCTGAAGGAACATGAGCAAGATTTATCCGGTAGGCATACAGAGTTTTGAAGAGATACGTCGGGGCGGTTATTGCTATATAGACAAAACATCTCTGATTTATCAGTTGGTAAAGACGGGCAAATATTACTTTCTGAGCCGTCCACGCCGTTTTGGCAAGAGCCTGCTCATCTCTACGTTGGAAGCTTATTTCTTAGGAAAGAAGGAGCTTTTCCAGGGACTCGCCATGGAAGGGCTGGAGAAGGACTGGACGACGTACCCCGTGCTTCACCTCGACCTGAACGCACGGAAGTATGAGGACGCCGCTTCGCTGACCGCCATCCTGAACCAGCACTTGGAGAGTTGGGAAGCCTTGTATGGTGACGAGAAGAAGGATCGTGCTCCCGAAGAACGTTTTGCCTGGATTATAGAGAAGGCCTGCCGGACGACGGGGCGGAATGTGGTGGTGCTGGTGGACGAGTACGACAAGCCTATGCTACAGGCCATCGGCAACGAACCCCTGCTCACCGACTACCGCAACACACTGAAAGCCTTCTACGGTGTACTGAAGAGTTGTGACAAATACCTCCGCTTTGCCCTGCTGACAGGGGTGACAAAGTTCAGCAAGGTCAGCGTGTTCAGCGACCTGAACAATCTGGAAGACATCTCCTTGCAACAGGCTTACAATAATCTCTGCGGTATTACTGAACATGAACTGTTGAATAGTTTCACAGACGGAATTCAGGCATTGGGGCTTAACAGCCAGATGACGTATGAGGAAACCTGCGAAAGTCTGAGACAATGGTACGACGGTTACCACTTCTCCACCTCCGATGAAGGTCTTTACAATCCCTTCAGTCTGCTCACGGCCATGAAGAGCCGCGAGTTTGGAAGTTACTGGTTTGAGACGGGCACACCAACTTTCCTTGTAGAACTGCTCCAGCGCAGCAAGTACGACTTGCACCGCCTGACCGAGGAGATGGCTACGGCCGATTCGCTGGGGGGCATCGACACCATGTACACGAATCCTGTCCCCATCCTCTACCAGAGCGGTTATCTGACCATTAAGGGGTACGACAGGGAGTTCAGGACCTATGAATTGGGTTTCCCAAATCAGGAAGTGGAAGAGGGTTTTACTAAATTCTTGTTGCCTAATTATGCTTCTCTTCCTTCGGGCAATTTGTCTTTCGAGATAATGAACTTTGTCAAAGAGGTGCGTAGCGGCAATATCGACGCCTTCATGCACCGTCTCCAGAGCTTCTTTGCCGACACGCCCTACGAGTTGGTACGCGACTTGGAGCTTCACTACCAGAACGTGCTGTTCATTGTCTTCAAACTGCTGGGCTTCTATACACAGGCCGAGTATCATACTTCCAACGGTCGCGTGGATATGGTCGTCAAGACCGACCGCTACATTTACGTGATGGAATTCAAGCTGGAAGGCACCGCTGAGGAAGCCTTGCGGCAAATCAACGAAAAGCAATATGCTCTGCCTTTTGCTGCCGATGGGCGGACACTTTATAAGATAGGTGTGAACTTCAGTAATGCCACGCGTGGCATTGAGAAGTGGGTGGTGGAAGGAGTATAACGCGAATCGGTTCGTTCGTTTTAGAAACTCAGCACCACCCGGTCGCCCAATCGTTTAGCCATGATGCTCTGTACTTCGCGCAGTTCGCTGTAGCGCTGCATGATGGAGTTGCACTTTTCGTTGTCGTTGGCCACGGCGGGGTCTTGTAGGGCAAACATCATGTGCTTCAGTTCCTCGCTGACGATGGCATACTTGAAGTTGATCATCAGCGTGGGCACCAGTTCGTAGAGGCGTTCTTCGTCGGTGACGATTTTCTGGTTCTTCGAGTGGTACTTGCTCAGCTGGTATCGGCTGCTGACCAACTCGACAGTCAGTTTGCTGATGGCCGGGTCGGGATGGTTCAGGAAATAGCGTTCGGCAATGAAACCTTCGTCGTGCAGATGGGCGGCGGCTTCTGTCATAATCTGCCGGTGCAGTGGGTTGTGGAAGGCGAGGTCGTCTTCTTTCAGGTCGTTTATTACGTATTCGATGACGCTGACCGGAACTTCTTCGCCAGCTTCGTCGGTGGTGTTGCACATGACGCGTTCGCCGTAGCGTACAACCATTTGCAGAATCAACCGTTCGTATTTGTAGAACTCCCGTCCTTCCTTGCCTTCCTGCGGGATGAACGACTCGTATGCATCCGCCGGTAGGGCGGATTCGGGCGGGAAGTCGGTTGGGGGATAGGGAGCAGGAGCCGTTTCCTGCGTAGGGCTGTCGGCGGCAGGTGCGGGAATGCCACCCGTCGGTGCGTTGGCAGCAGTTTGTGGCATGTCGCTGTTGGGCACGGTTGCGCTGTTGCCTGCGGGTGTGTTGGCTCTGGCAGCGGCGGCCCGGCGTTCGCGCTCAATGCGTTCGGCTTGCTGTTCAGCCTGTTTCTCGCGGCGTTTGGCCACTTCGTTCACTAACAGGCGGTCTTCTACATGCAGCAGCTGGGCGCACTCCTTGATGTATACGTCGCGCACGATGGCTTCGGGTATTACCGAAATGCTTTGTACCAGATTGCTGATCAGTTCGGCCCGTTTGATGGGGTCGCGTCCGGCGTCCTTCAGCAGCAGATTAGTTTTGAAGCGGATAAAGTCCGTTTCGTGTTCGTTGATGAATGCTTGAAACTCGGTAGCGTTGTGCTTACGGGCGAAAGAGTCGGGGTCGTCGCCGTCGGGCAGGAGGCACACTTTGATGTTCATTCCCTCTTCGAGCAACATGTCGATGCCTCGTATGGATGCTTTGATACCGGCCGCATCGCCGTCGTAGAGCACGGTCATGTTGTTGGTGAAGCGGTGTATCATCTTGATTTGTTGTGTGGTCAGCGCCGTACCCGACGAGGCTACCACATTCTCCACACCGCTCTGGTGCATGGAGATAACGTCGGTATAACCTTCCACCAGGAAGCAACGGTCCTGCTTCACGATGGCCTGCTTGGCGAAGTAGATGCCATAGAGTTCGTTGCTCTTGTGATAGATTTCGCTTTCGGGCGAGTTGACGTACTTCACTTTGACCCCCTTGGTGGCAGCGGCCAGCACACGTCCGCCGAAGGCTACCACTTTGCCCGACAGCGTATGGACGGGGAAGATGACGCGTCCCCAGAAGCGGTCGCGCAGGCGGTGGTCGTCCGTCTCGTAGCAGAGGCCGGTCTTCACCAGAAACTCTTTCTTATATCCTTTCTTGAGGGCTTCTTGGGCAAAGGCATCGTGGCTGTCGGTACAGTAGCCCAGCTGGAACTTCTCGATGATGTCGTCGCGGAAACCACGGCTGTGGAAGTAGGCCATGCCGATGCTGCGTCCGTCCACGTGGTTGTGGAGGATGTTCTGGAAATAGTCGCGTGCAAACTGGTTGACAACAAAAAGACTTTCGCGTTCGC